>Ga0163163_10005039_pt1 | contig 11385 bp, 14 predicted proteins | sample S65metaG_FD_119766 | JGI IMG/M metagenome (GOLD analysis project Ga0163163, IMG submission 119766) | Switchgrass rhizosphere microbial communities from Kellogg Biological Station, Michigan, USA - S6-5 metaG | ecosystem: Host-associated > Plants > Roots > Rhizosphere > Soil | place: USA... | reverse complement strand
GTCACCGGCCCGATAAAAGCCCTGGACGCCTGAAAAAGCGAGGCGCCGGGACGCCCCGCTTGAGAGAGCAGATCAGAACAGGATCTTCAAGCCGAATTGAATAATTCGAGGGTCCTTCGCTGAGCTGATTACGCCGAACGTCCCCTGGTCGAAGAAACGGTTGGGCGGCAGCCACTGCGGATGGTTCAGGAAGTTGAAGAACTCCACGCGAAGCTGCGTATTGATTCTCTCCGTGATGGCGGTGTTCTTCATGATTCCGGCGTCGAAGTTGTTCACTACCGGACCGATTACCGTAGAGCGGCCGGCGGTGCCATAACGAATCGGGGTCTGAGCCTTGAAGCAGCTGGTGTCGAAGAAGCGGTCCACGGTACGACTACCGCCATCCAGGTTCGGATTGCACACCAGATCCGGCCGTGCGTTGTCGGTCCCGCTGCCGAAGACGTCGCCATTGTATTTAACCGTCAGCGGCAGACCCGACTGATAGGTATAGATGCCATTTAGCACCCAGCCGCCCACCATTTTGCCGACTAGCTTCGATCCACCAGAAAGGAACGGCTTGCCGGGCCCGAAGGGCAGCTCGTAAATGGAGGCGATGCTGAGGCGATTCCGGTGATCGATGCTCGCCAGTCCCTTATCTGCTTTCTTATTGAAGTAATTCTGAATGCGGTTGCCGGTATCGTAGTTGCTGCCGCCGGTGAATCCGGTGGCATCGGATATGGCCTTGGAGAAAGCGTACGACATGATCCACGTCAGACCCTTGGACGCCCTCTTCTCCAAACGCAATTGTCCGGCGTTGTAGTTGGAAAATGCGCCACTTGTGGTCTGGAAAATATTGTCCACAAAATATAACGCATTGTTCTCCCATACATTGATGGCGTAGGGAACCAGCCGGCGCAAGCGGGGACGGATGTCGGCGATCACGAGGGGATCCTCACTGAACGGCTGCCCTGTAATCGGGTTGATGGGTTTCGCGGGAATATCCGACAGTTTGACCGTGGCGAACGGCCCGTCGGGCTCCGCGGAGTTGCTGTTTTCGCGCCGGTTCAGACGCGTGCCCTTGTTGCCAACATAGGCGAGCTCCAGCAGGATATTTCCAGGCAACTCACGCTCAACGCCAAAATTCCATTGCTGAATGTAAGCGTTTTTGAAACTTGTCGAGACATCGTTGGGACCGGGATGGAATTGGCCTGGGCCGGGGTTTGCAATGAGGAATCCAAGGAAGGCCTCGGCGGGAGGAAGACCATTCTGATACAAGCTCAGGCTCTGCTGGTCTTCCTTCAGGTTGGGAAGATTCTCAAGAGTATCCTGCGTGATGTAGCCGGGCACGGTGTCATAGAAAATGCCGTAGCCCCCGCGCACCACGGTCTTGTTGATGGGCGAGTAGGCGAAGCCGAAGCGCGGTCCCCAATTCTTCTTGTCGGCGGGGTAGAGCGAGCGGGGAAGTTCGATTCCCGCGCGACCCCAATTCGGCGCGTACTTCTGATTTCCGGGGATGAGATAAAACAACGATCCATTGGCGTAGCTGGTCGGCCGTCCGAGCGGAAAGGTTGTCGTCGCGATGCGGTCCGCAGTGTCAATGGGCGGAGTATAGAGCATATAGCGCACGCCGACATTGATGGTCAGCTTAGAATTGACTTTCCAGTCATCCTGGACAAAGCCGGCATACTCGGTGGAGCGCAGATCCTGGAAGAACCCGCTGACGCGCCGCCCCTTCTGGCGCTCCAGTCCCAGCAGGAAGCTGGCGAAGGTGTTTCCGCTGTTGGCGAATCCCTGCTCCCCAGTCCAGTTGGGATTGCCGAAGTCGAACGCGCCGCGCAACGTGTTGGCGCGAGTAATGGCCATGCGGTTGCGCCGGATCTCTCCACCGAACTTAATGGAGTGGCGGCCACGATGGAAGGAGAAATGGTCAATGATCTGGAACGTGTTATTGCGCGGACGGAAGGGGCCGTCGCCATCGCCGATAGTTCCAAATCCGCCGATCGTGACATTGGGAGCGCCCACCAGACCGGGCGTGCTAGCGAAATCCAGCCCGGTAATTCCCAATTGCTTCACCAGGTCCCTTCCGGCGATCGTGTTCTCGGAGGCTTGGTATTCGGCGTAGCGAAGGTACCCGAACCGAGCCTCATTAACCGCGGTGGGGCCGAAGATTCTGGTATATGCGAAAGTGGCGGCCATGGTTCGCTGGTTATCCAGAGAACCATATCCAGGAAAGGTGTTCGGGGCAAACCCGTTCTGATCCGTCAGGCTATAGCGCCCCATAATCGTGTCCTTGGCCGAGAACTGATGATCTGCGCGGATGTTAACCAGATCGTAGTCGTTGCGAACCGTCCGTCCGTCAAAGAAGTTCTGTGCGGGATTGCCATTTGTTGCGCGGGTCCCCGTGGTATTCGGATTCGGAATCATCCCCGGCAGATTGATGATCCTCAACGCAACCGGATCGATGCGCTCGGCGGGGATGATGTTATTCGGAAAAGGAGTTCTGACGTAGGTGTTCCCGACTAGCTTGGACGTCCGCGGGTCATAGATGGCATTCCGTCTCACCTGATTGCCGGAGGCGTCGGTTCCAATTCCCGTGCCCAAGAAGCTGGAAAAATCGCCCTTCTTCATGTCCGCCGTCGGAACGGTGGTCAGAGTAGTATTTCCACGGCGCAGGCGGAACCCTTCGTAGTTCACGAAAAAGAACGTCTTGTCCTTGCCGTTGTAACCGCGCGGCACGATCACTGGGCCGCCCAAAGTCAAGCCAAACTGATTCTGGTTGAAGGGCGGCGCAAGGAAGCGACCATTGGAATCGCGGAACGCCGGGTTGCGATCAAACAAGTTACGCGCCTGAACAGCATTGTTCCGGTTAAATTCGAACAGCGTTCCGTGGAGCTGATTGGTTCCACTGCGTGTGACCACGTTAATCTGGCCGCCCGCGCCTTTTCCAAATTCGGCGCTATAGCTGCTCGTCTGGATCTTGAACTCCTGGATTGCGTCCACAGAGGGGCGAGCCACGAGAATGTTCTGATACTGGTCGGTATTGATGGTTCCGTCCAGCAGGAAGCTGTTCTGCTCGGGACGCATGCCAGCGATCGAAATACCACCACCAGGGACGTTGCCGGATCCGTTGGCTGTTCCGCCGTCGCCTTCGTTCACGCCCGGCAACAACAGGCCCAATTGCACGAAATTGCGGCCGTTGAGGGGGAAGTCTACAATCTTCTGCTGGTCCACAACGGCGCCGACCGAGGACTGTTCGGTTTGCAACAGCGCCGTTTGGCTCGTTACCTCCACGACTTCGGTGATGCTGCCAACTTCCAGGCGAACCTCAATGCGGGCGACCTGGTCCACCTCCAGCTTGACGTCCTTCATCGAAAACGTCTTGAATTGCCGTTCCCCGGCCGTGACGGTGTAGACACCCGGCTGCAAGCCACCCAGCGAGTATTCGCCAGCGCTGGTAACCGTGGTTTCCCGCTTAAATCCGTTGCCTTGGTTGGTGGCGGTAACAACAACTCCGGGCACGACGGCGCCGGAAGTGTCCGTCACAGAGCCAGTAATAGATCCGGTGCCTCCCTGGCCAAACAACAGACAAGAGAAGACGGCAAAAGCCGCAAACAACCGTAAATTAATCATGAGGGTATCTCCCCGTTAAGGAGTGGTTAAAGCGTGGGTCGAGTATATTTCACAGACTATTCGGTGTCAAGAGAAAATATGCCGTTTGGTAGTGCCGTGATATAGGGCGTACGCTTGGAATGTCTATAACGCGAGTTCGGTTTTCTGAGCTATCCCCCCTCGTGCTCGCCTGGGTGACGGCGGCTAGTGGGGGCGCGACACGGTCCTGCGCATGCCATACAATGAGGTCCTTATGACTAACGTTGTCGAAACGAAACAGGACGGCCGTGTACTGCGGGTGTGTCTCAATCGCCCCGCCCAGCGCAATACACTGACGATGACACTCTGCAAAGAACTGGTTCAGGTTTTTGACCGAGTTCAAAAGGACACTAGTGTTGGGGCGGTATTGCTGACCGGCATGGGGCACTCCTTCTGTGCGGGTATGGAGATCAATGAAGCCGCCAGAGGTGACGTGGAAAGTATCAGCCGCGTACAGGAAACATTGTTCACGATAGGAGTCCGCCTCACGAAACCACTGATCGGCGCTGTGCAGGGCGTCGCGCTGGGAAGCGGTATGGGACTCGTGGCCAACTGCCACGTGGCGATCGCAGACGAGAACGCGACCTTTGGCCTTACCGGAATCCGCTTTGGCCTGTGGCCCTTCGTGATTTTCCCGTCGGTTTCGGCGGCCGTGGGCCAGAGACGTGCGCTCGCTTTGACGATGACGGGGGAGGTCATAAACGCAGCCGAAGCCCTTCGGATCGGACTTGTACACCAAGTAGTTCCCATCGGGGAGGCGGAGCAGCGTGCACTCGATGTCGCTCAAACCGTCGGGAATTATAGCGCGAACGCTATGCATTCGGGCCTCGGATTTACTCACGAAATCCAGGCGCAGACGTGGAAAGCTGCGGCATGCATTGGTAGCCGTGTCAGGGAACAGTGTCTGAAGAGCGCGGAGTTCCAAGCAGAGCTTTCAAGCTTTCTGAGCCGGAAGTAACAAGGCAGTTTAGAAGTCGGATAATCCATCTCGGCGTTTAAGGCGACGGGCGGTGCAGAATCCGTCTCCAGAGCGCTCTGCCGCTAGAGCTTACACCATAGGCATCCTCCTGGAACCAAGCCCATTCTCTCCGCATCTAAAAGTTGTGGACAAGAAACATGAAATACGAAGATTGCGCAGTCAATTACCGGAACAGATGAATCACTTTATTCGGCACACCCGAAACTTGGCGGACCGGTGAAGGTTTTTAACGATCTTCACCATGCCGTATTGGGGTCCATGGGGCTACGGTCCGTATGATTACTATCCGAACTCAGGTGAAGTGAAACTGGACACGAAGGTACGGGACGCGCAGGTGTTCATCGATGGTGCGTATGCCGGAACGACGCACGATAACAGGACGATGCACCTGCGACCGGGCTCATACAACATCGAGATTCGGGAAGTGGGTCGAACGGCCTTCTCCCAAAAACTTTTTGTCGTAGCCGGTAAGACCCTGCACCTGCATCCCGTGTTGTAACGTCTGCATCTCGGCGCCGGCTGCCTCGTAAGGTCCGATAATAAATGTTGCTATTCGCCCCTCACGAGGCCGCCGGGCACCAGAAAACCACGCCGGACGTCTTGCGCCGCAGAAGACGCGCAATCACCTGTTCCCGCCGAATCCGCCTCCGCTGGTGCCTAGCACCAGGGTGACCGTTTGGACATCCGGGTCGGTCCTGACTTGCTCCTCGAACCATTTCGACTTTTCCATCAATGCCTGGTAGGAAATGTGCTGCTCGCCCACCACGGTACCTACCAGGCGACCCGTATCCTGCTGCGGAAAAAATCCCTTCGGGACCTTGATATACAGGAAAACGTTGACGCCCATCATGAGAATTACAACGAGCAGGATGGGTGCGGGATGACTCAATACAAATTCGAGCGCCGACGCATACGTGGAGATAATCCACTGCAAGAACTTCTCGCTCAAGTTGTAGAGGTATCCGTGGTTGCGATTTTCCTTCAACAGCCACGCGCACATCATGGGCGTTGCGGTGAGCGAAATCACCATGGACAGCGCGATGGCTACCGAAAGAATCACGGCGAATTCACGGAATAGGCGCCCCACGATGCCGCCCATCATCAGGATGGGAATGAAAACGGCGATGAGTGAGATGCTCATCGATAGCACGGTAAAACCAATCTCAGATCGAATTGGAGGACAACTATCGCGCTTCCAACCGAACTTCGGAAAGTCATTTCCGTGATTCCGGCGACGCGCGTGAACTGCTTCTCGAGTGGCGTTGCCACCGACGCCGCCATCACGTCAGGGCTTGCCCCGGGCAGGCTGGCGAAAACTGCAATCGTTGGGAAGTCAACTTCCGGCAACGCTGAAACCGGCAACAGCGTATAGGCGATCCCGCCGCCAAGGATCAGCGCGATCAGGAGTAGCGTCGTGGCAACTGGTCTTCGAATAAACGGTGCGGAAATACTCATACACTTCGGCCTTTACGTGAAGAAAGGGAACAGAGACGGAAATTCCCACCCGATTATTGATGTTCCGTCTCAGAAGGTAACGCTGCCGTTTATTGCGCGACATTTCGCCGTGAGATCCTGACCCGATGCCTCAGCGCCGCTGGCCTCACAGAAAAAGATGTTGCGTGCCATCCCGAAGTTACTTCCTCGCAAGTCGTCCGACGCAATACGACTGTAATTCGCGTAAATATCTTTGCTCGACGCGGAGCATAACGAACACGTGCGCCACCTGGCAGGGTGCGCTTGTGATTCCTTATGCTGGGTACATTGTGGTGGCCCGATATTATGCTTTTCAGCGTAGGGACGATCCGAACGATAGCAGTCAGAAAGAGGAGTGCCCGTTGGGGAGCTCCGTTTATGCAACATTCACGACTTAGCACTGCGTGTTCACGCAAGCTGTCTTCATTGCGACACTCCAGGTTGCGACAATTCAGGGATGGACATCTTTATGCGTGCAGCCATCGATGAGGCCCGTCTCGGCGCGGGAGAAGGGGGCATTCCGATAGGTTCTGTTCTCGTACACAATGGTCAAATCCTCGGCCAGGGCCATAACCGTCGTGTTCAGAAAGGGAGCGCCATCCTGCATGCCGAAATGGATGCTCTCGAAAATGCCGGCCGGCAACCGGCGCAAGTTTACCGGGAGTCGGTTCTATACACGACTCTGTCGCCGTGCGCGATGTGCACAGGCGCCATTCTGCTTTACCGCATTCCACGCGTGGTTATCGGCGAGAACGAGACATTTCGCGGCGACGAGTACCTCCTGCGTTCGCGCGGCGCGCGGCTTGAGGTGCTTCAGGACTCCGAATGCATCGCCCTGATGCGTGAATTTCTGGCTGCCAAACCAGACCTGTGGCGGGAGGATATCGGCGTATAGTCACATTTCTTCAGTTACAAGCCCTTTTTAATGTATGTCGCTTCTTTGAAAAGCCACACAGCGATAAAATCGAAATTGGGATGACTACGACCAATTTCGCTGTCATGATCTTTCAGTCAATTCAGCAAATTCTAAGATTGGCCTGCTACATTCAGTAATTCCTTCTCATCACTTGCCGCCTGGGAGAATAAATTGCAGGAACAGAAGCTAATTGTGATTCCGATCGGTGTGTCGACATCCCTAGTGGCACTGGACTCCCGAAACGTAGCGTACTTGCGCTATCCTTCCGGCATGGACGTAACGAGGATGATTTCCGATCTTCGTCAAGAGCGAGATCAGATCGACGAAGCAATCGTGGCACTGGAACGCCTGGCGCAAGGGCATGGCAAGCGGCGCGGGCGTCCGCCAGCCTGGATGTCCGCTCAGAAGAGTGTGCCCAAGAGACGTGGCCGCCCGCCAGGCAGCAAGAATAAGGACTGAGCCTTTTTATAGCGTCCCGATCTCCATCGCGGGACCCGACCGCCCTGGCGAACGGGTAATGAAAAAATTTACAGGCTCGACAGTATTTGTTCCTCCCGCCTTTGGCCTTAGGCTAGACGGATGGCGGGGTGCGGATACTATCAGGCGAGACGCAACTTCTACGACGGCGGTGGACTTGGTCCTAAGCTACGCCGAAGCGGCGAACTGCCCGCCAATAAGAAGACGCTTCTGATAGCGGACGACGATCCAGCAATCTTAAAACTTCTCTCTGGCCTATTGGCCGATGAGCTGTGCGTAATCACTGCCGACAACGGTGAACGAGCACTTGAGCAGTCGAGAAGCTTCGCCGGCCAGATCCATGTGCTTTTGACGGACATCACGATGCCAAGCATGAACGGCATAGACTTGGCTACTCAGATCGCGACTCAGCGACCGGAGATCAAAGTAGTGTTGATGTCCGGCTTTAACGATGACACCGTCCTGCCCAACCAGGGTCCGCATTACCTTTCCAAGCCGTTCAAACCATCCCAGCTAATAAATTTGGTTAATGGACTCCTCGCTGAACCAAATTCTAAGTTCACCGCCGCATAGGTTTTTCCGGTCGTGCCCGCGAGCTACCTTGGCGCTCGCTCGGCAAGAATTGGGGCTGGAGCGCTAGGAATGTAAACGCGAGACGGGTGGCGGATAGCCCACGTACTTGGGCGCGACTCGATCATTCTGCCTGGTTTCCAGCGCGTCGCGAACAGCCTGCCGCAGGGGGTCGGAGCGAAACGGGCTATCGAGCACGACGACGGTAGACGGATAGATGCGGGCTCTGCTTTCGGCGTCAACGGAACTCGCGGTGTAAACAACTTTGAGGTCCGGGTAATCCAGTTTGAGAAGTTGCGTCAGTTCCCAACCGAATCCTTGAGGCAGCCGCACTCCGGTCACCATCAAATCTATTTCTGTGGTGTGTCGGGCAGCAATACGGACGGCCTCTTCTGTACTAGCCGCTTGTATGATTCGATACTTGCCCGAGAGAGCGCGGCATTCTAACTCTCGAAGCGCCTGATCGGGTTCGGCGATCAGGATGGTATCGGTGTGCCAGCCGAACGCGCTTTTGAGTATCCGCATCATCCTGACTAGTACTAGGCACGCAGCGTGCCATTTTGGATTATCCTCCGGGAACCGCCTAAGCGTCGCCCAGGAAAGAAGTTACAGGAAGGCCCCACATTCATCGCGCGATATGATCTACGTATAAAGCTCACTATGGGTAAGAAGCACTCGGCACAAACCGCGATCGCCCAAGGTTGTGCGGATGCTGGCGCCAGCGCGGAAGACTAATGGAAGGGCCGAAATTCTACCTTATAGATTACGCTGCACACGAGAGTGCGAAACAGATTATCCTCCCGCGCGATCTGATCGTCGGGAAGCTCCGATGTTGGAATCGAAGTGGGACGCGGAGGATTTCGTCGCCCGGCTCGACGCCGGTGAGTTTGACGGCCGTATATCGGCAGCGCTTCTCGAATTAACATCCGAGCAATTGCGGGAAGTTGAGTGGATTCTGCTTCATACGCCTACTCCCGGCCAAGAGAAGTAGAGTGCAACTCTTGCCCCTGCGAAGCTCCGGATGTCACCCGAGTGCTGAGACCTAACGATCGCAGAGGTCGCGAGAACCCGGCCGGAGAGCGAATCCGGCTGCATCGTGCACGGGCGCGCTGTTTGCGACACAGGGCGCAAACCCAATTTCCGAAGGATAGTCACTCAGTATTTTCACGCCACCCATTCGTGTCTTCATGACACCAGGCCCAGCAGGAATCAGTTGGGCAACAATGCGCTCGGTGATCTTATCTCTGGCCCAGATCTGGATCTCACCGCGATCCGGGGCTCCGGCCAAGGGATCCTGCGAAAAATCCGGCACTGATAAGCGGAAATGGCCGTCCGGGGAGAGGTATGGGACGTCTCCGATTGGAATGGTAGGAACATCGTCAAGTTCTAAAAACGCTTGCGCCCAGCGAGCAACATACTTCGCCTGCACTTTGACTTCGCGTCCGTAAAACCGGTCCATTCGGGTAACTGCGCCGGCAACCCAGACACTAGACAGCGGTTGGCAGACAAAGGAGTATTCAAGATTGTTCGAACCCGACACGGGAAGGTCGAGGGTCTGGATTGCACAGCCCTGAGCATAAAGGAGAGCTTTGATTCGAATGACCGGGCGGCCCTCATGGGTCGTGCTGATGAAATACGAGGAAACGCCAGGGTGTGGCTGAACCCAACCGGCGTACTCCTCGCCAATCAATCGGTATCGCACGAAGACGCTTTCGGAGCTCACCGAGCGCGGAAGTTTGATCTCAATATAGTGCGACGGACGGGCTGCCGGTTGGGGAGACTGACCTGAACAAACAGCAGCCATCAGAAACAACGGGCGGAAGAATTGGGCTGCCCGGTGCCGCATAATCCCCATGATAGCGCTGGAAGCCTATCTACCTCAGTGAGGCACAAGATGGTTGCTTACGTGCGCTACTTTTTTGCAGGAGGGAGCCAGCGATGTTGAAAGATGCAGAAATCACAGCGAGAGCGTACTCAATGACGGAGGACTTCGGCCGCTTCAGCCCGGTAGAAACGCTCGACGCGGACGCCGATATTACCGACGAGAGCTGTGAAGAAGAATACGCTGAGGAAAACGCCGGAGCCTAGGGGATCCCTTTCTGGCTGCGGCCCCATCGCGTCGGCGGCTGAATATGGAGGGTGGACTTCGATCCCCTATCGCCAGACGCATCGGGTTTACGGCTTGATCACTTTAACCGTGTAATAGCTGATGCCCTTGGTTTCCTTAAACCAATGCGGCGTCCCGGCGGGAACTGTAACCACGTCGCCCTTGCTCAAGTGATAGGTCGCTCCGCCTTCGATGTTCGTACCCAGCCATTGATCCTGCTTCGTTTGCTTGCCGCCAACCATCTTCCCGCCTGTGACTAACGTAGCCTCGCCATCCATTACATGGAAAATATCAGTCTCCTTGTCGTGGACTTCTACCTGCCCCGGACCCGTCCGCTTGTTCGCCGACACACTGAAGTCAGGGCCCTTGGCAATCGGCCCGCCTTTCACGAATTGAGCCGAGACCTTGTCGTGATTTACATAAGTCGCGGCGCCACCGCCGTCGGCCGCTATCAGCAAAGTCGTCGCCGCGAAGGCGGCGAGGGCGATCAAGTATTTCATGGTGGTGCCTCCAGTGAGATTCGATTGTATCAACCCCAATCGGGGACTGGGAAGCTAGGTGCTGAATCAAGTTCTAGGGCGACTGCCTGAGCGCGATCAGGACTCCCGATCTATGGTGATTTCCGCCGGGACCACCGAACATGTATCATGCGCCTGCAAACCATCGTCGCCGATGCGCCAATCGCGGTGGATCGTCAAGAGGACCAACGACAGGACGAGCGCCATCAATCTAGTCGATCCGTGATCGTAAGCGTGCTTGGAACAGGTAACCAGATTCTGCACGGTGAGATCCGAAACGTCAGCAACGGCGGGACTCAGCTCCGGCTCGACCAGCCCCTCCAATACGCCTCGTTGGTGACGATCGATTACGACGACAATCGCCTCCTGGGTGAGGTGGTCTATTGCGAGAAAGAGCAAGCCGGCTGGCTGGTGGGTATTCGGATTGAACACGCGCTGTTGGGGCTGGCGACTCTCGCCTCCCTTGGAGACCGATATTAACGATGTGTTCGCGGACTCGGGAGAAATCGCTTCGATGAACGTGCTGCTCAGCACTACGGTCGCTGCTTGGGGCAAGAGGAAGCGGTGTCGTTACTGCCGCTCGACGACCCATGCAGCGGCTCCTTGTTGCGATACCTGCGGCTTCGACTTTACCGGCACACCACTACCGCTCCGGTTCCAAGGGCCGCGGAAAGGTCGCATAATAGCTACCGGGACTGGCGTAGTCGCGGTGGCGATG
>Ga0163163_10005037_pt1 | contig 11386 bp, 10 predicted proteins | sample S65metaG_FD_119766 | JGI IMG/M metagenome (GOLD analysis project Ga0163163, IMG submission 119766) | Switchgrass rhizosphere microbial communities from Kellogg Biological Station, Michigan, USA - S6-5 metaG | ecosystem: Host-associated > Plants > Roots > Rhizosphere > Soil | place: USA... | reverse complement strand
GCCATCATGAGGGATATTGAAGCCCACGCCCGCGGCCGCCAGCCCGAGTGACGTCGCAAATATCAGACCCGTAATCGGGCCATGGGAAAAGAACACCAGCAGGATATAGGACGCAGCAAGCCAGCCCAGCATGGTCGCTGTCTTTCGATACATCCTTAAGTCGGCCGACTTGGAAATGTTCTTTGTCGAAAAATATTGTTCGATACGTTCGCTGAGGATTTTTTTGAATTCCGAGCTTCGTTCGAAACGGATCTTAGCAGTTGAACCAGCCTTCATACCGGTCATAGCGTAACACGCGACCGGGAATGGCCCTGGAGTATTTTCAAGTGGATTCCTTTTATTCGTTATCGGCCGGAGGCCGGTTTCTTGACGTACTTGTCCGGAGTTTCCTTGAACTTATTGAGGTCCGCCTTCGAGCAGAAGTAATAGGTCTCGCCTTTGTAGGCGTATGAGAGTTCCGGAAGTTTGTCGACAGTCAATCCGCACACCGGATCAATCGCCTTCTGTGGCTTTTGCGCCGGAGCTTTTGTTTGAGAGTACATGCCGGCGGAAACTGCAACCAGGGCAGTGACGACCAACAGGATGGTAATGGTGCGTTTCATCTCAATTTCTCCCAATATGGAATATCTTCGAGCCCTGCTGAATTCAAGAAGTATTTTTGCATCCGAGTCTGAAACTGTTGGGGGATTTCACATCCGGATTCGATGAATTTGAGAGGGTGGCTGCCTGACTCGAAATGGTTTGACGGTCAGATTCGGCTTTTGGTTCGGTGTGACACTGACTTATAGTGCCTGAATGATTTTTTCGGGATATCGAATCGGTCTCATCTGGTCCGCCGCATTTGCGGTCATCCTGGTTGTGATACCACAGCTTCAGGAACTGCAGAGAGAATCGGTTGCCAGCGCCAGTTCGAGTATTCCCACATTCCCCGTACCCACCGTGCCCGCGATTCAGATTCTGGAAGGTTCCATCCTGAAAAACGCGACGCTGGTTTCGACACTGGTCAATTCCGAAATTCCCCCCGCTCTTGCCAAAGTCATCGCGAGCCAGATTCGACCGGTTTTTGATTTGCGCAGAATACATGTTGGAAATCACTACCGCATTGAGAAGCAGCTGGATGGTGAGTTGACAGGCTTCGAATACATTATTGACGATGAGCGAACGCTGAAAGTTTCGAAGGCCGTTTCGTCGAATGGCAGTGATTTCGAATATGACGCGAAAATTGAAACCATTCCGTTTGATACTCGAACCAAAGTCGTGGATGTGGACATCCAGACCAGCCTGTTCAGTGCCCTCGACAACTTTCCGAAAGGGGAATTGCTGGCGGACTCCGTCGCCGGGATTTTTGCCTGGGACGTGGACTTCAATGTGGACATCCACAAGGGTGCACAGATTCGGTTGATCGTTGATGAGCAGTATCATGACGGAACATTCGTCAAGTACGGACGAATTCAGGCGGCGCAACTCGTAAATGGCGGCAAGACCTATCGCGCGTTTCGATACAACGATGCCTACTACGATGAGAAAGGAAATGCCGTAAAGCGTGCATTTCTGACTTCACCTTTGAAAGTCCTGCACATCACTTCGGGATTCACCTACATGCGGATGCACCCGATTCTGGGCATTGGGCGCGCGCATCTCGCCATCGATTACGGTGCTCCCGAAGGCACCTCCGCTTTTGCGGTTGCCAATGGAATGGTGATTTATGCCGGGCCGAAAGGCGACCTGGGAAATTTCGTCGAGATACGTCACGCCAATGGAATGACGACCGGTTACGGGCATCTGTTGCGCATTGCTGCCGGAGTTGCTCCGGGACGGGCCATCAAGCAGGACGACGTGGTGGGATACGTCGGACACACCGGACTTGCGACCGGCCCTCACCTGCACTACATCATGACGCGTGGCGGAAAGCCCATCAATCCATCTTCGATGAAAGCTGAACCTCCGATACCCATGGACGGGAATCTTAAACCTCAGTTCCTGTCGCACATCGCCGAGTGGCAGCAGACTCTCGGCGCCAGTACGCAGACCGCTTTGAAATAGAAAATTGTCGCGATACCCCGGTAAAACCAACGCGCCGGAATTTCCTCCCGGCCTGGATTGGATGAATACCGACTCTCCAATCCGGATTCAGGATCTGCGGGGCAAAATCGTACTGCTCGATTTCTGGACCTACTGCTGTATCAACTGCATGCATATCATTCCGGATCTGAAGCGGCTGGAAGAGAAGTATGCCAATGAGATTGTGGTGATCGGCGTTCATTCGGCCAAATTCCAGAATGAAAAAAACACGGCCAGCATTCTTCAAGCCGTTATGCGCTATGAGATCGAGCATCCCGTGGTCAACGATGCGTCGATGATTGTCTGGCAGCAATATGGAATTCGCGCCTGGCCGACCGTTGTTGTCGTGGATCCACTGGGGAAAGTGATCGGAGCCGCCGCTGGCGAGGGAGTGTTTCAATCGCTCGATCCGATTCTGGCTTCGATGGTGGATGAGTTCGGAGCAGCGGGTCAGCTTGATCGACGGAAATTCGTCATGGACCCCATTGCCAGGCGCATGCCGAATCCTGTGCTTTCGTTCCCGGGTAAAGTGCTGGCGGATGCCGCATCGAACCGTTTGTTCATCGCGGATTCGAATCACAATCGGATTGTGATCTGCGATCTCGGTGGAGCTATACAGGATTGCGCGGGTGCAGGCTCAATTGGAAAGGGTGACGGAGCGTTTGAAGCCGCAACGTTTCATCATCCTCAAGGAATGTGCCTGGTCGGGAACGCACTGTTCGTTGCGGATACGGAGAATCATTCCATTCGAATTCTTGATCTTCAGTCGCGCCACGTTCGAACTTTCCCGCTCGGTAATGCGAAACTCAATTCTCCCTGGGATCTGGTTGTTCTGGGCAACGCCATCTTCATTGCAATGGCGGGCGCGCACCAGATCTGGAAGTTGGATCTCAATAACAATTCCATTGGGCCGTTTGCCGGCAGCGGACGAGAGGCCCTCATTGATGGAATGCTTTTGGAAGGCGCGATGGCTCAGCCCAGCGGAATCACGACAGACGGTCAAAGATTGTATGTTGCGGACAGCGAGACCAGTTCGATTCGAAGTATTTCTGTAGGAGCTGGCGGTGAAGTACAAACGCTGGTGGGGATGGGATTGTTTGAGTTTGGAGATGTCGACGGGCCGGGCGATGAAGCCCGCATGCAGCATCCGCTTGGTATTGTTTATGCTCGCGGCATTCTCTATGTCGCAGATACCTACAATGGAAAGATCCGGAAGGTAAATCCGATCACGCGTGAGGTGGCGGCGCACGCGGGTGGCTTTGAAGAGCCCGGTGGCATATCGGCGGCCGGAGACAAGCTGTACGTTGCAGACACCAACAGCCACACCATCAAGGTTGTCGATTTGGAAACGAATGCCATCCAGTCTCTGATGTTGAGCGGTCTCGAGAAATTGCGTTCCCCTGGAGGGAGCTGGAGCGGCGACACAATTCAGGTCACGAAGCCCATTGTGATCCATCCGGGTGACACCGTAATTATTTTTGACGTGGTGATGCCCGAAGACTACAAAACGCTTCCCGATTCGCCCTCGCGGATTCTGTTTTCCGTTAACGATGGCGGGAGTCGTCAGCTTGTGGATCGTCCCCAATCATTCCCAATCGAATGGAGTGCCGGTATAGCCGGCAATACAACGGTGAACGTCTTGGTTCAGCTTTACTATTGCCATGCCCGCGACAATGCGCTTTGCTTCTTCAAGGAATCGTTGTTCACCATACCCGTCGAAGTCTCAACTGGCTCCGTAAATCGCGAAATCCGTATCGTCCACAATCCGTTGTCGGCTGGCTGATTCCTCCTGTAGGCCCGGTCACAGACCATTGCTGTCCAAAACAAGTGCACGCACAGGATTATGGCGACGGTGAACGCAGGCGAATTGCCCTCCTGAGTCAGGAGGGCAGCGTCATCGCGTTCTTTGCGATGACGCGAGGGGTGGTACCCCAAACGAAATGTCTCAGAATGCGTTCGCAAAGAGTGCGGCTCTGGAACCACCCCCGCACGATCTCGACTGCTGTCTCGATCGTGCTGCCCTCCTGACTCAGGAGGGCAGTTCGGCTAATTTCGACGCCCCCAGCGTCCTGTAATGCCCCGGACGGGCGCCGCACCTGAGTTCCAGAGATTTAGCGAAAACTATTTTGGACAGATGTGGTCTGTGACCGCGCCTACAGAACACGGGCGAAATCCTGGCGTCATTTCGATCTACAATGATTGCTGCAAATTCTTCTACTTTCAGGAGGCCCCATGAAAAACGGAATTCTCACTTTGGTCGCAATTGGTGCATTCGGAAGCGTTCTCCTTGCCGCCAGTAAGCCTGTTACTGTCTCGCTTAAGGATGCGATGGGTAAGGATGTCGGTACGGCAAAGCTTTCGGATGGTCCCGGAGGGAAGGGCGTCAAGATCGATCTCAATCTGAAAAATCTGCCGGCCGGGGAGCACGCGGTCCACATCCATATGACCGGCAAATGCGAAGCTCCGGCGTTTACGACGGCTGGCGGGCATTTTAATCCGACCAATGCGCATCACGGAACGAATAACCCGGAAAGTCCAAAGCCGCATGCCGGAGACATGCCGAACTTTACGGTGAAGTCGAACGGTACAGCGAAGATATCCATAGACAATGCCGCGGTCACGCTCGGTGACGGCGCCAATTCCGTGTTTGCCGGCGGCGGCACCGCCCTGGTAGTTCATGCCAAAGGCGACGACCTGAAAAGCGATCCGGCCGGCAATGCCGGTGACCGCATCGCCTGCGGCGTCATTTCAAAGTAAAAAGTATTTTTCATCCGCTGTCGAATTCGGGCCACGCCAAACGACTTTCAGGTGAGAGGAGGCTTATGAAGTTTATTTGTCTTGGCTATATAGAAGATGGGAAGTTTGAGTCGATGTCGCCCCAGGAGCAGACGGCGATGGTCGATGAGTGCTTAACTTACGATGACGAGTTGCGGCGAAAGGGTCACTTTGCCGGTGGCGAGGCGATGGACGCTCCCTCGGCGGCGGCTACACTTCGTTTTAAGAACGGAAAAGTCGTCGTGACCGACGGTCCTTATGCCGAAACCAAAGAGCAGATTGGCGGCATCCTGATTCTCGAGGCGCGCGACCGCCAGCACGCGATCGAAATCATGTCGAAACATCCGGGCGTCAAAGCCGGACCGTTTGAAATCCGGCCGGCCGTCGACATGACCCAGATGGTCCGCGAAAGCGAAAAGCGCCGCGGCACGCACGCGCCCATATCGTAAGTGTTTCGCGACGGGTGAGGGGTGAAGAAGAATTCTTTGCACCCCTCACCTGGTGCTTCGCACCACCCTCTCCCTTCGGGAGAGGGATTCGCTCCTCTTCATTTCTGCTTAGCCGCGTATAATCTCGGTCTTCATGAGCACGGGATCCGATTCACCACCCAACGCCAAACACCGATCCGGACGCTTGCGCACTTTTTGGGAGAGCGTCACCGAAGGTTTTGAGCTCCACCAGCTCTGGGGACAGTTCATATCTGAAGCCAGGGCGAGCTACCGCCTCTATTCTGCAGACGTCGACTGGAAGGAAATCGACAGCCGGTCGCGCGGGCCAGGTCGGTTTGTCCATTCGGTCTGGGCTTTGTTCAAGGCATTGCTGATGATGCTGACGCCATCGCGGCGTGTGCTGCTTCTGCTGGCGATTGTTTTTCTGGTGTTGCCACCATCAATTCATCTGAATCACATACCCAACTTCAATTTCCAGATCCACTTCCGAGGATGGGGTATTGCCATTCTCTTTGTACTTCTGGCGCTCGAGCTGGCCGATCGCGTCACGATGAAGCGGGATCTGGTGATTGCGCGCGAAATCCAGGAGTGGCTGGTCCCCGAGCGCCCGCCGAGCGTACAGGGCCTGGATATTGCATTTGCAACGCGGCCGCAGAACACGGTTGCAGGAGACTACTACGATGCGTTTCTTCGGCCGGTACCAGTTCACGATACGGGCAAGCAGCCGTTACTGGTGGCGGTTGCAGACGTCGCCGGGAAGAGCGTGCCTGCAGCGCTACTGATGGCGACATTTCAAGCCAGCCTGCAAGCACTCTCCGCGACCTCCGGCACTCTGGACGAAATCGTTATCGGACTCGATCGATACTGCCGCGCCCATAGCCTCGACGGCCGTCGTTTCACCACCGCGTTTCTTGCCGAAATCGATGTTGACACTCATGAGATGCGGTACGTCAACGCCGGTCACAACGAACCCATCCTCCGGCGCGCTTCAGGTGCAGTGGAGCGGCTTTCCACCGGTGGTCCTCCATTTGGGATTCCGATCTTTTCCCAAACGGAGGCTCCTTATCCGTCAGGGCGTGTCCGTCTTCAGGCAGGGGACATCCTTTTCATATTCACGGACGGCGTCGTTGAAGCTGTCAATGATGCGGATGAGGAATACGGCGAAGCTCGATTGCTTCATTGCATTCAGGCCATGCCTATTGAGAGTGCAAACGCAACGTTGAACCGCGTCATGGGCGAAGTGAACTCTTTCGTTGGTAATGCGCGACAGTTCGATGACATCACCAGTTTTGTGGTGCGCGTTGGGGCTTAACCGGCCGAAACTTCTCGCGACAGCATTAGGAGACGGCCTCCAGAATTTTCGTCACGATGGCGGGATCGCTCTCGGAGAAGTGAAAGACGGCGTTTCCATGGGCAAGCCACCAGGGATCGTTGCCAACGACGTCCATGAATTCTTCCCGATGAATTTCATCCGGAAACAGATAGACCTCGACGTCAATACCATCGATGGTCACGGCACCATAGGCGCATCGAAAGTTGCGATCTCGAAACTCCGGCCGTTGTGCGGAGAGAATCTTTCCGTAATTCTCCATGTAGGTTTCTTCGACGGGATTCAGTCCGGACTCTTTCAGCCGTGTCATGACGTCGTACCAGATCATGCAATCTGATTCTCAAATTCCACGACGTCGGTCACGGGGCGCTGACAGGTCATGTTCTCGCAAACATATGCCGTTGGCTTTCCGTTAATAGCCGGGCGATTACGCAGAAGCGCGACTGTCCCTGTTTCGCCTGCGGCGATAACGGTTCTGGGGAGGTATCGCTTCCGATAGGCGGTGATGAACGAGTGTCCTTCCTCGCCGACGGTGACGACGGCGATTTCCTTCGACGGACCCAGATAAAAGTCGATGCCTTCGAGCAGCCGGCCAAATCCGGAGGGGTATTGAGCCAGCAGCGTTCCGGTTGACTCGAAGAGCCGCTTTGCCTTCTCCGTGAGATCGTTCCTTTCCAGCAGGGCGCCCAACCGTACCAGCAAATCGGCGGCAACGGAATTTCCGGAAGGTGTCGCATTGTCAAAGTAGTCCTTCGTGCGCGTGATCAACGCCTCGTGTCCGATGTCCGTAAAGTAAAAGCCGCCGTTTTCAGCATCCCAGAACTTCTCAATAATGTGATCGGTGAGAGACTCCGCGCGCTTCAACCACTTTTCCTCAAAGGTCAGCTGGTAGAGCGATAGCAATGCATCGGCAACGTTGGCATAGTCGTCGAGATAGGCGTTAAATCGCGCACGGCCATCCTTGAAACTGTGAAGGAGACGGTTGCCGTCCCATAGCGTTTTGAAAACGAATTCCGCATTGGACTCCGCAATCTGGCGGTAGTCATCCCGCCCCAGGTACGCCGCAGCCTCGGCGAACGCACGAAGCGCGAGGCCGTTCCAATCCGTAAGAATCTTCTCATCGCGTCCGGGGTGAATTCGCTTTTCACGCGCGGCATAAAGTTTCGGCCGGGCTGTTTCGAACTTCGCCTTCAATTCGTCTTTAGAAATGTTTTCGAGTTTGCAGAACACATCCGGTGGCTTGGGAACATTGAGGATATTGTGTTCTTCCCAGTTGCCATGACCGGTGACATCGAGATAGCGCGCAAGCAATTCTCCATCGGGCCCGACGGTGGTTTTGAACTCGTCGAGGTCCCAGACATAGAACTTGCCTTCGACTCCTTCGCTGTCTGCGTCCTGCGTCGAATAGAAGCCGCCGTTGGGATCTCGCATTTCCCTCACGATGAAATCCAGCACCTCCTCTGTGATGCGGCGGTATAGCGGGTTTCCTGTGACGCGCCATGCGTCCAGATAGACGCGCGCGAGAAGGGCATTGTCGTAGAGCATCTTTTCAAAGTGTGGCACCAGCCAGCGATCGTCGGTGGAATAACGATGGAAGCCTCCGCCAATCTGATCATAGAGACCGCCGCAGGCCATTTTGTCGAGTGTGAACGTTGACATGTGAAGGGCTTCCGGATTGCCGGTCCGATGGTGGTAGCGGAGAAGAAATTCAATCGTCATGCTCGGCGGAAACTTTGGCGCGGCGCCGAATCCGCCCTGACGCGGATCGAATCGCGAACTCAGTCCGCGAGCGGCCTGGTCGAGGAGGGGCAGATGAACGACATCGGCATGGGCGTTGCCCTGGACTTTCTGGTTGAGATGCTGTCGCAGCGATTGGGCCCCATTGACGATTTCCTGTTTCTTCGATTTATACGACTGGGCGATGGTTTCGAGAAGCCGCCGGAAGCCGGGCCGGCCATAACGATCGTCCGGAGGGAAGTAGGTGCCGCCGTAGAACGGTTCTCCACTGGGAAGCAGAAACACGGTCATGGGCCAGCCGCCGGAGCCGGTCATGAGTTGAACCGCGTTCATGTAAACCTGGTCGAGGTCCGGCCGTTCCTCACGGTCCACTTTGATGTTGATGAAGTTGTCGTTCATCAGTTTTGCGATGCCCTCGTTCTCAAACGATTCGTGTTCCATGACGTGACACCAGTGACACGCCGAGTAACCAATGCTGAGCAGAATCGGCTTATCGGAGGTTTGGGAAATGTTCAGGGCTTCTTCTCCCCAGGCGTGCCAGTCCACCGGATTATTGGCGTGCTGTAGAAGATACGGGCTGGTCTCGTGAATCAATCGGTTGGGCATGTATGCCTTTCAATTTCAAAAAAGGTGGGCAGACTCTGTTTCTGTTGCCTGAAGGCGCGGGCGTAGACCGCGCCTTCAGGTGAAATAGGAAATGCAGTTTTGCCCAGTTCCAACTCAATCGCGTCTATGGTCTTCTTCCGGGCCCTGGCCTGCGAAAGCCGCTTCAATGGAATCCTTTGTGACCTTCCAGTGGGACGCATGCCACGTGGGTTTTTCATTAACGATCAGCATTGCCTGAGGAGATTCGTGACGGATGCCAAAACGTTCTTCGACTTCGTCGGAAACATCACGATCTTCGATCACCAGGATCAATCCGCAGGGAACCGCGGGATTGTCCTGCTCAAAGGCCTCAAAGTCTTCAATCACCCCCGCGCTACGCGAACACTGCGTGCTATGCTTGAAAAGCAAAACAGGCTCATGTTGGGACTGCTTTAGAAGTTTCTCAAGATCCTGTTTTTCGCGCAATTCAATGATCATGAGTTCAGGTTACCAGATGCCCGGTAAAGAAATCACGGATGACCTCGATCTCCTCCTTCAAGTGATGCCTCCTCACTTGACTGCTGCGCTCCGGCAACAGCAGGATTTCAAAGATCTAATTGAAATCGTTCTGGACCTGGGACGCCGTCCCGAAGCGCGTTTTCCAGACCGTGCCATTTACCTTACCGATACGGCAATCACAGGCGAAGATCTCGATTATGTGACACATCGCGTGGGAGCTTTTACCGAAGACAATCGTGCTGGTATCGAACGAACACTTCACCGCATTTCCGCACTTCGCAATCGGCGAAATCAGATCATCGGGTTGACGTGCCGGGTCGGCCGCGCTGTCTACGGCACCGTCGACGTTCTTCGCGACATGATTGATTCTGGAAAGAGTCTTCTGTTGCTGGGACGGCCAGGCATCGGCAAAACAACGCTGCTCCGAGAAAGCGCTCGTGTCCTTTCCACCGAACTTCACAAGCGGGTGATTGTAATCGATACCTCAAATGAAATCGCCGGTGATGGCGATATTCCACATCCGGGTATCGGAACCAGCCGCCGGATGCAGGTACCACGTCCGGATCTTCAACATGCCGTGATGATCGAAGCCGTCGAGAATCACATGCCCGAAGTGATCGTAATCGATGAAATCGGAACAGAAGCGGAAGCGCTTGCCGCGCGGACGATTGCGGAACGTGGAGTTCAGCTGATCGCTACAGCGCACGGCAATTCTCTCGACAACCTGTTAATGAATCCCACGCTGGCGGATCTTCTGGGAGGCATACATTCCGTAACTCTCGGTGATGAAGAGGCGCGCCGTCGCGGAACGCAGAAGACGGTGCTGGAGCGCAAGGCTCCTCCGACATTCGATACGCTTGTGGAAATACGAACACGTGATGAGTTTTCCCTTTTTCACGATACGGCATCGGTTGTTGACGCATTTTTGCGTGGGCGAACGGTTCGACCGGAAGTGCGGGTTCGCAAGGAAGTCGGGTATGAAGTCGTCGAGGCTGAAATCATATCCGGCGAACACGAACGTCGCGGCCGCTCGAATGTACGCCGGGAGCATGAGAGAGTGCCTCGGCTACCCGAATCCGACCGTGCTCCAGATTCATCTGGCCGAAAATCGATTCGCATTTACCCGTACGGGGTCAGCCGGGACCGGCTTCTGCGGGCCGCGAATGACCTTCATGTTCAGGTAATGCTTGCACGGACCCCAGCGGGTGCAGATGTGGTGCTGACGCTGAAGGCACAGGAGAAGCGACAGCCGGGAACACTGAAGGACCTTGAAGACCAGGGAATCAAAATCTCCGTGATCCGAAGCAACACTGTCAGCCAGATGAAAGTGTTTCTACAGCGCGAATTTGGTATAGAGGATCAGAAGAACGAGGAAGAAGAGGCCATTCACGAAGCCGAAGAAGCACTGGATCGCGTGATGTCCCATGGATCTCCGGTGGAACTGGCGCCGCGTCCGGCGAATGTGCGGCGTCTTCAGCACATGCTCATCGAGCAGCATGGACTGGGTTCCCAGAGTCGCGGCGATGTTCCCTGGCGGCGGGTTGTGGTTTTACCAACGAGAGGGTGAGGAACGAATTCATGAATATTGCAGACGTGATGAAGGCGATCCAGTCTGATGACATCGATACCCTGAAAGAGATATTCACAAGTCAGCCTGCACTCGCCAGCGAACGCGACGAAAACGGAAATTCGCCACTTTTGATGTCCGCGTACTTCGGCCGCAATGCAATGGTACGCATGATCCTTGATCACGGCGTGCGACCCAATGTTTTCGAAGCATGTGCTGCTGGACTCGCGGGGGATGTGGCACGGCTGGTGAAGGAAGATCCAAAGCTGGTGAATGAGCGGTCTCATGACGGCTGGACCCCTCTACATCTGGCGGCCTTCTTCGGACGCCTCGAGCTGGTAAAAATACTATTGGAAGCGGGCG
>Ga0163163_10005036_pt1 | contig 11387 bp, 8 predicted proteins | sample S65metaG_FD_119766 | JGI IMG/M metagenome (GOLD analysis project Ga0163163, IMG submission 119766) | Switchgrass rhizosphere microbial communities from Kellogg Biological Station, Michigan, USA - S6-5 metaG | ecosystem: Host-associated > Plants > Roots > Rhizosphere > Soil | place: USA: Michigan... | reverse complement strand
TGCCCCGCCCGTCGATCCGGCGCGCGTCACGCTCGAAGGATTGCAGGCGACGGTGCTCGAGTTGCGCGGGCCGCGGCGATGAGAATGCCGCCGGCTGCCGCCTTGTGCGCACAGGCGAATCGGCGCGGCCCTTGAGCGAGAAAAGGCCGGAAGGCGCACCATGGCCGCGTTGATCGGACTTTTTGTCGGCGCGCTCGTTGGCGCTTCGCTGTGGCACGAATGGGGCGCGGCGGTCGGGGGTATCGCCGGCTTCTTCGCCGGTGCCAAGCTCGCGTCGATGCGTCGCGCAAAGTCGGCGACCGCAGCCGCGACCGGCCATGTGCCGGCGACCCGTAAAGAAGTGCCGCCTTTCGCGCCGGCTGGCCGGGCGGCGGACGCCAATGCGGAGCTCGTCCGGCGAATCGTGGAGCTCGAGCGGCGCGTGGCCACGCTCGAGCGCGCCGCGAGTGACGCGGGATTGCCGATCGCGGGGGGATCGGCGCCCGGCCCGGCGACATCAGCGGTCACGGTGCCCGAAACGATCGCCGTGCCGCCGCTCGCTGCACCGGAGCCGCGCTCCCCGCATATCCCGGTCGACGCTCCCCTCGACGATGCAGGGACGCAGCCGGTGTCCGTCGCACCACCGGCGTTCGTCGCACCACCGCCGCCGGCGCGCGACAAAGGACGCATCCTGCCGCCGTCTCCGCGCACGAGTGCTCTGTGGGGCTGGCTCATCGGAGGCAACGCGCTGACGCGCATCGGTGTCGTGATCGTGTTCTTCGGCGTCGCCTTCCTGCTCAAGTATTTCGCCGAGCGCTTCACCGTCTCGATCGAGCTGCGCCTTGCCGGTGTCGCGGCCTTCGGCATCGTGCTCATGCTGCTTGGGCTTCGCATCGCCGGCACGCGCCCTGGGTACGGGCTTTCGCTGGAGGGCGCGGGCGCCGGCATTCTCTATCTCACCACCTATGCGGCTTTCCGGCCCTACGGCGTCCTGCCGGAGGCGACGGCCGCAATCGTGCTGATCGCCGTCTCGGCGCTCACCGTCGGCCTCGCCGTGCGCAACGATTCGCAGCCGCTCGCGGCGCTTGCCATCGCCGGAGGCTTCCTCGCGCCGATTCTCGTCGGCGGCAGCGGCGGTCCGCTCGCGCTCTTCAGCTACTTCGCCGTGCTCAACGTCGCCATCTTCGCGCTCGCGTGGTGGAAGTCGTGGCGCGCGCTCAACATCGTCGGCTTTGTGTTCACATTCGTGCTCGGCGCCCTGTGGGGGTGGGAGTTCTACGCGCCCGCTCACTATGCAACTGTGCAGCCGTTTCTGGCGCTGTTCTTCGCGCTGTATGTCGTGATCCCCGTGCGCAACCTGCTTCGCGGATCGTCGCCGCCCAGGGATCCGGTGGACGGCCTCCTCGTGTTCGGCGTGCCGATCGTCGGATTCGCGCTGCAGGCGGCGCTCGTCGAGGATCAGCGCTACGGTGCCGCGTGGAGCGCGCTCGCGCTGTCGCTCGTCTATCTGTTGCTGTTCGCGGCGACCCGCGCGCGCACCGAGGCCGGATTCCCGCTCTTGTCGCGGGCCTATGCATCGCTGGCGCTGATCTTCGCGACCATGGCGATTCCGTTCGCGCTCGACAACCGCTACACCGCTGCGCTTTGGGCCGTCGAAGCCGCCGGTGTGTATTGGATGGGTGTTCGCCAGGATGCGCGTTTCGCGAGGGCGTTCGCGTTACTCGTCGAGGTCGGCGCCGGCGTCGTCTTCACGCTCGCGGACACGAGCGGCCCCGACGACCCGCTGTTCGCCAACGCCTTCTTTGCGGGCGCTCTTCTCATCGGCGTGTCCGCGCTCGTCATGGCGCGCATTGCCGACAGCGCCGAAGAACAGCTCGGCGCCGGCGAGCGGGCGCTCATCCCTGCGCTGTTCGGATGGGGCGTCCTGTGGTGGCTCGCCGCCGGCGGCGTCGAGCTCGTCCGCCAGCTACCCGACGCCGACGAATCTCACGCGGTCCTGGCGTGGGTCACGGGAGGCGTCGCGCTTGCGCTTACCGTTTCACAGGCGCTGCGCTGGCCGCGGCTCGCAACGGCGGGCGCCGTGCTGATGCCCGCGATGGCGATCGCGGCGTTCATCGATTTTCGCTTGAGCCGGACCACACTGGTTGCCTGGGGCTTCGTCGTATGGCCTTGCGCATGGATCGTCCATGCGTGGGCGCTGCGCGCGGCAGAGGGGCTCAAGCAAAGCACGGGGGACCCGCGATATGCCGCGATCGATGCCGATGCGTTCCTCAACGCGGCGCACAGCGCATCGGCCGTTGGCTTCACCGCGCAGGTCGCATGGGAGCTGAGCGAGTGGGTGGGCCGGTCGACGCCCGCGTACACGGCGTGGGTGCCGTGCGCAGCGGCGCTGCCGGCGATCGTCTACCTCGCGTCGGTCACGCATTGGCGCGACCAGACTCGCTGGCCCGGTTGGCCACCTGCCGATCGCCGGCGCGCGTACACGATCGGCGCGGGCACGCCGATCGCCGGATTCCTGGTCGTCTGGTTCTTTCTTGTCAATCTGCTTTCGCCCGGAGACCCGTCCCCACTGCCGTACGTGCCGCTCGTCAATCCACTCGACGCGACACTGGCGCTTGCGCTGTGGTCGACCGCGGCGTGGGCCAAGCGGTTCGAGACGCTGCCCGAGCGCGCGCGCTACCAGTGGCTCGGCGCGGGTACGTTCGTCGCGTTGAACGGCGTCGTGCTGCGCACCGCGCATCACTGGCTCGACGTGCCTTGGCGCTTGACGCCGCTGCTTGCATCGAAGCCGTTGCAGGCGGCGCTCACGCTCACGTGGACGCTGACCGCCCTCACGTCCATGGTCGTCGCGACGAGACGGCGGCAGCGGGCGCTGTGGATGGTGGGTGCCGCGCTGCTTGCCGTCGTGGTGGCCAAGCTCTTCCTGGTCGACCTCGGTAACCTGAGCGGGTTGCCGCGCGTCGTCGCATTCCTCGGCGCGGGCGTGCTGTTGCTCGTGATCGGGTTCGTATCACCGCTGCCGCCCGCGGCGAAGCCGCCGACGGCCACCGACTAAAGCCACGCGAAGCCCATGCTAGACTCGAACGCGTTCGGCGCCTTGCCGTTCCACTGTGGTGCCCCATGTCCGGCAACACGCTCGGCACGCTCTTCTGCGTCACGTCCTTCGGCGAATCGCACGGTCCGGCGATTGGTTGCGTGGTCGACGGCTGTCCGCCGGGCCTCGCGCTAACCCCCGCCGACATCCAGCGCGACCTCGACCGGCGGAAGCCCGGCACGTCCCGCCATGTGACGCAGCGCCGCGAATCCGACACGGTCGAGATTCTCTCCGGCGTGTTCGAGGGTCGCACGACCGGAACCCCGATCGCACTTCTGATCCGCAACGAAGATCCGCGAAGCAAGGATTACGCGGCGATCGCGGACACTTTTCGCCCCGGACATGCCGACTATGCGTACTGGCAGAAGTACGGCATCCGCGACTATCGCGGAGGCGGCCGTGCTTCGGCGCGCGAAACCGCCGTGCGCGTGGCGGCCGGCGCAATCGCACGCAAGTGGCTTGCCGAGCGTCATGGCGTGCGCATCCGCGGCCATCTCGTGCAGCTTGGCCCGCGTGCGATCCCGTTCGAGGATTGGAAGCACGTCGACGCCAATCCGTTCTTCGTCGCCAACGCGACGATCGTGGCCGAGCTCGAGGCGTTCATGGATGCGCTGCGCAAGTCCGGCGACTCCTGCGGCGCCAGGATCACCGTCGAGGCGAGCGGCGTGCCGGTGGGCTGGGGCGAGCCCGTCTACGGCCGCCTCGATGCCGATCTCGCGCAGGCGATGATGGGCATCAATGCGGTGAAAGGCGTCGAGATCGGCGCCGGCTTCGCAAGCGTCGAGCAGCACGGCAGCGAGCACTCCGACGAGATGACGCCCGACGGGTTCCTGTCGAACAACGCCGGCGGAATCCTGGGCGGCATCACCACTGGACAGGACGTTGTCGTCACGATTGCCGTCAAGCCGACGTCGTCGATCCGCCTCGACCGCCGCTCGATCGACAAGGCGGGCCGGCCGGTCGTCGTCAATACGCATGGCCGCCACGATCCGTGCGTCGGCATCCGCGCGACGCCGATTGCCGAAGCGATGCTCGCGCTCGTGCTGATGGATCACGCGCTGCGCCATCGGGCGCAGAATGCCGACGTCGTGACGGCTACCCCGAAGCTCGCGGCGCAAGTGCAGGGTGAGATGCTGGCCACATTGCGCGGAACTTCCGCCATCGACGATCCGGATCCGGCCGAAGCCTGAGCTGTCTTGAGATCGTCCGGCGCGGCGCCGGTTCGATGGCGTCGCGCGCAAGACCTCCGCGGCGTTCTTCTACTCGCGGCGAACGATCTTCGCGCCCGCGGTCCCGCGCCCAAAGGCGACTTCGACATCGTCGCCCGCGTTCAGCGTGGCGGCGTCGTAGACGATGTTGCCTTGCGCCGTGGTGACGATCGCGTAGCCGCGCTCGAGCACGGCGCTCGGATTGAGATGGACGAGCGCGCGTTGCAGCGCCTCGACGTCGGCGCGGCCATGGTCGATTTTCGCCCCGCCCGCCCGTTCGAGCGCGCCGCGGAGCGCCGCCACCCGGGAGGCCTGCGGCAGCGGCTTGCGCAACAGCCATGCGAGGCTGCGGCCGTGCTCGCGCACCTCCTGCGTCGCCGCCGCCATTCGCGAGCGGTGCGCGCGAGCGAGGCGAAACGCCAACGCGGCGGCTTCGCGCCGCTGACGAGCGAGATTCGCAGCAGGGTGCAGCAGTCGCCGCGACAGGCCGTCGATGCGCTGCTGCCGCGCCTCCATCGAGTGACGGCTCGCCCGGCGCCAGCGCCGCGCAATGGCCGCAACGTCGGCGAGCAATGCGCGCCGGTCGGGCACGACGAGGGCAGCGGCGGCGGTGGGCGTCGGAGCCCGCACGTCGGCGACGAAGTCGCAGATCGTGAAATCGGTTTCGTGGCCCACGCCGGAAACGACCGGGAGCACCGACTGGTAGACCGCGCGGGCGACGAGCTCCTCGTTGAATGCCCAGAGATCCTCGATCGATCCGCCTCCCCGCGCGACGATCAGCACGTCGACCTCGGCTCTCGCGTTCGCCATTGCGATCGAGCGTGCAATGTCGGCGGCCGCGCCGTCGCCCTGCACCATCGCCGGATAGAGCACGACCGCGACGGCAGGTGCGCGGCGCCTGAGCGTCGTGAGGATGTCGGACAGCGCGGCTGCGCGCGCCGACGTGACGATGCCGATCCGGCGGGGGAACGGCGGCAGCGGGCGCTTGCGTCCGGCGCCGAACCAACCCGCGGCGGCGAGGCGTGCCTTGAGGCGCTCGAATTTTTCGTAGAGCGCCCCGATTCCGGCGAGCCGCATCGTCTCGACGTTGAGCTGGAATTCGCCCCGCGCTTCAAAGATGGACGCCGTGGCGCGCACTTCGACCGCGAGACCGTCCTTGAGCGCAAATCCAAGGTGCTGCGCCTTCGTCCGGAAGAATACGCAGCGCACCTGCGCGGTCGCATCCTTGAGATTGAAGTAGCAGTGGCCCGACGCCGCTCGCGTGAAGTTGGAAATCTCGCCCGACACCCAGGCGAGCGGCAGATTGCGCTCGAGAATAAGCCGGGCCGAGCTCACGAGCAGGCTGACCGGGATGACCGGCGCCGCCGGTCGCGACACCGGTGTCGGCTCGGCCCTCACGGGCTCGTCGAAGCCGAACGCTTGCTGCGGCGGTGCAGGCTTCATGCGCCGATGCCGCGCGTCAGGTTCGACATTGCAGTAATCCGTACAAATTTGTCCAGGTCAAAATTCCGCCACCTCCGTCAAATGACCTATTGACGTTCGTTGTCGGGCCGATCTGGCAGCGCCCTGTCCTCTGCCGGCGCCGTGGTTGCAAGTGCCTGAAACAAAACTGAAAAATTCAGGCTCGAAATTGAGCACGAGAACATTTTTCTTGGCCTGGGTGCTACTTAGCATTCGAATTTACAAGATACGCACACTATTATCCACAGGATTTGTGGACAACCGTCTTCCCTCGGAGGAGGCACCTCGCCGGAAAGCCTTATCTGGCGCGGGATTCGGGGGTGTGGCCGGTCTGCACTGGGGAGTCGCCCAATGACGCGTGGGAGTCCGCCGGTTAGAATGAGAAACCATTTCCGTTGTTCATGAACAAAACGCGATGAGTGCTGCACTGCCGCAGAAACCGCAAGGCCGGGCGCAACCTGCCAACGGGTCCAAAGGATCCGGCGGTGGCCGTGCGGCCGGAGCGAGCGTGCCGGCGGCGAACTTTCTACGCGCCATCATCGCCGAGGACAACCGCTCCGGCAAATACGGCGGCAGGGTGGTGACCCGCTTTCCGCCGGAGCCGAACGGATACCTGCATTACGGGCACTCGAAGTCGATCATCCTGAACTTCGGCCTCGCGGCCGAAAACGGCGGCCAGTGCAACCTGCGCTTCGACGATACGAACCCCGCCACCGAGGACGTCGAGTTCGAGTCGTCGATCGCCGAGGCCGTGCGCTGGCTCGGCTTCGACTGGGGCACGCATCGCTACCACGCGTCGGACTACTACGATCGGCTGTACGAGTTTGCCGAGTGGTTCATCGAGCACGATCTCGCGTACGTGGAGAGCTCGACGGCGGACGAGATGCGGGCGCTGCGCGGGACGCTGACGGAGGCCGGGACGCCCAGCCGCTACCGGAGCCGCAGCGTTGCCGAGAATATGGACCTTTTCCGCCGAATGAAGGCGGGCGAGTTTCCGGACGGCGCGCACGTGCTGCGCCTCAAGATCGACCTCGCGAGCCCAAACATCAACATGCGCGATCCGGCGATCTACCGAATCCGCCACGCGTCGCACCACCGCACGGGCGACAAGTGGTGCATCTATCCGCTCTACGATTACACGCACTGCATAAGCGACGCGCTCGAAGGCATCACCCACTCCATCTGCACGCTCGAGTTCCAGGACCACCGTCCGCTCTACGATTGGGTGCTGGCGCGCCTCGCGGAGGGCGGCAAGCTGCCGCCGCCGTTGCCTCAGCAGTACGAGTTCGCCCGCCTCAATCTGACGCACGTGGTGCTGTCGAAGCGCAAGCTGATCCAGCTCGTCGAGCACGGCGACGTCGACGGCTGGGACGATCCGCGGATGCCCACGCTCGTCGGCGCGCGCCGGCGCGGCTTCACGCCGGAGGGATTCCGCATCTTCGCCGAGCGCATCGGCGTATCCAAGTCCGATTCGTGGATCGACTTTTCCGTGCTGGAAGACTGCATGCGCGAGGACTTGAACGCGCGCGCGGAGCGCCGGATGGCCGTGCTCGATCCTGTGAAGCTCGTGATAGACAACTATCCGGCGGGCGAGGAGGAAAGCTGCTTTGCGCCGAATCACCCGCAGCGGCCGGAGCAGGGCAAGCGCGCGCTGCCGTTCTCGCGCGAGCTGTGGATCGAGCGCGACGACTACCAGGAAGATGCGCCGCAGGGCTATTTCCGGCTCGCGCCCGGCGCAGAAGTGCGCCTGCGCTTCGCCTACATCGTGCGCTGCGTCGGCGCGGAGAAGGACGCCGACGGCAACGTTGTCGCCGTTCACTGCACGTATGATCCCGCGACCCGTTCAGGCACGTCGGGCGCCGATGCGCGGAAGGTGCGCGGCAACATTCACTGGATTTCGGCTGCGCACGCCGTGCCGGCGCAAGTGCGGCTCTACGATCGGCTGTTCGCGGCGCCGTTTCCCGGCATGAAACGCCCGCTCGGCACTGCGGCCGACGGCGTGATCGCAGCCGAAGGCGCGCGAGCGACGGTGGTCGCGGGTGATTTGGACGACGACGAAGTCCCCGAAACGGCCGAGCGCAGCTGGCTTGACGACCTCAATCCCGACAGCAAGCGCGTGATCACCGCGTACGTCGAGCCGTCGCTCGGTGGAGCCGCGCCGGGCGAGGTGTTCCAGTTCGAGCGGCACGGCTACTTCGTCGCCGATCTGCGCGACCACGCGCCGGGCAAGCCCGTTTTCAACCGGACGGTGACGCTCAAGGATTCGTGGGCGCAGCGCTAGCACTTCACTCGTAACCGGCTGCGAGGCCCGGCGTCGTCGTCACGCTGTGGCCGCGCCGCGCCGGGCCGCGGCTGCTAGAATTCCGTCCCCCCCGTTTCCCGAGGTCGACCCATGAAGCGCATCGTCCTGTTCATCGCGACCAATCTCGCGGTCATGCTGGTGCTGTCGATCATCCTCAGGGTGCTCGGTCTCGATCGCTACCTCTATCAGTCCGGCACTTCCTACGGCGGGCTGCTGGCGGCTTCAGCGGTCGTCGGGTTCACCGGGGCGATCATTTCACTTCTCATGTCGAAGTCGATGGCGAAGTGGTCGACGGGGGCTCACGTGATCAACCAGCCGTCGAGCGAGCCGGAAGCGTGGCTTGTCGAGACTGTGCGCAAGCTCGCGACCACGGCCGGCATCTCGATGCCCGAAGTCGCAATCTACGAAGGCGCGCCGAATGCCTTCGCCACCGGCGCGTTCAAGAATTCGGCGCTCGTCGCCGTCTCGACCGGCCTGCTGCAGTCGATGAACAAGGAGGAGGTCGAGGCGGTGCTGGGACACGAGATCGCGCACGTCGCGAACGGCGACATGGTGACGCTGACGTTGATCCAGGGGGTCGTCAACACGTTCGTATTCTTCCTTGCGCGCGTCATCGGCTCGATCGTCGACAAGACGGTGTTCCGCACCGAGCGCGGCAACGGGCCCGGCTACTTCATCACGGTGCTCGTCGCGCAAGTGGTGCTCGGCATCCTGGCGTCGATGATCGTCGCCTGGTTCTCGCGGCATCGGGAGTTCCGCGCCGACGCCGGCTCGGCCAGGATTCTCGGCACGCCCGCGCCGATGGTGAACGCTTTGCGGCGGTTGGGTGGGCTCGAGGCGGGCGAATTGCCGAAGTCGATGAACGCTTTCGGCATCACCGGCAAGGGCGGGATCATGTCGCTCTTCGCGACGCATCCGCCGATCGAGGCGCGCATCGCCGCATTGAGCGGCCCACGCTGAAGGAGCATCGAGATGATCGAGCTTTACGCTGCACAATCGTCCAACGGCCAGCGGGCGGCCATCGTCCTCGAGGAATGCGGCTTGCCGTACCGGGTGCACAAGCTCGACCTCATGCAGGGCGAGCAGCGCACTCCGGAATTCCTGAAGATCAATCCTGCCGGCGCGATTCCCGTCATCGTCGATCCGGACGGTCCCGGCGGCGCGCCGATCACGCTCGCGCAATCGGGCGCGATCGCGATCTACGCAGCGGAGAAGACGGACAGGTTCCTGTCGCGCGATCCCGCGCGGCGCGCGGTTGCACTGCAGTGGCTCATGTACGCGGTCACGGACGTGATGGGCGCGTCGATGACCGTGTTCTTCGAGACGGTGCTGCTGCCGGAGAAGGCGCCCGCCAACCTCAAGTTCTGCGAGGAACGGTTGCTGCGCTATTTCCGCGTGGCGAACCAGCGCCTCGCGGACCGCGACTGGCTGGCCGACGAGGTGTCGATCGCCGACTTTGCGCTGTACCCCATTTGCGCGGTGCGCAAGCCGTACATCGACGGCGCCGGCGACATGCCGAATCTTGCGCGCTGGATGGCTGCGATCGCCGCTCGCGAAGGTGTCGTGAAAGCGATGCGCGCGACGAGCGCCTAGGACGAGAACCGAACGGCGGATTTCATCGCAGAGAAGCGGCGGCGCCGCCAATGGAAAACGGCCGGCGCATTCGCTGCCGGCCGTCGTTCGAGCGCGAGGACCGCGCGGAATTACTTCAGGTGGTTCGAAACGAGCTTCGTCATTTCGAACATCGAGACCTTGCCCTTGCCACCGAACACGGCGCGGAGCTTTTCGTCCGCGTTGATCAGGCGGCGGTTGATCGAATCCTGCAGCTTGTTCTTCTTGATGTAGTCCCAGATCTTCTTGGTCACTTCGGTGCGCGGCATCGGCGAGGAGCCGATGACGTTGGCCAGCACGGTCGAGGGCGTCATCGCCTTCATGAAGGCGGCATTGGGCTTGCGCTTCGATGCGGTTTTCTTCGCGGCCTTCTTTGCGGCCGGCTTCTTGGGGGCTGCCTTTTTCGCGGCGGATTTCTTTGCGGCGGGTTTCTTGGCGGCGGGTTTCTTTGCAGGCTTTTTCGCGGCGGACTTCTTGGCTGCTTTCTTGGCGGTGGCCATAGTTCTCCTTCCTATTGATAGACGCAGAACGCTACGCCGAACACTCTGAAGCGGACCCTCCTGTCAGGGGCAACGCCGCTCCATCGGCGGCAACTATAGCGCAATTCAAGGGGAAGGGAATCCCTCGCGTACCCTTTTTTCACTCTGAAAACGGTGAGCGTTGCGCTGGCGGCACCGGCCCTTGAGTCTGCAGCGAGCCGGTGCGACACTTGCCGCGAAGACGTTCACTCCTCCCTCGTGTGATTCCGATGCAGCTTTCCTCGCGGCGCTTTACCGCGCCGGCCGTGCGCCGTCCGAACGACACGCGGATTCGCTCTTGGGCGCCGCCCCCGTGAACATCGCCGACCTGCGGCGCGAGTACATGCGCGAGACGCTCGACGAATCGGACGTCGCTGCCGACCCGTTCCGTCAGTTCGAGCGCTGGTTCGACGAAGCGACGAAAGCGGCGCTCCCCGAGCCCAACGCGATGACGCTCGCGACGGTCGATCCGGCAGGCCGACCGGCTGCGCGCATCGTGCTCCTGAAGATCGTCGATGACCGCGGATTCGTTTTCTTCACCAATTTCGCGAGCCGCAAGGGCCGCGAGCTCGACGCGAATCCCCGGGCGGCTTTGCTGTTCTTCTGGCCCGAGCTCGAGCGCCAGGTGCGCATCGAGGGCGACACTGCGCCGGTCGACCGCGCGGAATCCACCGCGTACTTCGCCGGCCGCCCGCGCGCGTCGCAGCTCGGTGCATGGGCGTCGCCACAGAGCGAGCCGATCGCCGGGCGCAACTCACTGATGGCAAGCTTCGCCGCGGTGGAGGCGCAGTACGCCGACTTGAACCGCGCCGTGGCGTGTCCCCCGCACTGGGGCGGCTACCGCCTCCATCCAGAGGCGATCGAGTTCTGGCAGGGCCGCGCTTCGCGCCTCCACGATCGTATTCGCTATCGCAGAAAGCCGGAGCAAGCCGGCGCGTGGGTCATCGACCGACTGGCGCCGTGACCGGCGACGTCGGCCCGAATTCGCGCACGCTGGCCGCGCTGATCCCGCTCGGGATCGCCAATCATGCGGTGCTGACGGGCAGCAGGGTGATCGTCTCCCTGGATGCGCTGTCGCGGGGCGCCTCCGCGCTCACCGTCGGCGTGCTGATCTCGCTCTATGCGCTGCTGCCGATGTTCCTGTCCGTAACCGCCGGACGCCTCGTCGATCGAATCGGCGCGCGCCGCCCGATGCTGATGGGATCGGTGGCGAT
>Ga0163163_10005033_pt1 | contig 11390 bp, 10 predicted proteins | sample S65metaG_FD_119766 | JGI IMG/M metagenome (GOLD analysis project Ga0163163, IMG submission 119766) | Switchgrass rhizosphere microbial communities from Kellogg Biological Station, Michigan, USA - S6-5 metaG | ecosystem: Host-associated > Plants > Roots > Rhizosphere > Soil | place: USA... | reverse complement strand
GTGGCCGGCGGCCGGCGGCCCGACCGAGCTTGATTTCCTCGAGGCGGCGGCGCATCACGGCGTGACCCCGCTCATTGCTCGTGAGGTCGGCAGACGATCGGACAACTATCCGCCGTCGCTTCAGGGCGCGGTCAGGCGTGAAGCCGGCAAGGCGGCGGCCTACACGCTCTTCCGCGAGCGCGAGCTGACGCGGATCCTTGACCGTCTGGCGATCGCCGGTGTTCAGCCCGTGCTCATCAAGGGGGCGGCGCTCGCCTACGCGCACTACGACGAGCCGCATCTCCGCACCAGCTTCGACATCGATCTGTTCGTCGCTCGCGAGGAGATGCCGGAGGTGTGCCGTGTGTTCGAGGCGCAGGGGTATCGTCGCTCGCAACAGGTCAGCGGCGATCTGGTGATGCCGCAACTCGACTACGAGATGCAGGACGAGCGCGGCGTCTGGCACATCTACGACGTGCACTGGAAGCTGGCATGCCCGCAAGCGTTCGCACATCTCCTCACGTATGACGAAGTGTCCGCCGAGGCGGCCGCGGTTTCGGCTTTGGGGCCGCATGCGCGCCGCCCGAGCGACGTTCACGAGCTGTTCATCGCGTGCGTGCATCGCGCCGCCCATCATGCCGGCGACGAGAAGCTGATCTGGTTGTACGACATTCACCTGATTGCCGAGCGCCTCGGATCGGCCGGTCTGGCGCGGTTCGCGCAGCTTGCGATCGAGAAGCAGGTGAGCGGCATCTGCGCGGCGGCGCTGGCGGACGCGCGCCGGCTGTTCGACACGCGCCTGCCCGCCGATCTCGTGGATCGCCTCGAGTCACACTCGATCGCGGTCGAAGAGAGCTCGCGATCGTTTCTGCACGGCCAGACCAGGCTGGCCGTTCTCCTTTCGGATCTCACGCTCGCCGCCGGCTGGCAGGAACGGTTCCGGCTGATTCGACAACACGCTTTCCCAGAGCCTGCGTATATGTTCAGAATGTACAACACCTCGTTCAGGGCGCTGTTGCCCGCGCTCTATACTCGTCGCCTGGTCGCCGGAGGATGGAAATGGCTCGCCGAGAGCGCGAGCCAGCAGTCGCGTCCGGTCGACGTCACCGGCACACCGCCTGAGATCGGAACAGGCCGGATTCCACCGGGGAAGCGGTTTCTCGACATGGCGTTGTCCGGAGTCGGCCTCGTGGCGTCGCTGCCGGTGTGGGTCGCGATCGCCGCGGCGATCAAGCTGGAAGACTCGGGTCCGGTCTTCTATACGCAGGACCGCGTGGGAGAAGGCGGTCGCTCTTTCACCGTCTTCAAGTTTCGTTCGATGATTCCGGATGCGGAGGCGGGAGTCGGGGCCGTCCAGTCGGGCGAGAACGATCCGCGCATCACCCGGGTCGGCAGACTGCTTCGCGCCACCGCGATGGATGAGCTGCCGCAGCTCTGGAACATCTTCCGCGGCGACATGAGCTTCGTCGGACCGCGCGCGTTGCGGCCGAGCGAAATCGAAACGACGAGCGACGGCGAGCTGGTGTCGCTGGACGCGATCGCCGGCTACAGGGACCGTCGCCGGTTACGGCCCGGTCTCACCGGCGTCGCGCAGATTTATGCGCCGCGTGACGTCACTCGGCGGAACAAGTTCCGGTTCGATCGCGTCTACGCGCGCAACCAGGGCCTGTGGCTCGACATTCGTCTGATTCTGATTTCGTTCTGGATTACGTTCCGCGGCAAGTGGGAGCATCGCGCGAGCAAGATCTAATCGGCCATTCTACGCGGCTGGAGGATCGACGCCCGCCGTGCGTCACGGTCTTGGCCGTTGCACAGAACGGCGTCGTGGACGATGATACGGCTCTGATTTCCACGACGACCCTGTGTCCTTGAGCTCGCATCAACGCATGCACGATGTGATCATCGTCGGCGGCGGCCCCGCGGGGCTGTACACCGCGCTGCTGCTGGCCCGTGATGGCTTCGACGTGGCCGTGCTCGAGGAGCACGACACGAGCGGCGAACCGGTCCACTGCACGGGCGTTCTGGCGGCGGAGGCGTACGATCAATTCGAGCTGCCGCGCGAGGCGATCCTGAATGCCTTGCAGACGGTCCGGTTCCACTCGCCGTCGGGCCAGACCGTTGCCTACACCACTCCCACGCCTGAAGCGCTCGTCGTCGATCGCGTGCTGTTCGATCGGGCCCTGCACGAGCGCGCCCGATTGTCGGGCGCGACCCTCAACGTGTCCGCGAAAGTGACGGCCATCGACGTGAGCCCGACGCACGTGACGGTGACCTGCGCCGACACCCGACGGCTGCGCGCACGCGCCTGCGTCCTGGCGTGCGGCGCGAGTTATTCGTTTCATCGCCGCCTGAACCTGGGCACTCCTTCCGTGTTCCTGCAGTCGGCGCAAATCGAGCTGCCGGCGTCGCGGGCCGGAGAGGTCGAAGTGCATTTCGGCGAGGAGATCGCGCCGCAGGGGTTTGCCTGGATCGTGCCGGTCAGCCGCGCTGGATGTGCGGCGCGCGTCGGCCTGATGTGCCGCGACAACGCCGCTCGACACTTCCAGACGTTCCTGTCTCGCGTCGAGCGGCGTTGGGGCCTTGGCCGCTCCGACCGGGTCGACGGATCGACGGCTCCGCGCTACAAGCTGCTGCCTCTCGCGCCGATCCGCAGGACGTTCTCCGATCGCGTGCTCGCGGTCGGCGATGCGGCCGGCCTGGTCAAGGCGACCACCGGCGGAGGCATCTACTACAGCGTGGTGAGCGCCCGCGCCGCGGCCCAGACGCTGGCCCCGGCCCTTCGTCAGGACGCGCTCGGACGCGAGACGCTGAAGACGTACGAGGACCGCTGGCGCGGTCAACTCGGCGCCGAGCTGCGCGCCCAGCTCGCGCTCAGGATGCTGGCCCGCCGGCTCGGCGACCCTGACATCGAAGCGCTGTTCGAGCTCGCCAGAACAGACGGCGTCATGCCGATCGTCAATCGCTTTGCCCGGTTCAACCATCACCGCGATCTGATTGTGTCGTTGTTCAAGCATCCGCCAGCCCGTCGGGTGCTCTTCAGACGGCTTGTCGCCAAGAGCCTTGCGCTCGGCGTCCAGTAATCCAACGCCTGCCACCCAACATCGTTCGCCGCCGCCGCCGTTGTTCGTCACGCTGCTCGTGATGACGCTGGCATGGGGCACGTTCGCCTTTGGCGGCGTGTATCCGTGGGCGTACGTGCCGCTGCTCATCAGCTGCGCGCTGGTGGGTGCGTTCGGCCTCATCATTGGCCGGCAGTCGTCGGCGATTTCCCGTAACGCGCCGTTCGTCGCGGCGCTTGCAGCAATTTTCGTCGCGGCGCTGCTGCAGTTGCTGCCGCTTCCGCCGGTCGCGTTGGCGGCGGTCAGCCCTGCGACCGATCCGTTCGCGCGCGCGACCGACTTGACGGCGGCGGCCGTGTGGCGGCCGCTGTCGATCTACCCGGCGGCGACAGGCCGAAGCCTGTTCATGCTCGCGGCGCTTGTCGTCTTCTTTCTCGGCCTGCTCAAGGCGTTCTCGCGCTATTCAGCCATTCAGATTGGCAAGGCGCTCGTTGTCCTCGGGGTTGTGCTTGCCGTCGTCGGCATCGTCCAGAAGGCTACGCTCGGCGCCGACGTCTGGGGCGGCATGAAGATCTATGGCTTTTGGCGGCCGCGATATAACCTCGTCACCCCGTTCGGTCCCTTCGTGAACAAGAACCATTTCGCCGGCTGGATGGCGATGGTCATTCCGCTGACGCTGGGAGTCATGGGTGGCGTCCTGGCATCCTCCGCCCGGTACGTCCGCGCAGACGCCCGGAGCCAGATGCTGTGGTTCTCGACGCGCGAAGGCGGGCAGTTCCTGCTGCTCGGTTTCAGCGCGCTCCTGATGACCGCTGCCGCGTTCATGACGCTGTCGCGATCGGGGATCGGCTCGCTGCTGGTGACGGTGCCGCTCATCGGCGTTGTCGCGACGGCGGGACACGCATCCCGGCGCCTCCGCGTCGCGATCACGTCGGTGCTCGTCCTCCTCCTGCTCGGCGGCGCGGTCTGGGCGGGTACGAACGCGACGCTGACCCGTCTCGCCGAAGGTTCGGAAACGCTGGCGTTCCGGCTGGCGATCTGGCGCGATGCGATGACCGTCTTCCGAGACTTTCCGATCACGGGTACGGGCCTGAATACGTTTGGCGCCGCCACGCTGGTCTACCAGACGGCGAATCGGAACATGCATTTTCAGGAAGCGCATAACGAATATCTTCAGCTCCTGGCTGAAGGCGGCCTTCTGCTCGCGATTCCGATCGTGATCGCGATGGCGGCGCTCGTCCGCGGGATCGTCCGCCGGTTTCAGTCATCAGACGATCCTGAGGTGTACTGGCTTCGCGTCGGCGCCGTCGGAGGACTCGTGGCGATCGCCCTGCAGTCGCTGGTGGAATTCAGCCTGCAGATGCCCGGCAACGCCGCGCTGTTCGTCGTGCTGCTGGCGATCGCGCTGCACACGTCGAGAAAGGTCAGCACGACGGCGCGATGATCCCGTCCTCTCGTCAGGTTGTCGCGCTGAACAGCCCGACGCTCTGGCTCGTGCCGGCCGCGCTGAACATGTCGGCCGGCGTCGCATTGGCGACGCATCCCAACCGCTGGGCGGACCTTCAGACGATCCGACTGTGGACGGGGCAGTGGCTGTTCGCGGGAAAGGATCTGTACGCGTCGGCGTCTTCGGGCACCGACTATCCGCCGCACGCCATCGTCGCGCTCTCTCCGCTCAGCCTCCTGCCGCAGTCGTTCGCCGTGCCTGTGTGGGCGGCGCTCAACATCGGCATGGCGGCGCTCGCCGGATACCTCGCCGCGCGGTTCGTTCGTCCGCGCGTCTCTCTCGCCGATGCCCTGTACCTCACCCTGCTGTTTCTCTGCTGGAGCGGGACGAGAACGCTTCTGCAATTCAGCCTGCTGACGCTCGTCTTCGGTCTGGCCGCGGTGGTGCTGGCCGACACGCGCCCGGCGTGGAGCGGCGTCTGTCTTGGGCTGTCGCTCATGAAACCGCAGATCGCGCTCCCGTTCCTGCTGTGGACCGTATTCAGACGCCGATGGCAGAGCGCCGCGATCGCCATCCTGCTGGTCGCGGCGGGGACCGGGCTCTTTTGTCTGAGAGCCTCCGCCAATCCGCTGAACGTCGCGATTCGGTACGCGCAGATCCTTCGCCTCTACTTCAACGGCGAGATCGCGATGCAAGGCATTGCGCAACTGCGTCCGCTCTTCGCCCAAATCGGACGTGGCGCTGGCATCGAGCTGGCGACCGCGGCGATCGTGCTGCCGCTTCTTGCCATGATTTGCGTTGAAGGGTTCCGGCAGACGAACAGTCCGTCGCGCGTGATGTATATGGCGCCCGGCCTGGCGGGGATCTGGTCGCTGCTGACGTTCTACCATCTCACCTACGGCTTCGTCGTGCTGCTCCCGATCGCCGCGGTGCTGCTCCTCGAGGAGGATGACGCGTCGCTCAAGGATCGGCGGATGGTGTTCTGGACGCTGCAGCCTGCTCTCATGATCGATGTCCCGGGCGCGTGGCGGCGGTTTGGAGCGCTGTGGTCCCACGTCCCGATCCTCGACGACGTGTTCGAGAATTTCGATCGCTTCGCGATGCTGTTCTTGTTTGCCGCCGTGGCCGCCGTCTACTGGCGCCACCGCGCGCCGGCGCCGAGGTTCGCGCCGGCGGCCGTTTGACGCGCCGTCGCCGAGCTATTCCTTCCTGCACACGAGCACTCCCGCCTGGTTCGCGCGCTGGAGCAGTGCCTACGCTCTGACCCGCTGATCCCGAGCCGCCGTCTTCTTTTTCAGTTTCTGTTTGACGATCGCGAGCACGCCACAGGTGTGGGCGCGCGGGCCGTGAGGCATCGGCGCCGAAGCGTCAGGCCAGGACGTTGGCGATCTCGACCGGGGCGAATGACGTCGGCGCCGAACGCAGGTGATTTTCGAGCGCATCGACAACGTCTTCGAACGCCTCGAACGATCGCCGGTATTCCAGCCGGAAGACGGGGATGGTGGCGGCGAGCTCGAGATAGTCCCGCATCAGCTGCCGGTTGTGTTTGGCGAGCTTCAGCGTGACGGCGTGCGCCTGCTCCAGCAGCAAGGCGTAGCTTTCGCCCGCTTTCAACGTCGTGATGCGCGCTGGACACGGCAGGTCGGGATCGCCGTCGAGAAAATAGACGGCCGCCAGCCGAGGTGGAGGCGCCAGCCAGTCGAACGATTCAGCGGGGCGTGCGGTCCTGCCGAAATACTCGGCGCTTGCCGGCCTCAGGCGCGCATCGTTCCGCAGCCGGTGCACGCTGATTTCGACGGCTCCCGCCACCACCCCGGACGAAAACGCCAGCGTGTCGTCCGACACGAGGCTCCACCCCCGTCGTTGGCCCAGACCGTAGGCCAGGGTGGACTTGCCTGCGCAACTGGGTCCGGCGAAGGCTATCGCGCTGCGGTCAGCGGAACGCGCGACCGCGCTGGCGTGAAGAACCTGGCGACCCCAGATTTGATAGACCGCGGGCAGCCAGCTCCGCGTGACGAGATATTCAAACCACTCGGGATCGACTTGAGCTGAGGGAAAGGCGACGAGTTTGGGCCGATCCTCGAAGAACCGAATGCCACCGATGCCAGGCTGCCAGACCCAGTACTCCTCGCCGAGCCTGAAGCAGTCGGTCGCCGTCTCTTCAAACGGCGCCGGCGGCCAGCTGGCGAGCAATTCGCCCTCGGTCAACAGCCGTGCGTGGTGTGACGTCGAATCAGTACCAGATCGCCATTCGACGACGGGCTCGGTCCAAGGCTCCACTGTAGGAAGAACGTCCGGTCTATTTCGCCATCGATTCGTTTCCGGCCATCGACTCGCCGTCGGTCGTCAGAATGGACTTGCCAAAAGCGTTGCCTGTCTTGACGAAGTCTCGAAGATTCCCGAGCTCTTCGACCTTCGGGCTATGCCACGCGCGTTTTTCACCCGTAACGCGAGGCTTCAGATTAGTCGTTTCCATTACCTGCTCTCCTTCACAAGTGAACAGCGGGAGCGTGTCCGCGTTGATTGTAGCAAAAGCTCGACCGTGAGACACGGTATCTCGCCCTGTCGAAGAAGGGGTTCTGTATACAAAGGGCCACAGCTGTTTCGGGCCTCATACATCCGCATGGACCCCCAGCCACCGCTCTGCGCTCATCACGATGAACATCGGCACGAGATCGTTGAACCCCTGCTCATGATGACGCTCTATTTCACACGTGGCGGCGCCTGAATTGACCACTCCCAGCCGTTCCAGGCGGTCGAACCGACCATCTCCCCATGCTTTGGCAAGGGATTGACGGAGGTCGGAAAGCGCCCGCTGTTGGCTTTCATCGGAATAATGCTTACGCTGGCGCTCCAGACCGAGCTGGGGAAGGCGCCTGGCCACGATTGGCCTCAGGAGCCCCTTGTACCGATCGCCCTGCACCAGCGCCCTCGGGGAGATCCGATTGAGGAAGCTTACCAATTGCCGGTCGTGATACGGACTCAGTAGCCGCAGACCACAGGACGTTTCGATGTGGTGGGCTGTCTCATTCTCGTAATGCATGTACGGATTTGGCACTGAGCGCAGCGAATGGCGGTAGTAGCTGCGAGGGACGGCGCCGGATGGTGTAAGCCCGGGCGTGCGCCGATTCAGCAGTCGCTCGACGAGCTCTTCACGGAGCTCCCGATCCGGGCACAACCAGGCGGGCAGGCGTTCCCGCCATTTTCGCCGGTGATAGCTGGCCTTGCGCCCAGGTGCGAATCGCGACGCCTGCGAGTCCACAAGCGGGCGAAGCCCGCTCGTCCACAACAGCCGTTGCGCGGAACTGCGGAGAGACGCGCCGCCGGTCGCTACGTCGGCTCTCATGAACCGCGCAAGCTGGACGAGTTGCCCGTTTCGGATCAGATCCGCGGCATGCGTGTCCGCCACGCCGAGCCAGTTGTCTCCTCCCGCTCCGGTGAGGAGAACGTTCAACCGCTGCGCCGACGTTCGCCGGTAAAACCGCGAGGATGTCCCGACCCAATAGACACGGCTGGGCGACGGGAGCTGGTCGGTCGCCTCGAGGGACAAACTCACGTCGTCGCGGCCCTCCGTCCATTCCGGTGTGGTGCTGACGACATGCGGCATCGCCAGGACCTCGGTCACCTGCGTTTGCATCACCTCTTCGTATGACAGCGCACGCCCGGTCCGGCCGGATACCGCCACGAGTGGAGGAGCGCTTCGCGCTGTCCAATGCTCCGCGGCGAGCGCCGCAATCGTCACCGAGTCGACGCCGCCGCTCAGCATGATTCCCTGAGCGCCCAAATCCATGCATCGGGCGACGGCCCGTATCAACGCCGGCTCGAACCCTTCGGTGGCCTCGTCATCCGGCAGCCACGATTCGTCGTCGTCGGGCAACGGGTCCCAGTACTTGCGCTCGGAAATCGCGAGTCGACGGCTGACTTCGAGATAGTGGCCGGGGCGGAGTCGATGGATGGCCTCGAAGAAGGTCTGTCCGGCTTCCGGCCACCACGCCGCCAGCGCGAGCGCAAGGGAGAGACGATTCGGTCGCCTCGACACACGGCCGCTGCGAGTCAGGGCGAGGACGTTCGGCGAAAACCAGATCGCCTCCCGCTCTGTCGCATAAAACACCGGATGGCGTCCGAGCGCGTCGTGGCCAGCCAGCAACCGCCGCGCGGCCGCATCCCAGATGGCGATCAGGTAGCAGCCGTCGAGTCGGTCGAAGACGTCCGCGCCCCATTTCTGGTACGCGACAGCGACCAATTCCGCGTTCGAGACCGGCTCGGTCAACCCGAGGTCCACCTCGATCGCCCGGCGATCGAACAGGTAACCGTCGAAGATGACCGCGCTTGGATCGGCCTGACGTCCGAACCTCGAGATTTCGCAACCGTCGCCGGGACCGAACACCGTCAGCGGTCCTATCCTGACGGTGTCCGCGATAGTCGACTGCCGGGCGATCTCCTCCGAGTTGGTGGTCAGGCACGCGTACCACCACGACAGCCGTATCTGCGCGCGTTCGTCTCCGCGGCTCATTCGCGTCCTTGCGACTCGCGGCGAACGACCAGCCCCTTCGACACCAGCGTCTGCACGAGATCGGTCACCTCGCGCTCGATGTCCTGTCTTGACGTCTCGTATTCAGCGGTCAGCGTATCGATCACCGCGTCGAGCGAGCGCCCCTCGGCGATGAGTTGGGCGACTCGCGCGCCCGTTTCGTTCAACGAAAAGACTTCCTCTTCCTGCAACTTGAGAATCAGGGCCTCGCCATTGATCACTTGCACGACGACGTCCGGTGCGAAGGAGAATGTCTGCCAGTGGTCGACCATGACTGGAGGGGGAGTTGGCTACGCGTAGCGTTTGATGATTCGTTGCACGAACGCCAGAGCCTCGGCGGCCGAGTGATAACGCTCGGGATATCGGTCGCGCAACGACGCGGCAATAGTCCCCGCGCTGACCGAACCGTCGCATTGGGCCAGGACCTGGGCCAGGGCCAGGCCGTCGACGTTCAGTGACGGCGCGTAGTCGACCACGGCCTTCTTCAACGTCGCGGCGTCCATCGGCGCCGACAGCAGCGTCGAATGCCTCTGATCGGTCGTCGCGGATCGAATCCTCCAGGTCCAGTCTCCGAACGGCGCGCGATCGAGCGTGAACGAAACTCGCTCGCCTTGCTCGAACGCGACAGGGGGATCGAGAGGGAGAAACGCGGGCGACCAATGCAGAGGCTCGTCGCGGGGCGAGGTCGACACCCAACGGTCGCCGAGTTTCATGCTGAACCACCCCACCCATCCGTGACAGATCCCCGACTGGGTGATCTCATAAACGGACTCGATGTGCACGTTCGCATAGTTGTCGCGCGAGAAGTCGAACGTCTGGAGAATTCGCGGCTCCGCGAGGTACGCCACGTCGCCCAGTTCTTCCCATCGATAGAAGACGCTGTTGGCGGCGTACGGGCGGGCGGCGCTCAGATCGATGCCTTCCGCAGGAGTCGACCAGCCGGCAATCTCTTTGGCATGTAACGCGGCCGCCGACACCGGTGTCGCTTCCATCGTCGCCGCGCCTGGAATCAGAAGGCCGCCAGGTTTGAGCGCCGTATCGCGCGCGTGAAAGAGCGTTGGCAGGAGATCTTCGGTGAGGAGGAAATTTCCCGTTGCCGCGGACACGATGATGTCGACCGGCTCGGGGAGCTGAATGTCTTCGATGCGGCCGCGAAGGCACCGCACCCTTTCCTGCAGACCGTTGGCGGCGACGATTTCTTCGGCGACGGCCAGGATATCTTCAGGTTCGACGAGGTACACGCGTTTCGCGCCGAGGCGCGCCGCGATCAGGCCGTGGATGCCTGTCCCGGCGCCCAGATCCAGCACCACGCTGTCGGGACGGACGACCTGTTGGAGCGCCTCGCGATACAGCTGATTTCGTGTGGCGTCGAGGGCCATCGACCGGTGGCCTGACACCGAGGCATAGCTCATGCGTCGTGTTCGAGCGGCTGCCAGGACAGCCTGACGTAGTCCCGGTCGGGAACGAGATCGTCGAAGACGACGACGCCATTGTGCTCGACCCAGGCATGCGCCTCGAATCCACCCTGGTGTCTGCGAGCGCCGAAGCGCAAATGACTGTCGAACCCGCGGCGCCGCAGCAGCCACCACAACGCCAGCGACCGATGAAGGCAGCTGTTCGGAGTCGGCGTATGCCGCGATGCCATGGCGACGACGTGGGCGACCTGGAGCACGCGGGCCGACGCTGTCTCCGCGTCGGTTGGCAGCACGTGGTCGCTCGTTGGAGCGAGCCGTCGCAAGAGTGAGTACGTCCGCCGGAAACTGACCACTCGGAGGGACAGACCGAGAACCGGCATCAGCAACCCAGCCTGGAACAGGAGCCACCGATCGCGCCACGTCAGCCGCCGCACCGAGGCGAGCTTCGCCGCGACGCGATCGATCCGTGTGGCGCTAGCCACGGCGAATCTCCAGCAAGCCCTGCGCCTCCAAATCGACAATGAGGGAGGCGAGATCCGTTCGGAGTTGGTCCGGTTCGACCTGGTACTCGGTCAACAGCGAATCGTACGCGTCCTGAATCGACGCGGACGACACCAGCACGCTCCATGCGCGCGCGCCAACGTCATCAAGCATGAAGGAGCGTCCGCTATCGAGGTTGAGTAATACCGTCGCTCCGCTGACGGCACGCGCGACGACGCGGTCCGAGATGACGAGACGATCGTGCGCGAATGACAACGGTGTGGCGGTCATTGATTGACCGCCGCAGGCCGTCGAGTCACCGGCACGACGGCGCCGTCGAAGGCCGCTCGCCTGACGGAATGGTCGTCGATGCCCTGGGCTCGGCACAACGCGCGAAAACGGCCGGATCGCAGAGCGACAAGCTCGTTCCACGACCCGGACTCCACCAAGCGCCCGCCATCCACGACGTGAATGACATC
>Ga0163163_10005032_pt1 | contig 11390 bp, 10 predicted proteins | sample S65metaG_FD_119766 | JGI IMG/M metagenome (GOLD analysis project Ga0163163, IMG submission 119766) | Switchgrass rhizosphere microbial communities from Kellogg Biological Station, Michigan, USA - S6-5 metaG | ecosystem: Host-associated > Plants > Roots > Rhizosphere > Soil | place: USA... | reverse complement strand
GAAGGGCGGCGGCTTGCGGCTGGCATTCCGGGCGCGAAATTTGTCGCGCTCGAAAGCCGCAATCATCTGGTTCTGGAAACCGAGCCCGCCTGGGAAAAATTCAGCAGCGAGATGACGGCGTTTCTGGCGACCTGACAGCCGCTACCTGCGATCCCGGAAATATTGCCAGACTGCAAAGCAGAGAAGCAGGAACGTGATGGTGGCGACCAGATACTTTTCGAAACCGTCGCCGAAGTCCCCGAAGGGAATTACGACCTGCGCCAGCGCAGTGCCCATGTGTGTCTAACCGTAAGCAGCCTCGCCGTTCCGGCGGCTTGCCTACGAATGAATGTACCAAATCTGCGGGCCCGTCTGTGGCTGCGGTTTGGCAGGCACTTCCTTGTTGAATGAAACGACCCAGGCGACGACCATCGTGCCAACAACGAGCACGTAAGCCCCACGGGCGACCTTCCCAATCATTGCCGCGCTCCCTTATTTATTTGTGAGGATAGTCGACCGCGGCCGCTCGGCGTGGCCGTCGTTAATTTTTGGTTAATCGCGCTAAGCCCTTGAAATCGCGCGCAACCCGCGTCCACTTGGGTGGACGCCTGCGTGCCGCTGTCGTAGCTTTCGCGCCCATCCTGATGGTTTCGCTTGTGGAGTTTGCAATGGCCGGCCCTGTGATTGCTGTGACCGATAGCGTCTTTCCGTCTCTAGACCCGGCCAAAGCCGCGCTTTCCAGGCTCAATCCAACCTACCGAATGGCGAAGAGCGCCAATGCCGATGACATTCTCGCGGTCGGGAAAGATGCCGATGCAATCCTGGTGACCTACGCGAAGCTCACCCGTGACATCCTGACCCAGCTCACCCGCTGCAAGGCGATCGGTCGGTTCGGGCTCGGCGTCGACAACATCGATCTTGTTACCGCCAAGGAGAAAGGCATCGCGGTCAATTACGTGCCGGACTACTGCATCCGCGAGGTTTCCGACCACGCGATGGCGCTGTTGCTGGCCCTCATCCGCAAGATCCCTTTATCGAACAGACTGGTGCAGAGCGGCCGTTGGGAAATGCCTGCAGTCGTTCCGATCCGCCGCATCGAGGGGACGGTGCTTGGCCTTGTCGGCTTCGGCCATATCCCTCGCCTGGTCGCACCGAAGGCGCAGGCCTTTGGCATAAAGGTGATCGCCTTCGACCCTTTCGCCAAGCCGGAAGTTTTCAAGGCTGCGCGTGTCGAGAGCGTCGACTTCGACACCCTCCTCAACAAATCCGACTATGTATCGGTGCATGCACCGCTCACGCCGCAAACACGCGGCATGATGAACGCCGCAGTCTTCGCCAAAATGAAGAAAGGCGCCTACGTCGTGAACACCGCGCGTGGTCCCCTGATCGACGAGCCAGCATTGGTTGCGGCGCTCGATTCCGGCCAGGTCGGCGGCGCCGGGCTCGACGTGGTGACGGCGGAGCCACTGACCAAGGATTCACCGCTGCTAGGCCGCGACAACGTTATCATTTCTCCGCACACGGCGTTCTACTCGATCGAAGCGCTCGAGGAATTGCAGACCAAATGCGCCAGCGACGTCGCGCGCGTCCTCAGCGGTGAAAAGGCGGTTTATCCGATCTCGGCCTGAAAAATGCTCGATCGCACCGACCTCGATCCTCTCTTCTTCGCGCCGTTCGTATCGTCGCTGATGCATGTCGAGCCGCAATGGATCGACTACAACGGCCACCTCAACATGGCCTATTACAACGTGCTGTTCGATCGCGCCGTCGATGAGGTTTACGAGCTCATTGGCATCGGGGCCGATTATCTGAAACGCGCCAACCATTCGACCTTCACTGCCGAGGTTCATGTGCGTTACGTGCGCGAATTGCACGTGAACGACCCCGTGCGCGTCACGTTCCAGCTGCTCGACTTCGATTCCAAGCGCTTCCACTATTTCGAGCAGCTGTTTCACGCGACCGAGGGTTGGGTCTCCGCCACTTCGGAAAATATGACGCTGCACGTCGACATGGCGACGAAGAAGGTCGCCGCGTTCCCCGACTCGGTCATGCGCGCCCTCGCACGAATGAAGGCAGCCCACGCGCAATTGCCGCGTCCGGAAGCGGTCGGCCGCCGCATCGCGATGCCCGAGCGGTAACGCGCCCTCTATTTCCCCGCCAGCTTGGCGGCGTCGGCATTCACGCTTTTGTCGACGATCGACTCGATCGGCACGGTTTGCTTGATCACGCCCGCCTTGACGAAGAGATTCTGCATCCAGTCCAACCGGTCGAGCGGGATCGATAACGTGGGATCGATCTGCTTGTCCTTGATGGCCTCGTCGGTGATGAACTCCGCGCGCTTGTCGTCCGGCTTGGCGTGGGTCATCTCCTGCGAGACCTTGATGGTCTCGGCCCGGTTCGCGAGCGCGTACTTGTAGGCGTCCATCTCGGCGGCGACGAATTTCACCAGGTCGTCGCGGCGTTTGCTCAGAACGTCGCTGCTGGTCGCGATGCAAAGGCGCAGGAAGTTCGGCACCGCGCTGCTGCCTTTTGCCAGCACGTGGATATTGGACGGCATGACCGCCTCGAATTCGTTCGACACCACCGCGGCATCGGTGACGCCTGCAACCAGCGACTTGTAGCGGTCGAGATCGGCGCCCTGCGTCGCCAACTTCACGTCCGCGAATGGCACATTCGCTTCGTTGAGCATGCCGCGGAACAGCAAGTCGGGCAGCGAACCAGGCGAAGAGATCGCAACCGTCTTGCCTTTGAGATCGGCCAGCGATTTGATTTCGGCTTTGGCCAAAACGACCTGCGGCACGCCAGTCCACCCGCAACCGACGATCTTCACGCCGGTGCCGCGCGCACCGGCAACGATCGATTCGGCCGCGCCCATATCGACGCTGTCGATCTCACCGGACAGCAGCGCCTTCATCAGCGTGGCGCCGGCCTTGATCTGCAGAAGCTCGACTTTCAACCCACGTTTGGCGGCAAAGCCACCTTTGTCGACCATCGCGATGAAGCCGGCGTCGCTCTTGGCTTCAAGGATGCCGTGTTTCCAGACTTTCTCTTGCGCTTGCGTGCCGGTGAGGCCGACGGCGAGTACGACGGCGGCCAATGCAAATGTCATGCGCACGGATGAATCCTCCCGCTTTGATGTTTTGTTTGCCCGGAGGCTACGGTCTTCGGGATTGTGGCGCAATATGCGCTAAATCCGGTACTCACCGCCGCGCTTGCGGCCCGTATCAACGTTGAGAAACAGCTGGTCGAGTGCCGGACGTTTCTTGATCAGCCCTTGTTCGTGCGAATAGCCCACCAATGTCTCGAGTACCTTGCGGTTCTTTTCCGACAGTCCGTACTCCCACGGATCGGGTCCGAGCACGCGCTCCTGCTCTTCCCAGGCGTCACGGTACCATGCAAGCGGCACGATGCGCGGATTCGCCATGCGCTTCATTGCGGCTGCTTTCGCTTCGTTGAAGGCCCTGAACAGGTTCACGGCAAGCCACGGATGCTCGTCCGCAAGCGACTTGCGCAGGCCGAGCACGTGCATGATCGGGAAAATTCCGGTGCGCTTGAAATAGGTCATCTCTTCCGCCTTGTGGTCCGGAAAAAGACGCGCCACGCGCGGATCCTTGGCGAGGAACGGCTTGACGAAATCGGAATGAAACACCGCATCGAGCTCGCCCTCGGCCAGCATCGTCTCGACCGATTTGTCGTTCGGCAGGCAGGAATACTTGATATCCGCCGGCAGGCTGACTTTGACGTCGTCCTCGATCTCCGCAATCCATTCGATGCTGTTGAGCGGCACGCCATATTCGCTTTGAAGGATACCGCGCATCCACAGCACCGCCGTTGTCATCATTGTTTTCACGCCAATCCGGCGACCTTTCAGGTCGGCCGGTTTCTTGATGCCCTTCGACGTGTTGATGAACATGAAGCCGTGGCGGAAGCGGCGATGCAGAAACACTGGGATCGCACGAAATGGCAGGTCGTTGTCGCGGGCGGCAAGATAGGACGAGGCCGAAACCTCCGCGATGTCGAACTCGCCCTTGTTCAGGAAGCGCCAATGCCGCGTCGCCGAGTCCATATCGGTGAGGATCGTAAGGTCGACGCCGTCAACGTCGACCTTGCCCCTCAGCATGGGACGGATCAGCTCGTAGTCACCGCAGGCGAGTGTCAGATTGAGTTTTTCGGGCATGAATTTTCCAGAGTCATTCCGGGGCGCTCGCGAAAAGCGAGCGAACCCGGAATCCAGACCGAAACCCCGACTTTGTATCTGGATTCCGGGTCCGGCGCTAACGCGCCGTCCCGGAATGACGAATTGAGGTCAATGCCCCGTCGCGATCGCCGCCAGCTTTGCGGCGTCCGGCAAATAATTGCCGCGCCAGACCACGTGCAGGTCGGGGCGGACCAGCAAAAGGTCGTGGCCGTAGACATCGCGCGGCTGTGCATCGGCGACATCGAGAACGGTGAACGGCGCCCGATAACGAGCAAAAGCCCGGGTCAGCAGCGTACTATCGGCCGGGGCACCGGCAAGGCGAAGGAGCGTGTAGCCGTCGCCGATCCGGTCATGCAGCGCGGTGCGGTCGGCAAGCCAGACGTGCGGCAGCCGGGCACCTGGCCAGGACGTCGGCACATATTTCATGAAATCGTCCGGCGGCCCATCACCCGCTTCCGGCCAGATGACCGGTGATTCCCGATAGCGATAGCCGAGTTCGGCGCCGACCATCTCGTTGCTCTTGCGCTGCTCGACGTCGGCGATCGCCGCCAGATTGGCGCGGGTCTCAGCACCCTCGGGCGTCTTGTCACGAATATTCGGCTTGAAAGCCGCGCGCCAGGCGCGCCGCCCGCGCGAAGCATGACGCGAGGCTTCCACATTGCGTGCGCCCACCTGCCGGCGCTCGGTCTCGTAGGACCCGAGCAGTTTCGGCCCGCCCCAGCCTCGGAGCGTTGCCGCGAGCTTCCACGACAGATCGATGGCGTCGCCGACACCGCTGTTCATGCCGAGCCCGCCAGTCGGAATCACCAGATGCACGGCATCACCAGCGAGAAAGACGCGACCCTCCCCGTAGCCGTCCGCCAGCAGCAGATTTTGCCGCCACGGCGCGCAAGACAGCATTTCATATTTCACCGGCATGGCGACGACCTGCTCGAACATCGCCTTCATCGCGTCGTCACTATCGACCGTCGCATGCAGCGTAAAATGCCTGGTTGAATCCTGCACGATCAGGAACGAGTTGTGGGCATCGGCGACGTGATAGTGTCGCCCCTTTCCGATCGGGATGCGTTCGAACAGGTCATCGCAGCGGTAAAGCGCCTGCCGCAATTGCAGCAGGTTAGCATCGCCGCTCAGCTTGATGCCGAGCTGGCGGCGCACGCTGCTGCTGCCGCCATCGCAGCCGACCAGGTAGTGCGCGGTGAACTCCGATATCGCATTGCCGGTTTTTACCTTGGCACGGACGCCGGTGGCATCCTGCGCAAAGGCAAGAAATTCGCAGCCGTAGCGCGCGTCGACAGCCGGCAGAGTTTCCGCAATGGACTTGAGAAGCGGCTCCAGCGTGTATTGCGAGATCAGCTGATACGGCTCGAGCGGCAGCGAGCCGTCAGTACAAGCCGCAGTCTCGGCCTGCGCCTGCGCCACCGACGGATACGGCAGATGAAGCAGTGGCGGCTCAATCAGTGACGTAACAATAAAGACATCCATCGGCACGTCGCGCGGAAAGCCGGCGTCGCGGACCTTCTGCGCAATACCGAGCCGGCGGTAGATTTCCATTGTGCGCGCGTTGCACCGTTCCATCTTGGGCAGGAACTGTGGCGCGTCCTTCTGCTCCAGCAGGATGCAGCGAACGCCGCGGCGGCCAAGATCGATCGCAAGCGTCAAGCCCACCGGTCCGGCGCCGACGATGATGACTTCTGTGTCCAAACGAAACCCCAGGTGTTCACGTCATTCCGGGACGGCCTGAAAGGCCGGACCCGGAATCCAGACCGAGGCACCGCGCTTCGTTCTGGATTCCGGGTTCGCTCGCTTACGCTCGCGCCCGGGAATGACGGAAGGACTCAATCAATCCGTCCGCCGGAGAACCTTCTTCCCGGCACGGTGAGGAAATAGCCGACCGCCTGGCCGCCGTCCGAGCCAACCACGCTTCCGGTCGTGTAGCGCGACTCGTCGCACGCCAGAAAGACCGCCGGCCCGGCGATATCTTCGCCCGAGCCGACACGACCCATCGGAACGCCCTTGCGGCGCCCCTCGTAGATTTCCGGATCCGCATACATGGCTTCCGTGCCTGGCGTGCGGATGTAGCCGGGCGTGATCGCATTGGCGCGGATGCCATAGGCCGCCCATTCCATCGCCTGCAGCTTGGTGAGCATGATGAGCCCGGCTTTCACGACGCTGTAGGCGCCGGCCCAGTTATAGGGAAAGAGCCCAGCGATCGATGCAATGTTGACGATCGCACCGGACTTTTGGGCGATCATGTGCTTGGCCGCAGCCTGGCTCACCAGGAATGCGCCTTTCAGCCCAATATTCATGGTCGTGTCCCACGCAGCCTCCGGCAGCGCCTCGAGCTTGCCCGGCACGATCTTCATCGCGTTATTGACCACGATGTCGATGTGACCGCGCTCTTTGATAATGGTGTCGACAAGCCGGTTGATGTCGGCGGATTTCGCTATGTCCGCCACCACCGCAAGGCTCTTGCTGCCGAGCGCCGCGGCGTCCTTTGCGGTCGCGTCCGCCGTTGCCGGATCGACGTCGTTGATCACGACGTGCGCGCCCTCGCGCGCATAGGCGAGAGCAATGTCACGGCCGATGCCACGGCCCGCACCGGTAATGAGCGCCACCTTGTCCTTCAATCGCACGGAGTTCCCCCAATACTGAAAATAACGCGGAAAAATCACGCTAAATCCGTGCCTCAGGGCGCACAAGGCCGCATCCGGCCTCGAAAATGGCGCCCGTGAGTGCCATCTTTGCTATTGAGAATCATTCCGGCGGCCAAAGTTCTGATGTTGGCCGCCCACCCCGGACAACATGGCCGAGCCAAAGCGTAACGACCCCGCTCCCGTGAGCCCGCAGCCTGCCGCGGGCGGCATCGCCGCGCGCGCGCTAGGCGCCCGCTCCGCGCCCTATCTTGCCGACCTTAACCCCGAGCAGCGGCAAGCGGTCGAGACGCTCGATGGCCCGGTGCTGGTTCTCGCCGGTGCCGGGACCGGCAAGACGCGGGTGCTCACCACGCGCATCGCGCACATATTGAATCTAGGCCGGGCGCATCCGAGCCAGATCCTCGCTGTCACCTTTACCAATAAGGCAGCACGCGAAATGAAGGAGCGCGTCGGCCAGATGGTGGGGCAGATCGTGGAAGGCATGCCCTGGCTCGGCACCTTCCATTCGATTGGCGTGAAGATCCTGCGCCGGCACGCCGAGATGGTCGGGCTGAAGAGCAACTTCACCATTCTCGACGTTGACGACCAAATCCGGGTGATCAAGCAAATCCTCGAAGCCGAGAAGCTCGATGAGAAGCGCTGGCCGGCGCGCGTGCTCGCGATGCTGATCGACGGCTGGAAAAATCGCGGGCTCACGCCCGAGCAGGTGCCATCGGGCGAGGCCGCCAGCTTTGCCAATGGCAAGGGCAAGAAGCTCTACATCGCTTATCAGGAACGGCTTAAGACGCTCAATGCCGCCGACTTCGGCGATCTGTTGCTGGAAAACATCCGGCTGTTCCGTCAGAACGCCGATGTTCTTCGCTCGTTTCAGCAGCGGTTCCGGTTCATCCTGGTCGACGAGTACCAGGACACGAACGTCGCGCAGTATCTGTGGCTCAAGCTGCTGGCGCAGACGCCATCGGCGCGCGCAGCTGTCATTCCGGCACGTAGTGAAGCTGCGGACCCGGAATCCAGCAACACGGCAGAGCCTCTGGATTCCGGGTTCCGGCCTCCGGCCGGCCCCGGAACGACTGGGGAGAGACAGCCCAAAAACATCTGTTGCGTCGGCGACGACGACCAGTCGATCTATGGTTGGCGCGGTGCGGAAGTCGACAACATCCTCCGCTTCGAGCACGACTTCCCGGGAGCGAAGGTCATTCGTCTCGAACGGAATTACCGCAGCACCGGCCACATCCTCGCGGCTGCATCCCACCTCATCGCCCATAATGAAGGCCGTCTCGGCAAGACTTTGCGCACCGAAGATGTGCTGGGTGAAAAGGTGCAGGTCACCGGCGCCTGGGACAGCGAAGAAGAAGCCCGCGCCATCGGCGAGGAAATCGAGCAGTTACAACGCGAGGCGCGGGAGCGCGGCGAGGATCATCCGCTCGATGAGATCGCCATCCTGGTGCGGGCCTCGTTCCAGATGCGCGAATTCGAAGACCGATTCATCCAGCTCGGCCTGCCCTATCGCGTCATTGGCGGCCCGCGTTTTTATGAACGTGCCGAAATCCGCGATGCTCTCGCCTACCTGCGGGTGATCGCGCAGCCGGCCGACGATCTCGCCTTCGAGCGCATCGTCAATGTGCCCAAGCGCGGGCTTGGTGACGCCGCGCTGCAGATGCTGCACGATTTCGCCCGGAAGAAACGCATCCCGCTGACCGAAGCGGCCAGCGCGCTCTCCGCCACCGACGAGATGAAACCAAAGCCACGCCAGGCGCTGCGCGACCTAATGACGGCCTTCGACAGCTGGCGGCTGCGCAAGGATTCGATGCCACACACGGAGTTGGCCGAGATCGTGCTCGACGAAAGCGGTTACACAGATATGTGGCAGAAGGATCGTTCCGCTGACGCCGCCGGCCGCCTGGAGAACCTGAAAGAACTGGTGCGCTCGATGGAGGAGTTCGAGAACCTTCAGGGGTTTCTCGAACACATATCGCTGGTGATGGACCGCGAAGGCAGCGAGGCCGAACAGGCCGTCAACATCATGACCCTTCATTCGGCCAAAGGTCTCGAGTTCGACTGCGTCTTCCTGCCGGGCTGGGAGGAAGGCCTGTTCCCGCATCAGCGCTCGCTCGATGAAAGCGGGCGTGCCGGCCTCGAGGAAGAGCGCCGCCTCGCCCATGTCGGCCTGACGCGCGCGCGCAAGCTCGCTAAAATTTATTTTGCTACTAACCGCCGCATCCACGGCATGTGGACGTCGACCGTTCCTTCGCGCTTCCTTGACGAACTGCCGGAGGCACATGTGGAGGTGAAGGAAGCAGCGGGTAGCGGTTTTCGCATGTCCGGCTACGGTGCGTCTCGCTTCGACGAGATGAATGCTTTCGGCTCGGGCTACACCACCCCGGGCTGGCAGCGCGCGCAGGCACGCAAGGGCCGCGGCGGCTTCCACGACAACGGCCAGCCGCGCTACGTGCCGGATGGCGTCTTCGACGAGAGCGGCGACGAATTCGAGGAGGCTGCGCCCGAAAAGATCAAGCGAGGCAGCGCGAAGCGCGACACAAAGCGCAAACCGCTTGTCATCGAGGGCGAACTGATCGCCAAATCCACCGGTACCGTCTCAACGTTCGCGGTCGGAGAACGCGTTTTTCATCAGAAATTCGGCAATGGCAACGTAGTGGCCGTGGATGGCAACAAGCTCACGATCGCCTTCGACAAGGCCGGCGAAAAACGCGTGGTGGATAGTTTTGTGGAGCGGATTTAGCTGGCGTTCGTTCTCTGCGTGGATGTACGGCAGAAGGACCCGGTGCTAGACTGCTCGTAGTCGGCTCGACGCCGGCTTACGGGAGGCGGCGATGAAGGCATCTCGCGTCGTGACTGTGTCTGTGGCGGCTGTGCTCTCGGCTCTGGCCATCCAGACCGCCCAGGCCCAGGACAACAAAAACATCCGCGAGGACGATTACGTCCGCAAGGTCCCGCTCGAGGACTTCAAGGTCCCAATCGTTCCGATCATTCCGCCGGGCTCGTCGCTCGACCTGCGTCCTGGGCGGACTCCGGATTCCTCCGACCGTATTTACAATTCGACGCCGTTCTCCAGAGACCCGACGACGCCGTCGATCGGCCTCTCGATCAAGTCGCCGTTCGACGATCGGAAGTAGCCTGGCCGGCGTGAGCGGCGTGCTTTTTGTCCGCTGAAGAATGGGCCGCAGCATCAACCAGTGCAGTCAGCACTGCAGGATCATCGACACTGCGCACGATCATCGGCTCGTCGCGGCCGCGAATGGCGACTTCCGAGCGCGGCAGTGCATCGGTCGCAATGCCCGCGGTCACGAAGACCTCGTCCGAAACGACGGCCCTGCAGTTCATTGATTTTGTCAAATCCTGCAGGCGCGCCGCGACGTTCACCGGGTCGCCGAGCGCCGTGAACACGGTGTGCTCCTTGAAGCCGATATCGCCGACGATCACGTCGCCGCCGTGAATGCCGATGCCATACTGGATCGGCTCGCGCAGGTCGGCCTTCATCTGCCGGTTCATGCTCTCGACATTGGCCGCGACTTTGGCGGCCGCCCGCAGCGCCTGACGGCACGCCGTCTCGGCGCTTGTCTCGATGCCGAACAGTGCCAGCGTGCCGTCGCCGACGAACTGGTTGGGCTGGCCGCCCGCGTCGAGCGCGGCCTGCGAGACTGCGGCGAGGAAACGGTTGATCAGGAACACCACGTCGAACGGCAGCCGCGCTTCCGCGAGCTTGGTCGAGCCGCGCATGTCGACAAACATGCTCACCACGTAACGCTCCTTGCCGATGTTCATGCGCCGGCCTTTGCGCAGCAAATCCGCATTCATCGACGACGGCAGGATCGGGATCACGCCGATGTCCGACTGCGGCCGCAGCTGGCAGGCGAGACGTATCGACGGGTTGGCGGCGACACCAACGCGATCGAGCACATGCGCCTCGCGCCCGGATGGCGACGGCAGAACGCTGGCGTCGCCGAGGACGCGGATGCGGCAGGTCGAGCAGCGCGCGCGGCCGCCACATACGCTGGCATGCGGGATGCCGTAGCGCAGGCAGGCTTCGAGAACGCTCACGCCCTTGGGCACGCGCACCTGCCGGTCCGGAAACGAGATCGCGATCAGGCCGCCCCGGCGCTCGCGCCAGGAGCGCACGCCGCGCGCCAGGAAAACGACACCAATCGCCGCCGCATAGCCCAGCGGGAAATAGAGAAGGACGATGCTCTTGATCACCCGCGCCTGCGGGGCGGTCACGCTCTTTAGATTCTCCTTGCGCCAGTCGGCGTCGTCTGCGAGTTGGGCGACTTCGCGTCCCGCATGATGCGCGCCGATCATGGCCAGCGTGGGCAGCAGGATGGCAACAGCGAGAAGATATGGCGCCGCCCAGTCGAAGAACGACCTCATCCGCAGCCAGAAATAGAGACCGATGCAGGCGTGCGTCCAGGCGACGGTGAGCGAGATGAATTGGATCGCGATGTTGTACGGCGCGCTGACCCAATAGGCGAACAGCGGCGTCGCATAGTTGAACGGCGGCGTATCGAACAGCGCAGCTGTCAGCCGTTGGGCGCCAAAAT
>Ga0163163_10005029_pt1 | contig 11395 bp, 10 predicted proteins | sample S65metaG_FD_119766 | JGI IMG/M metagenome (GOLD analysis project Ga0163163, IMG submission 119766) | Switchgrass rhizosphere microbial communities from Kellogg Biological Station, Michigan, USA - S6-5 metaG | ecosystem: Host-associated > Plants > Roots > Rhizosphere > Soil | place: USA... | reverse complement strand
TGGGATCGTGCGGATTGCGCGACGGACCGTCATGCACATTCTCGCCGGTGAAATCTTAGGCGTATTCGCCCATGTTGAGCGCGCCGACCAGCACGGCGCCTGCCGCTTCCATGCGCTCGACCAGCGTCGCGTCGCGCGACGATGGCGCAAGATCGCGGTTGATCTTCGATCCGGCGCGCGTCGGCAGACCCTTCACGTCGAACAGGTTCTTCACCGCGAACGGCACACCCGCGAGTGGACCGACCTTCTGCCCGGCTGCAAGCGCGGCATCGACGGCGCGGGCTTTGGCGCGCGCGCGATCGGCGGTGACGTCGGTAAAGGAACTCAGGATGGGATCGTGCCTGGCGATCCGCGCCAACGCGGCTTCAGTCGCTTCGAGCGCCGTCATCTTGCGGCCCGCTACCGCTTGCGCGATTTCCTGGGCGGAGAGCCCGTCCGAGTTTACGGTCATTGCGCTATCAGGCTGTGTAGACACTGGCCGGCTCGGTTTCGTCGGGCAATGGGAATTCATCGACCAGCCGTGCCAGTCTCAGCGATACTTCCAGGTTCGCCCGCACCGCGGGTCGCCAGGCATCCTCAACCGGCAGCGCAAGGGCGCTTGCGACGGCGTCGATATAATCGTCAAGGGGATTAGCAGTGGGATCAGCAGCCATTTCACTTCCGTTTCTTTGGTATGAGCGCGATCTTTTCGACCATGCTTTTCGCGAACCGGCAACGGCTGATGCGGGCTCGCCGTCGCCGGTTCCCTTGTATAGGCATCCCGCGGGTTGCCCAAGACCTTGTTCGGATGGAATCCTTCGGCTGCATCAAACCGGCCAAAGCAACTCCTGCAATTCGAAGAGGTCGCCGGCCTTCTGTTGCCAATCCTCGATGCAGATGTGCGCATTGAGATTGCTCGAACGATGCAGCAGCATCAGCGCCATCAAGCGGCGTTTCAATGCCGGATCGATGTCGGCGCTTGAATAGCCGAATCCCTCAAACAGGCTGCGAACCCGCCGCGGATGACCGGCAGTCATAAAGGCGCTCGGACCCAGCAGGTCATATTCGCCCCAACCCGTCATCACGTCGCCGAAGTCGATCAGTCCGGACAGGCGCCAGCCTGCATTGTCGCGGCTCAACAGAAAATTCTCCGGAATGTATTCACCGACCAGCATCACCGGCGGCTTGTCCAGAGGAATGAGCGTGGCGGCCTCGCGCAGAATCTCGTCCAGCCCATCCAGAAATTTTTGCGGCAAGCCGAGACGCGCGTGCCGCGTCCGACATCCATCGATTTGCCCTGCGATGAAACGGTCCCAGCGCGGCTCGATGCGCGAAAGCTCGCCGACCGGGACCCGCTGCACTTCGGCGATGGTCGCACCGATCTGGGCCAGCACGCGCTCTTTCTGATCTTCCGGCAGCGCCGGCCATGCTTCCGAGCCGAGGACGCCAGTCAGTCGCGTGATGACGAGATAGGGCCATCGGTCGCGCTCGCCTTCGAACACGATTTCAGGAACCGGGACAGTGAGCCGGCCGCGAAGCAACGCCAGCGAGCTTCGCTCCGAGACAAACTGGCCTCGGTATATTGGCGGAAAAATCTTCAGGATCAGATCGTCGCCGAGACCGACGACGAGATTGGTCCCCGTCGTAAAGATGTGAGGCGCAGCCGGCTTCAAGCCGTGGCTGCGCGCGATGTCGAGCGCCACCGGCAGCCAACGCGATCTGTCCGCGCGCCAGGTCCGGAACGCCTCGAAGTTCGGTAGATCCGGAAAAGATGCCATCATTGGTCCCACCGTCATTGCGAGCCACCGGGTCGCGCGAACGCGCGCCCCGGCTCCTCGCAATGACGGAAAATCGAGTTACCCGCAGCTCATCTATCCGGATTAGCACGTTCGAATTGCCGCAGCAGCCGGTTGCCGCGCTCTACCGCCAGATCGAGCGCGGCCTGCGCTGACCGCTTGCCGCTAAAGACCTGCTCCAGCTCTTCGTCGATCACGTCGCGGATCAGGACGAACGACCCGAGCCGGATCCCCTTCGAGTTCTCCGTCGGCGGCTTCAATGTCATCTGCTCGATCGAAATCGCCGCGCCGGGATTGCGATCATAAAATCCCTGCGCGCGGGTCAGATCGAAGGCGGCGCGGGTAATCGGCAGGTAGCCCGTGTTCTGGTGCCAGGCGGCCTGAACCTCCGGCTTGGACAGAAATGCAAAGAATTTTGCGACGCCTGCGTATTCGGTGCGCGGCCGGTCGCGCAGCACCCAGAGGGTGGCGCCGCCGATAATGGTGTTTTGCGGCGCGCCATTCACATCGGGCCAGTACGGCATCATGCCGTAGCCGACCTCGAATTTCGAATTGGCCTTGATGTCGGCGCGCGTTCCCGACGAGCCGATGAAGATTCCGCATTCGCCTTTTTGAAAGCGTGGCTCGGCCGACTGGCCGCGGCCGCTATAGTCGAACAGTTTGGTGGTCTGCCATTCCGCCAGTTGCGCGATGTGGCGCACCACCAGCGGATTGTTGAAGGTCAATTCGGCGTCGAGCCCGCCAAAACCGTTGGCCCGGGTCGCCAGCGGCAGATTGTGGAAGGCGGAAAGATTCTCGACATTGATCCAGGACGGCCAGGAGGTGGTCAGGCCGCAGACGGCGCCCGCCGCGCGCAATCGCTTGGCCGCTGCTCCGACCTCGGGCCAGGTCTTCGGCGCCACTTCCGGATCGAGGCCGGCAGCACGAAACAGATCCTTGTTATAGTAAAGGATCGGGGTCGAGGCGTTGAACGGGAACGACAGCATGTTGCCGGCGACGTCGGAGTAATAGCCGGTCACGGCCGGCAGATAGGCGGCCGGTGAAAACGTTTCCGATTGATCGCGCATCAATTCGAACACCGGATAGATCGCGCCCTTGGCCGCCATCATGGTCGCGGTCGCGATCTCGTTCACCTGAACGATGGCCGGCTGGCTTCGCGAGCGAAACGCAAAGATCGCGGCCGTCACCGTTTCGGTGTAGCTGCCCTTGTAGGTCGGCACGATCCGGTACTCGGACTGCGATGCGTTGAAATCGGTTGCGAGCTTTTCCAACTGCTTTCCGAGTTCGCCGGACATCGCGTGCCACCACATGATCTCGGTGGCGGCTTGCGCGGGCGACACGAAGGCAATGCCCGCGAGCGCGACGAGTTGCAAGAATCTTTGCAAGGACCTCAGCAACAACCTCAAAACCAGTTTCACCGGTGAATCACTTTGCTCTGCCGCATTGAAATGAGATTCGTCCGCTGCGCCCTCATAAATCCCCGCGAGCGGAGTTTCAATCCAGTCAGCGCCGTCGCACCGCACAAATTAACGATCTCAGCCGGACGGAAGGACGGTCGACCAAGCCTTTATAGCCAAGTCTCGTGGGCTTCTGCTAAAAAGGCCTTGAACCTTTTCTTCCCGCCGCAGACCTTATCACTAAGGGGATTTGTTGCCAGTGCACTGCCGCGCCGACCTTTCGCGGAATACGATGGTTGTTGTCGCGCTGTTACTGACGGCGGTCTCAACGGGTGTCGTCGCGCGCGAATTTCGGGCTGCCGATACCCAGAGCGAGGATTATCCGACCGTCCAGGCGCTGCGCTACACGGACAGCCTGGTTGCGGAACCCAGCGGCGGCCGGAACCAGATCCGGGTGTTCCATTCGCGCCAGCTCGGCGAGGAAAAGGAAACCCTCGAACAGACGCGCGCAGGCGCGATCGATCTTAATCGCACTAACGTCGCATTGATCGGGACGATGGTGCCGGCGATGAATGTACTGGTGCCGTTTCTGTTCCGCTCGGTCGAGCATTTGCAAAAGGTGCTGGATGGACCGATCGGCAACGAGATACTGGGCAGCTTCGAACCTTACGGGTTCGTCGGCCTGGCGTTTTACGACTCCGGCGCCCGCTCGATCTACAACAGCGTCCGGCCGGTCAATTCGATCGCCGACCTCAAGGGAATGCGGTTTCGCGTACAGCAATCCGAGCAGATGTCCGACATGATCCGCTCGCTCGGCGCTCAGCCGATCGAACTGCCCTATGGGCAGGTGACGACCGGATTGGCCACGAGGCTGATCGACGGTGCCGAAAACAATTGGCCGCCCTTTGTCACCACCGATCACTACAAATTCGCCGGCTACTACACGCTCACCGAACACGCGATGAGCCCGGAAGTGCTGGTCATGTCGCAAAAAGTGTGGGCCACCTTGTCGCCGGAAGACCAGAAGGTTTTTCGCGAAGCCGCACTCCGTTCCAGCCGCTTCATGCGGGAAAAATGGAAGGATCTCGAGGATCGATCTCGCAAGCAGGCGGAGGCCGCGGGCGTCAAGGTCGTCGCGGATTTCGACCGCAAGCCGTTCGAGGCGGCGATGGCCGGAATCTACAGCAAGGCGCAGTCCGACCCCGCGATCGCGAAGCTGATCGTACGCATTCGCGAGGTGCAGTGAATTGACCGACGCACCCCCGCAAAACGGATCAGTGGAACGGCCGGCAAGCCTCGCCGCGCGTGGCCGTTTCCGCATCGTCCAGCTGCTTCGTGCGGTGCCGATCCGCTGGCGTATTTTGTCGATTGCGGCACTCAACTCCGCCGTCGTCGTGGTGCTCGCCGCCCTGATCTGGAACGGCTCCAATGTGCTCCGTTCGGCCTGGGAAGACGTCCGCCAGGTACGGGAATCCGACAAGATCCTGGCACTATTGGAAAGCGAAACCAGTCGCCTGCAGAACCTGATCCATCGCTACATCAACCAGCCCAGCCCGGAACTGTTCGCGGAAATCCTGCTGCTGCGGGAAGCCGTGCTCGGCACGCTGACCACGCGTGCTTCCACCGACCCGATGCTGTCGGGCTCGGTGGAACGCCTCGAACACGTCACCGATCGCTTCCTCAACGGTTTTGGCGAATTGCGCGCGGTGCAGGCCACCATCTCGAAGACCTATGAGCAAGAGGTGCTGGGGCCGGCCAAGGACATGGCGGGCCTTTATTCGATCATCGAGGGCGCCACAGGCCACCGTGAAGCGTTGATCTGGCCCTCGCTCGGAAAGTCCCGCGAGGCGTTCACCGCGATGCTCGTTGCGGCCAACGCCTATTATCTGTCGCTGGCGTCAGCGTCCGCCGAGGAAGCCCGCCGCAATACCGAGATGATCGAGAATACCATCCCGGTGATGTCGGACCTCGCCGACAACGATCTGCAACGCATGGCGCTGACGCGGCTGCATGCCCGGACCCTGGCGTTGCGGGAGGGGTTTGCCAAACTGACAGAGCAACTCACCAACCGGACCGAACTGCTGCGCAACACCATCGACGCCAGCCAGGCCGACGCGATCAGCGCCATCGACGATCTCTCGGTAAATATGCGCCAGCGCGAACAGAAAGCGCAGGAAACCTTCGACCGCACCTTGTCGGCCATCTCGCGCCGGGTGCTGTCGATCGCCGTGATTTTCCTCGGTATCATCCTGTCTGCGGGCGTCCTGATCGCGTTGTCGATCCGGTTGCCGCTGCAGCAGATCATGGCGGCGATGCACGCGATCACCTCGGGCAATTACGATCGCAGCGTGCAGGGAACCACCGCCAAGGACGAGGTCGGCGCAATGGCGCGCGCGGTGGAAGTGTTCCGCGAAAACGCAATCGCCAAACGCAAGACCGAGGACGAGCTGCGCTCCTCGAAGGAAAAAGCCGAGAGCGCGCTGCTCGAACTCAACACCGCCCAACAGAACCTGATTGACGCCGAGCGGCTGGCGGCGCTGGGCGGCTTGGTCGCCGGGGTCGCCCATGAGGTCAACAACCCGATCGGCATCAGCCTGACGGTCGCCTCGAGTTTTGCGCGCCGCGCCGAAATGTTCGAATCCGAGTTGCGGACCGAGCCGCTGCGCCGTTCCAAGCTCGACGAATTCGTCAGAACCTCACGCGACGCCGCCCAGCAATTGGTGGCGAATTTGCATCGTGCCGGCGAGCTGATCCAGTCGTTCAAGCAGGTGGCGGTCGACCGCTCGCACGCCGAGCGGCGCAAGTTCAGCCTCGGAGAGGCCACCGACCAGATCGTCGCCAGCCTGCGGCCGGTCCTGAAGAAGGCCGCCATCACATTGTCGGTCGACGTCCCCGAAGGGCTCGTCATCGACGGCTATCCCGGCTCCTACGGCCAGATATTAACCAATCTTTTCCTCAACGCCGCCAATCATGCCTTCGCCGACGGCCGCTCCGGGGCTATCTCGATTTCGGCAAGGGCCCGGGGCAGCGACGATGTCGAGATGATTTTTGCCGACAATGGGGCCGGAATGACGCCGGACGTGCAGCGGCAGGCGTTCGACCCGTTTTTTACGACGCGCCGCAACGAAGGCGGTACCGGACTGGGCTTGCATATCGTCTATAATCTTGTCACTCAACAGCTCGGCGGCCGGATGATGCTGGAGTCCAGACTGGGACAAGGCACCACATTTCGCATTATCATGCCAAAAGTCGCCAAAGGCGGACCCAAGATTACCGATCAAGCAGCAGCCGACGGAACTCCTCAATGGCCGAACAGGACGATGTCCTCCACCTGATCGACGATTCCGGGACCATTCCGGAGGATTCGCCCGTACGGAAATGGAAGATCGCCGTCATCGACGACGACCACGCGGTGCATGAGGGCACCCGTTTTGCGCTCAGCGACTACAATCTGCACGGCGCGACGCTCGAAATCCTGTCGGCCTATTCAGCGGCCGAAGGCCGCACCCTGATGCGCAACAACCCCGACATCGCGGCCGTGTTGCTCGACGTCATCATGGAAACCGACGTCGCCGGCCTCGAACTGGTCGAGTACATCCGCAACGACCTCAAGAACGAAACCGTCCGTATCATCCTGCGCACCGGGCAGCCCGGCCAGGCGCCCGAGCGCCGCGTCATCGTCCAGTACGACATCAACGACTACAAGGCCAAGACCGAACTGACCGCCGACAAGCTGTTCACCTCGCTGACGGCCGCCTTGCGCAGCTACCAGCAGCTCGAGCGCATGGTGCAGACCCGGCGCGGCCTGGAAATCATCATCGACGCCGCCTCGACCCTGTACGACTTCAAATCGATGCAGCGGCTTGCCGAAGGCGTGCTGACGCAATTGGCCTCGCTGCTCAATGTCGATTGCGCCGGCATCCTGGTGCTGCGCGACGACGGCGCGCCCGGCAGCGAATTCTCGGTGCTGGCGGGCTCGGGCTGCTACAGCCGCTTCATTGGCAGCACCAGTTCCAAGGCGCTCGATCCGGATTTGCGGCAGATGGTGGAAGCCGCCTTCCAGCGCCGCAAGAACGAATTCGCCGACCATCGCAGCGTGCTTTATTTGCGCACCGGCAGCGGACGCGAAGTGGTCGTACTGCTGCAGGCCGAGCGGCAGCTTTCCGACACCGATCGCGCACTGGTCGAGATTTTTTCGAGCCGCCTGTCGATCGCTTTCGACAACGTCATCCTTTACCAGCAGCTGCACGCGGCCAATACCCAGCTCGAGGACCGCGTCGCCCAGCGCACCCGCGCGCTGATGCAGGCCAACCGCCGGCTTTCGGCGCAATGGTTGCGGCTGCAGCGCGCCAACGGCTTCAAGAACGAGATCCTGGGCACCGTCGCGCACGACCTGAAAAATCCCCTTGGCGTCATCCTCGGCCGCACCGAAATGCTGACCGAACTGATCGGTGCCGGCTCGCCCAAGGAGAACGTCACGTCGCAGGTCGAGCACATCAGGGACGCCACCAAGCGCCTGACCTCGATGGTCGATCATTTGATTTCTGATGCGATGGCCGACGCCTTCGACATCACCATCCGCCGCGAGCCGGTCGATGTCGCGGCCCTCGTCAGCGAGGTCACCGATTCCAACCTGCCCTCGGCGGTCAACAAGCAGCAGACCATCAGCGTGTCCGCGCCGCCGAATTTCGTCACCATGTGCGACGCCGACCGGATCCGCGAGGCGATCGACAATCTCGTCAGCAACGCCATCAAATATTCGCCGATCGGCGGCAAGATCAATGTGGGCGTCAGCCATGAGAGCAGCAACACCGTGATCCGCATCGCAGACGAGGGCGCGGGCCTCTCGCCCGAAGATCTCGGCCGACTGTTCGGCCGCTTCCAGCGCCTGTCGGCCAAGCCAACCGCCGGCGAGAGCTCGACGGGGCTCGGCCTGTCGATCGTCAAACGCATCATCGACATGCATGGCGGCCATGTGACCGCGGAGAGCTCCGGGCCCGGACAGGGATCGACGTTTACAGTTACACTGCCGGCAACAGAGACGTCATGACCCAGAGCCAGCACATCATCATCGTCGACGACGAGGCGCCGGCCCGCGAAATGGTCGGCGATTACCTCAAGATGCACGGCTTTAACGTGACGCTGTGCGACGGCGGCAAGAGCCTGCGCGGCGTGATCGAGACCAGCGTGCCCGATCTCGTGGTGCTCGATCTGAACATGCCCGAGGAAGACGGGCTTTCGATCATCCGCGACCTGAAAAGCCGCATCAACGTCCCCGTCATCATGCTGACGGCGACCGCAAGCCCGATCGACCGCGTCGTCGGGCTTGAGCTTGGCGCCGACGATTACATCGCAAAGCCCTGCGAATTGCGCGAATTGATGGCGCGGATCCGCTCGGTGCTGCGCCGGAGCGCCCCGGTCAAGGCGGCTGCGCCGGAAGCCGCAGCTGCGAAATCGGAGAAGGAGCAATTGGTGCGGTTCGGCACCAAATGGCTCGATCTCGAAGCGCAGGCGCTACGCGACGACGAGGGTAACGAGCATCCGCTGACCGCTTCCGAGTTCGGCCTGCTCAAGGTGTTCGCAGCCAATCCAAAACGGGTGCTGTCGCGCGAACGTCTGCTCGAGCTTGCCAATGCCCGCGACGCCGAAGCTTTCGACCGCGCGGTCGACCTCCGCATCATGCGCATCCGCCGCAAGATCGAAATCGATCCGACCAAGCCGGCCGTGATCCGCACCATCCGAGGCGGCGGATACCTTTTCTCGCCCTCGGGCGACAAGGGCTAGCACTGAACGCTCGCCCTCGCCCCGCTTTTGCGGAGAGAGAGTTGGGGTGCGGGGCCTCTCTCCACGAATACTGAAGGCAGTTGGTGAGGACGGTACCCCCTCACCCGGATCGCACCGGACGATGCTTCGCATCGCCGAGACGATCCGACCTCTGTGAAGGAGACCGTTCGGGATGCGGCTGCGATGACTCCGCTTGTCCGGGACGACGCAAATCGTTCCCGGCCCCTCGATATCGGCCATCCAATTTTCCGCACCTTGAAATTACACGCCTTTCACCCCCGAATGTTTCGTCACGCTCGCTGTGACGAAACAATTCTCCTCCGCATGAAACCATTTTCTGCTTTTGGTGCAGACATCCCGAAACGTTGCCTAACTAACAATCCTCCCAACGAACCGACGCCAAATGGCGAATTGGGAGCCTGTCATGACGAACGTGATTGCCATCAACGCTGCAGCCCGCAAGCACATCGCCGATGCCCGTGCGACATCGGACGAAATGCTTCTGGAGAGCATTGCCGAAGGCGGCCGGACGGCTATGCACGTGCTTTATTCCCGCCATAACGTACGGGTTTACCGCTTCGTGCTGCGCATGGTGCGCGACACCACGATGGCGGAAGACCTGGTCAGCCAGGTGTTCCTCGACGTGTGGCGCACTGCCAGCCAGTTCGAAGGCCGTTCGCAGGTCTCCACCTGGCTGTTGTCGATTGCCCGCTTCAAGGCGCTGACCGCGCTGCGCCAGCGCCGGCACGAGGATATCGAGCAGGAAGACGTGCTCGAAATCGCCGACGACGCCGACACGCCGGAAGCTTCACTGGACCGCAACAACACCAGCGCCATCCTGCGCGCCTGTGTCGCCAAGCTGTCACCGGCTCACCGCGAGATCATCAACCTCGTCTACTACCATGAGAAGTCGGTCGAAGAGGCGGGCGCGATCATCGGCATTCCCCAGAGCACGGTGAAGACCCGGATGTTCTATGCCCGCAAACAATTGGCCGACTTGCTTAAGGGCGCAGGCGTAGACAGTATCGCGGCATAAATATCAACGATTTCAATTGATTGAATGGGTATTGGGAGCAAAAACCGGGCTGATTTCGACGCCAAAGAATTACCGGCGACGAAACAAATGAAACAATCCACGACATCACCCGGAAAAACTCGCCCCCTAAACCTATCATCAACAACGCAACACCAACGCCGAACAGGAGAGCGAATATGCTGAAGCCGTCCTTCCGCTTTTTCATTATCCCGCTCGGCGCCGTCGCTACCTTGGCCTCGCTGTCAGCTCAGAACATCAGCCCCCGCGCCCAGCGCGATACCGGTTCGATGTATGTGCGCGAACAGGTGGTCGATTGCAGCAACAAGAGTCCCACGGAGGTCTGCGTGATCTCCGCCAGCGAGACCACCCGCTGAACCCGAATTTCTGAACGACCACGTCTCTAGCCTACCATCTAACCTCCCAAGTACCTCCAACGACCCGGCTGGGATGCCCCCCAAAGCCGGGTCGCTCTGCGTTTGGGGTAGGGCAATCATAATTCCACCGCCATGATGCATGATAAGCTCACGGCTCACGTCGATGGATGGTGCCCATGTTCGAGGGCTGGGATGCCGTTGTATTGGCCCGAGCGCAGTTTGCTTTCACGATGTCGTTCCACATCGTGTTCCCGGCCTTCTCGATCGGGCTTGCCAGCTATCTCGCTGTGCTCGAAGCGCTATGGCTATGGACCGGCCGCGAGGTCTTCATCAACCTGTTCAATTACTGGCTAAAGATCTTTGCCGTCGCCTTCGGCATGGGCGTCGTTTCCGGCATCGTGATGTCTTACCAGTTCGGCACCAACTGGTCGGCCTTCTCCGACAAGACCGGCCCCGTCATCGGCCCCCTGATGGCCTATGAGGTGCTGACCGCGTTCTTCCTCGAGGCCGGTTTCCTCGGCGTCATGCTGTTCGGCCTCGAACGCGTCGGCCACCGGCTGCATTTCATGGCGACCTTGATGGTCGCAATCGGCACGCTGATTTCGGCGTTCTGGATTCTGTCGGCCAATTCCTGGATGCAGACGCCGACCGGCCACGCCATCAATGCCGTCGGACAGTTCGTCGCCGCCGACTGGTTCAAGGTGATCTTCAATCCGTCCTTCCCCTACCGCCTCGTGCACATGGTGCTGGCGGCGTACCTGACCACCGCGTTGGTGGTCGGCGCGGTCGGCGCCTATCATCTGCTGCGCGACCGGCACTTGGCCGGTCCCCGCGTGATGTTCTCGATGGCGATGTGGATGGCGACGCTGGTCGCACCGATCCAGATCCTTGCGGGCGATCAGCACGGCCTCAACACGCTGGAGCATCAGCCGGTCAAGGTGATGGCGATGGAAGGCCATTTCCAGAGCCACAAGGACGGCGCGCCGCTGATCCTGTTCGGCTGGCCCGATATGACCGAGGCGAAGGTCA
>Ga0163163_10005026_pt1 | contig 11399 bp, 10 predicted proteins | sample S65metaG_FD_119766 | JGI IMG/M metagenome (GOLD analysis project Ga0163163, IMG submission 119766) | Switchgrass rhizosphere microbial communities from Kellogg Biological Station, Michigan, USA - S6-5 metaG | ecosystem: Host-associated > Plants > Roots > Rhizosphere > Soil | place: USA... | reverse complement strand
GATCGTTTCCTTCGCGAACTCTTCGTCGGTGTGGATCGGATTGTTGTCGCCCGTCATTGCTGTGAACATCACGACATCGGTCTCGGTGATGGTCCGCCGCGGCGTCAGCCAGCTATCGCCGACGTTAAATTCTTCGTAGTAACGGGCCGCCGGGCCGACGCCGGTGCTGCTGCTGGATGCCATAGGTCACTCCTTCGTTTCTTGAGGTTTATTGAATTGTTCTTGCGCGAAAGGCGTCGGCCGCCCGCGCCATCGTCGAGAACGTGACTCCCGGCCGCCGCTTCATCTCACCGATCAGGGCCGAAAGCATTTCGACGCGCGGACCACGGCCAATGATCTCCGGGTGCATCGTGAGGATGAAGACGCCGTTAGCCACGTGCTCGTGGCAATATTTAAACTCACCGAGCCAGATTTCGAGCACGTCGGACGGCTTACGCAGGCCCGGATTCACCGGCCGCGTTACGAAGTGGAAATACGGGAAGTCGTCGAGTTCCCACGCGACGGGCAGTTCGACCACCGCGCTGTCGGCGCCGCGCACGAAGCGATTGTCGGGATGGAGCCGGTCGCCCGTGCGCGCCCAATGCGGACGGAAATCGTCCAGCATCAGGCTGCTGTCATATAGATAGCCGCGCTCCGAGAGCAGTTCGATCGTATGCTCGCTCAGATCCCAGGCGGGCGAACGATACCCGGCCGGCTTTTGACCGATAACCTCGGTCAGCACATCTTCGGCCCGAGCGAGGATCGCATTCTCCCCGTCACGCGACAAGCCGACCGGCGTTTCGTGCAGGTAACCGTGCGCCGCCACTTCATGGCCACGCTTTGCGATTTCGCGTACCTGCGTAGGAAAGGCCTCCGCGGTATGCCCCGGCACGAAGAAGGTTGCCTGAATTCCGTGCTTTGCGAGCACATCAAGCACACGCGGCACGCCGACACGCGCCGCATACTCGCCACGCGACAGCGGCGTCGCGCTGACGAGCTTCAGCGTCGTGATCCAGAGTGAGTATGCGTCAAAGTCGAAAGTGAGGCAGACGGTCGTGCTCATACGGCCAGCCCCAGGTCCGAAAGCGAACTGCCGTCCAGTAGCCGCCGTGCGATTACGAGCTTCTGGATATCGTTGGTACCCTCGCCGACGATATAGAGCGGCGCCTCGCGGAACAGACGCTCCGCCTGCACGCCGCCGATGTAGCCGTAGCCGCCGTGGACGCGCACCGCGTCGGTAACCGTCTCGAACGCCGCCTCGCTCGCGATGAGCTTCGCCATCGCGCAAAGCATGTCGGCCTTGTCGCGGCTCGCCGCTGCGCGCGCGGCCTCCATCGTCAGAGCGCGCGCCGATGCGAGACGGCTAGCCATTTCGACGAGGCGGAACTGGATCACCTGGAAGTTGGCGATCTCGGTGCCAAACGCCTTGCGCTGCTTCGCATACGTGATGGACTCCGACAGCGCAGCGATCGCGAGCCCATTGGCACTCGCGGCGATCGCGAGACGCCCAACCTCGAGCCCGGCGAGAATTTGTGCAAAACCGTGTCCCGGCGTGCCGCCGAGGATCGCGTCAGCCGCGACCTTCGTACCCTCGAAACGGATCTCGCAGGTATCGACGAGATGGAAGCCCATCTTGTCGTAGGTACCCGACGTTCGAAGACCGCTCTCGGACTTATCGACAAGCAACAAGCTCATGCCGCGCTTGGGCGGCTCCGCGGCCGGGTCGGTCTTGGCCAGCACCAGTAGCAGGCCAGCCTTTTCGCCGTTGGTCACGAAAATCTTGGTGCCGGAAATCGTGTAGCCGCCGCCGCTTTGCAACGCGACCGTGCGGATCGCCTGCAGGTCGGAGCCGCCGGTATCTTCGGTCAGGCAGATGGCGCCGCGCAGCTCGCCGGTCGCCATGCGCGGGAGGTAACGCGCGCGTTGCGCGTCGGTGCCGAAATTCTTGAGCGCGGAGACAACGGTGCAGTGGCTGTTGATGTAAGCCGCAAGGGTCGTCCAACCCCGCGCGACTTCCTCCATGACGGAGACGAACGCCGGCATGGATAGTTCAAGGCCGCCGAACTCAGCCGGCACGGCAATGCCGAACAGGCCAAGTTCCGCGATCTGCTTTACGAGCGCATCCGGGTAGGCGCCTTGCTTCTCCAGCGCCTCCACATGTGGCCGCACTTCGTCCTCCACAAACTGGCGAACGGCCTCGATGACGGCGCTTTCGTCTTCGTTCATGAGCAAGGTACCTTGAGCTTCATCCGCGCGCGGTTGGCCCCTTACTTCTTCGGCCAAATCGCCGGAGCCGCCGCAGTTTCCACGGGGAAGATCGTCTTCGGCACGCCATTCTGCCATTGGACAATCACAATGCCGGCGTCGATCCGGCGCCCTGCCTCGTCGAAGCGCACGCGGCCGCCGCTGTAGTACTTCGCGGCGCCGTCCTTGAGGTCGATCGAGCGTAGAACCTGGGCGACCTTCTTCGAATCGACCGCGCCGGCTCGTTCAACTGCTTCCTTTAGGAGCCACATATCCCCATAGGAATAGATGGCATCCTGGGTCATCCATGCCTCTTTGTATTTGGCCTTGAAGCGCATTTCGAGATCGGTGTCGTCCTTCGACGGCCAGCCAACCAACAAGGTCATCAAGCCATTGACCTTGTCGGCGTTCAGTAGGTTCAGAAGATCTGGTGAGGCAGCTTGCGCCCCACTCGCGATGACCGGCAGCTTGCCCTGCCCGAGACCGAATTCGTTTAGCTTTTCGACGATCAATTTGACGTCTTGAATGCCAGTCGGAAGTGCAAGCAACATCTCCGGTCGGCCCGCGCGAACTTTCTGAACGAGGGACGTGGCGTCTGAGAGGGGTGGCGTAAAGGTCTCGTCGACTAGGACCTTGAGGCCCGCTTTCTCAAAGCCGCCAGCGCGCAAAGGTGCCAGGATGCTCTGCGGCGAGGGCGTATTATCGGTCAACACCCCGACCGACTGCGGCTTGCCGCCAGAGGCCTTCTCCGCCAGAGCCATGATGGTCGGGAGCGCAAGCTCAGCTTGCCTGCGTCCACCAGCGGAGGTTTGAAAAACATACTTGAATCCGCGGCTCGTGATCTGGTCAGAAAACGAAATCGTCAGCCAAGGAATCTCGGCTCGCTCCGTGACTTCGGTGACCGCCAGAGTGAAGGAACTAAGCCATGCACCTGTACCGCCAACCAGACCCGGCACTTCCGCGATCAGGCGTTGGGCGGCGTTGCGCGCCTTATCGGGACTGTCGCCGGCATCGGCGACGTGCAGTTTCATTTTCGCTCCGCCCAAGGCTTTGATGCCGCCGGAGGCGTTGATATCTTCGATCGCAAGCTCTGCGCCCTGCCGCGTGGACTCGCCGCCGCGTGCCCAAGGGCCGGACAGTGGGGCGATCACTGCGACGGGAACATCCGCCGCCTGCACCACCTGCGCCCCGAGCAGGACCGACAGAATCGAGACAGTCAGAAGCCTGTTGCTCAACTTCATATTCCTTCTCCTCTCCAAACGTTACTTGTTGTCGCCCACATAGGCGTGTTGCATGCGTCCGTCGGACGCGAGTTCTTCGGGCTTTCCGGAAAACCTGATCTCGCCGCTCTGCAGCACGTGCCCGGTGTCGCAAAGCTCGAGCGCTTCACCGACGCGCTGCTCGACGAGCAGCACGGCCAGCGACGTGTCCTTGTGCAGCAGGCGAATGCAGGAAAAGATCTCGTCGACAATCGCGGGCGCGAGACCCATCGACGGCTCGTCGAGTAAAAGCAGGCGCGGCTTCCCGGCGAGCGCCCGGGCGATCGCCACCATCTGCTGCTCGCCTCCCGAAAGCGTGCCGGCGAGCTGCTTCCTGCGCTCGGCCAACCGCGGAAACAGGTCAAAGATCATCTTGAGCGTTGCCTGATCGGAACGCCGGCTGGGGCTCGCGTAGGAGCCGACCTCAATGTTCTCGACAACCGTCATCGACTTGAAGACGCGCCGCCCTTCCGGCACATGGCTGATGCCGAGCCGCGCGCGATCGTGTGTCGCAAGTTTGATGAGGTCGCGTCCCTCATAGGCGATGTTGCCGGAGGCGAGCGGGACCGTGCCGCAGATCGCCTTGAACAGCGTGGACTTGCCGGCACCGTTCGCGCCGACCAGCGCGACGAAGCCGGACTGCGGCACCGCGAAGCTGACGTTCGACAGCGCGGTCAGGCCGCCGTAGCGGACCGAGACGTTTGAGAGCTCAAGCACGGTTCGCCCACTTTGGCCCGAGATATGCCGCGATGACTTGACGGTCACCGAGCACTTGTTGCGGTGGCCCGTCCGCGATGACCGCGCCGCGATCGAGCACGATCATGCGATCGACCAAGGTCGCCATAACGCTCATGGTGTGTTCGATGATGACGAGCGTAACCCCGATGTCGCGCACGCGGCGGAGCACCTTGACCACCTCGTCGGACTCCGCAGCCGACAGGCCCGCGAGGGTTTCGTCCAGCAGCAGAACGCGCGGACTACCCGCGATGGCACGCCCAATCTCGATCAAACGGATATGGAAGGCGGACAGTGAGCCCGCCGGACGGTAGAATACTTCGGCAAGGCCCACGATGTGCGCGGCGCGCGCGGCAAGCTCGCGCGCCTCCGCGACCGTCCTCCCTTTGGCGACAGCGCCCGCGACAAGGTTGTCACCGACAGTCAGGCGCTCAAACACCCGCGCAACCTGAAACGTGCGACCAAGCCCCGCTATCGCACGCCTGTACGCAGAAAGACGATCGATCCTGACGTCATCGATCCAGATCGCACCAGTGTCCGCCGGAACGAAACCATTCACGATGTTGAAGATCGTGGTCTTGCCCGCGCCGTTCGGGCCGACGACACCTGTGATCGAGCCACGCGCGATGTCGAGTGTGATGTCCTGTGCGACGTGCACCGCGCCAAATGCTTTCGATATGCCTTGCAGTTTCAAGGTCGCCGGTTCGGACTTGATCTCGGCTCCGGCCGCCAACGCAGGTGCGGCGGCGATGCGCTGCCCTTTTGCGGCGTTGCCAAAAAAGCGGTCGTGTAGTCGCCAGTAGATTCCCTCCGGCATCAGGCGTGTAATGATGACGATCGCGGCGCCGTAGACGATGCCCTGCAAGCCCGGGATCACGTGGCCGAGTTCCGCATGCAGGAACTCGCCGGTTGGCACGAGCAACGCCGCACCGATAAGTGGGCCCCACACCGAGCCGATGCCGCCGAACATCGCGAAGATGAGCGCGCTCGCCGAGACAAAGACGCCGAATACCTCGCGCGGAGTCGTTACCAGTAGCACAGTTACGTATGCACCGCCGGCCGCGGCCGCGAGCGCGCCGCTCAGCATGAGCGTGATGGTCTTCCACAGGAGCGGATTGATGCCCGCAGCCTGCGCGGCCATCTCGTTCTGCTTGATCGTCTCGAGGATCAGCCCCGCACGCGAGCGTTCGACGAAAAGTGAAACGGCCGCGCAGACTGCCAGCAAGCCGACCGCGACCGCAGTGTAGCCGAACGGATTCGCGAACTGCATGTATTTGAACGGCTGATCCCGGTTGATCGGGATGGTGATTTCCTGAAAGCCTAGCCACTCAAACACGTACATGAGCGAGAGCGGATAGGCGAGCATCGCCAGCGCGAAGTAATGCCCGCGCAGGCGGAATGTCGGGATACCGACGACCAGCGCGCTCAAACCTCCCACAACAAGCGAGAGCAACAGGCCGATCCACGGAGTAATGCCGAGATAGACCAGCGACAGCGTCACTGTATAGGCGCCGACGGCGAAGAACGCCGAATGGCCAAAGGAAATCAGCCCGGTATAGCCGCTGAAGATGTTCCAGGCGGTCGCGAGGCTTGCCCAGATCGGGATGCTCGCGAGGATGATTTGGTAATAGGTGTTCTTCACGAAGAACGCGCCGACAAGGTACAGCGCCAGCACGGCGAGCAACAGACTGAACGGGCGCGCGACGGGCTGCCACATGTCAGGCGCGCTCCGTGGCGCGGCCAAGCAGCCCGTTCGGGCGGAGCAATAGGATCAGCAGGAAGATAACGAAGATCGTGGCGTTCTGTAGTTGCTGCGGCAGTACCAGCGTCGACATCTGCTGGATGACGCCGATGATCAGTCCGCCCCAGAATGCGCCGAGCATGCTGCCCATACCACCAAGCACGACGCCGGCGTACATGATGATGATGAACTCGGCCCCGACATACGGCTGGAAAGGGAAGTAAGAAGCCATCAGCCCGCCCGCTACCGCCGTCATGGCGGCACCGAGGCCAAACGTGATCTTGTAGACGAAGCTGATGTTCACGCCGGAGTAGCGCGCTGCCTCCGGATCGTCCGCTGCCGCGCGCACCGAGCGACCCAACGCTGTGTGCGTTACGATCAGGTACATGATGACCGCCATGACGATCGCGACGCAGGCCGCGACCACGCGCGCCTGATTGGCGAAGAGCATCACATCGCCGTCGAATAAGTTGATGATCCACGCCTGGTTCGATAGCGGAGTCTTCGCAGCCTGTGGCAGCGAGCCGAAGGCCACCAGCGCACCGTTCTGCAGGATGAGCGAGAGGCCGAGCGTGACAATGAGCTGGGCGCTGTGGCGCACGTTCTCCGCCATGCCGCGACGCTCGGTGAGATCGCCAAGCAGCCCGGAATAGAGGACGACCGAAGCCAGAAACAGGAACGGCGCGGCAAGAATGGTTGCGATGAACGGTCCCCACGCGCCGAACAGCCCAGGCGCCGCGAACGCGAGCGAGATGTAGAACGTCGCGTACATGCCGAGCATCAGGAATTCGCCCTGCGCGAAATTCACGATGCGCATGACGCCGAAGATCATGCTCAGGCCCATGCACATGAGGCCGTAAAGGCAACCGATCGTCACCGAGGCGACGAAAAGCTGAAGGACGTTTTCAAGAATTTGCACGGCACCCACCTGCGACGGCGGCCGTGCGCCCTGAAACGATGTCATTGGGTGGCGCGCTGGAAACCATGATCAGACAAGCTCGGGCTTGAGCGTCGGATAGAGATCAGGCCGGCGATCCGCGAGCTGCCTGATCTCGGACTTCGCGCGAGTCGCGCGGACGATCCCAATGTCCAATTCGGCGATCAGCAACTCGCCATCGCAGCCGGATTCAGCCGCGTGCAATCCGTCCACGCTGGTAAAGTTGTTGTCGATCGGCGCGGCAACGAACGCTGCGCCCGCACCGTGAACCGGCCGCTCGACGGGGATGCCGAGATCGCCGACAAGCGGCGAGACGCAAACCAGCATCTGGTTCTCGATCGCGCGTGCGTGGGCGCAATATTTTACGCGCGACACGCCGCGCTCATCCGTCAACGACGGAACGAACAGGACCTCCAACCCGGCATCGACGAGCTGGCGCGTCACTTCGGGGAACTGCACATCGTAGCAGATCGCCATTCCGCACCGCACGCCGTCGATATCGAATACGAACAGGCGGTCCCCGCCCAACGTCCCGATAGCTCGCTCCGGTCGCGTCGGATGCAGCTTGTCCTGCCTCAAGCGCGTGCCGTTCGGCCGGAAAACGAAGCCGGAGTTGACCGAGCGACCCGCTTCCTTGTGCCAGAACGTCGCGCCGACGATGGTGAGCCCGGCTTCTTGTGCGATGCCGGAGAGCGTCTGCGTGAAGGCCGGATAAAGCGGTGTCAGCACATCTTCATAGAGACGCTGCACGTCGCGGACCGTAGTGGACGCAGCGCGCTCGCTGCTCCACAGCAATCCGACACACACTAACTCCGGCAGCAGCAAGACCTTCGCACCGACCTGCGCGGCCGAGCGCGCCAGTTCGCTCATGTGAGCGCGGAAGTCGTCGATGTCCCTGTAGCGTCGGATGTTCGGGGTCGCGAGAGCGACGGTAAGCGAGGCGCGCGGTGGACTTTCTGAATCAGGGTGGGCACGGCGATCAGTGCCGACCCGGTCTGCCCGCACCACACCCCGTGACATCTGCGGCTCGCTCTAAATTTGTCTGCTTGGTTTATTATTTTGACTTGATAGTCAAAAGTCAATGCGATAATTTGACCCGCAGGTCAATAAGTTTGATTGCGCGGCCCGTGCAAAAACAACACCTTCCGCGCCCCATCCCGGCGGTGATCAACGTGACAGAATCAAAGCAAGAGACGGCGTACTGGACGACAGCAGTGAGCGACGTGGCCGATGACGACGTTTTCCTGCGGGGCGTCAGCCTCGGCTCGTTGATCGGAAAGCTTTCGTTTTCTGCCGCTTGCTTCCTGCTGATCCGCGGCAAGATGCCGACGCCGGGCGAGGCGCGCATGTTAGACGCCCTGCTCTGCTCGGTGCTCGACTATTCGCTCTACAAGCCTGGGACGGTGGCGGCGCGCTATTGCGTGTCGGCGAATCCGCAGATGGTGCCGGGCCTTGCGACCGCCGTGCTGTCGGTTGGCGAGTATACGCTCTCGCCAGAGGACGCGGGCCGCTTCATCCTGGAAGGCTACGCCACCTACCAGGCTAGCGGGCGCGGAATGGATGATTTCGCCGCCGAACGGATCGCGGCCCTGCGCAAGGCCAAGGCCCGCATTCCGGGATTTGGCCATCCAAATTTCCGCTTTGTCGATCCACGCGCCCAGAAGCTGAAAGAGATCGCGCAGGCGAATGGAATCTGGGGTGAGCAGTCCGAGTATTATGAAGCCTGCCATCGCGCCTTCAAAGCCTCGATCGGAAAGCCTGAGATCGTCATCAACGAAGTCGGCATGATGGCTGCGATCCTTGCTCAGATGGGGTTCACGCCGCAGGAGATGGCCGGCATCGCGATCATTTCGAGCCTACCCGGCGTGGTCGCGCATATCTCCGAAGAGCTGCAATCGAAGACCCGCATCAGGATCGTGCCGGACCAGATCGCGTCCTATCCGCGCAATCGCGTCGACATCGATGATGCGATGGCAGATGCGGGATGGCCGCAGAAGCCGTAATCAGCGCCGACGCCGAACTGGGGAGAGATGGATGCCAGGCTCACTCGTGGACAGGTTCGGCATCGAGGTGCCGATCTTCGCCTTCTCACATTGCCGCGACGTGGTTGTCGAGGTCACGCGCGCGGGCGGGATGGGCGTGCTCGGCGCGGCGTGGATGACGACGGACGAACTCGAAGCCTCGCTCAAGTGGATCGACGACCGCGTCAACGGCAAGCCTTACGGCGTCGACGTTGTGTTTCCCGGCACATTCGCTGCGATCGACGGCACGGAGGATTTGACCGGCTTGCTGCCGGACACCCATGTGCGGTTCGTCCGCGAGATGCTGGCGCGCGCGGGCGTCGCCCCGCTGCCGGACGACCAGATTGCGGAATTCATGCACGAAACCGCCGCCAAGATGGCCATGACGCCGCAAAAGAGCGAACGTTGCCTCGAAGTGTGTCTCGCCCATCCGGTGAAGTTCGTTGTTGGCGCTATGGGCGTGCCACCGAAGCGCGTGATCGATGCCGTACACGCAAAGGGCATCCCGATCGGCGCGCTCGTCGGCAACGCGAAGCACGCCTTGAAGCAGCGCGACGCGGGCATCGACGTGATCATCGCGCAAGGTGCGGAGGCGGGCGGGCACACTGGCAATATTTCCTCGCTGGTGCTGTGGCCTCAGATCGTCGACGCGGTCGCGCCGCTGCCGGTGCTCGCCGCAGGAGGCATCGGCCGCGGCCGTCAGATTGCTGCTGCGATGGCGACAGGCGCAGCGGGGGTATGGATGGGCTCGATCTGGCTTGGCACGACGGAAAGCGAGCTGACGCCGCAGATGCGCGAGCAGCTTTTCGCCGCGAGTTCGGAAGACGCCGTGATTAGCTACTCGATGAGCGGCAAGCGCAACCGCATGCTGCGCTCGAAGTACACCGAGGCCTGGGACCGGCCGGAAGCGCCGCAGCCGCTGACGTTCCCGCTGCAATCCATCCTGTCGGGTGAGCCATTCCGCCGGGCCGAACGCTCCAATCGCCTCGAATACTGGACCTACTCTGTCGGTCAGATCGTCGGCGAGATGAAGCATGAAACAACCGTGCGGCAGGTCTTCTCCGAATTGCTGAATGAGTACCTTGAGGCGGCCGAGATGGCTGGCGCGCTGATCCGGGGTTCGTAACCATGACTACAAACGCAGAGCTGCTGTCACGTCGCAATGCGGCGGTCGTCCGAGGAATCGGGCACACCACTCCAATCTCGGCATCGCGCGCGCGGAATGCGGAGCTGTGGGACGTCGAAGGTAAGCGGTACATCGACTTCGCCGGAGGCATCGCGGTGCTCAACACCGGGCACTGCCATCCGAAGGTGCTCGCAGCAGTTCAGGAACAGATGTCGCGCTTCACCCACACCTGCTTTCAGGTTGTGATGTACGAGCCGTACATCGCGCTGGCGGAGCGTTTGAATGCGATCGCGCCGATACCGGGACCGCTGAAGACAGCTCTCTTCACAACCGGAGCAGAGGCGACCGAAAACGCTATCAAGATCGCGCGTGCCTCGACCGGCCGGTACGGCGTCATCGCGTTTACCGGCGGGTTTCACGGACGAACTGTGCTGGCGTCAGCGCTCACTGGCAAGGTGGTCCCGTACAAGAAGGATTTTGGCCTTGCGCTGCCGGGCATCTGGCACGCCCCGTTCCCGACGGCGGAGAATGGCATCACTAGCGAAGACGCGTTGAAACACATCGACTTTATTTTCAAGGCGGACATCGCGCCGGGCGCCATCGCGGCAATCATTCTTGAGCCGGTGCAAGGAGAAGGCGGCTTCCACCAGGCGCCCGCCGAGCTGATGTCAGGCTTGCGCAAGCTATGCGATCAGCACGGGATCGTGTTGATTGCCGACGAGGTGCAGACCGGTTTCGGGCGTACTGGGAAAATGTTCGCTATGGAACACTACGATGTCGCGCCCGACATCATCTGCGTAGCGAAAAGCCTCGCAGGCGGATTTCCGATTTCTGGCGTGATCGGCAAGGCCGCCATCATGGATGCGGCCGATCCCGGCGGCCTCGGCGGGACCTACGCGGGCAATCCGCTCGCATGCGCGGCAGCACTCGCGGTTCTCGACGTCTTCGAGGAGGAACAGTTGGTCCAGCGCGCCGTCGCCATTGGGCAGCAATTGCGAACTTGGTTGGATCGCATCCGGATGCGCAACGACCTGATTCCCATCGCCAACGTTCGCGGGCCGGGCGCAATGGTGGCTTTTGACATAGTCAAGGACGGAGTAGACCGCGAACCAGACCCTGCTGCCACAAGAGACGTCATTCAACGTGCTTATGAGAACGGTTTAATTCTTCTGTCATGTGGGGTTCACGCAAACACGATCCGTGTTCTCGTGCCTTTAACCGCTGAGGAAAGGTCGATCGACGAAGGGCTGGAGATCCTCGCAAAGGCTTTGGTGGCAAAGTAACAGCAAGGCTCGGGTGCGTGGTGACGTCCGCGCCGGCTTCTGACTATCGGCTATAGCGTTTCGCTTGGAATGTT
>Ga0163163_10005024_pt1 | contig 11401 bp, 13 predicted proteins | sample S65metaG_FD_119766 | JGI IMG/M metagenome (GOLD analysis project Ga0163163, IMG submission 119766) | Switchgrass rhizosphere microbial communities from Kellogg Biological Station, Michigan, USA - S6-5 metaG | ecosystem: Host-associated > Plants > Roots > Rhizosphere > Soil | place: USA... | reverse complement strand
TCTCTCTTTTGCTTGCGCAAATGTCTGATGTACTTTTTGCCTTGATGCAAAAAGTACCAAAAAAATAAAGGCTGCAGCATTTAATTATTATTCACCGACCAACCACTAAAAACTACCTGTAATTTACTATTAGAAAAAATAAAATCTTGTCGCACGATCAACATACAAGGTTTATGTTGTTGAATTATCAAAAAAGTGTTACCTCACCCGATCATCACTCCGAAATATTGGGGGTTACCTGCCCTCTCCATATGGAGAGGGGAGAGAGTCCTCAACCGCTGTGATGTCGATAGGGTGGGGTTGAATGTGCAAAATGAATAACGTGCTAGTAGTTTTGTTGGCCTCGGTCAATGAAAAGTGTTACCTCACCCGATCATCACTCCGAATATGGAGGGTTACCTGCCCTCTCCATATGGAAAAGGGAGACAGAGTCCTCAAACCGCTGCGATGTCGATGGGGTGAGGTTGAATGTGCAAAATGAATAACGTGCCAGTTAGTTTTCTTGGCCTCGGCCAATGACTAAAAACATAAATTGCATTCAGCAAAATCAAATTGAGGGTTACCCGCCCCTCTTTATATGGAGAGGGGAGACAGAGCCCTCAACCGCTGTGATGTCAATGTGATGAGGTCGAATATGCAAAATGAACAACGTACCAGTTAGTTTTGTTGGCGTCGGTCACATAATTTGCATTCAGCAAAATCAAATCATTTGGCACGATCAACATACAAGGTTTATGTTGTTGAATTATCAAGAAAAAGTGTTGCCTCACCCGATCATCACTCCGAATATGGAGGGTTACCTGCCCTCTCCATATGGAGAGGGGAGAAAGAGTCCTCAAACCGCTGCGATGTCGATGGGGTGAGGTTGAATGTGCAAAATGAATAACGTGCCAGTTAGTTTTGTTGGCCTCGGTCAATGACTAAAAACATCATTTGGATTCGGCAAAATCAAATTGAGGGTTACCCGCCCCTCTTTATATGGAAAGGGGAGACAGAGTCCTCAACCGCTGCGATGTCGATGGCGTGAAGTTGAACGTGCAAAAATGAATAACGTACCAGTTAGTTTTGTTGGCCTTGGTCAATGACTAAAAACATAATTTGCATTCAGCAAAATCAAATCATTTGGCACGATCAACATATAAGGTTTATGTTGTTGAATTATCAAAGCGCGTATTTACTGAGAACCGGCGATTTCGGGAGGCCAATCCGCAATTTAACGGAGTGCTGGAATGTTTATATGTTGGAATGACAAGCAAGACGCCAGCGGAACGATTTAGGCAACATAAGACAGGTTACATAAACAAGAAAGGTTATAAAATATCAGCTTCTATCGTTGAGAAATATGGAACGTATTTACGCCCGAGTCTTTATGATCATATCAACTTAAAACCAATGACCCGCCAACAAGCTCTTCTGAAGGAAAAAAAACTTGCCCTGGATCTGCGGAGACAGGGTTATGCGGTGTGGTTCAATTAGGAACACGAATTACACGAATCAGATCACGAATTACACGGATTAAGATCACGAATTACACAAATTTTCACTAACCGGATTTAATCTGTGAGAGATTGCATACAAAGTGGCTCACAGACCATTGCTCAACGCCTTCATATTTCGAAACGCTCTAATAAAATTTACCTGCATGAATTTTGATTGCATTGCTATATTATTAACGCTCGCCATAACTCCAAAATTTAAAAATTTGCCCGCTGCATGTCCGAATTCGTAAATGTCGGGCGTCATTGTTATATAATTAAATCTCTGAATTATGAAACAACGAATGAATTTTTATGAAAAAGGCTTTAAGGCCATCAGACCGCTCTTCAACTTAGGTTCGTACTTGTCGAAATCGTCTATAGAACAATCATTGCTTGATTTGCTAAGCTTCAGGGTATCACAGATCAATGGTTGTGCGTACTGTCTTGATATGCATTCAAAAGATCTGCGTGCACATGGTGAAACCGAGCAACGTTTGTACATGCTGGATGCATGGCGTGAAGCGCCTTTGTATACTGACCGGGAGCGTGCTGCTCTTGCATGGGCCGAAGCAGTCACGAAGCTCGAGAAGAATAATGTGCCCGATGATGTGTATAAACAAACGCTCACTGAATTCTCAGAAGAAGAGCTTGTCGATTTGACGATGGCAGTGAATGGTATCAACTGTTGGAATCGGCTTAATGTTGCTTTTCGAACCCCCGCCGGGGATTATGTGCCAGGGCAACATGCAGCACTGGTAAGTTAAAAGTGAATGATGTCGTTGTGTTCTTCGTGTATTACTTTGTGTACTTCGTGACCCAAACTAGAAAGTAAAACAGGCCACAAGGATCACCAAGACCCACGAAGGACACAATGATCACATAAAAGCACAGCCACGAAATTGCTGAAGAGTCTCACCCATCACCTGCACGGTGATCAACGTGCATAGAGAAGAAGAACGACAATGACTTTTCAAGAGAGCTCTTTTGAATAGATTTTTAAGTAACTTTCTGATCGATCGTTCATTTGAGTAATCATTGACCAAAACTATTCATCATGCTTACAAGTAAATCCAAACTGCTTGTCATCCTTTTTATTACTGTTGCAGATACCTTGTTTGCACAGGATATGTGGAAATATTTTAGCGCGGATGATTTTGCCAAACGAAGAGCTAAAGTAATGGAGCAGATCGGTGATGGAATTGCCATCCTGCAAGGCGCTGAATTACCTGAAGGGTTTGTAAAATTCAGGCAGGACAATAATTTTTATTATCTCACTGGGGTTGAGGTCCCCAATGCCAGGCTGATACTGGATGGTAAGGAGAAAACTTCTGTATTGTTTGTCCCGGATAACATTCCGGGTGACATAAAGCAGGAAGCCCGTATCACTCCCGGCGAGAAGGATGCTGCCGTATATAAGATGACAAGGATAGCTTCCAATACGAGGTTTACAGCTAATCTAAATTATTATGCGTCACTTAATCAACCCTTTTATATTCTTTCGTCACCGGAAGAAACAGCTGAAATGTCGAGAGACCGTTGCGCCGGGCACCAGCTCAGTCGTATCAATGATCCGTGGGATGGAAGACTAACCAAAGAAGCAAATTTTATTAACAAGGTAAAGGAACATTTTCCACTGGTGGCTATTAAAGACCTTACACCTGTTTTGGATAATATGCGCTGGGTGAAAGATGAAAAAGAAATCAGCGTGATGCGTGAGTGCGGTCACGTTGGCGCTTTAGGGTTTGATGAAGCAATGCGAGTAACGAATCCCGGCGTTTACGAATACCAGGTGGTGGCTGCCAGTGATTTCATTTACGAGAATGAAGGCGCAAGTGGCCCGGCCTATTTCGCGATCGCTGCATCTGGAGAAAGGGGATTGAGCTGGCATTACAATGCCAACAATCATAAAATGAAGGATGGAGATGTGATATTGCTCGACTATGCACCGGAACTTAATTATTATACCACTGATATCACCCGTACATGGCCGGTGGGTGATAAATTCTCAGATAAACAACTGAAATATTACAATTGTATTAAAGAAGCAGAAGAGAAAGTAATCGCGGCCATGAAACCGGGAGTTACGGAAGAGGATCTTAAGACAGTGGCGAAAGAGGTATATGTCAAGCATGGGTTTGAAAAACTATGGCTGGATTATATCGGTCATTTTGTGGGTATGGCCGTTCATGATGTAGGTCCGTATGACAAACCATTTGTGGAAGGTGTTATATTCAATGTCGAGCCAATTATTGAAGACACGGCCCTTAAAGTGCATCTTCGCCTTGAAGATACGGTTGTCATCACAAAAACAGGATCGGAAAACCTGACCGCAGGAACTACCACAGAAGTTGATAAAATTTATAAGCTGAAGAAAGAAAAAGGAATCGGCGAAAAATCCGCTTTTTAAGAGATTATTTCGATATTACTCGCTCGTATGCGGCATATCTTCTGTATAAGCAACGCTCTTTCTCGTTTGCTGTCTGCGACCTACTGCCCTTCGGGAGGATTTTTGTGTGCGGACATTTAAATCGCGTGAAAAGCATTTAAATTTAGTAGAGAATTTTTTTGTCTAAAAAAATGCTAATGACAACTAAAACGACAAACATCATTTATTGGGTTTCCACGATAATTTTTGCAGGACTCATGATATTCTCTGCGGCGGGTGGTCTTCAGCCCTCGCAGCCAGCCATTCAATTGATACATGATGCACTTGGTTACCCTGTGTACTTTATACCATTGATCAGTTATGCAAAATTGGTCGGTTGTGCTATCATTCTGATTCCAGGTTTGGGTCGCAGCATAAAGGAGTGGGCCTATGCAGGTTTGTTTTTTGACCTGGCAGGAGCTATTTATTCAGGCATTGCCTCTTCCGGCAAATTTGATCCATTGATGCTTACCATGCTGATCTGGATTGTGCCCGGCATTGTTTCTTATTATTGCTGGCACAAAAGAATAAAAGGATAAAATTCAAAACCATCGCAAATGAAAAAGCTAACCAATCTCACAGCGGGATTATTCACGCTGTTTTTATCAATCAGTTCCCATGCACAATCGAAATCCGGTGCTGATTTCTTCGCCGGCAAGTGGAACGTGCTTGTAACAGGTACGCCATATGGCGACCTGAAAAGGGTTTATATACTTGAAAAAAAAGACAATATCCTTTCTGGAACCGTCCTCGATGGCGCAACAGGTAAGGAATTGACGAAATGTTCTAAAGTGGACGTTAAGGACAACGAGGTCACGCTTTATTATACTTCGCTCGGTACTGATGTTGACGTGGTACTTACCAAAAAAGACGAAGATCACGTCACAGGTAAGGCACTAGGTATGTTTGACGTCAACGGTGAACGCGTTAAGTGATTTCTTGCAATAAACCTCGTACTTTCCCTATTTCAACACGGAATCAATGGCCTCATTGACCGCGTCCATTGAAAAAGGCTTTTCAAGAAACATGTCCGCGCCATTTTCCAATGCTACGTCACGCGCAGTGCTAAAGCCCGAGATCATGATAATCTTGATCGAGGGATATTTTTTCTTGATGTAGCTGATAAAATCAACTCCGAAACCATCGGGAAGCTTATTATCAAGAATAACGAGTGAAGGTTTATTTTTTTCGAGATACTCCTGAGCATCCAGGAGATTATTCCGGTAGTCCAGGTCAAAGTTCCTGTCGGAAAGGATCATGTTTAGGACCAGGCCTATTTGACCTTCATCTTCGACAACGAGTATTTTTGTTGCCGTTTTTACTTTCGGTTTAGACATCGGTGTCATAAAGGGTTGTTTTGATTTACGGATTAATTTTTTACTAGCTGAGGCCGGTTTTTTATAGCAAAATGCTTGCCTCAAATTTCAGCGTCGCGGAGGCAAGTCAATCTGCAAAACAATGAAATATTTCTAAAATTCCAACGAAGAACCAGAGCAGTTATTGTTCGCCGAAATCAACAATTAACATATCGGAGCGCTGCCGGGCGGAAGGGGTACAAATCTTGTATATTGATGACCATTATTATTGAAACCATTGAATGACTGACAGCCTATATGATATAACCTACCGGCAGGCAATGACTATGCATCAATCCGGGATCAAACAAGAGGACATACTCCTTTATATCGCGTCGTCTGCCGAAATCGCTGCCGGTTTCGGGACAGCCGTTTCGATTCTTTTGCTCGATGGGGAGGGTCTTTTGCGCAATGCCGCTTCGCCGCAACTACCTGAAGATTATTTACAAGCGATCGATGGACTTAAACCAGACGCGAGTGTGGGAACCTGTGCCGCTGCCGCTGCGACCGGGTTGGTCATTTTTACACCAAGTTTTTATGCAGATAATAAGTGGGCCGAACTCCGTCACCTGCCTCTCGCATTGGGTTACGTTGGCGCATGGAGTTTGCCAATCAAAACTCATGACAATAGAGTTATCGGCACTTTCGGAACGTATTTTCGCCAGCATCGTGAACCTTCCGCCGAAGAACTGAAAGGTACCGAACTTCTTGCTTCGGCTGTAGCCTCTGTCTTATCAAAACCTCCAGCAGCACTAAAGGAGACATGAGAATATAAACTCATATATTTACGCTTTGTCCTAAAAAAGCCTTTTTTACCTTGAACAGGGACGTAAACATATCCGCAGAACCTCTTTTTAAAAGCGTTCTTTCAAAGGCGCCAATGACCGAAGATGAATTTCAGTCGATCGCCCATTTATTTGGATGGGAGACGATCGGAAAAAAGCAAAAGCTCGTTACCGAAGGGCATTACACAGACAAGGCGTATTTCATTCAAAAAGGACTGTTGTTTTCTTACAAGACACTGGATAATGGCGAAATACAAGTCGTCCGGTTCGCGAAGGAAAATTTCTGGATCGGTGATTTGAATAGTTTTATTATGGGTGCAAAAGCACTTTTTACGATTGAAGCACTCGAACCATCCGAATTGTGGAGTATGAGAAGATCGGATTGGGAATATCTAATGAAAAACAGTCCCGCATTTGAAACCTATTTCAGGATACTTATTCAAACCGCTTACGCAAATCTATTAGTACAGTTATCAGATATTTATTCGCAGGATGCAAAAGCAAAATACAACAGGCTGAGAGAGCAGTACCCTGACTTGCTTCAAAGAGTGCCACAATATCTCATCGCGTCCTATTTAGGCATTTTGCCATCTTCACTTAGCAGGATAAGAAATCAAAAATGATTTATTAGCATAGGCGAACGAGTTCCGGCATGAGCGAAATGTAGATTTATATCGTCTACTGACAATCACTCTAACGCTTAAAAAAAGTAATTATGAAAAAGAAAATTTCAGCGATCGCGTTACTTACTTTCTTCGTTGCCACTTTAACGGCTATAAGTTTTAATAGTTGCAATAGTGCCAATAGTAGCGGTCTCGGTCAATCGGAGATAGACTCACTTCGCAACCAGGTAAAACAATTAACCGCCAATGACGAGAGCATTGGCAAAAATTTGGAAAAATTTGACACGCTTGATTTTACAGTTTTTTCCAATCAGCAATGGAATCGTTTACACGAGAGTCATGCAGCTGACATAAAGGTTTATTGGCCAGACGGCCATATGACTGAAGGGATCGAAAAACATATCGAGGATCTGAAAGCCTTGTTTGTTTTTGCGCCTGACACAAGAATAAAGGAACATCCCATTCGGCTGGGCTCAGGCAACACAACTGCGGTGACAGGAGTTTTTGAAGGCACCTTCACTCAACCAATGCCGATCGGAAATGGGAAAACAATTCCTCCAACAGGAAAGGCATTTAAATTACCCATGTGTACAGTGGGAATCTGGAAAGCAGACGGTACCATGTCCGAAGAACATCTCTTCTGGGACAACCAAACATTTATGAAGCAGATCGGCTTAGCTAACTAAAAAGTTTTTGGTTGTTACATTAATAGGGCAAATTCATTATTTTCTCCTTGCTTTGCACGCAAACCAAAGAAAACGATGGCAATGAATACACTCGAAAAAATTAAACCAGAGATTTATAAAAAAATCGATAACGATTTATACAATGCAGGAGGTGATATCTGGTGGAAAGGGGATACTGTTCTACACCTGCTAAAAACTTCGGTGAATCCCTGGCGGGCCGGTTACCAAAGAAATGTTATTAAGAAACTTGGAATTGATCCAAAAGGTAAAACTGCTCTTGAAGTTGGATCAGGTGGTGGCATATTAACGGAAGAGATTGCAAAAATGGGATTCACCACAACTGGTATTGATCCGTCGGAGCAGTCAATCATTACTGCATCAAATCACGCAAAGGCAAGTGGGTTGGAAATTAAGTACGAGAAAGGTTTTGGAGAAAATCTTCCATATGCAGACAACTCGTTTGATGCCATTTTTTGTTGCGATGTCTTGGAACATGTCCAGGATCTGCCAAAAGTAATATCCGAAATTTCGAGAGTGCTGAAACCAAATGGTGTTTTCTTTTATGATACGTTGAACAGAACATTCATAAGCAGGCTCGTCGCAATCAAAATATGGCAGGAATGGACACGATGGGCCTTCATGCCTCCAAGTCTTCACGTATGGGAAATGTTCATAAAACCGGCAGAGCTCAAAGAGCTTTTAACAAAGAGCGGCCTGGAATGGAAAGAACATGTAGGCTCATCACCTAATGTTTCTATCCCAAAAATGTTGAGCTACCTGAGGAAAAGAGTAAAAGGGGACTGGACCTTTGAAGATCTTGGCAATCATTTTTGGCTTATTGAAAGTAATGACATGAATATACTTTATGGTGGATACGCCGTGAAGAATAATTGAAACGTTACCTCTATTTTCCTTTGTTTGCAATCACAACACGTTGTACATCAGTTTTGCTTTTGCTGTTAACCCGGTAATAGCAACTTTTTGGCTGTGGTTCATAGAGTATGACGTAGTATACGTTTCTTTCTAATAAACCGGTACAGATAGGGTGCTTTGTGCGATTTGCCGTTGTATTGTTTTTCTAACCGTTCAAGTACGCCAAGGCTTAACATTTTTCTCTGGAAATTGGTGCGCACAAGTTTTTGCTGGTAAACAGCCTCATACAATCGTTGTAATTCGTTCATCGTAAAAGTTTCACTCATCAGGTTAGAACCCACCAATTTATTATCAAGATCAGATCTAAGTGTTGCCAGTGCTTTTTTGATAATGAGACTATGATCGAAGATGAGTTTTGGTATCTTGTTTATATCACACCATTTGAATTCGCCAAAAATAACTTCTGAAGAGGGTTTTACTTTTGTATCATCAATCAAAGCATAATAACATATAGAAACAAATCGTTGCCTGAACCAATTGATTTCAGCACCTTTTCCAATAACTTTTTCCATCAGGTCCTTCAAAATTTTTTCATTTGAACGGTCTTTTTTTCCCGAAGTGTAAAATTGCTCCAGGTAGATATTTTCAAATCCCGTTCTTTCCTGCAATATTCTCAATGCCGCGTCGTCAAGATCTTCGTCTTTCCCTACAAAACCTCCCGGCAAACCATAATATGGAGGATCGCCCACATACGATAACAGTACCTTCAGTTTGGCGTCGTGAAAACCAAAGATCACCGTATCAACTGATACGCCCGGCATGTAGATGTCGGGAGCCGTTTCCAGGAATTGCCTTGTTATTGTTTTCAATTCAGGGGTGCTTATCTTATTAATTGGGGTCATGATCAAAAATTATATGTTTTGGACTTTCAACGTGCCCGCGACCGGATCGTGTAGATGATTTCCTGTGCGAAAATAAATTTTTTTATTATTGTATCCAAATGATACAATAGGCCTATATTTGCCCTCTATTTACGTCCCCGGAGAACCGATCAGTAATTTAAAAGTCTGCAAATACTTAAAAAATAACACAAACATCAAATCAATTAAAATGAAAAAACTGAAATCAATTCTTACGGGGTTAGTTCTCTTGTTATTCGCTGTCGGAGTAAAAGCACAAACCGCAAATGCCGATTATTTTGCCGGTAAATGGAGCGTGCTGTTGAAAGGGTTGCCAAATGGTGATACGAAAATGTTTTTTGTACTTGAAAAGAAGGACACTACCATGACTGGTGTGGTGCAGGATTCTACGGGAACTGAAGTAGCCAAGATCGATAAGGTGGAACTTAAAGAAAATACAGCCACTGTTTACTTCAGCGCGCAGGGTTATGATGTGAATCTTGCCATGACAAAAAAGGACGATGATCATGTTACGGGTAACCTCATGGGAATGTTTGATGCTGAAGGAGAGCGGGTGAAAGTTGCAAAATAACACCCGGGAAGATTAGCCGCCAGCCAAGGTTTTTGTTCATTAATTTTTTAATTGTCTCAACGTTTTTTATGAAATCATATCATTTGCGTGTCGTTTTGCTGTGCGCGACCGTTTCTATTGCGCTGACATCTCAGTCGCAAAACAAAGCACCACAACTGGGTAAAGATCCCATTCCGGACGTCATCAAAGCGATGACGCTGGAAGAAAAAGCTAAAATGGTGGTAGGAAAAGGGTTTTCTCTTCCCGGCCTATCGATGGGTGCTCAACCTGATAGCACACCGGACAAGATCGCAGGTATTTCCGGTCATACAATTCCAAATGCGAGATTAGGTATTCCATCCTTAAATCTTGTGGACGGTCCTGCCGGTATTCACCGGTTCGTAATGACCGCGAAAGACTCAGCAGATAATTTATTTTCTACTGCCTGGCCTGTTGGAACATTACTAGCATCTAGCTGGGATACCTCACTCGTAAAAAAAGTAGGTGCTGCTTTCGGCAACGAGGTCAAAGAATATGGCATCGATTTTATTCTTGGACCGGGTGTGAACATCCATCGCAATCCTTTGGGAGGAAGAAATTTTGAATATTATTCCGAAGATCCGCTGGTTTCAGGAAAAATGGCAGCCGCTATCATCAATGGCATTCAATCGCAGGGAGTGGGAGCTACGATCAAGCATTTTGCTGCTAATAATCAGGAGACAAACAGGAACACAGTTAATACGATCGCGAGTGAAAGAGGTTTGAGAGAGATCTATCTGAAAAATTTTGAGATCGCTGTAAAGAACTCACAACCCTGGGCGGTCATGAGCTCTTACAATTTGATCAATGGAACTTATACTTCTGAAAGTCGCGATCTCATTACAACGATATTAAAAGATGAATGGGGTTTCAAAGGATTCGTAATGACCGACTGGTTTGGCGGGAAAGATGCAGTTGCCCAAATGAAGTCTGGAAACAATTTACTTATGCCCGGCTCCGCAGCCCAGGTAAAGACGATCATCGATGCGGTAAAGAACGGACAACTTTCGGAGTCGGTTTTAGACGAAAACATCGCCGGCATCTTAAAGGTAATGTTGCAAACACCGACGTTCAAAGGCTATCAATATTCCAATCACGTCGACTTGAAGCAACATGCACAGGTATCAAGAGAAGCTGCTGCAGAAAGCATGGTTTTGTTGAAAGATAACGCCAAAGCATTGCCTATAAAAAATTCGGCAAATGTTGCTTTATTCGGCAATCATGCCTATGACCTGATCGCTGGTGGTACAGGAAGCGGTGACGTAAATAAGGCATATGCCGTTTCACTTGCTGAAGGATTGACGAACGCGGGATGCAAAACTGACAAGGATGTGCAACAGGCTTATCAGTCTTATTTAAAGGATTACGCAGCGAAGCATCCGAAGAAAAATCTGCTTATGGAAATGATGAATCCTACGCCAATGGCACCTGAATATACTTTTGATAAAAATAGTGTTGATCAAAAAGCTGCCGCTGCAGATGTTGCTATTTTATATATTGGAAGGAATGCCGGTGAAGGCAATGACAGAAAAGTTGCGGGTGACTATGAATTGACGGACCAGGAAAAGGAAATGCTTTCGAATGTCACTGACGCTTTTCATGCGAAACACAAACCGGTAATTGTTGTGCTCAATATTGGCGGTGTGATCGACGTGTCGCCAATCCGT
>Ga0163163_10005020_pt1 | contig 11406 bp, 6 predicted proteins | sample S65metaG_FD_119766 | JGI IMG/M metagenome (GOLD analysis project Ga0163163, IMG submission 119766) | Switchgrass rhizosphere microbial communities from Kellogg Biological Station, Michigan, USA - S6-5 metaG | ecosystem: Host-associated > Plants > Roots > Rhizosphere > Soil | place: USA: Michigan... | reverse complement strand
GGCAACGACGTCGCGCGGCTGGCGCCGTTGCGCGCCAAGCGCGCGGTGATGTCGGCGATGGGATCGGGAACGTATTTCGCGCAGGAAGGCGTATTCGAATTCGGCGCCAGGGAATGGGGCCCGCAAGCGCTGCAACTGTTGCTGTCCTCGGTCGACTGCAACGCTGGCTCACTTGGCGTGGCGGCAGACGCCGGCGTCAAGAAGATCGGGGATCTCAAGGGCAAACGCGTCGGCTTCGTGGTCGGCTCGCCCGCGCTCAACCAGAACTCGCTTGCCGTGCTCGCTTTTGGTGGCCTGACGCAAAACGATGTAAAGATCGTGGAGTTCGCAAGCTATGGCGCGATGTGGAAGGGGCTGATCAACAACGACACCGATGCAGCGTTCGGCACAACCATCACCGGTCCCGCCAAGGAAGCCGAAACGTCCCCGCGCGGCCTGGTCTGGCCGCCGCTGCCGAAGAACGACGCTGCCGGCTGGGAGCGGATGAAGAAGGTCGGCTCGTTCTTTTTTCCCCAGCTTGCGACCTGCGGCGCCGGACTCTCGCCGGAGAAGCCGATCGAGCTCGGCAACTACCCCTACCCGATCTTCGTTACCTATGCGACGCAACCGGCGGACCAAGTCTACGCCATCACCAAGGCAATGATTGTAGGCTATGACGCCTACAAGGATTCGGCACCGGGCGCGGGCGGCCTTGCGGCCGACCGCCAAACCAAGAACTGGGTGGTGCCGGTCCACCCCGGTGCGGTAAAGGCGCTGAAGGAAGCCAACCAGTGGACTGCCGAGCAGGATGCCTACAACAACACTCTGATCAAGCGTCAGGAAGTGCTGGCGGCCGCATGGGCGGATTACGGCAAATCCAACCCGCCTTCGGACGACAAGGCTCACCTCGACGGCTGGATGAAGGCGCGCGCTGCAGCGCTTGCAAAGGCCGGCATGCCGAACGGCTTTGAACAGTAGCCGTTAGTTTGACGCGGAAGGCGAGCTCGGTCTGTTTGGGGGTCCATGATGTCTTCTGCGTCCGATAGCGTGGCGCCGGCCAAGAAAATCGAATTCGACGACCCGCACGCCGGCATCGGCAATCTGCAGGAAGCCGAGGTTACGCGGGTGCGGACGTTGCGCGGCGGATGGCGCTGGGCGCTGGTCGTGGCCACCGCCGCGACGATCTTGCTCTGCATCAACCAGCAATTCTCGCTGCGATTCTTTATCGGCTACACCCAGCTCAACACCGAATATTTCTACCTGCTGATCGCATTGATGCTGCCGTTTACGTTCCTGATCTTTCCGGGAACCGAGTCTGCAGCCCTCGACCGCATTCCCTGGTACGACCTGTTGCTGTTCTTGGCGACCTTTGGCGCCTCGATCTGGCTGATGCTCAATGTGCGCAAAGCCGCGCAATTCGGCTGGGAATCCGACGGCGCGCCGCAGAACGTGATCGCGGCCGGTCTTGTGATGTGGTTCGTGCTGATGGAGGCGTTGCGGCGCACCGGGGGCTGGAGTCTCCTGCTCAGCGTACTGCCCTTCACCGTCTACCCTCTGTTTGCTGAAGCGTCATGGCTTGGGCCGTTCCGGGGATCGCAGCTCACGCTCGACCAGACTACCGCCTACCACGTATTGTCGGGCGAGAGTCTGCTCGGTATTCCCATTCAAGCTTTCGCCGACACCGTGATCGGCTTCCTCGTGTTCGGCACCGCGCTGATGATGACCGGCGCCGGCAAATTCTTCATCAACATCGCCTTTGCGCTGTGTGGCACCTTTCGTGGCGGCGCCGCGAAAGTCTGCATCTTTGCCAGCGGTCTGCTCGGCATGATGTCGGGCTCGATCATCTCCAACGTGCTGACCGCCGGTACCATGACCATTCCGGTCATGAAGAAGAGCGGTTTCCGCGCTTCCTATGCCGGTGCCATCGAGGCCTGCGCCTCGACCGGCGCAGTGCTGGCGCCGCCAGTGATGGGCGCAACCGCGTTCGTGATCGCGCAATTCCTCAATGTCAGTTACGCCGACGTCGCGATCGCCGCGATCATCCCGGCGGCGCTGTATTATGTCGGCCTGTTCATGCAGGTAGATTCCTATGCAGCCCGGCACGGCCTGAAGGGCATTCCCCGCGCGGAGTTGCCGAAGGTATGGGATACGATCAAGGACGGCTGGTACTACGTTTTCGTCATCGCACTGCTGGTTGTCATGCTGCTGCATTTCAAGCGCGAAAGCCACGCGCCGTTCTACGCGACGGCACTGCTGCTGGTGCTGAACCAGTTGTTTTCGAAAGATACCCGCTGGACGCCGCAGACCATCGGCAAATTCCTTGAAGTCAACGGCCGCACCTTCGTCGAGCTGGTCGGCATTCTGGCCGGCTGCGGGCTTCTGATCGGCGCGTTCTCGATGACCGGTGTAGTATCGAGCCTCGCCAACGATCTCCTGCGCATCGCCGGCGACAACGCCTTCCTGCTGCTCGGAATGTGCGCCTTCACCAGCCTCATTCTCGGCCTCGGGCTGACGACGACGGCCTGCTATATCTTCCTCGCCATCCTGGTGGCACCGGCGCTGGAAAAGCTCGGCCTCAACCGCATGGCCGTGCATATGTTCATCTTCTATTGGGGCATGCTGTCGTCGATCACGCCGCCGGTCGCCATCGCTTCGTTTGCAGCCGCCGGTATCGCCGGCTCGCCGGCGATGAAGACGGGATGGGAATCGATGTGGGTCGGCAGCATCATCTACTTCATTCCGTTCTTCTTCGTACTGAACCCCGCGCTGGTGCTGCAGGGCTCAAACCCCTATCTCGAAGGGCTCGGGCTGATGGCCCTGGCGGGTTTTGGCACACTGTTCATCTGCGGCGGCATTCAGGGGTATCAGGCCTTTGTCGGCGACTTGCGCGGCGCCGGCGCGCTGGAATGGCCGCTGCGGGTGCTGCTTGTCATCGGCGGCTTTGTAGTGGCGACACCGGGCGGCGGGATCATGCCGCTTTCGCAAATGCAGGTCACTTTGCTCGGTCTCGTCATTCTCATTCCCACAGTCCTGATCGCATTGCTGCTGATCCGCCGCCAAACTCTGGTGCCGAACCAGTTGCGCGCCCCGTGATTGCGCGGCAAAACTGGGGGCGATGAAAGTATCGCCCACCGGCGCCCCGGCCTGGACCAGTTCGAAACCGCCCTTGCTGCGGTTCCTGAACGCCTGTCATGCGGAATACCTCGCGGAGAGCAGCGGCGCGGTCGCCGATTACATCCCTGAACTCGGCAAGGCCGACCCTGCCTATTTTGGCATCAGCCTCGCCACGCTCGACGGCCACGTCTACGAGGTCGGCGATACCAAAATCGCCTTCACCATCCAGTCCATGTCAAAACCGTTCGTGTTCGCGCTGGCGCTGGACACACTCGGCGCGGCACGGGTCGAAAGCGCGATCGGCGTCGAACCATCGGGCGATCCGTTCAACTCAATCCGCCTCAATGCCGAGAATCACCCGTTCAATCCGATGGTGAATGCCGGAGCGATTGCCTGTTCCGGACTCATCTACGAGGCCAAGGGCGACGGCGCGTTCGAATATATCAGGCAGGCGCTGGGGCGGTTTGCCGGGCGCGAGCTCGACGTCGACGACGCCGTTTATTCCTCCGAGAGCCTGACCGGCGACCGCAACCGCGCAATCGGCTATCTCCTGCGCACTAATGCCGTGATCAAGGACAATGTGGGCGCGGTCCTGGACGTTTACTTCCGGCAATGCGCCATCCTGGTGACGGCGCGCGACATCGCCGTGATGGCGGCAACACTGGCCAATCGTGGCGTCAATCCCGTGACCGGCGAACAGGTGATGACGCCTTACGCGATTTCGCGCACGCTGTCGGTGATGACTTCCTCCGGCATGTACGACTATGCCGGGGAATGGATCTACCGCGTCGGCATTCCCGCCAAAAGCGGTGTCGGCGGGGGCATTCTGGCCGCACTGCCGGCGCGGCTCGGGCTCGGCAGCTATTCGCCCAAGCTCGACAAGCACGGCAACAGCGTGCGCGGCATCAAGGTCTGCGAGGCGCTGTCGTCGCATTACGACCTGCACATGCTCAACCGCAGCGACGACGCGCGCAACAGCATCATCGCCGATTACAACATAGGCAAGAGCCCGTCGCGGCGCAGCAGACGCCCGCACGAGCAGAGGATACTGGCCGCCCATCATCAAGACGTGCTCGTCTTCGAGCTGGTCGGCGCGCTCTCGCTCTCCAGTGTTGACTACGTTTCGCGTCAGCTCGCCGCAAAGCCGCGTCCGCAATTCGTCATTTTCGACCTGCGGCGGGTCGCTACGATGACCCGTGCCGGCGCTCGCCTGTTCGCCGAGGAATTTCGCGAACTGGCCGCCCATCATGTCACCGTGATCCTGTCCGGCATCAAACGGGCGTCCGCGGAATGGAAGACGATCGCGGAATGGACCGAAGGTCTCACCAATATCCGCAACTATTATCTGCTCGATGCCGCCATCGAATGGGCGGAAGACCAGGTGGTGTATCGCCATGGCGGCGCGATCGATTTTCTGGAGACGACCGACTTCGCCGAGCAAACACTGCTGGCGGGACTGACGGAGGAGGAACTGACCGACCTTGCCTCGCTCGGCACGGTCAGGACCTATAAGGCGGGCGAGAAGGTCATCGCGGCCGGCGATCCCGCCACATCGCTGTTCTTCCTCAGAAGCGGCGTGGTGCACGTCACCCTGCCCGACGGCATTCGGATTGCGACGCTGACGGCAGGCATGCCGTTCGGGGAAATGGCGCTATTGGAGTCGCACCGCTCCGCCGACGTGCTCGCGGATGCGGCAGCGACCGCCTACGAAGTGCCGCTTCGCGATTTCGAACGTTTCCGTAAACAACACCCGCGGGCTGGCGAGCGGATCATGCGCAACCTTGCCCGACTACTGGCCGATCGGCTGATCCTCGCCAACGCAAGGGTGAATTTGCTGACGTCGAATTAGATCATGATCCGGAAAAGTGGATTCCGGTTTTCCGAAAACGATTGTGGTCAAACAAAAGATAGAGCGGGATGAGGCCTCGAAAAGAAGTCATCCCGATCTAGGTCTTACCACGCCCACCCTTCTCGCTGGCACGGCGCAGGGCTTCGGCGAGCGCGCCACCACCGGACTGCTCCTGCGGCTTGCGCGGCGCGGACGATGTCATCGATGCCTTGGAAATATCGCGCGGCTTGCCTTGCGCCGAACGATCGCTTTTGGCGCCAACTTCATCGTCGAGGCGGAGCGTCAACGCGATGCGCTTGCGGGCGACTTCAACCTCCAGCACTTTCACCTTGACGATGTCACCCGGCTTGACCACCTCGCGCGGATCCTTAATGAAGGTTTTTGACATAGCCGAGATGTGCACCAAGCCGTCCTGGTGCACGCCGATATCGACGAAGGCGCCGAAGGCCGCGACGTTGGTCACGGTGCCCTCGAGGATCATGCCGCGCTTGAGATGCTTGATCTCCTCGACGCCTTCCTTGAACACCGCGGCCTTGAAGGCGGGTCGCGGATCGCGTCCGGGCTTTTCCAGCTCGCGCAGGATGTCGGTCACGGTGGGCAAGCCGAAAGTGTCGTCCACAAAGGCCTGCGGCTTCAACTGGCGCACGATCTCGGCGTTGCCGATCAGCGCCTTGATGTCGCTTTTGGCCGCTGCGAGAATGCGTCGAACCACCGGATAGGCCTCCGGATGGACGCCGGAAGAATCCAGCGGATCTTCGCCGCCGTTGATCCGCAGAAAGCCTGCGCATTGCTCGAATGCCTTCGGGCCTAGCCGCGGCACTTCCTTGAGTGCCTTGCGCGACTTGAACGGGCCGTTGGTATCGCGATGCTGCACGATGCTTTGCGCAAGCCCCGCGCCGATACCCGATACCCGCGACAGCAGCGGTGCAGACGCCGTATTGGCATCTACGCCGACCGCGTTGACGCAGTCTTCGACAACAGCGTCAAGCGAGCGCGCCAGCTTGGCCTCGCCAAGGTCGTGCTGATATTGCCCGACGCCGATCGCCTTCGGGTCGATCTTCACCAGTTCGGCCAGCGGATCCTGCAGCCTGCGCGCGATCGATACGGCACCGCGCATGGTCACGTCGAGTTCCGGCAACTCCTCGGAAGCAAAGGCCGAGGCCGAATAGACCGAAGCGCCGGCTTCCGAGACGACGATCTTGGACATTTTCAGGTCGGGCAGCAGCTTGACCATCTCTACCGCGAGCCTGTCGGTCTCGCGCGACGCCGTGCCATTGCCGATCGCGATGAGGTCGACGCGATGCTTCACCGCGAGTTTTCCGAGCGTCGCCAGCGCTTCGTCCCAGCGCTTTTGCGGTTCATGCGGGTAGACCGCGCAGGTGTCCACCACCTTGCCCGTGGCATCGACGACGGCAACCTTGACGCCGGAACGGTAGCCGGGGTCGAGGCCCATGGTCACGCGGGCACCAGCGGGCGCCGCCAGCAGCAGGTCGCGCAAATTCGACGCAAATACGCGCACGCCTTCGGTTTCCGCCGCCGTCCACAGCCGCATGCGCAAATCGACATTGAGATGCACCTGGATCTTGGTGCGCCACGCCCAGCGCACGGTTTCCGCCAGCCAGCGGTCGCCCGGGCGGCCGCGATCGGCAACTGCGAAGCGCTGCATGATCTTCAGCTCGTACGAACTGGGGACACCCGCAACCGGAATCTGCGCGTCGGGCTGGATCTGCAGATCGAGGATCTCTTCCTTCTCACCGCGGAACAACGCCAGGATACGATGCGACGGCAGCTTGTGCAGCGGTTCGTTGAAATCGAAATAGTCCTTGAATTTCTCGCCTTCGGTTTTCTTGCCGCTGCGGACCTTGGAGGTCACCAGTCCGTTCGACCACATCTGCTCGCGCAGTGCCCCGAGCAGGTCGGCATCCTCCGCAAAACGCTCCACCAGAATCGCACGTGCGCCCTCGAGCGCCGTGGCGGCATCGGCGACCTCCTTGTCGGCATTGACGAACGGCGCAGCCGCTGCTTGCGGATCGTTTTCCGGGTGCGTCAGCAGCAGCTCCGCCAGCGGTTCGAGCCCGGCCTCCTTGGCAATCTCGGCCTTGGTGCGGCGCTTCGGCTTGAACGGAAGATAAATGTCCTCCAGCCGCCCTTTGCTGTCGGCGGCAAGGATCGCCGCTTCCAGCGCGGCATCGAGCTTGCCTTGTTCGCGGATCGAATCGAGAATCGCGGTACGGCGTGCCTCAAGCTCGCGCAAATAGTTGAGACGCTCTTCCAGAGTTCGCAATTGCGCGTCGTCAAGTCCGCCGGTGATTTCCTTGCGGTATCGCGCCACAAACGGAACCGTCGCGCCGCCGTCGAGCAGCGTTACGGTCGCCTCGATCTGCTGCTCGCGGACCCCGAGTTCTTCCGCGATCTGTCGATTGATATTTGCCACGTAAGATCTTTCCAGTGCGGGCGCGCCGGCCCGGTTGTTCGCCGCGCGGACGCCGCTTATGGACCATCGCCGATCGACTTATCAACCCGCCGCGGAGAAGAAATTGATCTGTGGATCGATGCCTTTCGGCCGCCGAAACGGTCCGATTTAAGGGAAGCAGCATACTCGCATTGCGCGCCAAGATAAGGCGGAGATAAGGGTGGATCGGCGGCGTTTTAATGTGTAGACGGACGCTCTCCCCTGGAGCGCTCATGTCAATCTGCGGACTTGATTTCGGAACGTCGAACACCACGCTCGGCACGATCGACGGCCGTGTGCCGGTTTTGGCGGTGCTGGAAGCCGAACAGACGGCGATTCCGAGTGCGATCTTCTACGAAGTGGACGGCGCCGTTCTGATTGGCCGAAAGGCTATCGACGCCTATGTCGCAGGTACCCCCGGCCGCTTGATGCGCAGCCTCAAATCCGTGCTCGGCACCTCGCTGATGGACGAGACCACCCGGCTTGGACGCCAGCGGGTCGGCTTTCGCGATGTGATCGCCTACTATCTCGGCGCGGTGAAGCGGCGCGCCGAACAGGCCACCGGCCGCGAGTTGCGCGACGTCGTGCATGGCCGGCCGGTCCACTTTATCGACAATGCACCTGACGCCGACCGCAAAGCGGAACAAACCCTGAAGACCATTGCACGCGACGTCGGCTTCGATGACGTCACGTTCCAGTTCGAGCCGATCGCCGCCGCGCTGGATTATGAGCGCCAGATCACGTCTGAAGAAGTCGCCCTGATCGCCGATATCGGCGGCGGCACATCGGATTTTTCGATCGTGCGGCTCGGGCCGGAACGCCACAGCAAGGCTGAGCGATCCGCCGATATTCTTGCCAATGACGGCGTGCGCATCGGTGGGACCGATTTCGACCGCCAGCTCAGTCTCGGTGTCGTCATGCCATTGTTCGGCTACGGCAGTGCCATGAAGCGCGCCGGGCTCGACGTTCCCACGAGCTATTTCCATGACTTCGCCACGTGGTCCCACATCAATCGTATGTACGAGCCGCAAGTGCTCTCCGCCATCCGTCAGGTCCGGCAAGAGGCCAGCGAGCCCGAACTGCTCGATCGGCTGGTGCGCGTGGTCGAGGAGCAACGCGGCCATACGCTGGCGATGGAAGTCGAAGAGGCCAAAATCGCGCTGTCCGAAAAACGCCGCGCGGAGATCCCGCTCGAATGGGTCGCAGCCGGCCTCCACGCCGCCATCGGCCGCCCCGATCTCGTCGGCCATACAAGCCAGTTGGCCGATCGCATCGCAGCCCGTATCAAGAACTGCCTGACACAGGCGCGATTGACCGCCGACGACATCGACGCGGTGTTCCTGACCGGCGGCTCGGTCAAGCTCGCCCATGTCCGCAAGGCAATTACCAAGGAATTGCCGTCGGCCCGCATCGTCGAAGGGGATATTTTTGGAGCGGTCGGCAAGGGACTGACCCTTGAGGCGCTCCGACGGTACGGGCCGAGAGACTAGCCGGCCCGTCAGACCACTTCCGTGACCGGCTGCATGTCGATTGCAAACGTCTCCAGGAATTTCGACGTCATGATGTAGAAGCCGACCGAGAGCTGCAATTCGACCAGCGCGCCCGGCGTCAGTTTCGATGCAATGGCGTTGAAGGTCGCGTCGGTCGGCTTGCGGAGCTTGACGATCTCGTCGGTGAAGGCAAGCGCCGCCCGCTGCACCTCGTTGAAGCATGTGGCCGACTGCCAATTCTCAAGGGCTTCGTTCTGCTCGTCGGTGACCCCCACCCCCTTGCCGATCCGCTTGTGGGCGACGATTTCGTAGGGCGCCTCGCACAGGATACCGGTGCGCGTGATCGCGATTTCGCGCACGATCGGATCGAGCTCGCCCCTGTGCCTGATCGCACCGCCCAACCGGCAATATTGCTCGAAATATTTCGGCGAATGCGCCATCATCCGGAAAATATTGGCATTGCGGTTCTTGCCGAGGATCTCGCGGGTACGGTCGTCGGCTTTCGCGGGATCGCTGTATTCGATGCGGGCCATTTCTCACCTTGGTTTTTCTGATTTTGACGGGCGGATCATGCCCGCTGCCAAAGACCGGATCAACCTCGTTCCCCGGAATAACTCACGTCCCGGTGTGTTCTAGCTGACAAGCCGATCTGACAATATTCCGCGTCACGAGCATCCTTCGAGGCCAGGCCATGATCCGCATCTTCGCGCTTATCCTGTCGTTGCTATTCGTCCTCCCGAGCCGCGCCGCACCGATCGACAACAGCGACGGCTTTTGGAGCGAATGGAGCGACGCGACGTTTGCCAAAGCTGCTCGAGAGAAGAAATTCGTGATCATGTCGCTACAATCATGGTGGTGCCGATGGTGCCACGTGATGAACCACGAGACCTGGGCCAGCCCCGAGGTACGCGCAATCCTGAAAGACAAGTTCATCCCGGTCTACGTCGACCAGGACAGCCGGCCGGATATCTCGCAGCGCTATGAGCGCTGGGGCTGGCCCGCCACCATCATCTTCGCACCCGACGGCACCGAGATCGTCAAATTGCGCGGCTTCTACTCGCCGCAATTTTTCAACCCCATTCTCACGGCCACAATCGAGGATCCCTCGCCCGTGGTGTATCCCGATGCCGGCGGAGCGGAACGCGAGCGCATGCTCGCAACCGGCCTGACCGACACGCAGCGTGAGGAAATTCTTGGTTTCATCGACCAAGCCTGGGACGAGACCAATGGCGGCTGGAGCAAATCCAAATTCGTCGATGGCCAGATGCTGATTTGGGCGCTGCAGCGCGCGCGGCAAGGCGATGCGAAGAACGAGGCGCGGATCCGGAAAGTGCTTACCTTGATGGCCGATACCATGGTCGACAAGGCGACGGGTGCCATGAACCAAGTCAACCTGAAGCCGGACTGGTCGGAACCGGCGCACGAGTTTCCGATGTTTGCGCAGGAGGCCGGGCTTTCCGCCTACGCGCGGGCCTGGACCATGTTCGGCGATCCGACCTACCGCCAGGCTGCCGATCGCATCTACGGTTTTCTCAAGAACACCATGGCCGCACCCGGTGGTGGTTTCTATGCATCCTACGGCATGAGCGAGGGCGAACCCGGCGTCGACAAGCGGCAATATGCGCGTGAGACCGCACAGGCGATTGCGGGTCTGCTCGCCTATTACGATGCGACCGGAGTTGTTGAGACACGCGAACTCGCGATTGGCGGCGCGCGCTGGGCGCTTGCCAACCGCGCGCTGTCAAGCGGCGGCTTCCGCCACGCCGAACAGGACAAGGGCGGGCCTTATCTCGCCGACAGTGTCGAGATGGCCAAGGCGCTGTTGGCATTGCACCGCTCGACCGGCGATCGCGAATGGCTCGTTCACGCGCAGGCGACCGCCGACTTCATCGCCAAGACCTTCATCGATCCCGCGACCGGCGGGTTCGTAGCGTCGGCTTCGGCCGATGCGCAGCAACTGACCAAGCCGATCAAGCAGCGTGAGGATAATGTAACGGCAGTGCGCATGTTCAGCCTGCTATCGTCCTACACCGGCGAGATCCGCTATCGCGAGATTGCCGAGGCCGGCATGGGCTATCTGACATCGCCGCCGATCCTCGATGCCTTCGGTTTCCTGCCTGACGTGCTGTTGGCCGAGGATGAGCTGCGCAACGAACCAGTGCACGTCACTATTGTCGGCGCCAAGGACGATCCACGGTCGGCTGCGCTTTATCGGGCAGCGCTAGCGTATCCACTCGCCAACAAGCGCGCAGAATGGTGGGACAAGCGCGAAGGCAAGCTCGCCAATGTCGATGTCGACTATCCCGATTTTCCCGATGGGCCCGCGGCGTTCGCTTGCACCAGCACATTCTGCTCCTATCCGGTGACGGAACCCGCTGCAATTCCAGCGCAACTCGACAGTTTGAAGCGCGCGCGCAAACTGTAGCAATTCAAGACGCTCCAAAAAACTCCATCTCCCGTGCACAAACCGGCTGCGCGCGAGCCAAATTGCCGCCTTATTGCTGTTCGACTCTGGCACGGTC
>Ga0163163_10005018_pt1 | contig 11407 bp, 11 predicted proteins | sample S65metaG_FD_119766 | JGI IMG/M metagenome (GOLD analysis project Ga0163163, IMG submission 119766) | Switchgrass rhizosphere microbial communities from Kellogg Biological Station, Michigan, USA - S6-5 metaG | ecosystem: Host-associated > Plants > Roots > Rhizosphere > Soil | place: USA... | reverse complement strand
CCCACCGGCACCCTCCTCAAATCCAGCATCCCCCACCCCCTCTGGACCGATGACTACAGCAGCCTGCTCCCCCTGTTGAAGTGAGAGAGCCGCTTACTGCCCAATAGAAAAGCGCACCTCTCGGTGCGCTCTCTGAAACCCCACGCTTCTACTCTCTCAATTTGGCTAGTAGGTCTTGGGGATGAACGGGTTTGGCCAATATCTCGAACTCATGACCCTGGGCTCGTGCACTCTCCAGAAGGTCCGCTGTAGCCGCCTGACCGGAAAAGAGCAAAATCTTGCAGCCTGGCAAAAATCCCCGTATGTGAATCGCCGCCTCGATGCCGTTCATGTCCGGCATGATCACGTCGCTGATGATCAGGTCTGGCCGAATCGTCTTAGCCCGTTCTACGGCCCCGGTCCCCGTGTAAACCGCTGAGGCGTCGAAACCGGCTTGATTCAGAATGATGGCCAATGTGTCCGCGATCACCCGCTCGTCATCCACCACCAAAACCCTAGGCTTCGGTTTATTGTTATTGCTCATTTACCTGCCCCACCTCTTCGATGCAGCTTTCCCGGACAGCGATTCGGGCATGAGCATTATACCGCCTGCCTCACATCTCACGCCCAGCTCTCAGACTGTCGTCTAAATCAGTTTTCCTATCAGGCCAACCTTGAAAGGCAGCACAGGAATCCAACGATCAAGCCCTCACGGAGGAATATATGCGTATCTTTCAGCTTGCATTGCTGTGCCTGCTGCTGGCCGGACTGCCCCTCATTGCACAACAAAGTGGGCAATCATCTCAGAGTCCATCAGGTCAGTCCGCCTCCGATGACGATAACCCGCCCGTCTTGAAGCGACGTCCGCCCAGCGATTCCACGGCACCGACGGATCAGTCCACGCAGAACGCGCCCGCGCAACCGTCTCAGGGGGATGACGATGCACCGGTCCTGAAACGTCGGCCACCGGCAAATTATCCAGCGCCGTCCGATCAGAGCGCGCAGGCTCCTCCGGGTTCTCCAGCAACGCAAACGTCTCCGCAGGATCAGAACGCTCCGGTGTTAGGTCAGCGACAGCCTGCGCCGACCCGAATTCCGCTCGCCACCAGTGTCCCCGCAAACACTCAGTTCCAAGTAAGCCTGGACGAAACTTTGTCTTCCAGAAGGGCACATTCCGGCGACAGCTTCACGGCCACCTTATCCGAACCACTCCGGAGCTCACACGGCGACGTTTTGATTCCTTCAGGCACAAAACTACTGGGAACTGTGCAGGATGCGGAATCCGGAAAGGTCTTTGCCTCCATGCGCGGAAAGGGAAAGTTAATGCTTCGCTTTAATGAAGTCGAACTCCCCAACGGTCAGCGCCTGCGAGTTCAAACCACCCTTTTGAATGTCGGGAAAAACAAGGCACAAGCATCGGTGAACCAGGAAGGCGAAATCACCAGCGGCACTCGAGCGGGCGACACCATCAAGAAGGTAGGCGTCGGAGCCGGGGCCGGAACTATTGCCGGATTGATCTTCGGAAGCGCAATGAAGGGTGCGGCCATCGGTGCCATCGCCGGGGGCGGCTACGCCATGGCCAACGCCGGTAAAGATGTCGAACTCCCGGCTCACACCGTCATCAATCTCCGTCTGGACCAATACCTGACTCTGCCGCCGTCGCAACCCTGATTCAATGGTTGCCCCATTCAGGCCGTCGGTTGGCTTGAGTGGGGTGGCTACTCTTCCCCTTGATAACTCGGAGCCGACTATTCCAGGCTTCCCTGCTCGACAACCACGTTCTCCTTGACGACGAGTCGGTGCGCCGCCATCTCTTTCACCTTCGGCAGGATCCTCTGGATATGTTCGTCGGTATCGACGAACGTCAGCACCAGCGGTAACTTCCCACCTGCATCGACGAGCATCGATGTCTTCACTCTGCTCCGTCCTAGAAATCCCGCGACCGCGTGATAGACCGTTGCGCCATAACAGTTCTCCTCGCGCAGATACTTCAGCAGTTCCATGTGCAAGGGTCTGCCTCTCCACTCGTCGCCTTCATTCAGGTACACGGTAACCTGCACCGCCATCTGCGATCCTCCCGGAAACGGCATTCTATATCGCCCTCGCCAGCGCCGCTCCTGCAAGGACGCCCATCAGGCACAGCGCGTTGTTCGCCAGCACATTGACCGCGAACATTCCCCAATGACCCTGCTCGAATAGGGCAAAGCTCTCGAACGCATAGCTCGAGAAGGTCGTGTACGATCCGCAGAAACCGATCGCCACGATCAGGCGCCACCGCGGATCGGCAAAAACCCGCTCCGTCGTCCAAATCATGAACCAGCCCAGGATGAGGCTGCCCGTGACATTGATGATCAGCGTTCCATATGGAAAATCCGGCGAGAGAACCTTCGCCGCGTAACGGCTCAAGGCATAGCGAGCGCCTGCCCCGAAAACACTTCCAAACATTACCCATAGATATGCGCGCAATCGAACCTCCTCCAACACATAGTGGCTTGGTAGGAGTCATCAGCACGCAGTCTTTCAGGGTGCGGCGGTTATGGCGAACTCCATCGCCGTTGCGGACGCCGAGCGGCGCCCGCAATCAGTTTAGCAAACTAGCCCTTCAAATTCTTCTGTAGGAACGCGACCGTCTTATTCCAGGCGTCCTGTGTGTCCGCCTCCCGATAACCGTCCTTGTTGTTCGGGTTCTCGAAGGCATGCCCTGCGTCTGGGTAGATCTTCACTTCCACCTTCTTCCCCAGTTTCTTCAATTGCTGTTCGAATGCGTTCACGGAGTCCGGCGGAATCCCGCGATCCTGTCCACCGAACAGTCCCAGGATCGGCGCATTGATCTTCGACAACGCACCGTCATCGGTCGCCAAGTGGCCGTAGTTGATCACCGCCGCTGCCAGCTTCGGCTGCTCGAGTGCTAAGTCGAGCGCGTATCCACCGCCCATGCACCACCCGATCGTCCCGATCTTTTCCTTCTTCACGTTTGACTGCGATGCCAGGTAATCGTAGGCCGCCAGCAGGTCTCTCTTAGCACGGTCTTCCGGAACACCGCGCATCAGCTCATGCGCCTCGTCCGAGCTCTTCGCGACTTTGCCGCGATAAAGATCGATGGCCAGTGTCACGTATCCCTGGTCCGCCAGCTTCGATGCCTGTTCCTTCACCCAGTCGTTCAGTCCCCACCATTCGTGGATCACCACGATCGCCGGAAACGGCCCGTTGCCGCTTGGCGTATACAGCACCGCATTCACCGTCTCACTGCCGCTCTTGTATGAAACATCCTTCCCCGTCGCCGCAAAACTGCCAAGGCTTACCAGCAAGACTAGCGCAATCAGTATCAGCTTCCGCATGGAATCCTCCGCGAACTCAGATGCCCTACTTCTTTACTGGATGCAATCTTCTTACCTCACGTCGGTTCGGTTTTTCGATCGTCGTTTGCGCGGTCGCCCATAGCCAATGTTGTACTATTTCCGCTATGTCTCGACGCCTGCGCACCGTCGCGCTAACCGCCTGCCTCGTCTTTTCCACCTGTCTTTTCGCCCAGACGGGGCCCCTTCGCTTTCACGTCACGCTCGACCCGGCTCTCAGTTCCAAGCCCGTCTCCGGCCGGCTGATCGTCTTCATGACCAACAATCCCAAACCCAAGGAAATCCTCGATCCTGGCTTCGGAGACGGAGATGGTCAAACGTGGATTGCTGCCCGCGAGATCCCACATCTGGCTCCCGGAGAATCCGTCGACCTCGACCCCGACGAGATCGCCAATCCTCAGCCGCTCTCCAAGGCTCCCGCCGGCGACTACCAGGTCATGGTGCTGCTCGACGTCGATCACAACGCCGGTTACAACACGTTCACGGACGCCGATCTCCGCAGCCCTGTTGTGCCGCTCAAGTCATTCAACCCTGCGCAAACAACGCCCGTGGAACTCAAGTTATCGCAGCATGCTCCACCATTGCCCCCGATTGCATTGCAGAAAGGTGAGGACCTCATCGACTTTGTCAGTCCGTCACTTTCCAAATTCTGGGGTCGTCCCATTCACATGCGCGGCATTGTCGTGCTTCCGCCCGACTACGCGACCTCGAAGTCCCGTTATCCAACGGTTTACCTAACGCATGGTTACGGCGGAAACTTGAACTACTTCGCCGTCTCTCACGGAAAATCAATTCCCAAGAATACGGCCGAGGGCAATCTTCCGCCGATGATCTGGGTTCTACTGGATGAATCCTGTCCCGGCGGCACCCACGAGTTTGCGGATTCACTCAACAACGGTCCATGGGGACACGCCCTTACCGCAGAACTCATTCCGCATCTCGAGCATAAGTACCGCATGGACGCTAAGCCCTCGGGACGCTTCCTCACCGGACACTCTTCCGGAGGCTGGGCAACGATGTGGCTGCAGGTGGCATATCCCAACGTCTTCGGCGGCACGTGGTCAACCTCGCCCGATCCGGTTGACTTCCACAACTTCACCAATACCGACCTTTACAAGGACACGAACATTTACAAGCGTCCCGACGGCAGCGCCACCCATCTCGTCCGCATGGACGGCAAAGACGTGATGAGTTTCGAGCAGTATTCGCGTCAGGACGCCGTAATGGGTGACTACAGTGGCCAAGTCTCGTCGTTCGACTGGGTATTCAGTCCGCGCGGTGAGGATGGCCGACCGATGCCGTTGTTCGATCGCTCGACTGGCGACATCCACCGCGACGTCGCTGACTTCTGGCTCAAACACTCCGACATCGATCGCATTCTCGTAACCAACGCTAAACAGCTTGTTCCGGTTCTTAAGAACAAGATTCACATCATCGTTGGCACTGCTGACACCTTCTACCTCGACGGCCCTGTCCACCTTCTACAGAAGGCGACTACGCCACTCGGCTACAACGGACACTTCACATATCTCGATGGCCGCACCCATTTCGATCTCTACAAGGGCGGTCTCGAATCGCGCATCGCCAAACAGATGTACGACGTAGCTCGCCCAGGAAATACGTGGCAGCCAAAGCAAACTCCGGAGGCCGCTACCGAACTGGCGAAGTAGGGGATATCCCCTTCCCCCCTTTTGCGATCTACAAGAATCAGCGAGTTACGGAAATTTAATGTGCAAATTTATGAAGAGACTTGGCTTAGATCTAAAAATATAGAGATGATTGGCGTCTCGAGTTTCTAGTTTTAAGTTTCAAAGGCGAAGGCTACGCTCCAGCATCACCAAACGATAGAGCCGCCTGTGAAGGCGGCTTCTCTCTTTACTCTATATATCCAGTATGGCAGGTTGAAGGTATCTAACCGGACAAATTGGCGAAGCTTATATTTCGAATGAATGGAATATTTTGGACGGGTTTTGTGATCTCGCGAGGTCTTGACACGTTTCTGAGTCACACTGACCGCTCGATTGTTTCAAAACAATCCCACCAACTCTCTGATGTAAGATTTCGAGAATTTGAAGTTGGGGTGAACGATGTCGACATCTGCGCCACGTCCAAAATCATCAGCAGGACAAGCGATCTTCTGGGCCGGATTGGTTGCCGGAATTCTGGATATCACAGCGGCATTCGTGACGTGGGCACCTCGAGGCGTCACACCGACTCGTATTCTGCAGGGAATCTCCAGCGGACTTCTTGGTGCGAATGCCTTCCAAGGTGGTGCTGCAACCGCGGCCCTCGGTCTGGCGCTGCACTTCTTTATCGCGTACTCCGCGGCTACCGTTTTCTATATTGCTAGCCGGCGAATTGCGATGATGACGCAGAAGCCTATCCTCTCAGGCGTTCTGTATGGCGTGTGCGTCTACCTTGTCATGTATTGGGTAGTGATGCCGCTATCACACATTCGTCGCGGACCATTCTCCGTCTTCAACACCATCGTCGCTATCATTACGCATATGGTGTGCGTCGGACTTCCCATTGCGTTGATGGTGAGAAAGTATGCACGAGCGGACGCGCGATGAAGAGCAGGGACAGGACTGATATGCAGCTAACTGTTGCATATACATGGCGGTGGATTGGCCGTTGACGGCTAATTATGCACGTCGCTGTATGTATATACCAAATTACATATAATTACCTTTGAATCATAGAGTTACATAAAGCTCTCCAGCGCACTCGCCTCCGTGATTGCCCTCACGGCAGGGCATATGCCGCAAGCGCAGCATGGATATCAGGAGCGCGGCGTCGCCTGTCAGTCTGACGCCCACCAGATATCCATATGAAGAGAGTACTCATCCTCGGAGCCGCAGGTAGAGATTTCCATAACTTCAACGTTGTCTTCCGTCATAACCACGAGTTCGAAGTGGTTGCATTTACGGCAACCCAGATCCCGGACATCGCTGGTCGCAAATACCCGACCGAGCTTGCCGGCGATATGTATCCCGACGGCATTCCCATTCTCGAAGAGAGCGAGATGGAGAAGATCATCCGCGAGAAGGAAGTGGATGTATGTGTCTTCTCATACAGCGACATCGCGTATCCAACGCTGATGCATCTGGCGTCGCGCGTGGCTGCTGCGGGTGCGGACTTCTGGCTGCTCGGCGCACAGAAAACACAGCTGGCGTCGAAGGTTCCGGTCATCTCGGTATGCGCGGTGCGCACGGGATGCGGCAAGAGCCCGGTATCGCGCAAGGTTGCGCAGTATTTGCAGGAGATGGGATGGCATCCAGTAGCTGTGCGTCACCCGATGCCGTATGGCGACCTCCGAATTCAGAGGGCGCAGCGCTTTGCCAAGTTAAGCGATCTCGATCTGCACAAATGCACCATCGAAGAGCGCGAAGAGTACGAGCCGCACATCGTTCAGAATCGCACGATCTACGCGGGCGTGGATTACGAAGACATTCTTCGCCAGGCGGAGCAGGAAGGCGATGTCGTCCTGTGGGATGGCGGCAATAACGATACGTCGTTCTATCGCTCGGACCTCGAGATCGTCGTTCTCGATCCGCATCGTCCGGGACACGAGATGGGCTACTACCCCGGCGAAGTGAACTTCCGGAGCGCGCAGGTACTGGTCATCAACAAGGTCGATACCGCGAAGCTGGAAGATATCCAAACCGTCCGCGAGAACATCAAGAAGGTGAACCCGCAGGCGACAGTCGTCGAGATGGCGTGTCGCGTGTCGGTACCGAATCCGGAGATGGTTCGCGGCAAGCGCGTGCTGGTTGTCGAAGACGGCCCGACGCTTACACACGGCGAGATGAAGTACGGAGCCGGCATCGTGGCGGCACGGCAGTTCGGCGCCCTCGAAATCATTGACCCACGGCCGTACGCAGTGGGTTCCATTCGCAACACCTACGAAAAGTACACCCACCTGAATGGCCTGCTTCCGGCCATGGGGTATGGCGATAAGCAGTGTCACGAACTGGAAGAGACCATCAAGCGCGTACCTTGCGACCTGGTGCTGGTAGCAACGCCGATCGACCTGGCGCGCACCATCAAGATCGACAAGCCGAGCATGCGAGTGGCCTATGAAGCCGAAGACCGCAGCGAGCACGGGTTGCGCGAGGTCGTGACGCAGTTCACCAAGAAACACAAGCCGGCCCTGCTGGAGGTCATGAAATAAATGCTGCCATCTGACTTCTTGTCGATCCGTGACTTCTCCCCGGAGCAGATCCGGTTCCTGTTGGATACGGCTCGCACCATCAAAGCCAATCCGACCGGCTACAGCCATGTGTTGCGGGGAAAGACACTTGCTCTCATATTCGAGAAACCGTCGCTGCGCACTCGCGTGACGTTCGACGTGGGTATCCAGCAATTGGGCGGATTCTCCATTTACCTGTCTCCGGCCGAAATCAATCTCGGTAAGCGCGAGTCAGTTCGAGATGTGGCCAAAAACCTCGAACGCATGGTGCAAGGCATCATGATCCGCACCTTTGCTCATGACATCGTGGAACAGATGGCAGAGTACGCGGCCATCCCCGTGATCAACGGGCTTACCGACTACAGCCATCCCTGCCAGGCAATGGCAGACTACCTCACCATCCTTGAGGTCAAAGGTCAGGTGAAGGGAAAGAAAGTTGCCTACATAGGCGACGGCAACAATGTGGCGCACTCGCTGATGTTCGCGGGTGCACAACTTGGAGCCGACGTTTGGGTGGCGACTCCGCACGGCTACGAACCGAAGTCCGATGCCCTCGATTGGGCCAGCAAGCGCGCCGCGAAGACCGGTGGCTCGTGCACAGTGACAAACGATCCCATCGCCGCAGCAATGGGCGCGGATGTGATCTACACCGACGTATGGGCCAGCATGGGACAGGAAGCCGAGGCGGCTCAGCGTCGCCAGATCTTCATGCCCTACCAGGTCAACATGCGGCTCTTCGGATTGGCCAAGCCGGATGCGATCTTTATGCATTGCCTGCCTGCCCATCGCGGAGATGAAGTCACAGACGATGTCATCGATTGCCCACGGTCTGTTGTCTTCCAGGAAGCCGAGAACCGTCTGCACGCGCAGAAGGCAATCATCCTGGAACTCATGAAGAACATTCCGATCGGTTACAACGCGCTGGTCTCCGAAGAAGAGCTCGTAGGAGCGAAGTAGGCGTCAGTACAACAACTGGGTGACCCATGCAAGCCGCTGCCGCTTGCATGGGTTAACCACGAAAGCTGATATGTCCAAGACGATGCTAATCGCGGTTGGCGGAAACTCCCTGATTCGCGCAGGCGAAAAAGGGACCGTCGCCGAGCAGTTGGCCAATACTCGCCGGACCGCCGAAGCTATTATCGGTCTCATCCGCGAAGGGTATCGCCTTGTCATCACCCATGGAAACGGCCCGCAGGTCGGTGCGGCATTGCTGCGCTCCGAGCGCGCCTCCGACCAGGTCCCCGGCCACACTCTGGACGTCTGCGACGCGGATACACAGGGTGAAATCGGATACCTGTTGGCTCAGTCGCTGCGGAACGAATTGCACCGGGCAGGAATGAAGGTTCCGGTCGTCGCAGTAATGACGCAGTGCGTAGTCGCAGCCGACGATCCAGCCATGCTGCATCCCACCAAGCCGATCGGCCCGTTCTATTCCAAGGCAGACGCTGAGGAGCGCAAGCGTACGCTGGGTTGGCAGATCGTAGAGGATGCCGCTCGCGGATACCGGCGAGTGGTTCCCTCCCCCGATCCCATCGAGATCGTGGAGCTGGATGTGATTCGGGACCTCGTAGCTACCGGAGCGTTGGTCGTCGCGTGCGGCGGTGGCGGAATCCCGGTAATTCGCGATGCCGAAGGGATGCTGCACGGAGTCGAAGCGGTCATCGACAAGGACCGAGCGTCCGCGTTACTGGCGGCCCAAATCGATGTCGATATGTTCGCGATTTCTACCGACACAGATTATGTGTACCTCGACTACAAGAAGCCGACCCAGCAGCCGCTGACTCGAGTGGCGGTGACTGAAATGGATCGGTACTTCCGCGCGGGACACTTCCCCCCGGGCAACATGGGTCCGAAGGTGGAATCGGTCTTGCGATTCTTAAAACGTGGCGGACGAGAAGCGGTCATTACGTCGTTCACGCACATGCTGGACGCAGTGGCCGGCAAAGCCGGAACCCACATCGTTCCAGATTCGACGACGGCAGTGAAAAAGCAAGAGGAGCAAGCATGCCAGGCACGATGAGCACGGACCGCGCGACTACAATCGATAGCGGGAGCCTGAAATCGATGAAGCTGCAACACGTCGTCGAATCGCAGCAGTTCACCGTACCGTTGCTTATGGAACTGTTCGACCGAACGCGGTCGATGGAACGGATCGTCCAGCGCGGCGGCACGCTCGATTACCAGAATCGAATCATGGCGACGCTGTTCTACGAGCCTTCGACGCGCACGCGCTTCAGCTTTGAAGCTGCGATGTATCGTCTCGGCGGTAAAGTGCTCTCTACTGAACATGCGCGAGCGTTCTCCTCGGAGTTCGAGAGCGAACAGGTTGAGGATTCGATCCGCATCATCGGCAGCTATTCGGACGTCATCGTCATCCGCCATCATGAAGAGGGTGGAGCGAAGAGAGCGGCGCAGGTTTCGCCGGTATCCGTCATCAATGCTGGAGATGGGAACGGCGGACAGCACCCCACGCAGGCACTCCTCGATCTCTACACGATCTATCGCGACCGACCGCTGGATGGGCTCAGCGTTGCGTTTATCGGAGAACTCGACAAGGGACGCACCGCTAGATCCCTCGCATATCTCCTCGCGAAATTCGATCGCGTGAAGATTTATTTTGTCAGTCCGCCGGAGATGCAGATCAAGGACGACATCCTGCAATATCTGGAACGGCACAACGTTGCGTACGAACTAGCGTCGAACATCGGAAAGGTTATTCCGAATGTGGACGTCGTGTACCAGACGCGTATCCGTCCGGACCGATTGAAAGATCAGCAGGACGCGAAGCGTTTTGCCATCGATTCAGCGGTCCTGCAAACGATGAAGTCGGACGCGATGATCTTGCATCCCCTGCCACGTACCGTGGAACTGGACAAAACCGTGGATAGCGATCCGCGGGCATTCTATTTCCGGCAAGCCGTAAACGGCCTGTATGTGCGGATGGCGCTGCTAACCATGCTTTTTGATTGAGAACAGGTTTGGAATCGTGCCCTGTAAAAGGGCATCTAACACAACTCAACTCTGTGAGAGGAATTATGACGGTCATGGAACGAACGCGCACGGATGAATTTGTTGAAATGGAGACTCAATACGGTGCGCATAACTATCATCCGCTCGATGTGGTGATTGAACGTGCCGAGGGCTGCTGGGTCTATGACGTCGAGGGAAAGAAGTACCTCGATTGCCTGGCGGCGTACTCCGCGGTTAACCAGGGACATTGCCATCCGGAAATCATGAAGGTCGCGATGGAGCAACTGGCGAAGGTCACCCTCACCTCTCGCGCCTTCCGCAACGAGCAGCTGCCGCTCTTATACAAGCAACTGCATGAGATGACCGGGTTCGAAAAGGCGCTACCGATGAACTCCGGCGCCGAGGCGGTTGAAACGGCAGTCAAGACTGCCCGCAAATGGGGATACAAAGTTAAGGGCATTCCCGACGGCAAGGCCGAGATCATCGTCTGTGCCAACAATTTCCACGGGCGCACCGTAACTGTCATCAGCTTCTCCAGCGACGAGCAGTATCGGGACGGATTTGGACCGTTCACACCGGGCTTCAATATTATTCCCTACGGCGACATCAACGCACTGCGCAATGCCATCACGGAGAATACCTGCGCGTTCCTGGTTGAACCGATACAGGGCGAGGCCGGCATCGTCATCCCGCCCAAAGGCTTCCTGAAAGAAGCGGCGGATCTGTGCAAGAAGAACAATGTGCTCCTTATGTGCGACGAGATCCAGTCCGGCCTCGGCCGTACCGGCAAACTCTTCGCTTACATGCATGAAGGTATTCGCCCAGACGTGTTGATCGTCGGTAAGGCTTTGGCCGGCGGCTTTTATCCAGTTTCAGCGGTGCTGAGCTCTACCGAGATTCTCGGAGTATT
>Ga0163163_10005015_pt1 | contig 11410 bp, 11 predicted proteins | sample S65metaG_FD_119766 | JGI IMG/M metagenome (GOLD analysis project Ga0163163, IMG submission 119766) | Switchgrass rhizosphere microbial communities from Kellogg Biological Station, Michigan, USA - S6-5 metaG | ecosystem: Host-associated > Plants > Roots > Rhizosphere > Soil | place: USA... | reverse complement strand
GTAAAAAAATATTTCCGTGATACAAGGCAAAAGGAATTGCCCATCATGATCAGCGGAACAATAACGGATGCTTCGGGCAGAACCTTAAGCGGCCAAACATTAGAAGCGTTTTATAATTCGGTTCGTCATGCAAGGCCATTGAGTGTTGGACTAAACTGTGCATTGGGAGCAAAGGAAATGCGTCCTCACATTGAGGAGTTGAGCCAGCTTGCTGAATGTTATACCTCCGCATATCCAAATGCAGGTTTACCAAATGCAATGGGCGAATACGACGAACACCCGGAAGACACGGCCCATTTTATTGAAGAATGGGCTAATGAGGGATTTGTAAATATTGTTGGTGGTTGTTGCGGCACTACGCCGGATCATATTCGACATATTGCGGAGCATGTAAAAAGTATCAAGCCCCGACAATTGCCAATTGTAGAAACCCAGATGATTAAGCAAAACGAGCAAGAAGAAGTCCTGATAGATAAATGAGCACTCGTGGCAACTCGACTAAGGTTTGGCTCTTATGGAGCCGCATTTTAGTTGACAATGTTGTAAATAAAAATCAGGAAAATACATCAAAAGAAAAATGACTGAACAAACCACAATCAAACCCTATTTACGACTTGCAGGCCTTGAGCCACTAACAGTACGCCCCGAATCCAACTTTGTGAATGTTGGTGAAAGAACCAACGTAACAGGTTCTAAAAAATTTGCACGTCTTATCCGGGATAATAAATATGAAGAAGCACTTTCTGTTGCAAGGCAGCAGGTAGAAAATGGTGCACAGGTGCTTGATGTAAATATGGACGATGCTTTGCTTGATGGTGTGAAAGCGATGACAACGTTTTTAAATCTTTTGCAGGCAGAACCCGACATCGCCAAAATTCCTGTGATGATCGACTCGTCAAAATTTGAGATTATTGAAGCCGGATTGAAATGTGTGCAGGGCAAGTGTATTGTCAATTCTATTTCAATGAAGGAAGGAGAGCAAAAGTTCATTGAACAAGCCTTCATCTGCCAGGCCTATGGAGCAGCTGTTGTTGTTATGGCTTTTGATGAAAAGGGACAAGCCGATACTTTGCAAAGAAGAGTTACTATTTGTGAAAAAGCTTACAAAATATTAACTGAAGAAGTAGGCATTGAACCCCAGGACATCATATTCGACCCAAACATATTTGCCATTGCCACAGGCATTGAGGAGCACAATAATTATGCTGTTGATTTTATTGAGGCTACACGTATCATCAAACAGAAAATGCCATTAGTAAAAGTTAGTGGTGGTGTAAGCAATGTTTCATTTTCCTTTCGCGGGAATGATCACGTTCGCGAAGCAATTCATGCAGTGTTTTTGTACCATGCCATCAAAGCAGGAATGGATATGGGTATTGTGAATGCAGGTCAACTGGTGGTTTACGATGAAATTGAGCCACGTTTAAAGGAATTATGCGAAGATGTAGTTCTGAACCGCAGGCCAGAAGCTACAGAACGTCTGGTTGCATTTGCAGAAACTGTGAAAGCAAAAGGAAAGGAAGAAGTAAAGGATGAAGCCTGGAGACACAATACCGTTGAAGAACGTTTGAAGCATTCATTGGTTAATGGCATCACTGATTACATTGAGCTCGACACAGAAGAAGCAAGACAAAAATATCCTAAACCTCTTGAAGTTATTGAAGGGCCATTAATGGCAGGAATGGATGTTGTTGGTGACCTTTTTGGGAGCGGAAAAATGTTTTTACCACAGGTGGTGAAGAGTGCACGGGTTATGAAAAAAGCCGTTGCGGTGTTAACTCCCTATATTGAAAAAGAAAAGGAAGAGAAAGCGGCAAGGGGTGAAATTTCGCCTGCAGGTGCAGCAAAAGTGTTAATGGCTACAGTAAAAGGGGACGTGCACGACATTGGAAAAAATATTGTGGGCGTAGTGTTGGGCTGTAACGGGTACAATGTGATTGATCTGGGTGTGATGGTACCGGCAGATAAAATTTTGGATACTGCTGACAAAGAAAACGTGGATGTGATAGGTTTGAGTGGATTGATAACACCTTCTCTTGACGAAATGGTTCACATTGCCAGGGAGATGAAGAGGAGAAATATGAAGCAGCCTTTATTGATCGGAGGTGCTACCACATCACGAACGCATACAGCGGTAAAAATCGCTCCCGAATATGGAAACGGTGTGGTACATGTGCTGGATGCATCGAGAAGCGTAACTGTTGTAAGCAACTTATTAAGTAAAGAACAAAAAGAACAATTTCTCCAGCAGACAGAAAATGAATACATCGCTCTTAAAAATCAATTTTTAAATAAACAAAAGCACAAGGTCTTAATTCCTTACGAAGAAGCAGTGGTGATCAAGGAACGTTTTGACTGGAAAAATTATAAACCAACTAAGCCGGGCATTGATGGCATAAAAGTGTTGAAAGAATTTGATTTAGGAACCATTGCAAAATATATTGACTGGGGACCGTTCTTTATTGGTTGGGAAATGCCAGGACATTTTCCTGAAGTGCTTAGCGATAAAATATTTGGCGTTGAAGCAACACGTTTATACAACGATGCACAAAAAATGGTTGAAAAAATCGTTGCGGGAAAATGGTTTAGCGCAAATGGTGTAATCGGTTTCTGGCCGGCCAATTCTAATAACAGGGATACAGTTACATTGCAAACAAAAAATGGTGAAGTGAAATTAGAATCGCTTCGCCAGCAAATGAAGAAAGCAGTTGGTCAGCCTTCTTATTCTTTGGCTGATTTTGTAGCTCCTGAAAACACAGTACCTGATTACATGGGTGCATTTGCAGTTACTATACACGGGGCACAGCAGTGGATCAAAAAATTTGCTGATGAACACGATGAATACAATAAAATCCTTGTGCAGATTTTAGCTGACCGTTTTGTAGAGGCCTTTGCCGAATGTCTTCATCAAAAAGTACGGAAGGAATACTGGGGTTATGAACAAAATGAAAGCCTCTCTAACGAGCAACTAATCAAAGAACAATACAAAGGCATTCGCCCGGCACCGGGTTATCCTGCATGTCCAGACCACACTGAAAAACTAAAATTGTTCTCATTATTGAATACTACTGAAAATATCGGCATTGAACTGACTGAAAGTCTGGCAATGAATCCGCCTGCATCTGTTTGTGGTTGGTATATTGGGCATCCTCAAAGCCACTATTTTGGTATTGGTAAAATAGGGCGAGACCAGTTGGAAGATTACGCCAAACGAAAAGGCATGAGCATGGAAGATGCAGAGAAATGGTTACGGCCTGTATTTGAGTGAGTTTTCACGTTGGCCATTTATAGTGTATTTCCCAGCCCGTAAATAAACCGTGTTGAAACTCCATAGTTTGTGGACCACCTTTTACCTATTCGCACAATTACAAGATTTTTCCTGGGGTTGACATAAATGTATTGGTTCAGAAATCCAATGGCACTGAATGCCGCGGTCCTGTTATTGGATCGATTGCTTTTGGAGATTTTCTTGATGATTGAAACGGTCTGCACGGTATCATCAAAGTTTTGATATCTCATTCTGCTCCACCATTGATTTTTATAGCCATCGTATTTGTTCATTGTATCAAAACTGGAAATTGTAGTTACCCATGTTTCATCAATAATTTGTTTGTCCAGCCATTTTCCCTGGTTCAGGTATAACTGTCCCAATTTTGCAAAATCCCTTGGAATGGCGTTTAATCCTGCCGAGGCAAATTCCATCTTCCTTTTTTTACTGTCTACGTTCCACGATGCATTATGTTCCATTCCCAGTGGTTTCCAAATTTTTTCCTCAAGATAGACAGATAGTTTTTTCCCGGTTGCTCTTTCAATGATCCATCCAAGGAACTGCGTATTGGCGCTTTGATAACGAAAGCGGCCTGGTGGTTCTGCAATTTTAATTTTCAATAGATATTTTTTCATGTTGCGACGTAACCCATATCGAATGGCATCGTCTTTCAGGTCGTATCTTCCTTCGTTAAAATCAAAACCGCTTCTCATGTCTAGCAAATGCTGGATGGTTATCTTTTTAAAATTGGAATCTCTTTCCAGTAATTCAGGAATGTAGTTGGTCATTGGTTCGGACAGTGATTTAATTTTTCCTTCGTTGTTGGCCATCCGAACTAAAGTTCCCGTAAACGATTTGGACACGGAATTGGAAGGTAGAATGTCATCCTTAGTAAATCCATCAAAATAGTGTTCATAGATAATGCTATCGTTTCGAATTACAAGAAAGGCTGCTGTGTGAGTTGTCGAGAGACTGGAATCCAGGTAACGCTTAAGTCCATCGTATTGTTTTTGAGACGTTCCATCTATAAATTGAAACGGGTTATCGGATTTTTCAATTTTAACTAATGGAAGCTTTTGGTAGTCAGTTAAGTTCATCTTGCGTAACCTGTACGCACGAATAAGCCAGCAAGAGGAACAATTAAATAAAATGAATAAAATAAGTATCCATCTCATTTGCAAAAGTTACAGCATTCCCATTTTAGTCAAATCAGCTTTTAATTGCGTCGGCGATTTAAAAATGATTGTTTTTATACCAAATTGCTCAGCTGCCTTAGCATTGCGAACATTATCATCAATGAACAAAGTTTCCTCTGCGGCGAGTTGAAAACGGTCCAGTATTAACTGATAAAATTCTGGAAAAGGCTTCCGCATTTTTTCTTCTCCGCTGACTACCCTTCCGTCAAACCAGTGAAGAAAATCATATCGTTCCAAAGCAATGGGAAATAGCTCTGCGCTCCAGTTAGTGAGTGCAAATATTTTATACTTACCCTTTCGTTTTAACTGCCGGAGAATTTCAACGGTATCCTCAATAGGTCCACCCAACATTTCTGTCCATCTTCCATAATAGGCTTCAATGTATTCCTTCCATTCGGGATGTTTGCGAACCAGTTCATTTGTAGCTTCTGTCAACGGACGCCCGGCATCCTGTTTTTCATTCCAGTCCGATGTGCAGATATTTTCAAAGAAATGTTTTTTCTTTTCTTCATCATCAAACATTTTATCAAACACATAGGAAGGATTCCAGTCAATTAATACACCTCCCAAATCAAAAATGATCGCATCAATTTCGTTACTCATTTCACTAAATTATTTATAACTCTTAAACGTTTTTAAATCAGTTGCACTGGCTATCATAAAACTAACGGCTGTTCCTCCGCCTGCCGACAGGTTAAGTTTTAAAGTTGTTTTACTGTCAACTATAAAACTGTCGATGACATAAGCCATAGGATTTTTTTGCCAGTCGGCATTGGCAGCGTCATGATAGATCTTTGCCAGATATTTTTTCCCAACATCTAAAAAGTTCAACGATTGTGTAAAGTTCCTGGCTTGTTCATCTGTAACAGCCCCGAGAAACCAGCTGGAAGAGTTTTTCGCTTTCCTTGAAATAATTAAATAATCTCCCGGTTCTGCCTGCAATACTTTCGTGTCGTCCCAGTCCACAGCCACATCTTTTATAAATTGAAATGCGTCCATGTGAGCCTCATAATTCTCAGGGAGATCAGCTGCCATTTGCAAAGGACTGTACATCGTAACATACAAAGCAAGTTGTTTGGCAAGTGTGGTATGCACCTGTTCTTTCTTTTCCTGGTTGTAGTGGCTCATTTTGATCTGAAATATGCCAGGTGTATAATCCATTGGGCCACCCATTAATCTTGTGAACGGCAAAACGGTTTCATGCATTGGAGGATTACCAACGCTCCAGGCATTAAATTCATTTCCTCTTGAGGCTTCGCTCGCTATCCAGTTTGGATAAGTGCGATGTAAACCTGTTAAACGCACTGATTCATGCATATCAACCATAATTTCATACTGTGCGGTTTTTTTGGCAACGCGTTCATAATGGCTAACCATCCATTGACCATCATGGTGTTCACCACGCGGAATTATTTTTCCCACATAACCTGTCTTTACACTATTCATTCCGTGATTGTTCATGAATCGATAAGCCGTATCCATCCAGCGTTCATAATTCGTTACCGAACCGGATGTTTCATGATGGCAGATAATCTTCACATTTTTTGAAGCCGCATACCGGTTTAATTCATTCACATCATAATCGGGATAGGGAGTTACAAAATCAAAAATATCCTCTTTCCATTTTCCAAACCAGTCTTCCCAACCCGTGTTCCATCCTTCAACGAGAACGCCATTAATCCCGTTTTTTGCTGCAAAATCGATATAACGTTTGACATTAGCAGTATTGGCGCCATGTGGAACTTTTGTTGCCTGTTGCGATCCAACCTGTCCCCCGCTATAATCCCAGCTACTTTTGCCTACATGCATTTCCCACCAAACACCGACAAATTTTTGAGGTTTGATGAAGGAGGTATTTTCGATTTTAACAGGATCGTTAAGGTTTAAGATCATTCTGTTGGCTGCAATGATATCTTTTGCCTTATCGCTTACAATGATGGTTCGCCATGGGGTTTTAGCAGGGGCTATCATGTAAGCTTTGTTACCGACTGCATCCGGAACCAATTCGGATTTTAATGTGAACGAGGATTTGTCAATAATAAGATTCATTGCAGGATAGTTTATCAATGCTGCTTCATGAATATTAATGTACAAGCCATCTTTGCTTTTTAACATCAGTGGTGTTTGTACTGCATTTTGATTAAAGGGTGCTCTTACTGATATGGCTATAGCTTCGGCACTGGCTGATAATGCATTTACTTCGCTCAGTTTTGTTTCATTGTATGGATATTCATTGCTATCAAAATCGCCGGGAATCCAAAATGCTTTATGATCTCCCGGTAAATGAAATTCTGTATTCTCATCCTCAATAATAAAATGAAGTAGCTTATCCTGTTTAGGAAATTCATATCTGAACCCAACACCTTCATTAAAAACACGGAAAATCATATTCACTAAAATTCCTGACCCGTTTTTTTCTTCCAATTGCATAACCAATTCATTATGATGATCTCTTATTGAACGGTACTCACCCCATACCGTATTCCATGTTTCATCATAATTTGAAGTGTCCACTTTTACCAACTTAAATTGTTGCAGGTTCACTGCAGGTTCTTTAAACTTTATGCCCAATGATGATGGCAAAATCACTGCCCGTGAATTATAATTTACCGAGTAGGTAACATTTCCATCAGGACTAAGATTTGCAAGTAGCTGAATAGTTCCGTCAGGCGATTTGGTTGTGAACTGTTGGGCATTAACAACAAGACTGGTTACCAAAGAAAGCAACAAGAGAAATTTCATGGCTATTTTTTTTCAAGTAGCCACCATAATCTTTTTCGTGGCTTTATTTTATAATTTGTGCGAATGTACTTTGCGATATGATCCATGGCCTCGGTGATATCATCTGTAAACAATACAAGTTTCATATCTTCCTTTGAAATCGTTCCTTTATCAGCCATCACCTGCATAGCTTCCCAGATATCCTTGTAATATTCTTTTCCAAACAATACTAACGGAAATCCTGTTATGGTTTTGGTCTGAATTAATGTAAGAGTTTCAAAAAATTCATCCATAGTGCCGAAGCCACCCGGCAGAATTATAAAAGCGTAGGAATATTTTATAAGTATGGTTTTTCGCACAAAGAAATGCTCAAACGTAACTGATGTGTGGACATACCTATTGCCTATCTGTTCGAAGGGCAACCGTATGTTACACCCCACCGATCTCCCTCCACTCTCAAAAGCGCCTCGGTTAGCGGCTTCCATAATGCCCGGGCCACCACCGGTCATTGTAGTAAACCCAATTTCTGAAATGCGCTTACCGAATTCTCTCGCATATTGATAGTATTCGTTTTCTTCCTTAAATCTTGCTGAGCCAAATACAGTGATGCATGGCCCAACAAAATGAAGACACCGAAAAGCCATGATGAACTGTTTAAAAACCTTCCATGCAAATGCTAATTCGTAACTCCGGCTTTTAGGGCCATCGAGATACACATGTTCCTTAGGAGGAATAATCGGGTCAATCTTTGGATTCTTCTTGTGTTCAGCCATACATGAAATTAAAAGTAGAACAGAATATGAAACTTTCTGACGCTTTTATCCTGCTTCAGGAACATTACTGTCGCTGTGTTATTGCCATCAATCACAAACTATGAACTTCTCTACATTTGTCCCATGAAAATTATCAGTTACAATGTCAATGGTATCAGGGCGGCAATTAAAAAAGGGTTTTTAAATTGGTTGAAAGCACATCCTGCTGATATCGTTTGCATACAGGAAAATAAAGCGCAGCAAACTGATATCGAATCAAAACTATTTAATGATTTGGGCTATCATGACCACTGGTTCTGTGCCCAGAAAAAGGGATATAGCGGTGTAACTATATTCACAAAAATTCATCCTGATAAAGTCCAATGCGGAACCGGTCACCAGGTAAGTGATGATGAAGGAAGAGTAATACAATTGGATTTTGGAAAGGTAAAGTTGATTAACGCTTATTTCCCGTCCGGAACAACAGGAGACGAAAGGCAAACCTATAAATACCAATGGCTGGATGAATTTTTCAACTATATCCAGGAATTGAGGAAGACAAACCCAAATATTATTCTTTGCGGTGATTATAATATTGCTCATAGGGAAATAGATATTCACAATCCCGCTGGTAATAAAAAAACATCAGGTTTTTTACCCGAGGAAAGATTATGGATGGATAAATTTTACGGCAACGGCTGGATTGATACTTTCAGAGTTTTTCATCCCGAACCGCATCGATACAGCTGGTGGAGTCAGCGATTTCCCAGCGTTCGATTAAATAATAAGGGATGGAGAATAGATTACATTTCTGTTACCGAGCCGCTGAAACCATATTTAAAAGATGCTGATATATTTTCTGATATAAAACATAGTGATCATTGTCCCATCTATCTTGAAATTGAAACAGAAATTTTAAACTGATGATCATTTACAATGTTACTGTAAAAGTGGACCAGCAAATTGCGGACAGCTGGCTTCGATGGTTGCTAAATGAACACATTCCGGGTATTATGCAAACAAATTGTTTTGTTGATTATAAAGTGGTCCGTTTACTGGAAGTTGATGACAGTGAGGGGCCCACGTATGCAATTCAATATTATGCGCTGTCAAAATCAGATTATAGCCGTTACCTTGAATTGTACGCTTCCAACATGCAAAAACTTTCATTTGAAAAATGGGGTGAAAAGGTTATGGCATTCAGAAGTGTAATGGAGATTGTGAAATAAGTGAATAACTATTTTTTTTAAAAATCTTCTCTTAGTTTTTTTATTGTATATTCTTTTGAAAGCCTTGCTGCACCTAAGTTTCACAGCACATCTTTTGAAATGCTTATGTGTCAAGGGTTTCAGAGGGTTACTTAAAATTATCCACAACATAAAAAAAATTGTATTCCCTGAAACCCTTGTCCATTGCGGTTTTTAGCAGGTTAATGAAATTTTTGTTTTGTCGAAAATTATTTTGCTACGAACAAAAAGCATCTAAATTTGCCCTTCTCAAAACTTTTTAAATAATCAACTATGAACAAAGCTGAATTGATCAACAAGATCGCTGATGATGCTGGTGTAACCAAGACCCAGGCTAACGCTGCTTTAGATTCTTTCGTAGAAGCAGTTACCAAAACTTTAAAGGGTGGTGGAAAAGTTACCTTAGTAGGATTTGGAACTTTCTCTGTGTCCAAACGTGCTGCCCGCAATGGCCGTAACCCTCAAACTGGTGAAGTAATTAAAATTAAAGCCAGGAAAGTTGCTCGCTTCAAAGCAGGTAAAGAACTTTCAGCAAAACTCTAATTGCTGTGAAACTTTTTGAGCTCTCCGCGTAGCGGGGGGCTTTATTTATACGACATTTGTTAAACAAAAAAAATAATTATGGGAAAAGGAGACAAGAAAACAAAAAAAGGGAAAATATTTAAAGGCTCATTTGGTAAATCAAGACCGGCCGGTGAAAAGAAAATTACAGGCAATCAACCCGTGGTTAAAAAAGAAGGGTAATCACGCTCAATGTTCAATCATCAACTATCAACGCTTTTTAAATTTGGGTTGTTTGTTAAGGATTGGGCATTGAACTTTTATTTACGGTGATAGTCTTTCAATCTTCCACGTCCCATCCTCGGTAAGTGAATATTGAATGCGATCATGTAACCGGCTTGGCCGCCCTTGCCAGAATTCAATAATCACCGGGGTCAGTTTATAGCCTCCCCAATATTCAGGACGTTTCAATTCTTTTTGTTTGAACTGTTCTGACAATTGCAGATACCGATTCTCCAACGATTCACGACTTTCAATAACCTGGCTTTGATTAGAAGCCCAGGCGCCAAGCCTGCTTCCTTCAGGCCGTGATAAGAAGTATTCATCACTTTCTTTCTCCGAAATTTTTTTCACCAATCCGGTTATTCTTACCTGCCTTTCAAGCTCCTTCCAAAAAAAAACCAGGCATGCTTTGGGGTTTTCTTCAAGGTGCATGGCTTTATAACTTGTATAGTTGGTGAAAAATACAAAGCCGGTATTATCAAAACCTTTCAATAACATTATTCTTGCGGCGGGCATTCCATCACTTGATGCCGTAGCCAACGTCATTGCATTTACTTCGTCAAGCTGGCTGTTAATAGCTTCCGCCCACCATTTCTGAAATTGGACGAAAGGGGTTAATTCAACATCTGTTTCAAGTAAACTTCTTGAAGAATATTCTTTGCGGAGATCTGCAATCCCAGAGTTCATAAAATCGATTGATAGCCAAAGTTACAGTACTACTTATCGATTTTTTTGCGTAGCAGAAAATCTCGCTCTACTGACATCATATTTAGCATGCTTTCTAATTCACCGATACGGCGTAAATCTGTTTGTAATTTTTTATTGGTGTCGGCAATGCTTTGCATATCAGAATTGAGATCAGTCAGAAACTGCACTTTTTTGTGTAATTGTTGGCGTTGAAGGTTAGCTTCCGAAAGTTTATCTTCTGCCTCATTCATTTGATGCCGCAGCAATTGGTTTTCTTCAATTAATTCTTCCAGTTTTTGCTGCTTTCTCAATAGTTCTTTATGCACCTGCTCATAAGTATACTTAGTGTCCTCTAATTCAATGGCAAGATTGTTTGCCCGGCTAGCCTGCTTTTCAAGTGCAGCCATTTTTGTTTGTAGCAGCTCAAATTCCTTGTATATTTCATCAATCCTTGTAGCCATTGTGTGTCCCGCGGTAACTTCCTGGTGCAACTCTTTAATTTCATCATCTTTTTCCTCAATGACTCCACTTAATTCATCAACTGTTTTTTCCAGCTGTTCTATTTTTCTATTTAATTCATTTTTCCCTTCGTGTTCTAATTCTTCCATTTTTTGCAAATAACTATCCAGCATTCTTTGTTGTTGAGCAATTGTATTTCTTAATTCCTGCCCGACTATTTCTTCTTTATGAGTAGACTTTTTTGGAGTTGGTTCAATCTTTTCTGGTTTTGAAAGCGAACTTTCATAACGCATGCGT
>Ga0163163_10005014_pt1 | contig 11411 bp, 7 predicted proteins | sample S65metaG_FD_119766 | JGI IMG/M metagenome (GOLD analysis project Ga0163163, IMG submission 119766) | Switchgrass rhizosphere microbial communities from Kellogg Biological Station, Michigan, USA - S6-5 metaG | ecosystem: Host-associated > Plants > Roots > Rhizosphere > Soil | place: USA: Michigan... | reverse complement strand
TCGACACCGGGACCATCGACTGCACGGCCACGCCGTGCTGCAGATCGAAATGCGCGGTGAACGAAAAGCGGCTGCCGCGATCGACTTCGCTTTCGACCCATATCCGTCCGCCCATCAATTCGACGAGCTGCGACGAAATGGCGAGCCCCAGTCCGGTGCCGCCATAGCGGCGGGTCGTCGACGCGTCGGCTTGCACGAATGCCCCGAAGATCTGGGTCTGTTTGTCGGCCGGAATACCGATGCCGGTATCCGCCACGGCGAACTTCAACTCCACGTCGTCGCCGACGCGCGCGACCACGACGTCGACGGAGACCTCGCCGCGCTCGGTAAACTTGATTGCGTTCCCGACCAGGTTGATGAGCACCTGACGCAGGCGGCCGGGGTCGCCGACCAGCGCGTCAGGCGCGTCGGGCGCGATGCGGCAGGCCAGTTCGAGCTGCTTCTTGTGCGCGCGCGGCGCCAACAATCGCACCGCGTCCTCGACGATTTCGTGGAGCCCGAAGGGGACTTGCTCGAGCGTCAAGCGGTGGGCTTCGACTTTCGAGAAGTCGAGGATGTCGTTGATCAGCTCGAGCAACGCTTCGCTCGAGTCCTTGACGGTGCCCAGGTATGCGCGCTGCTCCGACGTGAGCTTCGTCCTGAGTGCCAGGTCGGTCATGCCGATGATGGCGTTCATCGGCGTCCGAATCTCGTGGCTCATGTTGGCCAGGAATTCGCCCTTGGCCTTGGTCGCCTCTTCGGCCCGCAGTTTCGCGATCTCGAGCTCGCGCTCAGCCCGCTTGCGCTCCGTCACATCGCGCGCCACGGCGTAGATCAAACCAAGGTCGCGATAGCCGTAGGCCATCCACTGCAACCACTTGTACGAGCCGTCGGCGCAGTGATAGCGATTTTCGAACGCCATCAGCAAGGTGTCGTTGACGATCGTCGTTCGGGCATTGACCGTGGCTTCGCGATCGTCGGGATGCACGAAGTCGAGCCACGGTTTGGAGAGGAGTTCCTCACGCGGGATGCCCAACGTGCGTTCCCACGCCGGATTGAGGCGCAGAAAATAGCCGTCGAAATTGGCGATGCACAGGAGGTCGACCGACAGGTTGAAGAAGCGATCGAGTTCCTCCTGGGCCCGCTTCTGTTCGACGAACAGGCCGATCTGGCTGCCGACGGCGGTCAGCATCGCCAGGAGTTCCTGGTCGGGTTGACGGATTTCCCGGCTGAAGAACTCGATGACGCCGATCGCGTCCGACCGCGCCATGACCGGAAAGCCGAGCGCCGCATGCAATCCGACGCGATCGGCAAACGACGAGCGCGGAAAATTCGAATCGCGCACGACGTCGGGAATCCAGGCCGGAGCGAGACTCGCCCAGACGCGGCCCGGGAGGCCGACGCCTGGCGCGAACGTCGCCGTCAGGCTGGCGGTGGAAAACTCCTCGAACGGCAGAGATGGGGCGTGCCAGGTGGCCACGCACCGCAGCACCCCGGCGGCAGGATCGACGCGCCACAACGCCCCGTGCTCCCAGTTGAGCGCCTCGCAAATCGCCTTGAGCATCCGCGGCGCGGCTTCGGCGAGCGTCGCCGAGTCGGCCAGGGCGCACGCCGTCTCGTAGAGCACGCGCTGCTCGGTGTGCACGCCCTGATGCGGATCGCGGTCGGCGGGTGGTTCAGTCATCACGGCCTCACGGGTGTCGCGGGGCGACCAGTATTACACTACGCTCGTCACGTCCGTCGAGGTCGTTGTTCGTCCTGCATGTGCAGGCATTCGACCCGCGAACCCAACGTCCGTTCCGTGCTCGGGAGGTCCGTGATGGCGCATACCATCGCCGTGGGGCGCGTCCTCGTCGTCGAGGACGATCGCGCATTCCGTCACGCCATCAGCACATTTCTGCGCGAAGCCGGTCATCACATCACCGAGGTTTCGGATGGCGGCGCTGCGCTGGCCGCGCTGGCCGATCAGCCGTTCGATGTGATGCTGCTCGACATCGGCCTGCCGGGCATCAACGGTCTCGACGTCCTGAACGAGGTGCAGAACCTGCCGGCGCCGCCGCGCGTCGTGATGCTCTCAGCCGACGACACCTCGGAGACACTGCTGAGGGCAGTCCGCGGACAGGTCGATCGGTACGTCACCAAACCGTTTGCGCCGGGCGCGATCGTGGAAATCGTCGAGGAGGTCCTCGGGGAGCCCGCGGCCGCGGCGCTGCCGATTGAAGTGGTCTCCGCCAGGCCCGAGTGGGTCGAGCTCCTGGCGCCGTGTTCCCTGCGGGTGTCGAACCGCATCCAGGGATTCATGAAGGGACTGGAGGCCGACCTGCCCGAGTCGGTTCGCGATTCGGTCGGGCAGGCATTTCGCGAGCTGCTGTCGAACGCGGTCGAATGGGGCGGCCAGCTCGATCCGGCGCGGCGGGTTCGCATTTCGTGCATCCGCGCCAAGCGCATGCTGCTCTACCGCATTGCCGATCCGGGCCAGGGGTTCAGCCTGGAAAGCATCACGCATTCCGCGATCAACAATCCGGACGACGATCCGCTGCGCCATGCGTTCGTGCGCGAGGAAAAGGGACTGCGTCCGGGCGGGCTCGGGCTCGCCATCACGCGTTCGCTGGTCGACGAGTTGATTTACAACGAGAAGCGCAACGAGGTCGTCTTCATCAAGTATCTGGACTGAGGAAGCCCTCGCCAGAACCTAGAACCGGAACGCAGAACCTAGAACCCAGAACCTAGAACCCAGAACCTAGAACCTAGAACCTAGAACCCAGAACGGAGAACCGTTTCACCGTCCACCCGCGGTAGCGCCGGTCGTCCGCGGCCTGATCACACCGACGCTGCCTTCGATGGTGATCGTCGTGCCGAGCGGCGCCGACAACTTCTGCAGCCGCGTCAGGATCCGCTGCGCCATCTGCGGCGACGCCAACCGTGGAATGCCGCGGTGCGCCATACGGACGTCGTCGGTGAGCTCCAACGGATGCAGGCGGATTTCCGCCACCTGTCCGTGCTCGAACCGTGACACGGCGACGATGCTCTCGTATTTGATCGGCGGGCTGTTGTCTTCGCCGCGGCCGCGTCCGCCCATGCCCGACAGACCGATGACGTCCATCTGACGGAAGAACTCGCCGAGCCCGTAGAAGATCGGCTTGCCTTTGTAGATTTCGATGCCGCGCAGCACGTGCACGCCGGTGCCGAGAAACGCATCGGCGCCCGCATCGATTACGCGCCTGGCCAGCGCCGGCAGGAAGTCGGCGATGCTCGAGTTCGTGTCGAGGTCCTCGCTGTCGGGCAGGTTCGGACCGCGTTCGCCGCCTTTGGTATCGGCGAACTGATGGGCGTGGATCGCGAAGGTCATGAAATCCGACCGCGTCTTGCCTTCGGTGACCGCGGCGACGAGGTCCCGCACGTCAGCGTCATTCATCTGGTACGAATACGAGGGCTTGGTCGCGTTCGGCGCCAGCTTGAACCGCTCGCCGAGCATCGTCATGCTGTCGGCGGTATCGCCAGTCGGCACGTAAAAGCCGTTGCCGTTCGGAAACGCGTCGCGGATGTTCTTCACGGCCTGCCACAGCGCGGGCGGCGTCATGTAGTAGCGCGTGTAGTGCAGCGCGCTCTGTCCGCCTCGCCCCGGCCACTCGCCGCGACCGGGCTGCGCGACCATCGCTTCCGCGTAGCTCGATGCCGTCGCCACCATGCCGACGCGTCCTTTTGATGTGGACACGAAACGGGCGGCGCGCGCCGACGCGTACTTCTCTCCTGAGCCGGCATAGACGATGCCCGCTTTGTCGAGCCAGCTGTTGGTTTCGAGCAGTCCCTCGTAGCCGTACTCGCCGGCGTGATTGTTGGAACGTGCCACCAGATCGAACCCCATCGCTTTCACATCGGCCGCGACGTCGGGAGTTCCTCCGAATCCTCCTGGGCCTGCGCCCTGGAAGGTACGGCCGTCGATGATGTTGCCTTCATAGTTCGCCGTCGCGACATCGGCATCGCGAATGAGTTTCAACACGCCTTGAAAGCCGGCGTCCTGATTCTGACTCTGCGGATACGCGACGATGGTGTCGCCAACCGACGCCATGGTGAAACCGTCGGCGACGGAGGTGGCGAGTTCGCGGGCCGGCAGCGAGGCGGCCGGCGCCGCACCGCGTTGGGCCTGCGCCGACTGATAGAAGTGGCCGCCGACCAGCGCGACCACTACGAACGAGCCGAGCATAGGGATCGGACGCATGTTGTTCTCCCAATCAGGGAGGGCCTGAAGGCCCTCCCCTACAGCTAGGGGGCTACAGCTAATGGGCTACCGCTAGTCGACGGACTTGAAAGTCCGCACTACGACCCAATCTAAAACTCGTAGGCCGCGCCGAACTGCAACGCGCGCGGGCTGGTGAACGCCGTTCCGTAGCCGAAATTCGGACCCGAGGCAAACGACATGTCCCAGAACGCGTTGGTATTGAACGCGTTCAGCGCGTCGAGACTGAACTGCAGCGACCCGTGCCGCAGCTTCAGGAACTTCGACAGCCGGATGTTCGCGGCCGGCCGCACCGGACCGGTCTCTGTGCCGAAGGGCTCGAGCCGCAGCGTAACGGTGCTCAGCTGACGCAGTGGCGTGCCGCGATCGGGATCCGCCGAGCGGAAAATGTAGGTGCGCTGTCCCTTCAGTCCGGGCTGGACGTCGAAGACGCCCGAGAGCGCGAGATCGTACGGCAGGCGGTAGCTTCCCGACACTTTGTAGCCCCAGGTCCAGGTGTCGTCGATGGGGAAATAGTCGTCGTTGGGGCTGGTCGAGATGCCCACGAGGAAGCGGTGATTCTTGGTCATCGTGAATGACGTGCTCGCGCCCCAGGCCCCCACCGACCGCTTGTTCAGGGTGAACTCCATCGTGTGATAGGTGTCGCTGCGATCGGACGGTCGGTTCAGCTGTTCATTGGCGACGAACGTCGGCCCGCTCAGTGCCGCGTTGTAATCGTAGATTTTCACTGAGCCGGCATCGTCCGCCGTCCCGAGGTTGCCGTCGGGCCCGGGGTCACGACGCGTCAGCACGATGTCGTAGCTCTGATACGGCCGCTTGATGTTGACGCTGGAGATAGAGCCGACATTGCGTTTGTAGACGTAGGCAAAGCGGCCAGCCATGTTCGCCATCAACTCGCGGTCGAACACCGCCGTCACTTCATGCTGCCGCGGCCGCTGCAAATCAGGATTGAAGACGTTGTTGGCGGCAGCGGTCGTGGTGATGAAGTCGGTCGGGTCGTTGAAATTCGTTTCGCCTGGATCGTAGTTGTCGTTGCCGTTCAAGTCGCGCCAGCGATAGACGGTTTGCGCGACCGCATTCTGGTTGAAGGTTTGCGCGAAGGTATCGGCCATGCCGCTGTTGTATGCGCCGTAGGTGGCCTTGATCACGGTTTTGCCATCGGCGGTGATGTCGTAGGCCACGCCGGTGCGCGGCGCGAGATCCTTCCAGGTGTTGCCCTCGAAGCGGGCGAAGGTGCCGGCGTTGCCGAACTGCCCCTGCTCCTTGGTCTGCTCGGGCAGGAAGGCGTGATCGTAGTCGTAGCGGAGGCCCAGATTGATGGTGAGACGCCGGTTCATCTGCCAGTGATCGTTGATGTACCCGGAGATGGAATTCTCGCGGTTCGAGGGAAACACCGGGAAATTGAACGTGGTGATTTCAGCCGGCTGGTGATGCAGCGTCGTCCCGGTGGGCAGCGTCACTTTGTCGTAGGTCAGCTGATAGTTGCCTGCCGGGTGGGCGGGCACGTCGGTGTGTCCTTCTTGCAGCCACACGCGGTAGCCGGCTTTCAACTCATGGCCGCCGCCCAGAAATTCCTTGGGCAGGAACGTGAGATTCGCTTGATTGACGGTGTTGGTGCGCGGCCGGATCGCTTCGGCATAATTTCCGCCCGGACCCACGCTGCCGCCCGTGAAGTAGCCGGTCTCGCGATCCCAGCGCGCGGTGATGGTGTTGTTGCTGTGATCCTTGGGCGTGTCGAGGTACGTGACGGTGTAGCCCATGCGGCCCATCTGGACGTTCAACAGGAGGTTGTCGCGCAGCGTCGCACGGAACTCCCCGCGGAAATTGAGCACGGGGTAGAGCTGATAGGTCGCCGATTCATAGGGGATGAAGCGCTGCGCCGCCTTGCTGCTCTGCGCCCCGCCGTCGTTGGTCGAGTAGTCGCGGGCCACGAAAGCGACCACCTGATACTTCGGCGTCGGCTGGTACGACAGCTTCCCGGTCCAGTTCATCGTCCACACCACCGGCAGGTGCGGCACATCGTCGAGCGTGCCGTAGACGCCGTCGCCGCCGGGATTGAGAGCCAGGCCGGCCACCGACCGCTTGTTGCGCCGATCGCGCCAGCCGCCGTAGAACCAGAGCTTGTCAGGGACGACCTTTCCGCCGAGATCGCTGTTGAAATCGCTGAAATGAATCACGCTGTCGACGAAGCTCAAATTCTGGGATCGCAGTTTGTCGTCGAGATTGTTCGACTGGAACTTGTCGCTGATGTACTGCTCGGCGTAGCGGCCGTGAAACTGGTTGCCGCCCGACTTGCTTACGAGGTTCCAGACCGATCCCGATTCAGCGATGTCCGCGCTGTTGCCGAAGCTGCGGACGTCGATTTCCTGGGCGCTCGAAAAATCCGGATAGGTATTGGAGCGGATTTCGAAGCCGTCGATGAGGACGAGCACGCCGGTGTCGCCGTAGGCGTTGAAGGCGCCGGAGGACCCGAGTCCGAGGCGGCCGATGTTGGGCGCCGAGGAGCTGACGAGGCCGGGAATCATCCTCGCCATGTCGCCGTACATCCGCGAGCCGGGAATCAGCTTGTTGACCATGTCGGGCGACAGCGTCTGCGCGCCGCTGGTGGTGGTGACGTCGATGATCGGGCTGGCGCCGCTGACCGTGATGGTCTCCTCGACGGCGCCGATCTTCATGGCGAGATCGAGTTTGGCGGCGAAGCCGACGCCGACCTGCAGGGCTTCGCGCAGGACCGACTGAAAGCCGGCCAGTTCAAAACGCACCTTGAAGGCGCCGGCCGGCAGCTGCGTGAAGCGGTAGTAGCCCTCGCTGTTGGTGGTCTCGAGCAACTGCGCGACCTGGAGCGCGGGACTGGTCAGGGTGATGGTGACGCCGGGCAGCGCCGCGCCGGTTTCGTCGGTGACGGTCCCTTCGATGCTGGAGGTGCTGACGAACTGCGCCGACGCCGGACGCGCAGGCAGCCAGACCGCGGTCGCGATGAGCAGCGACAGCAGCAAACGGACGCGGACCTGAGTGCGGGCCGCATCGACGAACCGATCAACGACCGACTGCAACGCCATGAGTAGCCTCCTGACCGAAGTTCCGGGGATGGTTGACGTCGTGACGCCTTGCAATGCGTCGAGCCGCCGTGTCACCATGCGGTTCGCTAGTCGAACGGCCTGCCCCGTTGCGTTCGGTATGCGAACTTACGTTCGATAAATGCGCGATACGCATATCAACCGGTCACGAATGGTGTCAAGAGAAAACGGGGGTGTCGACGAGCGCGAGTTCGTCCAGGGTCTCGAGCGCGGCTTCGCGATCGTGCAGGCGTTTGGCACCGACCATCGCCATCAGACCATCGCGGAAGTGGCGCATCGCACCGGGCTCACGCGGGCGGTGGCGCGCCGTTACCTCCTCACCCTGCAGCGTCTCGGCTACGTCGTCCAGCAGGGCGGACGCTTTGCGCTGACGCCGCGGATCCTGGACCTTGGTTTCACCTATCTGTCGACGATTGACGTCGCCGACCTGGCGCAGCCGGTCATGGAGGAAATCGCCGCCAGCCTGCACGAGTCGTGCTCGGCGGCCGTACTCGACGGCCACGAGATCGTCTACGTCGCACGCGTCCAGGCCAAGCGGATCATGAGCATCAACCTGGTGGTGGGATCGCGCCTGCCGGCGCACGCCACGTCGATGGGCAAGGTGCTGCTCGCCCATCTGGCGCCGGACGCCCTCGAGGCCTATTTCACCGCGGCGCCGCTACGACCGCTCACCGCGCAGACCATCACGCGGCCGTCCGACCTCCGCCGCGTGCTGACCGAAGTGCGCCAGCGCGGATGGGCCTTTTCCGACCAGGAGTCAGAGGTCGGCGTGCGCACCGTGGCCGCACCGCTGTACAACCATGCCAATCAAATCGACGCCGCCCTGAACATCTCGGCTCACGCCGCCCGCGTCTCGATGCGCGAATTGAAGCGGCGCTTTCTCCCCACCCTCCTCGATGGCGCGCGCCGCATTTCGCGGGCGCTCGGCGCCACGCTGCCGCCCGAGGGCCCTCGCGCCGCCGCCAGCCGTCCGTCGCGCCGCGAGGTGAAGAATTTCCGCCGGCTTCCGGCGTCTTATCGGTAACCGCACACATGCCACCACTGGATGGACTTCGCGTCATCGACCTCACCCGCGTCCTCGCCGGGCCGTTCTGCGCCATGCTCCTCGGCGACATGGGCGCGGACGTCATCAAGATCGAGGAGCCGAAAGAGGGAGACGACGCGCGGTCGTGGGCGCCGTTCGTCGGACCGTGGAGCGCCTATTTCGTCGGCGTCAACCGCAGCAAGCGGAGCGTCGCGCTCGACTTGAAGACCGCGGACGGCGCCGCCAACCTTCGCGCGCTGCTCGCCCACGCCGACATCTTCATCGAAAACTTCAAGCCGGGCAGCCTCGAGAAGCTCGGATTCGGGTACGAGACAATGCGGTCGCTCAATCCCGGCCTGATTTACTGCTCCGTCACCGGCTACGGAAAGACCGGCCCGCGCCGCCACCAGACTGGTTACGACCCGATCGTGCAGGCTGAATCCGGCTTCATGTCGATCACCGGCACGCCCGACGGACCGCCGGTGCGCACTGGCGTCGCCACCGCCGACTATCTCGCCGGCTTGTACGCGTTTGGCGGCATTCTGCTGGCGCTGCGGCAGCGCGATCGCACCGGTCGCGGTCAGCATATCGATATCGCGCTTTACGACTCGGTGCTGTCGACGCTGTCGATGCCCGCCGGCGTGCTGCAGGTCACGGGTCGCGAGCCGCAGCGACTCGGCAACGACCATTCCTCGATTGCGCCCTACGAAGTGCTGTCGTGCGCCGACGGGATGCTGATGATTGGCTGCGCCAATGCGCGGTTATGGAAGCAGTTGTGCACGGCCATCGATCGAGCCGATCTCATCGACGATCCGCGATTCCGGACCAATACCGATCGCGTCAGGAACCGGCCGGCCCTCAAAACCGAGATCGAACGCGCCTTCGCCTCTTACACCGTGGACCGGTTAGTCGACCATCTCACGGCTTTCGGCGTACCGTGCGGCCGCGTACGCACCGTCTCTCAGGCGCTGGCCGATCCGCAGGTCGAACCGCGGCAGATGTTCATTCCGTTCAACGATCCGGACCTCGGCACGTTCCGCGTGCTCGGCAATCCGATCAAGCTGTCGGAGTCGCCTGCCGACCTCTCGCGCCGTCCGCCGAAGCTTGGCGAGCACACCGAAGAAGTGCTGCGCGAGCTGCACCAGACCTCAACGAAGTAGCGGCGGCTTGCGGGCACGGAAGAACCAGGCCGCGCGCAGGCCGATGATGGCCACCGCAGCCAGCGTCAGCCACAGGCTTGTCCGCGTCCACCAGCCGCGCTCGAAGGTCACGGTCGAATGACCCGCGTCCAGCACGGCGCGCTGCTCCACACCACCGATGGTCGCGATCACGAAGTGCTGGTGATCGGGGCGCCGCGTCAGGCGATCGAACGTCGCGGTGACCGCCAACTGGGAAAGACCCGACGGAAACGTGTAATCGAGCGTCAGCCGGGCGGTGTGCTCGTCCAGTAATTCGTGGCCGGTCATCAGGATCTTCGACGGCTCGGCCGGCGAGCGCAGCACGAAATGCTCCTTGACCCTCGCGAACACGCTGGCAATGGATCGATCGAGCTCGGGGTAGCTGATGGCGCCGTTGCCGTCCTCGTCCACTCCCGGAAATCCCAGCAGATCGACCGTCAGCTGGCACTCCACCGAAGCCCCCTGCACGGTCAGCCGCGACTCGCTGCGGGCGAGGTCGTGGGCGACCAGGGGCGTGCCGGACCACCAGAGGACCAGCCCTGCACCCGCAAGCGCAGCGCCTCGAGGCAGCACGCTCCACTCCACAAGCGAAAGGAGACGCGTCACGCCCTACCCGCGTGACACATCGACATAGCGAACGATGTTCTGGCACGACGCCAGGAACCGCTCGAAGTCGCTGTACGACAGCACGAACGTGGCCGTGTTGATGTTGGGATGAAAGGAGATGCGCGGGGCCTGCTTCAATTCACGATCGAGATACACCCGCACGTGGTGATCGTGATCATGAATCAATCCGAACGGCGACACCGACCCGGGGGTCACGCCGAGATATTTCATCAAGCGGTCAGGCGACGCAAAACTCAGCTTGCCGTCGCCGATCTGATCGGCAACGGCTCGCAGATCGGCTCGTTTCGTATGCGCCAGGATCACGAGGTAATGGCGCGTGCCCTTCTGATTGCGCAGGAACAGGTTCTTGCAGTGCACGGCATCGATGCCCGCCCAGTGGATCTCACCCTCTTCGGCGGTCGCGATCGGCGGATGCTGATGCGGCTCGAATGAAATGCCGAGCTCTGCGAGATACGCGGTGACGCGATCTTCCTGCGGCGTCATGGCACCAGCACCGCCGCGCCCTCGATGCGTCCTTCACGGAGATCGGCGAGCGCATCGTTGGCGCCTTCGAGCGCGTACGGTCGAGTGTGGGTGTGAAGCGGGATTCGTCCGGCGAGCTCGAGAAACTCGTGCCCGTCGCGCCGCGTCAGGTTGGCGACAGAGCGGACGGTCCGTTCGCCCCACAGCAACCGGTACGGAAACGACGGGATGTCGCTCATATGGATGCCCGCACAGACCACCATGCCGCCTCGATCCACTCGCGCCAGCGCTTCGGGCACGAGCGCACCGACCGGGGCAAAAATGATCGCCGCATCGAGGACCGCCGGTGGGGCCTCGTTTGACGCACCGGCCCAGACCGCCCCGAGCGAACGCGCGAACGCCTGCGCCTTGACGTCGCCTGGCGACGTGAACGCGTAGACCTCGCGACCGTCCGCGACGGCAACCTGCGCGATGATGTGAGCAGCGGCGCCAAACCCGTACAAGCCGAGTCGCGCCGCATCACCGGCACACCGGTACGACCGATAGCCAATCAGCCCGGCACACATCAGCGGCGCTGCCTCGACGTCGCCGTACCGTTCGGGAATCCTGAACACGAATCGCTCGTCGGCGATCACCGATTCAGCATAGCCGCCATCGATCTGATAACCGGTGAACCGCGCCTGCTCGCAGAGGTTCTCCCGCCCGCTGACGCAGAACCTGCACTGCCCGCACGAAGAACCCAGCCACGGGACCCCGACGCGATCGCCGACGTGGAAAGCGCTGCCCTCGACGGTCTCTTCGACTCGACCGATGACTTCGTGCCCGGG
>Ga0163163_10005013_pt1 | contig 11412 bp, 13 predicted proteins | sample S65metaG_FD_119766 | JGI IMG/M metagenome (GOLD analysis project Ga0163163, IMG submission 119766) | Switchgrass rhizosphere microbial communities from Kellogg Biological Station, Michigan, USA - S6-5 metaG | ecosystem: Host-associated > Plants > Roots > Rhizosphere > Soil | place: USA... | reverse complement strand
TCTCCCTGATGCTGGAATTCCGTAATCGCGGCATTGGCAGCCTGCTCCTGGCCGACGCCATCGCCGCCGCCCGTGCCGCCTGCGTTCGGTTGTGCTGTTCGGTTGCGGTGACTAATCCCGCATCGCTGCGTCTCCACCGACGATTGGGATTCCAGGTCGTCGGCCAGGACGAAATCTATTACGACCTTGCCATCGATCCGGCCGAGAACTAACCTATCTAACTAGTACTGACCTAACTTAACTTAGCAGTACCAACTGAGTACCTCTCTTCTATCTCTTTCCATGCCTTGTCCGCTAGACTGGTAACCTGCATCTACGCGGGGGAAACATTGAACAGCACTAAACAAAGATCGCGACGATCATTTCTCAATTTCGGCGCACGAACTGCCGCGGCCATTGGCCTGTCGGAGGTGTTATCCCCGATTTCGCTGTCAGCCGCTTCGCCAAACCGCGTAGTGATCTGCATCTATCTGCTGGGCGGCAACGATAGCAACAATATGATCGTCCCGTTGGATTCGCCTGCCTACGATGCTTACGCCCGTGGCAGGGGACCGCTTGCGCTGGCCAAAGATGCGTTGCTCGACGTGCAGTCTGGCGCTTCGACCCGATACGGATTCCATCCCAATCTCCCCGGCTTGCGCGATCTGTACAACCGGAACGCTCTGGCCCTGGTGGCGAACGTTGGCCGCGTATCGCCGGGACGCAGCACGGTAGGAGACCTGACGGATAATATTGCCGAGATGCAGGTGCGCTACGTGCCGGGCGGCTATCTGGCAATTCCGTGGGCGGTGCCGGCACCTGCAGCTTCAGAACCGCAGCAGGTGCTGGCTTTGCCGCACGGCGTGACCTTGTCGGCGCCGGGCGCAGATCCGGAGCGGCACCGCGACCTGGTTGAGTCCGTCGCAACCACTTCTACCGAGGGTCGATTACCGGCTACCGGACTGGGGGAACAGCTGGACACGGTTCTGGCTGCGTTGAGGATGGGCGCATTTGAGCAGCAGGCGTTCCTGGTGCCCATGGCGGGATTCGAAACCAAGCGGAACCAACTGAGCCGGCAGGCCAGTCTCTTTGCCGAAATGGATAGCGCGCTGGTGGCGCTCCACAGAGCCGTGAGCGACCTCGGCATGGCGGAGAGTGTCACGGTCTACACCGATACGGAGTTCAACCGGACCCTGACGCCGAATAAGTCTGGCGGCACGGGACACGCCTGGGGCGGACACCATCTGGTTATGGGCGGATCGACGCTGGGAGGACGCATCTACGGCCAGTTTCCTTCTCTGGAAGTGGGCGGCCCTGATGACGCCGCCGGCAATGGTACCTGGGCCCCATCGACGTCCAGCGCGCAATATGCCGCGACTTTGGCATCCTGGTATGGAAACACCGACCTCGCCGATGTCCCGGAGTATGCGGCTTCCTCCGGCGCGGACCGGGCCCGCTTGAATTTCCTGGCCCACTAGGGACACCGGGGTGTAGGCTGGTAACCGCCGGTCTTACCCGCGATGGCGATTCAGGATTTTCTCCAAATCAGGACGATCGTTCTCAGCGACGTCGCGCTGCAGGGGGAACTGCGTGCAGCGCCCGACGAGGCGGCACTCTTCGAAAGGGTCCTGGCGCTCGGCCGGGAGCGCGGCTACGAACTCTCGGAGCACGATCTGCGCGAGGTCGTCGATGCGAACCGTCGCGCATGGCTGGAACGATGGATCCACCAGTGAGCGGCATCCCGTTCGATGGTTGGGTGCCGATCCGGTTGTTTTGGCAGGGGCCCGAACCCATCGTGGAATGGTGCTGCCTGGGTCGCCAACGGTTCACGCACCCGTTTTTCGACAGCACCATCCAACTAGCCCTGCAATCGCCCTTCAACAGTCTCTTTCGTCATCACACAACCATGGCGACGCTCGCCGATTGGTCCCAGAGAAGCCCCGGCATGAAGCCCTCGGGCTTTGTCTTCCATATGTCGCGGTGCGGCTCCACCGTGGTGTCGCAGATGCTGGCCTCCATGGTTGAGAATGTGGTGATTTCGGAGGCCGGGCCGATCGACGCCCTGGCTCGCGCCCACCTACGCGCGCCTGGTGCGCCGATCGAGCAGCGAGCCGCCTGGCTGCAATGGATCGTGAGCGCGCTGGGTCAACAGCGGATCGGTTCCGAGAAACGGTACTTTATCAAGTTCGATGCCCGCACTACGTTCGAGTTGCCGCTGCTGCGCCTCGCCTTCCCCGATGTGCCGTGGATCTTCCTCTACCGCAACCCGGTGGAAGTGCTGGTCTCGCTGGTCACCCGGCCGTCCAACATGACCACACCGGGAATGGGAGACAATCTGCTCGGGCTTCCACCACATGAGATGGCGGACATGGCGATCGAGGATTACGCGGCTCGGATTTTGGGCCTGTTGTGTGACACCGCGATCCGGCAATTTCCGGACAAGCGCGCCATGCTCGTCAACTACAGCCAGGTCCCCGACGTGATCTGGCGGGAGTTGCCGAGGCATTTCAGATTCGATCTGACCGCCGAATCAATCGAACGGCTGAAAGAGGCTGCGGCGCACGACGCCAAGGATCGAAGCCGGCGGTTTGAAGCCGATTCCGGTCGCCGCCAGGCGGAAGCATCCCGAGACATACGGCGGGCAGCGGAGCAGTGGGTAGAGCCGCGCTACAAATTGCTGGAGCAGTTTCGCGATCAGGGATTCGCTTGAACGCTCTCCCACCATGAAGCAAAGATCTCCACGAGCAGCCGATCGAGTTCCGCGGCATCCTGAAACGCCCTTACGTCGCACTCGCCGGCGCCAGTCAGGCTGTCGCGGAATTTCCGCACGCTTTCGTCGGCCTCGCCGAAATTCGTAAACAGTACGGCGATCTGCCGCGTCGGCATGGCGGGGTCGTCCGTGCAGGTCCGGGCCAGATCGATGAAGGCCTGGAACGCAGTCCCCGGCCACGTGTCGGAGAAGATATGCAGAAAGAAGTCGCACTGGCGAACGTTGGACTCCCCAACGGCACGGTGACGGTCGGCGTCGAACTTCGGACGAAACGATGCGCCGGCGAAAAGCACCTGTCGGGGAAACGTAGTGTGCTCGGCAAAGCTCGCCAGCGTTGACTCAAAGATCAGCCGCTCGGTTTCCAGATCAGGAGGCGTGGAGCACAAGATTCGATAGATCCTGAAAGGGGCAGGCATCTGTAATTGTGAAACGAGGGCGGCGAGCGGCGCCGCCCCCAAAGTCAGTTGCGGGGTGGAAAAATCCCGGCCATCGCGATGATGAAATTCAGCACCTGGTAGGGCTGCATGTTTTCGTGCGGCTGGCTGGCCGGCAGCGGCTGGAGCATGTTGGGGTTCATCTGGGTGCCGTCGGTCGTGGCACCGTAAATGTTGGCCTGAAACGCCGAGTCGGAATTCACGTTGCCCGGTACGGTGTTGACATTGCCCCGCGATCCTGACCCGGCATTGTACGAGTGGGTGTGCTGCGGCACTTGGTTGGTGAGCAGCGTGACCGTTTGAGTCCCCCCCACCTCTCCCTGCGTGTGATCAGTGAGCCCGGGGCCTTGCCCGGCGTGCATGGGCGCCATCCCCTGCAGGTTCGGAAGCGCGAAGGTTACCCTCCCGTCTCCGCCATACTGCGTGCCCAGGAGTGAAAACAGCGCGGTGTTCTGTGAGATAGACAAGAGTTGACCGTTGCACAGGGCCCAGTTCCTCGGGGCAAAATTCCCCGCGAAGATCCGGATCTCGCCAAGAAATGGTTCTGACATGATTTTTAGCTCCTTTCCGTTTCAGTTACGCGACGGGAAGACCCCAGTCAGCGCGATCACAAAATTGACCACCAGGTACGGCTGAAGGTTGGAGTGCGCCTGGCTGCCTCCCGCCTGCCCGACGATGCTGGGATTCATGGTGGTATCGGGACTTGCTCCGTAGATGTTGTTGCCCGACGTTGCCGGAAAATTTCCGGCCGCCGTATTGGTGGTGGCCGTGGCTGTGGCGTTGACCGTGTGGCCGTGGCCCGCCTGATTACTCGTCAGAGTCACGCTCGCGGCGCCCCCGACCTGACCTTCCGTGAAACCATTCCCCATATGGAGAGGCACTCGCCCCTGTAAATTGGGCAGCGCAAAAGTCGTTTGGCCGTTGCCGCCGTAGGTCGTCCCCAGAATCGAAAACAGAGCCTGATTCTGGTTGATCGGCAGTATCTGGCCGTTGCAAAACGCCCAGCCCTTCGGTGGGAAATTAAACGCCACCATCTTCACTTCGCCAATAAACGGTGTTGCCATTCTTTTCAGTCTCCTTATGGAAGATTAGCCTTGGGATGGATAGATGCCTTCCAGCGCGATGATGAAGCTGACCACGCCGTAGGGCATCATGTTTTCGTGCGACTGGCTGCCGCCCCCTATTCCCACCATCGCGGCATTCATTTGCGCGCCGGGGGTCGCCGTATAGATTGTGCTCGTGGTATTGCCGCCGTAGACCGCGCCGGACGGGCTTGCGGCCGTCGCCGTAGCACGTGCCGTCACCGCGTGTGTATGTTGCGGAATCTGGTTCACCGTGAGGGTGACCGACTCGGTACCTGCCGCCTGACCAATGACGAATCCGCTACCCTGATGCACGGGGAGCCGGCCTCTCAGATCCGGCAGATTAAAGGTGGTTTGACCATCTCCGCCGTACGTCGTTCCGATCAGGGAAAACAGGACGTCGTTCTGCGAGATCGCCATCACCGCCCCATCGCAAAACGCCCAGCCGCGGGGCGCAAAGTTCCCGCCGAACATGCGAATTTCACCAACAAATGGTTCTGACACTTAGTTGTCTCCTTAACGGTAAAAGTAATTTGTCTGGATCCCACCGGTCACTGCATTACGTGCCAATGGGTGCCGCCGTCGCTGAACAGGCTGATCGGGCGCTGCGAGGAGTAACTGGCTTGCGCAGCGGGCAGGCTCCCCGTAAAGATCGAGTCGCTTCCCTGTGCCGTAACCGTCACACGAGTCGGTCCTGCCACGGTTATCGGCGAAGCATTGGCGGGTATGGCGTAAAGAATCCTGCCCTTCACTGACGCGTGAGGCAGAATGAGATTCGCCGGTCCCCCGCCAACCGGATTATTTACCAGGTAGTAGATGAATGTATCCGTATCCGGAACGGTGTAGTTGGTGTTATGCACTGTGGGATCGAAATTGAACTGGTTGCTGGTAGGGCCATTGGTGCCCTGCGGTCCGCTGGGGCCGGTGGGGCCAGTGGCGCCTGCCGCCCCGCTAACGCCTTTCGGTCCGGTAGCCCCGGTGGCGCCGGTAGGACCGTTAGGCCCTCCGGAGCCCGTTGCACCAGTGGGGCCCGCCGTGCCGGAAGGCCCGGTCGGGCCGGTAGCGCCGGTGGGTCCAATGATGCCGATCACGCCGCTAGCTCCAACTGCACCGGCGCCGCCGGAAGGCCCGGCGGGGCCGGTCGGACCAACCGCTCCGCCAGCGCCCGCGCTTCCCGTGGCGCCGGTTGGACCTTTGGCGCCGGTTGCTCCCGTCGCCCCGGCAGGCCCGCTAGCCCCGTTTGCCCCTACCGCACCGGCGGACCCATTAGCGCCCGGAGGACCGGTTACCGTGATATCGAGAGCGGCCGGATGGCTCGTCGCGGTATTTTCCTTAGTGTCGAGCAAAACCGTGGTGCCGGCCGTCCCGGCGATTGCAATTCCGAAATTTGTAGCCGGGCTGGCGAGCCAGCCGTTCACCTGCGCGGTGACGTCGATCAGCACGAAAGTATTGGCGATGGTAACCGGGGCACTGGCAAACGAAGCGCCGACCACAGGCCCCGTCGAAGAAGTGACGCCGGTCTCGGTCCAGGCGCTCAGAACTGGAGAAAACATCAACGTTCCAGCGGCAGTTACCTTGTTGACGTAGACCTTTAAATACGCCACGGGCACGGTACTTGACGGCGGGATCGACGACAGGTTGAACTGTACCAACCCCGTGTTGCCGGGCGCAATCGTGATCGCGACCGCTGCTCCGAAATTTGTGGCCGGCGCGCCGGCGCTAATGTAGGTATCCGCGATAATTGGAGCGTCCGCGGCCGACATCGCCGGCAACCACAGGGCGCCTGCCAGAAGCAGCAGCGAAACCGGCCTGACGAGTGTTGGCGTGTTCATGATCATTTTCCTCTCGTTTGGTTGGCTTCTCATCATCGCGTCCATAGGACCAGCCAGCGGTTGACGCCGTCACTGGCCAGAGTCATGCCGTTCGAACGCGTCAAATTGGTCTCGCCTGGAGGATCCTTGGCGAGAGAAAAGATCTGGTCGCTGCCCTGACGCTGAACCGTAATGGTATTACCGTTGTCGGGATTAGTTGCCTGCAAGCGAATTTGTTTTCCCGGCAGGGTGTTGGCCAGAGGCAATGTGATCGTGGCTGCCCCCGCGGCGTTATTAACGAAGAAAACAAAGCTGGTGCTGGCACCTGGGATGGTGCTGCCGTTGACCAAAGTGGTGGAATCGATAGAGTCCGCATTGGAGAACGCGGGACCCTGCGCGCCGGCCGCTCCAGATGGTCCTGTGGCGCCTTGTGGGCCGTTAACACCGATGCCACCTTGCGCACCAGTAGCCCCCGCCGCGCCGGATGGCCCTGTTGGTCCGGTCGCTCCGCGCGGACCCTGAACACCGGCAACGCCGCTAGGTCCCGTAGGGCCCGCCGACCCCGGATCGCCTGCCGGTCCGGTGGCGCCGGTCGCTCCCGTAATTCCTGCGACTCCCGAGGCGCCTGCAGCTCCCGATGCTCCGGTTGGACCCAGGGGCCCGGTAGGACCTGTTGCGCCGGTGGCGCCAGTCAAACCGGTTGGGCCTGGCGCACCGGTGGGTCCCGTCGGACCCACGGCGCCCGTCAACCCAGGCGCGCCCGAGAAGACAACTTCGAGGGTCGCCGGATGGCTGGTAGAAGTGCTCTCTTTGCTGTCAAGAAATATCGTAGTGCCGCCGCTGGCCGCCAGGAAGAAACCGTTGTTGGGAGCTCCACTCAACCACGAGCGAACCTGATTCGTCACATCCAACGTGATGTAGGTTTGGGGGCCACTGACGGCGATTCCGGCCTGCACCGGGGCGCCTGCCGCAATTCCGCTGGTGCCGTTCACCGAATATTCGGTCCACGCAGCGTTTGCCGCGGAAAGGTCCACCGCCCCGGCTACGCTGACCGAGTTCACATACACCCGCAAACGGGCCCACGCCAAAGCCGGACCGGTACCGGACACGTGACTGAGATCGAATAGCAGCAGCCCTTGCGAACCACTGGCCCCTCCCACATTGATGGTGGGCAGCGCTCCGAAATTCAGTCCGCTGCCGGGATTGATGTGGGCGTCACCCACCAGGGGTGCGGTTTCGGCCGATAACATCACAGGGAGGAGGAGCGCGCAACCGATCGCGGCTAGCTGGATGGGGTTGGAGAATTTGTTGTTCTTCATGGTCATCTCTCCCTTAGTGGTTGGCCGGACAATACCAGTGATGATTGCCATCCGAAACCACATGCACCCAGGTATCGACGGGGAAGGACGCTTGGGTGCAGCCGGATGTGCACACCGTATCGCTGCCAACGACCAACTGGTCGGTTGGGGGCGCCGTCAGGTTGATGGAATTGGCGCCGGACAAAGCATAGTTATTCAAGACAATTACCAGTTCCTTGCCTGCCGTACCGGGGCCGGCGGAGGGCAACGTGTACGTAGCCGCTGCCGCAGGGTTCGTGACCAGGATCACGTTCTGCGTCAGAGCGCCTGAAATTGCTCCGGTGGGCTGCAGAGCCGAAATTGAGAAGCTGTTCAGAATCAGGCCACGGGGCCCGGTTGGCCCGGTCGGGCCCGCACTGCCCGTAGCGCCGGCGTCACCTGGGGGACCCGCGGCGCCATTCGCGCCAGCAACTCCGCCCGAGCCGGCAACTCCTGTCGCACCTACAGGGCCGGATGGTCCTGTGGGTCCGACTGGTCCAGTCGCGCCAGTCGCTCCAGTAGCACCCGACGGACCTTTCGGTCCCGTCGCGCCAGCCGCGCCGGCAGGTCCTGCAGGCCCTGTGGCGCCGGTGGGTCCTGTGCCGCCCGGTTGCCCCTGCGGACCTGCGTCACCGGTCGGACCGGTCACGCCGGCCGCACCGGCTGGGCCGCTGGCGCCCTGTGCTCCCGCGGGTCCTGTGGGACCGTTCGCTCCGGCGGGCGGTGTCAGCACAACCTCAATGGCGGCGGGTTGGCTGGTGGTGGTGTTCTCTTTGCTGTCGAAGAAAAGCGAAGTAGTAGGTGAGGTTGCGCTCACGATCAGTCCGTTGTTCGGCGCGCCGGTCAACCAGGCTTGAACCTGGGCGGTAATCGGGATCGAGAGGTAAGAGCCTGCAGCCGAAACACCGATCGGTCCTGCCACCAACTGTCCAATTCCTACTCCCGACAGTCCAGTTACGGTGGCTTCCGTCCACAAGGCGGTGGCGACGTTAACGTTGACCGATCCGGCCGTACCGACTTTATTGACATAAAGCCGCAAGGACGCGCCCGACACATTGGCCGCGGTAGTGCCCGGAGGCAGCTTGCTCAGATCGAACTGAAAAAGTCCCTGGAAGCCCGAGACTCCCCCGACATTGACAGTGACGGTGCCGCCTGTATTGCCGGCAGATCCGGGCAGGATGTACGCATCCCCAACCAACGGGACCGTTTGCGCCCAAGCCGCTGCTGTCTGCATACACGCAAGCGTGCCCATTCCCAGCAAGAACCTTCCGAAAGAAACCCCACTCATTTGCCGCTCCCCTCCTGCGTTACCCAAAACGCGTTGCGACTGTAATCTGGAACTACTGCAAGACCTGTTTACGGCGGCGCCCGAGCAGCGCCAGGCTGATTAGCCCGGTGGCCAGCAGGAGAGTCGTTCCCGGTTCCGGAACTCCGTCTCCACCGGGGTTCGTAATGTCGGAGGCGCTCTGTACGCCGCCTATGTCCACAGCCCAGTGGCCGTCCCGATTCGGCACAAACGGGCTCTCGCAGAAGGGATCGGTCCCGCCGCAGCCGAATGCTCCAGCCGTGAAGTTACCCTGACCGCTCCTTCCAAAACCGTCGCCGTAGGTTGAACCGTTCAGGAAGTTGTCATTCTGGCTGAGGATTAAGACATAAGTCCCTCCGGGGTTCAACGCGGTAAGCAGTAGGAGCGAATCGAAAGCATTAGTCCCGTCCGCAGCCACGCCGGCGCCGTCGTTATTGTTGTCGATCAGCGGAGAGCTTGCCAGTAGACCGCCCGTCGCATCGAATACCGAGAGGATGGGGTCGAAACCACCAGGCAAGATCAGATTTCCATCGAAATTGGTTCCCCCGGCGTAACCCCACGTTCGCAGCAATGTGCTGGCCGAGGGAGCAGTGAACTGGAACATCTGTAATTGATCGTCCTGGGAAAAGGTACCCGTGAAGGAAAAATTACCCGCGGCAGCCACGCCGATAGATAGACAAAACGCTACGATCCCGAAACTGAGCCGGCACAAACGCATTCATATCCTCCGCAGGTCTGACAGGGTTACGTTCCCCCGGTTGCCTGTAGTCCGTCAATTTGGTTCTAGTATTTCCATACGAATTGATTCTTTCGTACTATACATGCCCAAATTGTCTGTCCATCTTCTCACAGCTTCATTGGGTTGGGAAGGTTATCCAAGGGTAATAAAGCCCAAAATTAGTACCTCTATACGTAATATAAGTTTTAGATTTTATAGGTTGCTGAACCGGACTCACAGCCTGGGCTAACACCTAGGTATTCACCCTGCACCAGGCGCCATCGTCATCGCTGCCTCGAAGTTGCTACCCTAATCCCAAGTGACCATCCGTCCGGCGAGCGACTGTTCACTCCTGTTGTCTTTCGGCGACGAGATTTCTTTCGATGCCCATCTCGCCGTGGCGCGCCTGACACGCTGCCTCGAAGGTGTCCCAGGCATTCTCAACCTGCACCCGGCCTACACCTCCCTCCTCGTCGATTTCGATCCCCGATTGCGTTCCCACGCCCAAGTAGAAGAGCTGCTCCAGGAGCGCAACGCGTCACACTCGGGCGAACCGCCGTCCGAGCCGCGCCACGTCGAAATCCCTGTCCACTACGGCGGTGAGTTTGGCCCCGACCTCGGCGATGTGGCGCGCCACACCGGCCTCAGCGAAGCGCGCGTCGTAGAACTGCACGCGGCGGCGGAATACCTGGTATATTTCGTCGGCTTCTCCACTTGCTTCCCCTATCTGGGCGGCCTCCCCCCCGAGCTGGCCACACCGCGATTGGCAGCCCCGCGCAAAAACGTGCCGGTGGGCAGCGTCGCGATCGGCGGAGCGCAGGCAGGAATTTATCCCCTCGCTTCTCCCGGTGGATGGCGCCTGATCGGCCGCACCCAACTGAAGCTCTTCGACCCGTTGGCATCCCCTCCGCCGCTCCTGCGCATGGGCGATCGCGTCCGCTTTATTCCGGTACGGGAGCTGCGGCGGTGAGCCGCATTCACGTCATTACGCCCGGCTTCCTGACCACGGTGCAGGACTTGGGCCGCTTCGGCTACGCGCATTTCGGCATCTCGGCATCCGGCGCCGCGGACCCGCTGGCATTGCGCGCCGGCAACCTCCTGGTGGGCAATGCGGCAAACGCCCCCGCCCTCGAAATGACGCTGACCGGCGGCGAATTCGCCTTCGAGGGCGCCGCGGTGATTGCTCTCACCGGCTCGGATTTCGCGTCATCCGTGCCCCCGTGGCAGCCTGTGGAAATCCGCTCCGGCGAAACCGTGCGCTGCGGACCCGCCCGCAACGGGGCGCGCTGCTATCTTTGCGTGCGCGGGGGTTTGGAGGTACCGATGGTGATGGGCAGCGCCTCCGTGCATGTGATGACCGGCGTCGGCGGCCGGCCGCTCCGCCGCGGCGACGTGCTCCCGATCGGCGATCGCGCCGTGCGCCGGCCTCGCAAGCCGGCGCGCGCAGTCCCGCTGCATCAGGGGATGGCGCGCCTGCGGGCTACCGCTGGACCACAGGCGCACTGGTTCGGCGACGAGCTCTACACCTCCGGCTACCGGGTCGCCGAGGAATCCAACCGCATGGGAATCCGCCTGCAAGGGCAGGCGCTGCCCTCGCCCGGTGGGCACATGATCACCGAAGGCGTGCCGTTGGGCGCTGTGCAGGCGCCGCCCGATGGACAACCCATCATCCTGTTCGTCGAACACCAGACCACCGGCGGGTACCCCAAACCGGCGAATGTGATCTCCGCCGATTTCTGGCAGCTCGGCCAGCTGCGCCCGCGCGACCAAGTCCGCTTCGAGCGTGTCACCATGGAAGGCGCGCTCGCGTTATTGCGCGATCAGGAGGAATGGTTGTATTCGCTATGAACATCGACCTGAACTGCGACATGGGCGAACTGGATGACGCGGCGCACGAAGCCGCGCTGATGGCCTACATCACCTCCGCAAATATCGCCTGCGGCGGCCATGCCGGCGACGCGCACACCATGGAGCG
>Ga0163163_10005012_pt1 | contig 11412 bp, 9 predicted proteins | sample S65metaG_FD_119766 | JGI IMG/M metagenome (GOLD analysis project Ga0163163, IMG submission 119766) | Switchgrass rhizosphere microbial communities from Kellogg Biological Station, Michigan, USA - S6-5 metaG | ecosystem: Host-associated > Plants > Roots > Rhizosphere > Soil | place: USA: Michigan... | reverse complement strand
CGAAGTCTGGTTGGAAGCCGACGTGAACGGCGATGGTTCCGTGGATTCGATCGACTACAAACTAACGACGGCGTCGGGTACCGGCCAATGTCCCTGCAAGATTACGCGCAGCCAAGTTCCGAAAGTTGATGGAACCGCTCCGGACAGCCAGACACCGTCACCAACGACCGAGTTGAACGATGTCATCAACAGTGGTGGCGCGAATGGTGGTAGTTCCGGGACTGCGGCCTATTCACTGTTTGGAAACGTCTTTGTAGGAAATTCGACCAAGACGGTCGACAACGTTTACTCGAATTACAAAGCGGCGAATGTATTCACCGCTTACGACGCATCCGGAAATGAAATCTCTCCCGCGACATATTCAACGGGAGCCGCGACCCTCGCGAGTATCAAGACGATCAAAATCAACCTGAATCTGCTGGGACGCCAAGGCGACCTGCAGACGGGAATGCGGGCTGTGATTCCGCTAACTGCCGGCGCTCGTGTCGGCGGTAACTAGGAGATTGATGATGAGAGCCATGAATATCGTGAAGGGCAGCAAACGGAAGCAGCGCGGCGTTGCGCTATTGATCGTGGTTTTTGCGTTGTTGCTGGTGACCGGCATCGCTCTTGCGATGCTCGGAAGCGCGGATGTCGAGACGGGCATCAACCAGAACTATCGCGAAACGCAGCAGGCGTACTTCGCGGCGCAGGGTGGCATTGCGGAAGCAATTGACCGCATTAAACTCGGACAGGTGCTACCGACGGCGATGCCGTCGGGATCTTCGAACCTGGGTGTCGTATACATCATCAACAAGAACAGTTCTTCAGAGGTAGTCACTCCCTGGGACATGTCCAGTTCGAGCCCGTACCCGGATACCGAGTTCTGCAAAGAGAATTTTGGAATCAGCGGAGTTACGAATAACGGCACGGGCGCGCCATGCGCGACTATCCCTTCGGGAAATAACTGGTACACGACAGTGACCAGCAATGCTCCTTTCAACCAGACCAGTGCTGCGCTGGATTACAAATGGGTCCGAGTCACACTGAAGGGCGACAGTTCGTCGTATCCATATTTCACGAATGGAACCGCTGCTACCGGTGCGCAGGTTTGCGGTGATGGCTATGGCGCTGAGGTGCTGCTGAGCAGCAGCTATACGAGCTGCACGACTCCGGGTTACTTCCCGGTGTACGTGGTGACGTCGCTGGCGGTTACGAACCGCGGCACGCGTCGCATGGTTCAGAGGGAAGTCACGAAGATCAAGATTCCACCGTTGCCGGGCGCGCTGACATTGGATGGTCCGGCACCGCCCAGCGGCACGGGTGGATATATTCCGCCGTATGACGCTCCGAGTTCGAACGGCTTTGTTATCGATGGAACCGACGCCAGTTCGGCAGCGGGTTGCGGCTTAACGCCAACGCCGAAGCCTGCTATCGGTACGGTCGATACCGTCACAAAGACCGACGTTGTAGCAGGTATTCCAAGTAATCGTTATGACCACTACATCGGAAGCGGTGGGGCATCGCCGGATGTGCAAGTGCTCTCCAGCACGGCCCTGGCGGGATGGAATACACCTGGAGGCGCAGAGGCTGTGGCAAACATGCTGCGAGATGCTGCGTTGTCTTCGAACGTCTATACGGGAAACCAGTCGGGCATCAACATTGGCAGTCCGTCCAACCCGCAGATTACGTACGTAAATGGTGATTTGACGATGACGGGCAACCCGAGCGGCGGTGGGATTCTTGTTGTCACTGGAACCCTAAACATGTCGGGTAACACGAGTTTTGATGGGATTATCCTGGTGATTGGTAAGGGTAGTTTCGTTGCGAACGGCGGCGGCAACGGCCAGTACACCGGCGCGATGCTGATCGCGAAAACACGCGACAGCTCCGGGAACCTACTTTCCACGTTGGGTGAGCCGGTGGTCGACTGGTCGGGCGGCGGCGGCAACGGAATCGTCTACAGCAGCTGCAAGATTAACAACGTACAGAATTCTATCGGTTTCAGAACGCAGGCAACGCGCGAGTTGCTGTACTAGAAGAGGAAACAATGAAAATTTCACGTCTGATTACATTAGTGGCTGCAGTGCTTTGTGCGGGTGCAGCATTCGCTCAGCAACAGCAAACGTCGCTCGGGGATGTGGTTCGACAGAACAAGCCGACGAAGCATGCAACGAGAGTCATTACAGACGATGACATGCCGTCAAGGCCGCAGGCCAGTGAGCCGCCGACGCAGGTGAGCGCGACCGCTGTCGCCTCGGGCGAATCTACCGACGCAGCTAAGCCGGCGGAGAAGGATGCGGCCAAAGACGCGAAAGACGCGAAGCCAGCAGAGAAACCCAAAGATGATTCGGCGGAGGTTGCGGCGATGAAGTCTCGAGTAAAACAGCTCGATACTGACATCGAAGGGCTTCAGCGAAATATCGAAGGTGCAAAAAGAGGACTCAAGGAGATTGATGACCCGGAGCGCCGGCAAATCATCGAGAACGCGATGAAGAACCGTGAATACAGCCTGAGACATGCACAGACAGAACGCGAAGACCTCACGAAGAAACTGGAAGACGCGTCGAAGCCGAAGTCACAGTGACAGGAATTGCGGCATTGAACTGGGCTGCCTCGGCAGCCCTTTCCTTTTTCATCAGTGCCAACGGGTGTTGAAGTTGATGCTGACGGAGCTACGGCTGAAGGCGGAGGCGTAGCCAGAGATGTCGGAGTCGACGACTGGGTCGTCGAGGGGCTCAGCGGTTACAGTGTAGCTGTCAGCGGGTAGGCCTGCGATTGAATAGCTGCCATCGGGCCGGGTCAGGGTGCCAATGGGACTCTTACGGATGGTCGAGCCGAAGGCCAAGTTGCTGGACGTAGAGTCGGCGAAGACGTGGGCGCCGAAGACGCCAGTGCCGCCGGAAAAGCTTACGGTGCCGCTGATCGATCCCGTAGCTACGTCGGGTGACCCCTTGGGGTAAAGCTGGGAGATCGCAGCGACGTCATCGTAACTCAGGGTCGTATTGACGTCGGGAGCGTAAGGGAACATCATGGCGCGCACAACGGCAGAATGATCGAGACCCAGGACGTGTCCGATCTCGTGAGTGGCAACAGTCTGCAAATGCTGTTCGCTGTCGGCGACGGTTGATCCGGTCGACCATTTCACGTCGGGATTGAACTCGATGTCAGCGTCCATGATCTGTCCCGCAAAGGTTGAATTCACTCCATGCTTGGTAGCCTCGCCGGTTGTATCTGAAGTTGTAGTGACTGTAACGGCGAGCGTATCAGTCGTCCCGCCGAAGCTGGACTTGTCCTGGCAGACGAAGCAAATCAGATTAACCCCATCAAACTGTGCGGAGTGAACCGTCGTATCCGGCCCGCGAGTGATGCTTATAGCCGCATTTGGCGCGCTATTCCAAGTATTGAATGACTGGCCGACAATCTGTATAGGGTCGCCGCCACCGGTGAAATTAGAGCCGACCGCGGGATTCACGTTGTAGACGACAGAAAAGGCGCTGAAGTCCCAATGATCCGGCTGGGCAGCTCCAGTTGTCATGCGCGTGAACATGAAGAGGTAGGAGAAAGCTGGTGTCGCGAGCAACAGGGCTACGCTGAAGATTGCAAGCACAGCGATGAGGGCGAAGGAGCGGCGGATGGATGAAGAGTTCATTGAGATGCCACCCTCCGAACACGCCGCTGTAGTTCATCTAGAGTCATGCGGGAGCCCTGGAATTCGGTGAGCTGTCCGTTAGCTTGAACTTGTTTCGCTCCGCTCACGCCATTACTGACGGTCAAAGTTCCCGATGCCTGACGTTGAATACGGAAATCACCCTGCATCAGGCTGGTGGTGAAGAATGTGTTGTCAATGTCGGGCTGGAGAAAGAGTACGGCCTGTTCGCCGGGACGCCACGAGCGCACTCCGGCAACCTTCATGGTGTAGCCTTCGGCGCTGCCCCCCAACCGTTTCACGGTAAATGACTGGGGTAGGGTTCCCTTCATGGATTGAAGCAGTTGGAACCGTGTATACGTGTAGATGCGCGTGTGGTCTGCGTTCCAGGAAGCCCGACTGTCTACAGCCTGTGCGAGCACAACGTGCGTAGATTCGACGGTAAGACGCTCGACGCTCGCTGGAACAACGGTAGTCGCGGACAAGGTGATCGAGATCAACAAGGCGGCTAGGATGAATCGGGATGTTCTCATTGAATTTCCAATCCGCCAGTAAAGGTCGTTACGTTTCCGCTTGCGTCATGTAGCACGACGGTCCGCGCGCCGGGAGTGGCATTGCTGTTCACAGAGATATCGAACTGGACGCCGGGAGTTCCGGTGGTGGACTTGATGCCTTGAATGTTGCTGATTGTGAGATCGTTCGGTCCGAATACGGAGACTGTGAGGTTTCCGTCGAGACCTTTGCCGAAGAGGAGTACCGAGGCGGTGGATCCGCGCTGCACGACGCCCCCGGTGTTGGATGCAGACCCGCCGCTGGTGTTTACAGGCGTCACTCCCAGAACTTCTGCGTTCAGCGGTGGAGTTCCGGTTGGAACGGTGATGCCTATGCCGGAGGTGGTTGACCCAGCGGAGACAGTGACCGCGACCGGTGAAGGGAGCGATCCGGAGGGGCCATTACTCGGGGTCCCGCCGCTGGAGGGTGGAGTAACGGCGCCTGTGCTTCCGCTGCTGCCGTTGCTGCTCCCGCCTCCGCAAGCAATCAAGCAGAGGGCAAAAATCAGGACGGGGGTAGTGGTACACCAGGGTTTCACAAATTGCACCATAGCGAGAGATGCCCCTCGACGGGATGTCTGTTGTCTCAAGTAACAGAGTGCCCTTAGAATCAGGCACACCGAGGGGGATGGAGCTACTCTGAACGAGAACGTTGTGCCGGAAATGCGGAAACGGCTGCTGCGCTGGTTTGGCCAAGAGCAGCGGGAGCTCCCCTGGCGAGCAACCCGGGATCCCTACTGCGTCTGGGTCTCCGAGATCATGCTGCAGCAGACGCGTGTCGCGGCTGTGATCGACTACTACAACCGTTTCTTGCAACGATTTCCGGATGTTCATGCATTGGCTGCCGCTACCGAAGCGGACGTTCTGGCCGCATGGAGTGGATTGGGCTATTACCGCCGGGCGAGGGCGATGCGTACCGCCGCGCAAAAAATTATTCAAGAGTACGGAGGAAGATTTCCGAATACCGCTGCTGAGCTGAAGACGCTTCCGGGCATAGGAAGATATACGGCGGCAGCAATCGCCAGTATCGCGTTCGGAGAGGCGGTTGCGGTGGTGGATGGAAATGTCGAACGTGTGTTGAGCCGTGTATTGGGCAAGGATTTGCGGGATCAAAGCGAAGCATGGGGAGAAGCAGAGAAGCTGCTGGATCCGCGACAGGCCGGAGACTGGAACCAGGCAATGATGGAATTAGGTGCGACCATCTGTCTGCCGACGCAGCCGAAGTGCCTGGTTTGCCCTGTCAGGGAATTCTGTGGCGACCCTGGGCGGGCTGCCAAAAAACCCCAAGGCATTCGTCACAAGCGTCAGCTGGTTTACGGACTGGCACGCCGGGGCAGGTCCATCTACCTGGTCCAACGTCCTGCACATGAGGCACTAATGAGCGGCATGTGGGAGTTGCCACTCTGCGACAAGAACAGAGAATCCGAGTTGTTGCTCACCTTGAAGCACTCCATCACCAACAGTGACTACAAGGTGCAGATCGTGACGTTGAAGGCGTCGGAAGTCGTGGGAGGAAAATGGGTTTCGGAGGCGAAGATGCGGACGCTTCCGATAACGGGACTGGCACGAAAGGCCTTGCGCGCGAAGAATCTTTGGCCGACGTAACGAATCTAAGAAGGTGCAAGGAGATATTAATGTCCGCTTTAAAAGCGGGGTTAAGGGCCCCAAGTGTCGAATTGCCGCTGGTAGGCGGTGGAATTTTTTCGTTGTCGGAGGCCTTAAAACGAGGCCCGGTGGCGCTAGCATTTTTCAAAGTTTCCTGCCCAGTATGCCAGTATGCATTTCCGTTCTACGAGAGACTAGCTAACGCGGTAAAGGATCACGGACTCATGGTGATCGGCGTTTCGCAAGACAGCGAGGCCGATACACGCGAATTTGCAAGCGAGTTTGGCGTCACGTTCCCGATCGCACTCGATAGCCCGGGTCGTTACCAGGTTTCCAATGCGTACGGACTGACTAACGTTCCCACCCTCTTTGTGGTGGGTCAAGACGGGACGATCGAGAGAAGCGTGGTCGGCTGGTCGAAGCGAGATGCCGAAGAGATTTACTCGGAAGCTCGGAATGGACGGCCTGCGGAACAGGCTATCTTCTCGCCCAAAGAGAGCGTGGCTGATTTTCGAGCGGGTTGAGGGTCGAAAAATTAATCCGCGGTCGCGGATTCACGCAGGCCTGGCGAAAGCCAGGCTTTAACTTTGTCCGGACGAGCCGGGAACGGGCATTGTTCCCGTTTACAATGAGTCAGGTCTCAAATTCACAATCCTGGGAACTCAATGCGAAAAGGTCTTCTCTACTTTGCCCTCGGTGTAATGGTCGCGGTGTTTGCCTCGGCGCAGACTCGGAATGCAGCTTCACGTAAGGTAAAGCACTACACGGGGCCACTCGCGGCCGGTGCAATGACGGCAATGCATGATGTGAAGGATGAGCACATCAAGGCCGACATCCGGTTTCTGTCGAGCGACCAACTAGAGGGTCGCGGTACAGGAGCGAGAGGGGGAGACATTGCAGCGCGATATATCTCAAATCAATTCGAACTGGCTGGGTTGAAGCCTCTCGGAGGAAAAGGCGGCTATCTTCAGCAAGTCCCCATGGTTGGGATCACCACCGAGCCGGAGAGTTCTCTGACACTAAAAACGCCGACCGAGTCGATGAGCCTGAAACAGCTTGACGAGTGCGTGATCATGGACGAGACCCAGAAACCGGTCAGCGACATCTCGGCGGATGTGGTGTTCGTTGGCTACGGCATCACCGCGCCGGAGTACCAGTGGGACGACTATGCGGGCACGGATGTAAAAGGCAAAGTGCTGCTGATGCTGGTCAACGAGCCGCCTTCGGATGACCAGAGCTTTTTCCAGGGAAAGGCACTGACTTACTACGGCCGGTGGACCTACAAGTATGAGCATGCCGCGAAACTGGGGGCGGCTGGCGTAATCCTGATTCACAAGACAGAGATGGCGAGTTATGGATGGGATGTCGTTCGAAGCTCGTGGTCGGGTGAGCGGTCCTATTTGCGGGGAAACCAAGAGCCGAAGTTGAGCCTTGCAAGCTGGGTTCAGCTCGAGGTGGCGCGGAAGGTGCTCGCGAATAGCGGGAAGAATATCGACGAGTTGATGCAGGCAGCCCAGCAAAAGGGATTCAAGGCAGTTCCGCTCCCGATCAAAGTGCAGGCGCATATGGTCAACAAGGTGCGGCCATTTGATTCCAATAACGTGATTGGCGAGGTAGAGGGTACCGATCCAAAGTTGAAGAACGAAGCTGTGGTGATCTCGGCACATTACGATCACCTCGGGGTTCGTCCGGACATGAAAGGCGACAACATCTACAACGGCGCGCTCGATAATGCGTCGGGTACAGCGATGCTGATGGAAATGGCGCGAGCTGCCGCGAGTGCTCCGGTGAAGCCAAAGCGGTCGATCATCTTCGCAGCGGTAACGGGAGAAGAGCAGGGTCTGCTTGGTTCGGAATACCTTGGGAAGAATCCTCCGATTCCAGATGGGAACATTTCGCTGAACCTCAATTTCGATTCTGTTGCGCCAATGGGGATTCCCAAGGAAGTGAGCGCTGGCGGATACGAGCGCACGTCGTTTGCTCCGATCTTCGAAAAGACTGCGGCCGACTTTGGGATGAGCATCCAACCGCCTGCGCACCCGGAGTCAGGTGGATATTACCGATCGGACCACTTCAGTTTTGCGCGCGTCGGGGTGCCGGCGTTTTCGGTCAACACTGGCGGGCGGTTCGATGGGCACCCAGAAGAATGGATCAAAGAGCGCCAGAAGAAGAACACCACGAATTATCACCAGCCCAGCGATGAGTTCGAAGAGGATGGAGACTACCGGACGGACGCTGTGATGGCGCGGTTCGGGCTGGCGCTAGCATGGCAGGCCGCAGACTTGCCTCAGTTGGTGCAATGGCGGCATGGAGACGAGTTCGAACCGGTTCGCAAGGAGCAGGAAGGTCAGCAATAGCTGGTTTTGCACGCGTTTAGGGGGCGCACGGCAGGTCGCGTGCGCCCTTTCTATTGGTTCCTAAGGTAATCTGGCGCGACTGTTAGCGTGGTGGTAACTTTCAGAGCGCCACTGATTTCCAATTAGATATCAGTAGCTGATGAGGTTGTGCTAGAGTTCGACCGAATTCAGCAGGAAACGTAGCAGTCAGCGGCGCAATAGAAGGTCAAGTTCACTGAGGTGAAATGCCTCGCTTCCCGTTCTTCGAGCGTGTGAACGTCGCCGAGCACGTCAAGCAATTGACGTTGAGCAGCTACACGCCTGAGATCCGCCTCGAAGGCCTGGTAACGGGAGTCGACAATCTTCGCAGTGACGTGTTCCTCAGTCCGAAACTCGCGGAAGTAACGCGAGCACACCTGGTACGACTCATCGCGAAGTATGGTGCTGTAGAAGATCTCGTTAAGACGGACCCGCTTTCGACTGCACAACAGCAAGCTCAACCAACCTGGATGCGATCGTCGGCAGCGGCTTCCAAACCGAAGGCCGACAGTGGAGCAGATTTCAAGCGAGCACTGGCAGATCTCCAGTTGGCATCTTTAACGCAAGCGAAGTCGCAGTCCAATATCAGCGTGGACGTGCTGTGCCGGCTTGCGGTGATCAAGTATCTGCGGAACGAACTGGTTGCTCAGTTCACGCAGGTGCTGGAGCGTTGCAGAGTGCGGTTGAAGGAATATGAGGGACCTCGATCGAACCAACGTGGGATCGCGTTGCGCGACCGTTTCTTGAAGTTGCAGGTCTCGAAGAAGATCGTCATCCGAAAGGCTGGGCAGGAGCTGTTCACGACGCTGCGCGAGATCGAAAAGGAATCTCTCGCGAGAATGAGGCGTTCGTTGTTCGGAGATGCTGAGCTTCCGGTGTACGAGCTCTTTATGAACCGGTTGCTGTTTACCGAAGAAGGTCGCGACGACTACCTGAACGCAGAACACTATGTAATGCTCGGGAATTTCGACCGGGATATAGACCGCTTCCAGTACATCCGTGAAACGACTGAAGAGTTTTTCGGAAAGATCGGCATGCCTGCAGAACCCGACAGCGAGGAAAATAGCTGCCGTATTGATGCCTGGATGAATGCACCTGAAAATGCGCAGGAACTTGTCGGCGGAGGTGCACCCGACGAGAACGGTTCAAAAGGTAAAGGGCAGCGGGCATTGCTCGGACTCTGGACCGAAACGCTGGAAGACGCGGGTATATTGCCATATGTTGTTGCGTCGTACGAAGTGGTGCCCTTATTGGGCGAGTACACGCCGGTCATCAACCCGCAGCAGTTGAAGAATGCACTGATTTCAAGGTCCGAGCGAAAGCGGGTGGAGCAGCTACTCGATGAACACGGGAAGATGTCGGCCGAGAAGCTGCAAAGCACAGTTCGGCGAATTGAGGGCTACACGTCCGCCGACCGCAACAAGGTCGCCGGGAGATTCTTAGTCGACTTTATGCGGTATCACCGCGATCTACGCAGGCTTGAAGCGGTGAACGCTGCTGTCGATGGAATCAACGTGATCGGCAACGACAAGCTTCGCGAATTGTCGGCGATCAACAATACTCTGTATGAGTTCCTGCTGGCGGAAGAGCAGAAGCCTGCGGAAGATAAGGTGAACTGCCACGTCATCCTCAAGGCCGATATCCGCGATTCAACTTATCTCACGCGTACGCTTTTCGAGCGCGGATTGAACCCGGCCTCATACTTCAGCTTGAATTTCTATGAACCGGTGAACAAGCTGCTGCCGAAGTATGGCGCGAGCAAAGTCTTCATCGAAGGCGACGCGGTGATTCTCGCTATGTTTGAGCGAGAGAATGAAAAGAGCTTTGTAGTTGCGCGTACATGCATGATGGCGCGCGAGATGATCAATATCGTTCGAGGGTATAACGAGCAGTCCCAAAGCGCGGGGCTGCCGATCCTTGAACTTGGCATTGGCATCTGCTTCCAGGATTCCGCGCCGATGTACCTGATGGATGGAAGCAACCGGATTATGATCTCGAAGGCCTTGAACGAAAGCGACCGTCTGTCATCGTGTAGCAAGGCGGCGAGGAAGTATTCGGGACTCAACGAAAACCTGTTCAACGTTTTCGCGTTCAAAACGGTAGAAGATGCAGATACGGGTGGTACGCCCGAAGAATTCCTGATCCGCTACAACATTGGCGGAGTCCACATCAATCAACTGGCATTCCAGAAATTACAGCAAGAGATCCAGCTACAGTTGCATGAAGTTGAATTACCGGGTTTGTGGGGGAAAGAAACGACTCGCTTGTACAGCGGGCTTGTGCCGGTTGCTACGAAGGCCGGAGGTACAGCGTCGTTCCATCGCATCGTGGTGCGAGATGCCGTAATTCCCCATGTAAATGCGGTGGATATGTCGTTGAGAGAGTGGACGGACCGCCGTTACTACGAAGTGTGCACAAGTACCGCTGTTTACGATCTGCTTGACTCGAAGAGTTCACGAGTCGCAGTTACTCGCTAGATTACGTCAAACATCTGCCTGGGAGTCACCTTCGCTCCAACCTACCTGGTCCATTTCGTTATCTTAAAAGGAACTTGAACGACAGTTTCGATGTCGACGGCGACGCCTTGCTTTGTGCCCGGCCGGAAATGCCATCGCGAAAGAGCGAGCATGGCTACAGGGTTGAGCCGTGCATCGGCGGTATCGAGTACACGAATGCTATCGACGTTGCCGTCGGCGCGAATGATCGCGTAAAGGACGACGGTGCCTTCCACACGATCGCGCATCAGTTCCGCAGGATAAGCAGGATCAACTTTTTTCGTCGCAACAGGCGCGCTGAGGTCAACCTTGTCAGCGGTGGGATTGAGTTCAGCATAACGGACTACCCAACTTCCGACGGTCGAGGAAAGGTTCGGCATGTTCAGCACCATGGAGTAGAACTTCTTGCTGCCGAAGACCTGGTTATCGATACGTGTGCCTTCGGATGGCGCATCGCTCATTGCGGGAGACGGTGGAACGGCGGGACCTGTGCTTCGCATGGCATTAAGGAGCTTCGATCGAATGTTGGGATCGGGGGAGGCCACTGGCGCCTTAGGCGCGGGACCGACGTATATCCCCTCGAGCGGAGCGTGAGCTGATGCTTCCTTGCCGGGACTACCTCGATCGTCGACGCCACCACCTTTTATGGTGGGTGTTCCGGGAGCTCCCTCTTTGCCATCCGGTCCAGCCGCGAACACTCCCTTGCGAGAGCCCTGGGGAACTTCGACTGGTCCCTTGATGTCAGCGGGCTGAACGCT
>Ga0163163_10005009_pt1 | contig 11415 bp, 11 predicted proteins | sample S65metaG_FD_119766 | JGI IMG/M metagenome (GOLD analysis project Ga0163163, IMG submission 119766) | Switchgrass rhizosphere microbial communities from Kellogg Biological Station, Michigan, USA - S6-5 metaG | ecosystem: Host-associated > Plants > Roots > Rhizosphere > Soil | place: USA... | reverse complement strand
TTCAAGGTGTGAAAATCGAACTGGCGCAAATAGTTCAGCGACGAATAACCGACGCCGAAATCGTCAATGGCGATTCGTATTCCTTTGGTGCCTAGGCGCTCGAGCGACGGCGACACGCGGTCGAGATTATCCATCAAGGCAGTCTCCGTCAACTCCAATTCCAGCAGATTGGGCCGCAGCGAAGTCTCGTCCAGGATGCGCAGCACTCTTTCTGGAAAGTCTTTTTCCTGAAGCTGGCGGGGGGAAAGATTGACGGCCATGCGCACGGGCGCGATGCCCGCTTGCTGCCAGGCCACGTTCTGGGCGCAGGCGGATCGCAGCACCCACTCTCCAATTTCCGAGATCAGTCCCGTCTCCTCGGCCAGCGGAATGAAATCAGTGGGCAGAACGAATTCGCTCTCCGACCTCTGCCAGCGAATGAGTGCCTCCACCCCCAGAATCTTCCCGGAATTAATGGAGAAAGTAGGCTGATAATGCAGCACGAACTGCTTGCGCGCCAACGCCTGACGCAGGTCGTTTTGCAAGTCGCATAGCTTGGTGGCATACGAACGCATGCCTTCGTTAAACAGCTGCACCTGCCCTTTTCCACTGCTCTTCGCGCGGTACATCGCGATGTCGGCGTAGCGCAAAAGATCGTCGGTGTTGTCGATCTCCGGACTGCTCAGAACAATACCGATGCTGGCTCCGCTCGCCACTTCACGGGAGCCAATCTGGAAAGGTGTGGCCAGCGCGCTCCGCATCCGGTTGCCCAGCGTCAAAGCTTCTTCAGCGTCGCGAATACGGTCCAGCAGAATGACGAATTCATCGCCCCCAAAGCGGGCCACGACATCCGCCGGGCGCGCGCAATTCCGCAATCTGCCGGCCACCGCCGCTAACAGTTCGTCGCCCACCGGATGTCCCAAGCTGTCGTTAATCACCTTGAAACTGTCCAGGTCCAAGAAGATCACGGCGAAGCGTTGGCTGTTATTCCCGCCGGCTTTTTGCCGCTCAATCTTCTTCTCCAGGCAGCTCATCAAGTAATCGCGATTCGCCAAGTTGGTGAGCTTGTCCTGGAACGAATCTTTCAGTAAGCGATTTTCGGCTTCAATCAGCGACGTGATATCGGCGTGGGAGCCGGCTAAGGCCACGGCCTCGCCCATCTGGTTTCGTACCGCGGTGCCGCGTGCCAGCACCCAAATGTAAGACCCGTCCTTGCGCAGCAGGCGATGCTCATTTCGAAATTGGGTAGACTGCCCGTGAAGATGCGCCGATAATTGGTTACTCACCTCCGACAAGTATCCGGGATGCACCCGGCTGAACCACTCGTCTACGTTGGTATCCAATTCCCCCGGTTCATACCCCAGCATTTCGGCCCAGGTCAAAGAGTACTCAAACACCTCCGACTTCAAATCCCAATACCACAGGCCGTCATCGGTTCCCTGCACGGCCAACTCGAAGCGTTCCCGGTGACTGTTCTCCGTCAGCTTTTCATCCAGCCTTTGCGCTGCATTTTCGAGACGACTCCTCTCGATTTGCGTATGTTTTGCCGACCGCCGGCGAATCCCAACGATGGACGCCGCCAACGCCGCCAGCAGGATCAGAGACCAGCTGAGCAACGCCCCCAGGGACAACTTCTGCACTGCCACGGCGATCCATCCCGCCACCGCCACCGAAGCCATATAGGTAAATCCGCGCCACGCCAGCAGCGTCATGGCGCCACCCAACAAAAAGCCCAGAATGTAAAAGACCTGGGTGAGGTCCGAAACGATTGCGAAGGTCAACAGGCTGCGAAGGAGGATCAGGCCCCCCAGCACCAGCGCGCCCATGTGCACTCGATCCGAGGGAATTCGCCCGCGGCGTAATAGCTTCCACTCCACCAGAATGGCCGCGCCAATCACGTAGGTGAGCCAGTCTAGCCCCGCGTTTCCATCGCCGGTTTGCAGGAAAAGACGCACCGCGGCGATCAGGAGGTAAGCCCCTGCAATCGCCGGAAGGGTCTGCTGAAGACGCGCGCTTACCTGATTGTCGAGCGCTAGCTGCACCTCAGCATCGGGGATGCTGACCGCAGCAGGCAGACGAGTCGCGCGCCGGAATTCCATGCTTCCAGTGAATCACGAGGTTGTTTCTGGATCGATAGGAAACTGGGTTCATTTATGGGGTGCCAAAAGTACGTATTTTTTTAGGGTTACTTACTTAGTCGCCAATGCGTAGCTCTTAGGGCATAGAGCATAGGCTCTATAACGCCCTATGTTCCGCGGAGCGGAGGATGGCAACCGCGACCTTTGCAAGATTCTCTTCCAGGAAACCATCGGAGCACGCAGCCACTCCCTGCAGCAATTCGACGATGTGGGGTTCGGCATCCTGCCAGGTCGCGCGCTGGGATCGCCTGACAACAAATGTATGACAATCTTTGAAGCTCGCCTGCGCCACGCCGGGCAGCGACCTCACCAGGTCAATCACCGGCCCGTGGTTTTTCTCCTCCGGTTCGTCATAGAGCCGCAGCCCCTGAACTCGATAGGTACGAACGTTCTCCGCCGGGCACTGTTCGATTTCGAAAAAACGTGGCATGGTGAATACTCCTGTCTGTTTCCATTCTGGAATTCAGAGATTTCAATCACAATGGCCGGAAGGTACCGGTGAAGGAGAACCAACTGGCCATGATGCAGTACTACCATGCGGTTCTATATCTTGACAGCCTTGAGGTTTAATCTGTACCCTTATCCAAACCGTAACTTCAAACGGTTTGTTTGGAGGAATCGATGCAGAAAATTATAGGAATGATGATCTTGATTGCGGGCGCATCGCAATTCGCGATGGCCTCGACCGCACCCGTGCCCGAGATCGGCGTGGGCTCCGCAAGTAGCGCACTCGCCCTGATTTCAGGCGCCATGCTGGTGCTCCGCGGACGCCGCAAGTAATACAGCTTCAAAAAATCAACACCTTTTCAGAGCACCCCACGCGCTTCGGGGTGCTCTGTTCTTCTCAGTGCTTCCTCAACTTACGATTCGCCAGTCTGCCGCGAACGATTCTTCGTTCGGTCTGTTTCCACGCCTGCTCGCACTGACCATCCTCTTCGCTGTTGAATTGCTCCTCATTTCCGTCTGGCTGGACGACGCCGCCCTGATTTCGCGAGGCGGGCTGCTGGGCCTCGCCGGTCACTGGGGGGCGTGGGCCGTACGTGGGATCGTCGGTTTCGCAGCCATCTTCGTCACCTTCGCTTACTTGAAAAGCAAGGCGGCGCTCACTGAGATTTCCCATCAAGTCAAGCCGCTTCCCGTGAACCTGCGCCTCCTGGCGGGACATGCGGTAGCCATGGCGGTCTTCGGATCGGCCTCTTGGGCTTTGTATGGAAATCACGTGGGAGGATCTGCCACTGGTCCGGTCACACTCATCTGGTTTTTATCGGGAGTCTGCGGCATCGTGCTCGGCGCGTTCGCTTTCATGCCACGGCTGCTGTGGGCACGGATCATTCACGATACCGGCCATCTGTGGGCTTATACGTTGTTGGCCGTAATCTTCGCCTGTGTGGCCGGAGGATACAGCCGGGTATTGTGGCAACCGTCGAGCCGTTTGACTTACGCCTTGGTGAAATCCTTACTCGGTCTTTTCGTCAGCGGGATCATCGCCAATCCCGCAACCATGCACCTGGGCACCACCAAGTTCGCGGTGGAGATTGCGCCTGAGTGTTCGGGATACGAAGGCGTCGGACTGATTCTAGTTTTCGGTGTCGTCTGGCTATGGTTCTTTCGTGATGAGTGCCGTTTTCCGCGCGCGCTGATTCTGATTCCCGCCGGTGTGGTGATCATGTATTTGCTGAACGCCGCGCGCATCACGGGACTGATCCTGATTGGCAACGCCGGCGCCACCCGCGTCGCGTTGGGCGGATTCCATTCGCAGGCAGGCTGGATTGCGTTTAATGCAGTCGCGCTGGGTTTCTCTCTCGCGGCCCGGCGCTTGCCCTGGCTCACAAACACGGGCCACACAATGACCGCCGTAGCGGAGCCATCGACCGACTCCTCCGACAATTCAGCGGCAACTTATTTACTCCCGTTCTTGACCATCCTAGCCGTCGGAATGGTGACCGCCGCGGCCAGCCGCGATTTCCAATGGCTCTATCCGCTGCGCTTTTTCGCGGCGGCCGGAGCGCTGTGGTTCCTGCGCAAGCGCTACGCCGCTGTCGACTGGTCGTTCGGTTGGTTTGGTCCCGCAATGGGCGTTCTCGCGTTCGCGATTTGGCTCGGCATGGACGCACTCCTGAATACCAGGACCCATGACGCCATACCCGACGCCTTGGCGGGTACGACGCCGGCGATCCGCGCTACCTGGATTGCTTTCCGGGTCTTGGCAGCGGTGATTACGGTGCCCATCGCCGAAGAGCTCGCGTTTCGCGGCTTCCTCATCCGCCGCTTCATTTCAGCCGACATCGAAGCCGTGCCGCCGCAGAGCTTCACCTGGCTGGGACTGGGAATTACCTCAGTCGCCTTTGGAATCTTGCACGGCAACCTCTGGTTCGCAGGCATTCTAGCGGGACTCCTCTATGCTTGGGCGCTGCTTCGCCGTGGCCGAATCGGCGAAGCCATCGTCGCTCATGCAACCACCAACGCCCTTCTGGCGGCGTACGTTCTGCTGTTCGACAAATGGCATTTGTGGTGACCGCGTAGGGTCACCTGGCGAAATGCCGTCAAGCGCCTGCACGAGTCTCCAGTGGCCATAACGGTCGCGAGTGGCTCGTGGCGTGCCTGGGTCAGCTAACGGAGCGATTACCATGGCGGCCAACACTAGTCCGCCGAGAATTGAAAAGTGTCTCATGTCGTTGGATCTCCTGATACGGAAGATCATCGTGGTGAAGCCAGCTACTACGATCGCGACGGCCGCGACTATCACAAATGGAACGGCGACGAAGATCGTCAATACCGCAGCTACTTGGTCGAGCGTCATCGCACGTATGTTCCGTTCGTGAAGGTGAAGGTGCGCGAGCGCCAGGAATACTTCCGCTACCGCCACGAGCACGGCTTCAAGATTGAAGTTCGCTAGCGTTATCATTGAGGTGACTCGTGGCTCGCTGGCCGGATCACCGCATTCTAGAATTGCTAGGAATTGAGTTTCCCATCATCCAGGCGCCCATGGCGGGAGCGAACTTGTCCCCCATGGCGATTGCCGTCTCGGAAGGCGGAGGACTCGGTTCCCTCCCCTGCGCGATGTTGAGTGCGGATCAGATGCGTGCCGAACTCGAAGCCATTCGGCGGCGAACATCACGCCCCATTAACGTTAACTTTTTCTGTCATCTACCGCCCCCGATCGACGCTGCGCGCGAGCAAGCCTGGAAGCAACGCCTTGCCAAGTATTACGTGGAACTGGGACTCGATCCGCAAGCTCCGCTCCCCAATGCCAACCGCCGGCCCTTCGACACCGCGGCGTGCGATCTGCTAGTGGAACTCAAACCCGAAGTCGTGAGTTTCCACTTCGGCCTGCCTGACCAAGAACTGCTCGCGCGCGTGAAAGCCTCGGGCGCGAAGATTTTATCGTCCGCAACTACGGTGGACGAGGCACGCTGGCTAGAACAACGAGGTTGCGACGCCATCATCGCGCAAGGCTACGAAGCCGGTGGACACCGCGGGATGTTTCTGAGCGACGACATTGCAACCCAAGCCGGCACCATGGCGTTGCTACCGCAAATGGTCGCCGCCGTGAAAGTACCGGTGATCGCATCCGGAGGCATCGCCAACGCGCGCGGCATCGTAGCCGCATTCGCCCTGGGAGCCGCCGCCGTACAACTCGGCACCGCCTATTTGCTATGTCCCGAAGCGACGCTGAGCGCCGTTCACCGGCACGCGCTGAAGAACTTGCAGGACAACGGGACCGCGATCACCAACGTATTCAGCGGGCGCCCCGCCCGCGGGATCGTCAACCGTCTGATGCGTGAAGTGGGCCCGATGTCACCGCTCGCCCCGCCCTTTCCGCTCGCCAGCAGCGCCATCGCGCCTCTGCGAAAACATTCGGAAGCCGCGGGATCACAAGACTTCGCGCAAATGTGGTCGGGCCAAGCTGGCGGCCTGTGCCGCGAACTTCCAGCGGGCGAACTCACTAGACAACTCGCCGCGGAAACGCTGGCTGAGTTACAAAACTTCTAGCGGAGTGGAATGCGAAACAGGTTAGCGTGCATGGTCGGCTTCACGTACGCGTAAGTAGAACCCAGCCCCGGCGCGATACGGACCCGCTCCACGATCTTGCTGCCCGGAATCGCCAGCGCTTTGGACGCAGGGTCGATTCCAGACGCCGGTAAATCCGGTATGCTTTGTCCCGTGGGAACGGGAATTACCAATGTGGCGCCGGACGGATCGGTCTGTGACGGCAGCGCCCCGATATAAAAATACTTCCCGTCAGGAGACCAGGAAACCGGAGAGAAATCGCTGGCGATGCTCCGGACCGAACCGCCGCCCACCGCGACAGCGACGACATGACCCTCGCCCGGGATTTTTGACCCCGGTAGAGGGCTCCCCACCACCACGAAACGTCCATCCGGAGAAGCGCCGAAGAGATCCAGGATGGGCGCTGGCAGAATCTTCGCCCTGCCGGAACCATCAACTCTCATTTTGGCGAGGAAGTAGTCTTTCCCATCCGTCAAGCGGAACAGCACTTCGCCATCCGGACCAAAATGCGGAGACGCATCCCCACTCCCCGAAATCATCTTCGGCGGTATGCTTCGGTCCAATGGCGCCAACCACAGTTGCGAGGCTTGCCCGGCAGGCTGCGTCGAAAACACCACTTCTTTTTCATCTCGCGAGATGTCAAACTCGCGCATCGAAAGCCCCGGCACCACCACTTCACTCTTGCCGGAATCGACATCGGCGCGCCACAGCTCGCTCGGTGACTCAGGCGACTCCCGGCGCAGCAGATAGTAGACGCGCTTGCCGTCGGCAGAGAACCGCAGCGGCGCGGCGTCCGCGTAGCCTTCCGTCGACAGAGCATGGTCTCCCGCGGAATCGTGAATCCACACCGCATTTTGCTTGCTGAAGATCGACGTGATCAAGGAACGCCCGTCGGGATCCAGCGCCAACCCGTTCTCTTCTGTGGAGCCCGACGTGATTCGTTCCGGCTGGCCATCGGGAAAACGCTGGCGCCACAAATGCTGTTTCCCCGCCACTTCGGCTCCAAAATACATCCAGGCTCCATCTGGGGACCAGGCCGCCGACGTGCACGCGCCGGGAGGCCCCACTTGCCTGCCCGCGGACGCGCCCGAAAACGGAACCAAGCGGCACGGCTGCCATTCCGGATCCATTTCCACCACCAGAGCCCATTTGCGGTCTGGCGCAGGGTAGGAATAGTGAGCCATGCCGCGCTCGCGTTTCGGAAAATAGACTTCACGATGCTCCGATCGATCTTCGGCGGCGGTCACGATGCCCATATGAACACCCGTCTTGACTTCCGAGAACAGCAGGTGATGCTGGTCGAGCCAGGTCAAACCGGCGGCATTGGGCAGCAATAATGTCGAATCGCCACCCAGCGACGGGACAGTGTACGTGTACCATCCCTTTTCAAACACGGTGTAGGCGATTCGCGTTCCATCCGGCGAAAATGCCAGGTTGTATTTCAAGCGTGGATCGTGAGTCAACGGAACCGGCTCGCCGTCCGGCAGCATCTTGGCGTAAATCTCACCGGCAATGAAAAAGGTGCGATCGCTTCGGTAAAACGCGACCATCCGTCCGTCGGGCGAAAGCGCCGGCCCCACCGCTGCATCCGTGAAACTGGTGATCTGGGTATAGGGAGCAGGTTCATTGCTGACCGGCCGCCGCGTGATGCTGAAGAGGACTCCGGCGCCCGCCAGGATCAAAAAACAGATCGCGGCTCCCAGGATTTTCCAATCGCGCTGCCGCGAGCGCGGAAGAGGCAACTCCGCGATGGGCAAGGGCTGCGCACCAGCGATAAACCGGTAGCCCTGTTTAGGCAGCGTCTCAATGTACACCGGCTCCGCAGCTTCCTCGCGCAACGCGAGCCGAATTTGCCGGATGCAGTAGTTTAGCCCCTGATCGAATTCAACGAAGGTGGCGTCGCCCCAGATGCGGGAGCGTAATTGTTCCCGCGTAACGATCTCACCGGGGTGCTCCAACAGAATGCCCAGAACCCGCAATGGCTGCGGCTGAATTTTGACCGGCCGGCCGTCGCGCAGGAGCTTTCCAGCCCGGGAATCCAGTTCATAATCGCCGAACCGAAGCCGTCCGTTGATGTCAACACTCATCGGAATCGCCCTGTTCTAAGTAGTTTACACCCTCATGCGAGATGAGGAGTTCCTCATGCCCGGTTTTACCGGCTTGCTGTTAGCTTCAATTCTGCCGGGCGGGAACCGGACAAAAGGAGATTCTCAGGAATATGAATTGGAAAACTGTGATAACAGCTTTGGGGGGATTGGTGATGGTGACGGCCTTCACCGGCAGCGCCAACGCCGGGTGCGGATTTGAGCCCCAGCACGAAAAGAAGGCCACCTTCAAAACGGCGGCGTTCCGCTTGGTCGACAACGACCAGGACAAGATCGTCGGCATGTGGAAAGTGAAATTTCTGGTCGGCGCCGATGTCTTCGATTTCGGATACAGCCAATGGCACGGCGATGGCACGGAAATCCTGAACTCGGGCGCCCGTGCGCCGGCTACCGAGAATTTCTGCCTGGGCGTCTGGGCGAGAACCGGTCACGATACCTATAAACTCAACCATTTCGCCCTGAGTTACAATGCCGCCACCGGCCTCATGGACGCCATGGTCAACATCCGTGAATATGTCACCTTGGACCAAAGCGGAGACAGCTACTCCGGCACCTTCACCATTGACGTCTACCCTCCCGGCGGAACCGTCGCCGTCGCCCACGTCGCCGGTACCATCACGGGAACGCGAATCACAGCAGATTAATTCCGCGTGATCGCAGGCTGCGGATCGCATCGGAGGAGTCCGCAGCCTTTGAGTATAATTGACGGCTGACAGGAGGTGTCATGTCGTACACGCTGAAAGCTCTGCTGGTGATTGGCACGGCCGTAATGGCCCATGCGCAAGGAGTGGTCATGCAGCGCAACTTGTCGCTCGGGTTAGCCAAGAGTATCGCAGAAGGCGCGCTGTCCGAATGCCAGTCGAAGGGCTATCACACCTCGGTAGTGGTGGTCGACCGCGCCGGCCAGATGTTAGTGCTGCTGCGCGATGAGCAGGCTGCGCCGCACACCACCGAAATGGCCCGCCGCAAAGCCTACACCGCGCGCATGTTCCGCGTCACCACGGCAGAGTTTCAAAAACGTACGGCTGGCGATCAGCCGGCGTCCGCGCAACGCGACATCACGGATATGCTCGCGCTCAGCGGAGGCGTGCCCATCAAAGTGGGCGAGGAAACCATCGGCGCCGTCGGCAGTTCGGGTTCGAGTCTCGAGAGCGACGACGCGTGCGCGAAAGCCGGCATCGCCAAGGTGGCTGACCGCCTCAAGTAACGTCAGTGCGTCATTGAATAAATGATGTAGTTGATGCCGTAGCGATACGCCAGCGCCGTCATGGCCTCGGGATAGTAAGGCACGTCCGCGAATTCCCAGGCGTCGCCAATGTCCGTGTCGTAGTTGACCGACACCACCATATGGTTGCGATCATCATAAATCCCGCGCCACGCCGGACTGGTCCCCGGCGGCTGCATCACCTGCACCGAATCACCGCGCCGCCACAAATGCCGCGAGCCGGGAATAAACGTGCGGTCCTTTTCGCGAATATCATAGAGCACATGCATGACGGGATCGGATTCGTCGAGATCCGGAATCGCTCGGCCGGGCAGCACGCGCTGCATAGTGTCGCGAAAAACTTCCCAGGCGTCCGCGCCCCACATATCGTCGGTGACCAGAAATCCGCCGCGCAGTAGGTATTCGCGCAAGCGCACAACCTCCACATCGCTCAAGCCCCACCACCCCGTTTGTGTCGCATAGATCCAGGGGTAATCAAAGATTCGGTCGTCAGTGAGGCGCAGGTGCCGCGGATCGCCGACATCGATCTTCGTCAGCCGTTGAATGCCGCGTGTGAAATGATTGTCGGCGTCCGGCCAATCCACCAGCCACCACCCCGTGCCCTGCCCATCGCGCGAAGCGAAGCCGAAGCCGCGGTGATACTCGGGCAAGTCAGTGTACTGCACGCGAAGAAAATGGAACTCGGCCTCACGCGCCGCGATGGCGGGCTCGTCGTCGTCGCTGTTGTACACACGATTACGTCCGCGTTGTGCGAGCGCAACAGCAGTGAGCAGGCACAGTGCCGCGCCAGTAGCTAGAAGCGCGCGCTGCAGTTGCGTCACAACCTTAGGATACGCCGCTTACTGGTGCTCCAGCCGCTGAATCACTTCATACACCACGGTGCCGACAATCTCCATGCTCTGCGCGCTGAGTTTGTCCATGGTGTCGGTGTCGATGTGCCATGGCGGATAATCGATGTCGATCAAATCGATGGCAGCGACGCCCGCGCGCACGAAGGGCATGTGGTCGTCGTCTTCGCCAATCTGCTGGTCGGTGAAGAAAGCCTTGTATCCCAGGTCGGCCGCCGTCCTCCATACCAGATTATTCAGTGCCGCGTTGCCGTTGGTCTCCCGTGGGATGTTCAGGTTCTTGTCGCCGATCATGTCGACGTTGATCAAGGCCTTGAGACGCTGCAAGGTTCCGTCCTGACGCCAACGCGCGGCCAGATGGCGGCTGCCATACAGACTGTCCGTGTCGGACCACTCCCCAAACGCTTCTTCGCCATCGAAGAAGGCCAGATAGACGTCGTCGATGCGCGGCTGGTGCGCCAGCACCCGCGCCAACTCCAGCAGCAGACCGGTAGACGACCCGCCATCGCTCGCCCCCACAAACTTGCGTCCCGGAAAGTATTTGGTGTCGAAATGCCCGGTAATGGCGATGGCTTTATGCGCCGGACCCTTGCCCGGAAACTTCGCGATAATGTTCTTCATCGCGATCATCCCCTGCGGGGTTTTAGCCGTAAAAGCGTCCTCAATGATTTCGCACCCGTCTTTGCGGAGCTCGGCAATAATGTAGTTTTGCAAGGCAGTATCCGCCGCGGAGCCAGGCGGCCGGGGCCCGAACGCCACCGCCCGCCGCGTGAATTCGAGCGCCGAAGCCCCCGAGACGCCCGCGGCAGCCGCCGTCGCCCCCAACCCTAGAATGAGACCCGCCATCCACAGCTTCTTCGAAAAAGACATTTCTTCCTTAAAGGTAGCCTAAAGTTTTAGCCCTTGGCGTCCGATTTCCAGGCTCAAGTGATTCGAGCTTGCTCAAAAACGCTTAAGCTATGTATGATAGTACGTCCGGGCGGCAAGCCCCCGGGTAGTACTGGAAAAAGGACGCTGATCCATGACCTCCGTCGGTAGCATTCTTCGCGAGCAGCGGGAGAGCCAGGGACGGGCGATTGCAGAGATCGCGGAGGAACTCTGCATCACCC
>Ga0163163_10005008_pt1 | contig 11416 bp, 10 predicted proteins | sample S65metaG_FD_119766 | JGI IMG/M metagenome (GOLD analysis project Ga0163163, IMG submission 119766) | Switchgrass rhizosphere microbial communities from Kellogg Biological Station, Michigan, USA - S6-5 metaG | ecosystem: Host-associated > Plants > Roots > Rhizosphere > Soil | place: USA... | reverse complement strand
TGGGCGAGTTCGGTCCGGCGCCACGCTTCTCCGCGGCGGCGACTTCGGCAGCGATCAAAATAAAGGACGCGACATGTCCCGCATTGCACGCGGCGTTGCAGGCGTCGGAGAAAGGCGTGCCTTTCATGCCGCTGCGCGGTCTGATCGGCTCGGACATTTTGAAATACCGTGACGACTGGAAGGTTATCGACAGTCCGTTCGACTCTGACGATCCGATCGTCCTGCTCCCCGCCATCAAGCCCGACGTTGCGCTGCTCCATGCCCCGATGGCCGACCGCCTTGGCAATGTCTGGATCGGCCGTCAGCGCGAACTGGCGACAATGGCACACGCCGCGGCAAAGACCGTCGTAACCGTGGAAAAAATCTACGACGGCAACCTGCTCGACGACCCGACGCTTGCGGCCGGCACGCTTCCAGGATTTTACATCGAGAGCATTGCTGTTGCGGAGCGCGGTGCCTGGCCGCTTGGGCTGCCGGATTTCTACGTCGCGGACGCGGAACACCTCGCACTCTATGCCCGCATGGCGGCGACGGACGCAGGATTTGCCGAGTATCTGGACAAGTATGTCTATGAAAAGCGCGCGGCTTAGGTCGGGTTATGGCGAAAACCGGTTTTCGTGACGAAGAGCTTCTTGCCGATGTGATCACGCGATTGATCGGCGATGTGCGGCACGTTGCCGTTGGCAATGCATCGCCAATCCCGGCAACCGCGGCGCTGCTCGTGCGCGAGCGCGGCAAAGGACGCCCTTACGTTTCCCTCCTGCAAAGCCGCAAGCACAATTTCTTCACCGATGGCGGACGTGAACTGTTCGACTGCGCCGGCCAGGGCCGCATCGACGTATTTTTTCTTTCGGGCGGACAAATCGACGGACAGGGCAACGTCAATCTCGTGAGCATCGGGGAATATGATCGCCCGAAAGTGCGCTTCCCCGGGTCATTTGGTTCGGCCTATCTTTATTACGTCGTGCCCAAGGTCATCCTGTTTCGCACCGAGCATTCCCGCCGCACGCTCGTTCCAAAGGTCGACTTCGTCAGCGCGCCGGGCACCAGCGAGGAAAATGTCTTCCGGACCGGAGGACCGATCGGACTGGTGACCAATCGCTGCGCTTTCACATTTGCCGATGGACATTTCATGCTGGCAAGCGTGCATCCGGGCCACACGCTGGAGGAGGTCGTTGAAAACACCGGCTTCGAATTCGACAGGCCGCGGAGCGTCCCCGAGACGCCGGCACCGACGCCCGAGACGCTCAAGATGATGCGCGAAGTGGTCGCTCCGCAACTCGCCGAAGTCTACCCGCAGTTTGCAGCACAAGTGTTCGGTGTGGGCCAGGCTGCTTTCGCACGCTGAAAACCCTGCCCTTCCGGTCGCTAAACCCGTGGGCTAGTCTGCCGCCCGCGCGGCCGGCCCGGTCGCGCCATATCATAAGAAACGGAAGGAAGCGTCGGTGAAAACGGTTGAAGCGGCGGTGATCGGAGTCGGATGGGTCGGAGGCACGCGTGCGGAAACACTGGCGCGCACGGCATTGGTCGACAAATTGCATCTATGTGAAATCCGTCCCGATCGGCTCGCCGAAGTGAAGAAGCTGTACAAGCCCGCCACCGCGACGCTCGACTACAACGACATCATCAAGAACGACAATATTTCGGTCGTCTACATCTCGACCACGCCGGAATCGAACCATTACCCGATCTGCCGCGACTGCCTGAAGTCCGGCAAGAACGTGATGCTGGAAAAGCCGATCGCGCTGGAGCTGTGGGAAGCGGACGAGCTCATCCAGCTCGCCAAGCGCAACAATCTCAAGTTCACCATCGGCTATTCCCAGCGCTTCAATCCGAAAATCGCCTACGCCAAGAAGAAGATCACCGATGGCACGCTCGGTAATGTCGTCTCGGTGATGGTGAGCCGCCACCTTTCACGCAGCCTCGGCAAGAAGATCGCGAGCCGCGTGCGCTTATCACCAGTTGTGATGGAATCGACGCACGACCTCGATTTCGTGTTCTGGCTGCTGGAGCCGGCGAAACCGGTCAAGGTCTATTCGCAGGGTGCCTATGGATTCATGCAGCCGGTGAACGGCTCGCACGACATCATGTTCACCAACATCACCATGGACAATGGCGTCGCCGTGATGATTGCGGGCGGCTGGAATCTGCCGCCGAGTTATCCGAACTACTGCGCCACCTGGATCGAGATCACCGGCACCGAGGGCGCGCTGTTTCTCGACGACACTCAGCGCGACAACTGGCTCAACACCATGAAGGATGGCCAGCAATTCCCGATGTCGACCATGCCGGGTGAATGGGTGGATAACGTGTTCGCGGGCGGCATGGGTCCCGAGACGATCCATTTCCTCGAGGCTTGCATCCGCAATACCGCGGTCATGGTGACGCCGGAGAGCGCCCGGCGCGTCATGGAGACCTACAGCGCGGCGGACCTCTCGGCCGATCGCGGCGAACCTGTTGATCTGCCGCTTACCAATGAGGCGATCTCGGCGATCGCAGAGTTCAAGCAGAAGATCCGCGCTGGGGTCAATCAATGAAGAAGTCGTCCAAGGGTGTTGGCCTGGCGATTATCGGCGGCGGCCGCGTGGGGCTTTTCCGCGGCGAGGTGGCGGCGCGCCATCCGGCGGTCGAATGGATTGGCCTTGCCGAGAAGAACCCAAACCGCGCGGGAGAAGTAGGCCCGAAAGTCAGCGCCGATTTCGTCACGCAAAGTCATGTCGAACTGCTGAAGCGGCCGGAAGTGACGGCCGCGATCATCTGCACCGACGAGCACCTGCACGTCGATCCGATCATGACGGCCGTCGAGCGCGGAATTCCGATGCTGATCGAGAAACCGCTGGCAACAGACCTCAAGGAGTCCGCGCGGGTTCTCAAGGCAATCAAGGACGCCAAGATCGACGCCGTCGTCGGTTACACGCAGCGCTTCCGCCGCCGCTGGTTGGCGGCCAAGGAGAAATGCCGTACCGGCGCGCTCGGCGACGTCACCATGGTGACCTCGCGTGCATTCATGAACCGGCTCGTCGCCATCGACAATTACAAGCGCACTGACGATCCCTCGACGATCTCGCCGATGGTGATATCCGGCACGCACGCGCTCGACATCTGCATGTGGTGCCTGGAAGGAAAAACCGCGGTCGAATGCTACGCCCGATCGGTCGACAAGGTGCTCGGCCCTTCATACAAGGGCATCGACGGCACCGCTGGCATGATCAATTTCTCCGACGGCACCATCTATCATCTCAATATGTCGTGGGCGCTGCCGGTGACGTGGCCTGCGGCCGTGTATTCTCTTGAAGTCGGCATCGTCGGCACGACCGGGGTTCTCACCATCGACGACACGCATCGCGACATCGTTCTTGCGGTCTCCAAGCCCCAGTCGGAAGGATACAATCCCGATGCCAGCCGGCTGGTCGATTTCATGGGCAGCTACCCGCCCGGCGACATGGCACTCGGCGAATTACGCGGACCCATGGCGGAAGAAACCGACTCGTGGCTCAACCGCGTCGCACTTGGACTGCCGACGGCCGCGGCGACCGTCGAGGAAGCACACCGCAACCTGATGCTGACAAAAGCGCTCGATCTGTCGGCGAAACGCAAGCAACCGGTGCAGCTGCCGCTCGAGGCCGAGTAAGGCGCTCAACTAGCGGCCGACGGCACTGATGGTCGGCAGCACGCGATAGAGCTGGAACGCATCTCCCTCGAACACGAGTCCGAGGTGGTTCCTGTCCGGATTGCGCAGGCCGGGTGTCGTGAACAGGACGTAGACGTAGTCATAGTGCTGCGGCCAATCGTTCCAGAAATATGAAATATCCGCCTTGTCGCCTTCCGCAACTCGCAGGACGTATGGCAAAGACGGCGGCGTCCAATCCTCGGTTTCCACGTATTTCTGGAATTCCGTGCGCGCGTGCAGGATCTGCTTGCCCTTGACGGTGAACTCCGTCGAGACGAGCGCCGAACGCTCGATGACCGCCATCGACGCCGCGTGAACCAGGTTGAAATCGCTGATCTCTTTGCCCGTTGATCGGTCACCATAGACCACAAGAACGCGTGCACCGCGCTTGATCTTCTGAACCGACTGGAAAAATTCGTTGGTACCGCGATCGAGGTGGTTCCAGACCAGTTGGACCTCGGCGACTCGTACAACAAGAAGCAGCACACCCAGAGCCAGGAAGCCGTATCGAATCGAGCGATCTCGCAAGTCGACGTCGAAACAAGCCACAAGCATAAACGCAATCGCAATCGGCAGGCGCTGGTCCGCGAGATGCGCGCCGAACAAGGCGCGAGGCAGGGCAAGATAGGCAACGCAGCCGACGGCGAGAATGGCCCAGCCGGCTGCATTGAACTTCAGGATGCCGCGCCGGAAAGCATAGACACCACCGGCCGCAGCCGCTGCAAAAAAGAGCCCGGCGACTGCGAGATAGTAGACATTGAAAACAGCGACGAGGCCTTGCAGCTTGCCGCTGAACTCCCAAAACGCCGGTGAGCCCGGGGTATTCCAGGTCGGGCTGGCAACAAGGAGGACCATGAGCGGCAGGAAAGGAATACCGTTTGCAACAAGCTCGACGAGACGAGGTGCCCAGGGCTCGTTTCGTCGCAGCCACAGGCGGTGCAGTTCGAGCGCAAGCAATCCGACGCCGTAGACCCCCGCCGCAAACAAATGACAGAAGAACAGCACAAATGCGAAGGTGGTCGATATTGCGAGCCGCCAAGGCCAGGTACGTTCCCGCAACATAACCCAAGCCGCCAGTGCCCAAAGCGCGAGCCCGATCCCGAAAACATAGTTCATTACCCCAACCAGCAAGACGCCGTTGTAGAGCAGCGGCAGGGCAACAAGCGGCAGGAGTGACCAGCGGCCATTGAGCGCGCGGCTGAATACGAGGGTCCCTGAAGCAATCAGCGCGAAGGCTGCGATAATAAAAATCTGACCCGCGAGATAGACGCTCATAAACCGGTGCAAGACCGGAACGATGAGATCGATCATCAAGTTGGGAATGATCTGCCAATCGACGGCGTAGTAGCGGCCAAGATCGGGGTCCGTTCCGATCGCGTCAATGACGTGGGTCCGAGCCAGGTGATTGACGTAGTCCGACAGCGGCGGCAGCTGATGGGTCGCGATCGGGATCGACGCCACGGTCAGCATGACGACGAAAAGAAGCGCGATCGTAACCGGGCGAAGATGCGCCGGTACAGGCAGCCTGTGGTCGCTGCTTATTTGCAATGGTGAGCGACCCCCCGGCTGCTCCTTGTAACGCCGCTAAACTAGCAGGAGGCATCGACCGCGCAAACCGTCATTCGGTCTGCGCCTTAGACCGTAATCGCGTCAACGTCAGTGGGTGGCCCCCTTAGGAGGCCGCTATCGCTGGGCGCGCGCCGGCGCCGTCGTGGGACGCGCCGGGGGTGATGCTGGCGCCGCTGCCGGCGCGGGGCTGGAGCTCGAGCTCGAGCTGCTGCTGCCGCTACCTCCAAAGAGGAAGCGCTGCGGATTGTGCGCAAGATCGGTGATCGCCTTGCCCGCAATGTCGATCTGGCGCGTCGCCGTGCTCGTCATCCTGTTCACGCCGACCGTGATCTCCTCGGTGCGCTTGTCCAGATTGTCCATCAAGGTACGCGCGGAGGCGGTCGCCTCCTTGGCATTCTTCATTGTGTCTTTTGCGTCGCTTACGATGATATCGACATTATCGGAGTTGCGTGCCAGCGACGCACTAAACGTCGCGATATCCTTGACTGCCTGACGTATCGCTTCCTGGTTGGCTGCGATAACTTCTTCCGCCCTGTTCAAGACGTCCCGCGCTGCCTGCATCATATCCTGACTGGCGCTGGGATCCGCTCTCAAGGTGGGCGGCTCGCCCTCTTCGCGCTCGATCAAGGGCGTGGTCGCGGAAACGCCCTTCAGCGACACGGATGCGACGCCTGTCAGACCCTGAAATTCGAGGCCGACTTTGGTGTCCGAACGGATCGGTGTCGCTTTGTTGACCGCCAGCATGGCCACGACTTGCGACGGTTTGTCCGGATCGAGCGTCAGCCTGGTAACTTCGCCAACACGAATGCCGTTGAACAGAACATTGCCGCCGACGTGCAGACCCGACACGGTACTATCGAAGATGACACGGTAAGCGACGGCCTGCTTCTTGCCGGAGGAGTGGTGCAGCCAGAACACGAAGCCGAACGCGCCCGCGACGACCGCGAACGTGAACAGCCCGATCAGTGCGTAGTGTGCTTTTCTTTCCATCGCTCCGCTCCGTCAGTTCTTGGCCACAGCATGCAGCACGCGCGCCCGCGCGCCGTGGAAATAGGCCTTCAGCCACGGATGCTGCGACTTGAGCATCGTATCCATTGTTCCGGCTTCAAGAATCTTGCCCTCACCAAGGACCGCGATCCTGTCGCAGATCGTGTGTAGGCTGTCGAGGTCATGGGTTACCATGAAAACCGCCATTGCCGAAGTCCGCTGTAAGGTAAGGATTAACTGGTCGAAATCGCCCGCGCTGATCGGGTCGAGACCCGAAGTCGGTTCGTCGAGAAATAAAATTTCCGGGTCGAGCGCGAGAGCGCGTGCGAGTGCCACGCGCTTTATCATGCCGCCTGAAAGTTCCGATGGGTACTTGCGGTAGACATCGGGCTTGAGTCCGACCATTTCGAGCTTGGTGATCGCGATTTCGGTCATCAACCGGTCGGACACATCCAGATATTCGCGAATTGGGAACTCGACGTTTTCGCCCACGGTCAGCGAGGAAAACAAAGCTCCTTGCTGGAACAATATGCCCCAACGACGTTCGATTTCCTGGCGCTGCACCTCGCCGGCATGATCGAGGTCGACGCCGAATACGTCGATGCGACCCTGCTGCTTCGGCAGAAGCCCGACGATTGTGCGCGTAAGCACGGACTTGCCCGCTCCGGATGCGCCCACGAAACCGAGAATTTCGCCCCGGTAGACGTCGAGGGTGACGCCGTTGAGGATCCGATTCCCTTTCAGGTCGACAACCAGATCGTGCACTTCGATGATGGGAGCTTTGCGATCGATCGCCATGTCACATTCCGATCGACGCGAAGAACATGGCAAAAATACCGTCGAGCACGATGACCAGGAAGATCGACTTAACCACCGAATTGGTCGTCTGCTCGCCGAGCGATTCGGCGCTGCCCTGCACCTGCAGGCCTTCAACGCAGGCGACGACGCCGATGACCAGCGCCATGAACGGCGCCTTAATCAGTCCTACCTCAAACGTGTTCATCGTGACCGCTTCGCGCAGCCGCGTAAGGAAAACCTCCGGCGCGATGCCGCCGTAAAGCCATGCGACAAGACCGCCACCATAGAGCGCCGCCATCGATCCGAGGAAAGTGAGCGTCGGAACGGCGATCACCAACGCGATGATCCGCGGAAGAATGAGCACTTCCACCGGATCAAAACCCATCGTGCGCAATGCATCGACTTCCTCGCGCATGCGCATTGCCCCGAGTTCGGCGGTGTAGGAGCTCCCCGACCGGCCGGCGACCATGATGCAGACAATAAGTACGCCGACCTCCCGCAGCACGAGCACGCCGACCATGTCGATGACGTAGATGTCGGCTCCGAATTTTCGGAAATGAAAAATGCCCTGCTGCGCGAGAATTGCGCCGATCAAAACGGTGATCAGAAGGATAATCGGCACCGCTCGCCACCCCACTCGCTCGAGTTGATGGACGGTTGATGTAAAACGAAAGGTCGTTGGGTGCCGAATGACGCGACCGAAGGCGGCTATCAGCGAGCCGAGCATCTGCACAAACAGATAAAGGTCGGCGGCGACCGCCGACATCGTCATGCCGACACTCACGAGTGTCGCGACGATGCTGTTGGCGCGAGGCGGAGGTGCGGAAAGCGTCTGGGTGCCCGCGTGAACTTTTTCGAAGAGCCCCCGGAAATCTTCGCGCAACCCGACCAAGCGCGCTTCGCGTCCGTCTTTTGCCCACTGGCGCATCGTGCGCTCGAGCAGCCAGGCCCCGTAGGTATCGAGATATTCGACGCGATTGATGTTGATTGCGATGCCCCGGGCGGCGAGGCCACGCATGGCGGCTTCAACCTGCGGCTCGATCGCGCTGGCATATTCGGCAGTCCACGACCCAGCGGCGCTGAGTTCGACCCAATCGCCTCTCGTTTGGCCGCTGAGCAAAATTCCCGCCGTCACCGCACCATTCCTCCGTGCACGTCGCAGCACTACACCCGCGTCTCGCTGCGCAGGCGGTCGATGAGACAGGACTGGATGCGTTGCGGCGGGACTCCGCGGCCTCATCCCCAGCCGGTCGGCTGGTTATCGCCGCATCTCTAGGGCCGCATTGAGCGCGATCTCGCCCCGCCCCGTTACCGCTAAAAATTAACAAATTGGTGGGAATTCTTAAACGTCGATTAACCAATTAGGTTAATGCAACATTAACTATAGTTGCGCCGCCCCGACGGGCGCAGGTCAGCAGGCGGAAGCGCCGACGCAATTGGCATTGGCGTCGTTGACTGCGAAGAGGCTCTCCACCACCGGCCGCCCCATGTGTTTGACCGGCGGTATGGAGAGCACTTCCATATAGACCGTCCCAAGACCCTGCAGGCCCAACAGAGCGCCGGCGCCGAGCGTAAGATCCAGATCGCGATTGGCGACGAACGGTCCGCGGTCATTGATCGTGACATTAATCGACCGGTGGTTTTTTGGATTGGAGATGCGGACCAGCGTCCCGATCGGGAGCGTTTTGTGCGCGGCATGCCAGCCAATCGGATTGAAGCTCTTGCCGGTCGAAACCAATTTGTCTTCCCAATACATCGAGGCGACGACCCATTGGCCTGCCTGAATTCGGTCCAGCGTGTTCTCGCTGGAAACCCTCGACAGAGGCAGCGCTGCCAAAATGGCGCCCACCGCCAGCGCGACGCAAAGGCGAGCGACCGCGCGTCTTGCACGTGCAACGAGTCCCCGTTTCTCGATCACGTCCATCGATCTGATTCGGCAAAAGATTTTTGCCAAGCCCCAAATTCGCCTCGCGCGAATCACGTGCGGAGACGCTGAATGAACTGCATCTAATACGATTTGTTCCCAAGAGCGGGAAAAATGCGGCGGTTATGTGATTTGCCGGTGGATACCCTAGATGCGCACACGGAGGGGCTTGATCGACAATTCACCGGCAAGCTTGTCGAGCTGCGCGAGCAATTCCGGTGCGAGCGGTAATCCATGGTGGAGCCGGTCGGTGCGGCGTTTTGCACGCTGCTCGCCTGGTAGCCTGACGGTGTGGCCGGGCAGCGGCTTAGTGTCGCGGAGTTCGCGGATGTGGCGATCGACCTCGGCCTTGAACTGCGCGAGTGGCTGAAACCGGCCCGGGTCGAGAGCGACGACGAATTGGCCGGTGTTTGTGACTCGGTCCGGCTCGGCGTTGAAATCGACGCAGTCTTTGCCGAACAGCGCGCCGTTCAGCGTCCCGGCGAGAAGGCCAAGCGTAAGCGCAAGCCCCGCGCCTTTGTAGCCTGCCATCGGCAGCAGCAGCGCCTCGGCGCTCTTGTGCGGATCGACAACCGCTGCGCCGGTCTTCGGGTCGATCATCCAGTCATTGCGCAATGGCTTGTTCTGCAAACGATGGTTCTTGATGGTGCCGTAAGAGACGATCGACGTCGCAATGTCGAGAACGATCGGTGGCTCCTCGCCGGCCGGTATTGCAATCGCCAACGGGTTTGTGCCGAGCAACGGCTCCGCGCCGCCGGCGAGCGGCATATGGTTGGCGTTTGCCACCGCCGAATAGATCCCGACCATGTCGGCTTTCAGCGGCAGAGCGGCATAGACACCGGCGGCACCGGCGTGACCTGACATACGGCAGCCGACCCAGGCGATACCGCACTCGCGTGCGAGCTCGATCGCCGTCTCTGCGGCACGCGCGACCACGAGGTGGCCCATACCATTGTCACCGTCGACAAGCGCTGTCGCGGGCGCGCTGCGGCTCACAGTTATGTTGGGGCGTGGATTTGTTGAACGCAGCTTCAGGCGTTGAACATATTGCGGCAGGCGGAAGACACCGTGCGCATCAGCCCCGACCAGATCCGCCTCAAGCATCAGCTCCGCGATCCTGGCTGCGTCATCCTTGGGCACGGATACCTTAGCCATCGCATCAACGATCAGGCCGGTGACGGCCTTGGTCGGAATGCGTACGCCCTTGGTCGCCTCGACGTTCATACTTTCCCCAACAGCGCTTGAGCGCGCGTGCTCAAAATTTTCGTCTTGTCGGCCTCGGAGATCTTCAGGCCGCGCACGTGTCTGACGCAGTCCATCATGCCCATGTCATACGGATAGTCACTGCCCAGCATGACACGATCCGCACCGACATGCCCGATCATAAATTCCAGAACTGGCGCTGAATGCAGGATGGTGTCGTAGTAGAAGCGTTTGGCGATGTCGACCGGCTGTTTGGCAATATTCTTCTTGGGTTCCGGCCGCACCTGCCAGCCGTGCTCCCAGCGCGCCGCCTGATAGGGCGTGAAACCGCCGCCATGGGCGAGCACGACGGTCAATTTCGGATGGCGGGCGAGCACGCCGCCGAAATAAAGGCAGGCCGCGCCGATCGTGGTGTCGAGCGGATTGCCGATGAGATTATTCAGATAATAGGACTTCATCCGGTCGGCGCCGGCGACGTTATTCGGATGGATAAAAACGAAAGCACCGAGTTCTTCCGCCGTCGCCCATACCGGCTCGAAACTCGGGTCGTCGAGGTTCTTGCCCATGATGTTGGACGCAAACATTGTTCCGCGCAGCCCGAGCTTTGTCATTGCCCGCTTCAGCTCGTCGGCAGCCTTATCGGGCGCCTGCATCGGCAGCGTCGCAATGCCCATGAAGCGCTGATGGTTCTGCTTTACCAGTTTGGCAATCTGGTCGTTCTGGATGGCGGCCGTCGCGGCACCAAGCGAAGCGTCCTGGTTGTAGAGATAGGTTTGCGGCGTGGCGGAGAGCACCTGGACATCGACGCCCATCGCATCCATGTCGCGCAGGCGATGCGCGAGATCAAAGCCGCCGCGCGGAAAAGGACGATAGAGCACGCCACCGACGTCGAGCGTTGCTGACTCGGCATCGACCGGGGTGATGGTTACAGGGACCTTGGGAGCTTCCTTGCGCAGCAGCGCGGCGGTTTCCTCGGTCAGGATATGGGTATGGGTATCAATTGTCCGAACGTTGCTCATTTCACCACCAGAAAGACACCACAACAATGCACGGCAAGGAGCGCCTGAGTGCCGCAGCCCAGGCGTTGACGCAAGCCCCTGTTGGCGACGGCTCTTTCCGCTATAAACAGGGGTCCCGCCCGTCTAAATCCGGAATCCGCATGACCACGACTTCCCGCACCAGACAAACGCCGCGCGTCGAGGACAACGCTTTGGTGCGTGGCGCCGGCCGCTTTATGGACGACCCACGCCTCCCGAATACCGCCT
>Ga0163163_10005007_pt1 | contig 11416 bp, 6 predicted proteins | sample S65metaG_FD_119766 | JGI IMG/M metagenome (GOLD analysis project Ga0163163, IMG submission 119766) | Switchgrass rhizosphere microbial communities from Kellogg Biological Station, Michigan, USA - S6-5 metaG | ecosystem: Host-associated > Plants > Roots > Rhizosphere > Soil | place: USA: Michigan... | reverse complement strand
TGGTGGTATCCAAATTCTGCAAAGCGATTAACTTCTGCAATTCCGCTTTCACTCTTTATTCACTCCTCAAAAGATCTGGTTTTTTTATGACGGCTTTCATCTCTTTGATGATCACACAACAAGCGCTTTTGGGCAAGAGGAGCGCTGAAATGGGGGGTCAGGCAGAGGCGGCACCAAGGCAGGAAGCAGAGCAAGAAGGGATTATTGGTCAGTTGTCATTTGACATTTATCAGTTATCAGTTTGGGTCTTTTAAGAGCAAACAGACAGATCGAACTCAATTCAAGGTGTTTGTTCCAAACAACTACTTACGCTTTTCCTCAGACGGACAACTGATAAATGTCAAATGACAACTTTACGAATAATCCCTTCCAGACGTTACGGAATTAGATCGGGCCCCGACTTGTCTTAATGACCCTGACATTCGGAACCCTGATTCGGGGCATCTGGATGTCTATTGAAGGAATTGTCGGTAGTTCGATCCTGGGCATCGAGATGTTTATTTACGTGCCCGTCCCCAACTCGATTCTCGGTATAACAATTCGCCGTCCTATCTGCGGACCGCCAATAGTTCCACCATGTAAGCCACCATCCAACGGCAACACTCGCATCGTCTGCTGAGTCCTGTTGCGAATAATGGTCAACGTAACTTCGCCCTCTTTTTTGCGATTGATAACGCGCGAAATATCGCCACTCGCATCAACAGACTCACCGTCGACCGCTGTAATTACATCTCCGGCTTTCAGACCCGCCTTGGCGGCTGGACCATCTTCAGAAACTGAAGTAACAAGCACCCCCTTGCCGCCGGTAACGCCAAAGTAGTCGGCGAGCTGTTTTGTTAGTTCTGTAGTACTGATGCCGATCCTGCGACTGCCAGCCAGCGCGAATGTCCATGGTCCATCGTTATTAAATGTCGGACCTTCCCATTCCCAGTTGCCGCCGTTGCCTCTCAGCAAGCCTTTGAAAGCTTCGTTGTTACTCCGACGCCCCATCGTCGCTGTTACTTCATGCTCGGCGCCACTTCGACTAACTGCAACGTGAACGGATTGGTCTGGCGCAATCTCAGAAACAACGCGATTGAGTTTGCGAACACTCGTTACGTTTTCGCCGTCAATTCGAAGAATCACATCACCTTGCTTGAGACCTGCTTTTTCGGCTGGACTGTCTTTGACGATCCGCGTGACTCCGACACCTCGAACCTGGTTGAGGTTGTAACGGGCCATGTTCTCCTTGCTGATGTCTTCGGCATAAACACCGAGGAATCCACCACCGGTCACCAGCGTCATCACGTCTTGAGCCGCGTCGTCCGGTTCAGGCGTAGGAGGAGGCGTTGCAGGCTCCTGAGCCAGCGCGATGCTGGTGGTTAAAGTAATCACAAAGAGGAGACTAAGTGCGTGCTTAGTTTTCATAAACGAATCCCTCCGGAAGAGTTTTGCTCTTACACGCAGGAGGCAGGACTGTGGTTCCAAAAATTTCGAACCCTGTTTATGAGTTACGTGAATGGGAAAGACTTACTGAGGGAGTCCAATACGTCGTACAAGATCTGAAAATCTTGGATCAGAGTGCAGTACATCGAACCTGGGTTCGAGTTTAATATTTGTCATCTGATAGGTGCGTTCCTCGAAACCCTTTTCCAACCATGCAAAGGCCTGATCCTTGTCACCTAGGCCTGCATAGATCAATGCGATGTAAGCAGAGCGTACGTACCGTTCTTGAGAAAACTGTTTTAATTCGTTTATTTGTTCCTGGGCTTCGCTCTTTCTTCCGGTCACTGCATACAGGTGGCCTAAACCGGCAACTGCATGCTGCGGATCTCTCCCAGACAGAGACACTGCTTTCTTAAATGCTGCAAAGGCTTCGTCGTACATCCCTTTCTGCTCGTAGGCAGCGGGAAGGAATTGATGCACAGGAGGAAAATCAGGATCCAACTCCAGCGTCTTCTTGAATTGGTCGATCGCACGATCGTAATCGCGTTGAAAATAGTAAGCCATCCCTAGCTCAAAGTTGATAATTGGGGATAGCGGATCCATATCTTCAGCTACTAGTCGCTCCTTGATGGCTTCTTCGGGTCGATTCATGCATTGCAGATATCCTCCGTACCATTGGTGAGCTGGGGCATACCGTGGATTCAACTCTATTGCTCGCTTGTATTCCTTTTCAGCACCCGCCCAGTCCCAATCATAGGCAGCCAACACTCGTCCCAAAGTTGTGTGTGCTTCGGCGAGTGACTCATTAAGTTCCAACGCACGCGTTGCGGCGGTTCTAGCTTTTGGCATCGCCTCTTTTGGTGGCATCTGAATACCGGGCACAACGTATGCATCAGCCAGACCGGCGTAAGCAAGCGCGAAGGTCGGATCCTTTTCAATCGCCTGATTATAATAATCAATCGCTTTGTTGACCCCTTCATTGGTGCGTTTATTCCAATGGAAACGGCCCCTGAGGTAGAGTTGATAAGCTTCCTGGTTATCGGTATAGCGAGTGGCAAGCGCACGATCGTCTACCGAAACCTTGAGCTTCAAGTTCTCAACGATCTCCTTCGCAATTTCACGCTGCGTCACTAACAAGTCTGACATCTTTCGATCATATTGCTCGCCCCATAAGAGTCGATTGTCGTTGACGTCCACGAGCTCAGCGCTAATTGTCAGGTTGTCGCCACGCTGCACTATCCGTCCTGAAAGTACCGCACTCACGCCCAGCTCCTTACCCACGCTAATGGCGTCCGCTTTTTTCCCCTTGAAACTGAACACTGTGCTTGTCGGACTTACTTTAAGACTCGGTAACTGAGACAAACGATAGATGAGAGATTCAGTTAGGCCGTAAGCGAGATACTCAGAATCCTGATCAGAACTAAGAGTTTCGAAAGGCAAAACCGCAATTGAATCGAACGTGGCGTTGGACTTTCGGGACCTTGAATAGGCGAAAATAGCAATCAGCGCTGAAGCCAGGACAAGTGCTACCACTAATGTCGCGAGTTTGTGCTGCTTGAATATCGAAACCACATGTTCTGATCCAGACGCAGTGGTAACACGTTGTGCCGGAGTCGCGGCGGTAGCCCCATCGTTCGAGGTTCGTGAGGACTCGTTAGTATTTAGCTCGGGTGACGCTGTGCGTTCGATCTCTGCACTAACTTCGAGTTTGCGTTTCAGGTTACGCAGATCAATCAGTAAATCCTTCGCCGACTGGTAACGATCCTCCCGATCTTTTGATAGCGCCTTCGCAACTATACGTTCAAGTTCAGGTGGCACTTCGTCCGCATAGCGAGTTAGTGGCGGTGGCTCCTTTTGTAGTATGAGGGCCAGAGTTTCAGTGGCGGTATTCGCGACGAACGGTACTTGCCCGGTTACCATCTCGTAAAGCACCGCACCCAGACTCCACAAATCTGTGCGAGCATCAGCCGTCATGCCTTTGGCCTGTTCGGGCGACATGTAATTCGCTGTGCCCATCACGACGCCGGGTCCGGTATGAACTTGTGCTCTCGTAGGAGCGTCCGGATCGCCGTCGAGCGTCTCAGGCTCGATCAGCTTAGCCAACCCGAAGTCCAGGAGTTTCGCGTAACCATCTGTACGCACCATGATGTTTTCGGACTTGACGTCGCGATGGACAATACCGGCCGCGTGGGCAGCTGAAAGAGCTCCAGCTATTTGAATTGCAATTTCGAGAATCTGCCCGAGGTTGAGTCCGCTCTTGATCCGTTGCTGGAGCGTCTCACCTTCAACGAACTCCGTAGCAATAAAGCGCAAGTCACCCACCGCTCCAATTTCGTAGATGGTCAGTATGTGCGGATGATTTAGCGCCGAGGCAGCCTTAGCTTCGAGAACAAAGCGCTGCAGCCTGTTCTGTTGCGAGGCAATGTGGGCAGGAAGGATTTTTAGAGCGACGGTCCGATTGAGATCATTGTCGGTGGCCTGGTATACCTCGCCCATTCCACCTTCGCCAATCTTCCTGCGAATTTCGTAACGCCCAAGTCTTGTTCCAATAGAAAGCGTCATATCCTGAACCAGCGAATCGCAAGGGGTTCAAGTCAGTAGAACACGTAAGGTGTGCACCCGTGGAATATTTCTCTTAGAGCGACTTATAGACTTCCTGGTGGCCACTGAGTTCGTAAGCCAGTTTACCCTCAGAGTGGGCGAGATCAAGGTGAGCAACGGCCTCAGAGACTGCGAGGAACTTGTGAACATCGTCAGCGCCGGGGAACATTTCCAACGAAACATCCCAAGCCGTCGTGCCATTCTTAGAAACGAGTTTGATGACCTTTGCCTGTCGTTCCTGAATTGCTCTGATGTAGCGATTGAACAGCTCGTCGTAATCGTGGACGGGTTCACCATGACCACCATAGACAAGCGTCGGCGCAAATGTGCGTAGACGAGCCAGGCTCACGAGATATTCGGCAAGCGATGGAAAACGCTTCGAAGGATCGATTGGATCAGGAGACAAAACCGGATTAGGAGTAATGCGCTTCAGCACACAGTCACCGGCGATAACGGTGCGATCTGCCTCACGTACAAAAGAACACGAACCTGGTGTGTGACCTGGGGTGTGAACAATTCTCAGTGAGCCTGATTCAAATTCCAACTCCGTGTCGTCCCATAGTGGCGAGTGTTCATGATCTCCAAAAGTGTCGGCGTATTTTCGAACGCCTTCATACATTCGACGCAACCTCGCAATTTCGTCGTCAGGCACACCGGCACGAACCAAAAGGTTTCGATGTTCGTCGTATTCCAGCCGGCTGTGTCGATGACCAGTTTCCCATTCATGAACAAGCACGTCCGCGTTCTTAGCTTCGTCGCGTAGTGAACGAGCGAGCCCACAGTGGTCTTCGTGTGCGTGCGTGAGAACGATGCGGCGAATATCGGAGACGCGAAAACCTGCCGACCTTAATCCCGCGCGTAAAGCTTCGATCGCTTCTTTGGTCTTTGGGCCCGTGTCGATGATGGTGATCGGATCATCGGCGATGAGGTAGACGTTGACCGGACCGATGTAGAAGGGGGTGGGGACGGAAATTGGGATGATCTTCATACGGCTGGTTAGATCTCAAATTTCAGATCTCAGATCTCACTGTTAAACTAACCTGAGTCTTTTCCTTTCCACCGATATTGCTCCCATTCCTTCTGTCGTTCTTCGCGATCCTTCTTAGCCTCAGCAAGTTGCCGGCTTTTGTCCGTCAAATAGCGCTGCCCTTTTATATCTGTATTTTGAAGAGAACTACACCAACCACTTAGCTGACGCGAGATCTTCGTCGAACGCGCTCTGATGTTGAGTATCTGGTTCAAAAGAGACTGGAAAGACTGTAAGCGTTCCAAAAGATAAGTCAACGAACGAACTTCTCCTGAAGAGCCCTTCGAGATGTATAGAAAGGTTAAGGTCTCCTGGGTTGACCCCCGTTCAAAACCCTCAGCGATGTTATTGGATACTGAGACGCCAGCACGTTCGAGTTGATCTTTTAGACTGTAGTAACCTTTGAATTCTGGTCGAGACGGCAAATCAAAGATCTGAACTGCTAACTCGATGGCGTCCTGCCAAACCGGCAACTCTTCGAAACGAGTGTATTTCATGTGAGGAATTGGCCTTCATAGTGAGAATGGATAAAGCCGAATTCGAAATCTCAGATCTCAAATTTGAAATCCCACAGAAAAGCATGGTTGTGAAATATCAATTAACAAACCACGTTCCCGACTCTCTGAAATCTTAAATCTGAGATTCTGAGATCTGAGATCTCAAACTTGTGATCTCCAGAAAGCCTAGTTCTAGAATTGAATTAACCAAATAACGTTCTCGACTGTGAGATCTGAGATCTTGGATCTGAGATCGCCGCAGCGGCCACTGAGATCTTAGTAGGTGTATCTATTCGCCGCGATCATCTCATCTGCAATCCTCTGCCTCGCCGCAATCGTATTCATTGGCTGCAACTTCGTGAACCGTCGCAGCGCAGCCAGTAGCGTGCGCAACTCATCCCCTTCCGACATCCCCGCCAACGTGTTCTTCGCACGCGCTTCGATCCGTTCAACTGCGTCGTTGCAAAAGACTCGCGTCATGTCGAGGTAACGGGCCGACGCCTCTTCGCCTTGCGACTCAACCAACTTGCGGGCACGCAGAACCGCAGTCTCCATTGCGTACGTGTCCATGATCACATCCGCGATACCCATCAAGATCTCCTGCTGGTCGCCAAGCTTCATCATGTATTTCTGTGCAGCAGTTCCCAAAGTCATCAACGCAACCTTCTTTGCGTTTTGTGCGAGTTTCTGTTCCGCGGCAAGAACTGTTTCGTCGTCGTCGAATCCTCCCAGCTGCGGTGAAAGGACTTCATCCATGAGAGCCTGCGCAGCGGGCAACAAAGCGAGTCGACCACTCATGGCACTCTTCATCAAACGACCTGGAATCAACATGCGATTGATCTCGTTGGTTCCCTCAAAGATTCGGTTGATGCGTGCGTCGCGATAGGCTCGTTCGGCCGGATAATCTGACGAGTAACCATAACCGCCGTAAATTTGCACCATCTCATCGGCGACATAATCGCAGTACTCCGAAAGTGCGACCTTGATAATCGAACACTCAGCAGCGTACTCCTCAATTGCGCGCAGTCGAGCATCCATATCTTTCGCGTCAACCGCGCCTACTCCGGCCTCAATCATTCCGAGCGTGCGATAGATCATCGACTCGCCAACCCACGTACGAATCGCCTGCTCAGCGAGCTTCGATTTGATTGCGCCAAAGGACGAAATAGATCTGCCAAACTGATGACGCTCGTTCGCGTAACGCACCGAGTCGTGCACCATCAACTTCATTCCGCCAATGCACATCGCGCCTAGTTTGAAGCGACCGATGTTTAAAACGTTGAAGGCGATCTTGTGACCCTTGCCTACTTCACCGAGTAGGTTCTCAACGGGAGTTCGCACGTCCGACAATACGAGAGCAGTTGTGCTCGAACCCTTGATGCCCATCTTGTGTTCTTCTGCGCCAGAAGTCAGACCTGGTTGTCGCTCAACGATAAATGCACTGAACTTGTCGCCGTCGACTTTGGCAAACACGATGAAGATATCTGCGAAGCCGCCATTGGTGATCCACATCTTTTCGCCGTTGAGAATGAATTCCGTTCCGTCGTCACTAAGGCGGGCCGTAGCCTTGGCCGCCATGGCATCGGAACCGGAACCGGCTTCGGTTAAAGCGTAAGCAGTGATCAGTTCGCCGGCTGCAATCTTCGGCAAGTACTTTTGCTTTGCTGCTTCGGTAGCGAAGTAGATGATTGGCAACAAGCCAATTCCACTTTCAGCACCGAGTGTGGTTGCGAACGAAGCCGAACGTCCGATGTTTTCACCTACGAGCGCGCCGCTCGTTTGGTCCAAGCCGAGCCCGCCGTACTCTTCCGGGATGTTGGCGCCGACTAACCCAAGTTCCGCAGCCTTGACAACGAGTTCACGCGAGAGTTTCCAGTCGTGCTTCTCAAGCTCATCAATGCGAGGATTCACTTCGTTGTCGATGAACTGCCGTGTTGTATCGGCAATCATGCGATGTTCTTCGGTGAAGTCTTCCGGTGTGAAGATCTGGTCTGTGGTTCGCTCTTCGATCAGGAATGCGCCACCCTTAATGAGTTGTTGTTGTTCGGCTACGGCTGACATATAGATCTCCTTTTATTCTCTGTGTCTCTGAGTTCTCTGTGGCTCTGTGTTGAAAACTGTTGCGTGAACTTCTAGGCCTCATTTTCAACACAGAGGCACAAGGATCACAGAGACACGGAGAGCACCTTAAACTCGCTCAAAAATTCCGGCGGCGCCCATGCCACCTCCCACACACATCGTCACCATCCCATAGCGACCATTGCGGCGTTCGAGTTCGCGAAGAATTGACGAAGTCAGTTTCGCACCTGTGCAGCCGAGCGGATGTCCGAGTGCGATTGCGCCACCGTTGACGTTCACTTTCTCTGGATCCAATCCCAACGTCTTGATCACCGCCAACGACTGCGCCGCAAACGCTTCGTTCAACTCAATCACATCGATATCCGCTAGTGTAAGACCTGCAAGCTTCAACGCTTTCGGAATCGCAAACACAGGTCCAATTCCCATTTCTTCAGGCGGGCAACCCGCAGTTGCGTATGCGACAAAGCGCGCCATGGGTTTCGCACACAAAGCTTTCGCCCGCTCACGCGACATCACGATCGCGGCCGCTGCACCATCTGACATTTGCGACGCGTTGCCTGCCGTGATTGTTCCCTTCACTTGAAATGCGGGCTTCAAATTAGCAAGACTCTCCGCTGACGTGTCGCGACGAACTCCTTCGTCTCTATCAAATACAACCTCACGTCTCTGCTTCTTACCTTTCTCGTCCATCTCCTCCAACACAACGTTCATCGCTACTGTCTCGTCCTTGAACTTGTTCGCGTCTAATGCGGCCGCAGCTCGTTTATGTGATCGCAAGGCAAACTCGTCCTGCTCTTCACGCGTCACTTCATACTTGCGTGCGACGTTTTCTGTCGCGAGTCCCATGTTCAAATAGAAGTCAGGGTAGTGTTCGACCAGGTAAGGATTCGGACGGATAGTGTGACCACCCATCGGAATCATCGACATCGTTTCCAAACCGCCCGCGACGATCACATCGGCGCCGCCACTTCTGATTCGGTCCGCAGCCATCGCGATCGATTGGAGTCCTGAAGAACAGAAGCGATTGATTGTCATCGCACTGGTTTCAACCGGAAGACCAGCGCGAATGGCCGCTGCTCGTGCGACATTCATTCCCTGTTCAGCTTCCGGCATCGCACAGCCCATGATCACGTCTTCGATCTCTAAAAGCTCGAGCCCGGGAACACGTGCTGCCGCTTCCTTGATCACCGCGGCGCCCATCTCGTCAGGACGCGTGCTTCGCAATGTCCCCTTGGGTGCTTTGCCAACCGCGGTACGAACTGCGGATACGATTACTGCGTCAGTCATGATTCGGTAAACTCCTTGGAGTGCGGTGCCCCGGCACCGCTTTGGTAAAGTGATTCTTCTCTTTCTTCAACGTCTCGCGCTACTAAAGCGGTGCCGGGGCACCGCACTCCAAGGAGGCATTTAATTTCTCAACGGCTTCCCTGTCTTCAACATGTGCGCGATTCGTTCCTGCGTCTTACGCATACTCACCAACTTCAGAAATGCCTCGCGTTCAAGATCCAGCAGATACTGCTCGGACACACGCGTCGTATGGTTCAAGTCACCACCAGTCAGGATTCGCGCCAGCTGCGTTCCAATTTCAGCGTCATGATCTGAAATGTATCCGGCACGCTTCATCTGATGAATGCCCAGCTTCAGCGTCGACAACGCCGGCAGACCCAACGCGAGGATGTCTGTCCGCGGCTGCGGCGCAACGTAGCCACTCGCGGCCAGCGACAGAACATCCTTCTTCGCGTCGGCGATCAAACGATCTCCGTTCATTGAGATCGAGTCGTCAGCCGACAGAAAACCAAACGACCTGGCTTGTTCCGCAGACGTCGCAACTTTTGCCAGGGCAATCGTCTCAAACGCTCGCTTCACAAACGGGAATGGGTCAGCATCGTCTGCCCCTTTTGGAATCGCATCGAGCGCACGCAGGAGCAGCTCTTTCGTACCACCGCCAGCCGGGATGATGCCAACACCAACCTCGACTAAACCGATGTAAGTCTCCGCGGCCGCTCTAACGCGATCGGCGTGCAAGACCATTTCACAACCGCCACCAAACACCATTTGAAACGGCGCGACCACAACCGGCTTCGGTGAATAACGCAAACTCATCGTCGAGTTCTGGAACACTCGCACGATCATGTCGAGTTCTTCCCAGTTCTCATCCTGCGCTTCCATCAACATCAACATGATGTTTGCGCCGACGCAGAAGTTCGGGCCCTGATTGCCAACGACTAAACCGACAAAGTTCTTTTCAACTTCGCTCAGCGCAAACTTCAACATCTGTAAAGTGTCCCCGCCGATAGCGTTCATCTTCGAGTGAAACTCAAGACACGCGACGCCATCGCCAATATCGATTAACGATGCACCGGCATTCTTCTTGATAACACCTGTCCGATCTTTCACGGACTTGAGAATGATGACGCCCGGCTGATCGGAAAGCGGAACGTACCTGGACGCGGCGAAGTCGAAATAGAACTGTTGGCCGTTTTCTTTCTTGTAGAACGAGGTAGCACCCGACGCGATCATCGCAGAGACATTCGCGGGCACAGCGATGCCATCTTCCGTCATTCGCGAAACAGACTTCTCAACTCCAATGGCGTCCCAGACTTCAAACGGCCCCAACTCCCAACCAAAGCCCCAGCGCATCGCCCGGTCAACTTCAACGACATTGTCCGCGATCTCCGGAATACGTTTCGCAGCGTAGGTCAGCGTTTTCGACAGTGTTTTCCACAGAAACGTGCCGACTCGATCTTTTCCCCAGGTTAACGCTTTGATTCGTTCTGGCGCGTCCTCGATGTTTTTCGCCATGTCGAGCGATGGCAGCTTCACCTTCTCAGACGGGCGATATTCGAGCGTGGCCATGTCGAGCGTCCAAATGTCGCGCTTGTCCCCCTCGCCTTTCTGTTTTCTGTAGAAGCCCGCTTTGGTTTTGCTACCAAGCAAACCACGCTCGACCATTTTCGCCAGCGGCTCAGGCACAACAAACATAGCGCGTTCCTCATCATCGGGAAGCGCTTCGTAGAGGTTCTTTATGACGTGTGTAAAAACGTCCAGGCCGACTAGATCAAAGGTTCGAAACGTTGCGCTCTTTGGACGACCCACGGCAGGCCCGGTCATACGATCGATCTCTTCGATCGAATAACCATCTTCCAGCATCGTCTTGATCGTATAGAGAGCTCCGAACGTGCCTATACGATTGGCGATAAAGTTCGGGCGATCCTTCGCAGGCACGACTCCTTTGCCGAGTCGCTGATCAAGAAACCCGTAAATGAAGCAGGAGACTTCCGGCTTCGTCCATTCAGTGCGAATTATCTCTACGAGGTGGAGGTAGCGAGGCGGATTAAAAAAGTGAATCCCGAGGAAGTGCTGTTTGAAATCGTCGGATCTACCTTCAGCAAGGAGATGAATCGGAATGCCACTCGTATTTGAAGCGACGATTGAACCTGTCCGTCGATACTGGTCGACGCGTTCGTAAAGTGAACGCTTGATCTCGAGGTTTTCGACTACAGCTTCAATTATCAGATCGCAGTCTTTTAATTTTGCAAGTTCGTCGTCGAAATTGCCGATTGAAACAAGTGCTGCATCGTCAGGAGTAAAAAAGGCTGCCGGCTTTGCTTTCTTCGCACCTTCAAATCCGTTCCGCGCAATTCGGTTGCGCACTTGTGGACTATCGAGTGTCAGTCCTTTCGCCTGTTCATCCGGCGTCAACTCGCGCGGCGGTATATCGAGTAGCAGCGTGGGCACACCTGCGTTGGCGAGGTGGGCGGCGATTTGCGCCCCCATGGTGCCGGCT
>Ga0163163_10005006_pt1 | contig 11417 bp, 8 predicted proteins | sample S65metaG_FD_119766 | JGI IMG/M metagenome (GOLD analysis project Ga0163163, IMG submission 119766) | Switchgrass rhizosphere microbial communities from Kellogg Biological Station, Michigan, USA - S6-5 metaG | ecosystem: Host-associated > Plants > Roots > Rhizosphere > Soil | place: USA: Michigan... | reverse complement strand
GTCCGGCAGGCGCACGTAGCTCTTCAATAGGTCGAGCTGCAAGTCCTTTGCGCGCTGCAGCTCCATCTCCAAGTGAGCTGGGCTTGAAATCGCAATGCCCATCTTGTAGTAAGTCCGCAACCACTCGAACAACCAGCCGGACGCGTAGACCCGCGGACCCGGCCGCACGCCCGCTTCATTCGCTTCGCGGTCCTCCGCCGCTTCATAAGGAGTGTTGCCGGGGCTGCGCACGGTGGTGACTCCGAATGCGAGCCATGCCCGACCCTGCGCCTCGCCAAAGTCTTTCTGCAAGTGCGAATGGTATTCGATCAGGCCCGGCATGACATAGAGATTCGACGCCGTCGCGTCGACCACCGTCGCGCCACTCGTGCCGAGAGCCGGCGAATGCGGTGTCACGCTCTTAATCCGATTGCCTTCGATCACGATATCCACGTCGTTGCGGGCACTTTGGCTGATCCCGTCAACCAGATGCGCCGCGTGAATGACGATGCGGCCCTTCGGCACGTCGGGGGTGTATTTCAGGTCAAGCGGAATGGTTTTCACTTCACCCGTCTCGATGTCGACTGACTTCAGCTGATTGCCCGGCGCCTGATACAGAATGCGCTTCGAATCGCCGAACCAGCTCGGTGCGTGTGTACTTTCGGTGGTCACATGGCGTGGCGGTCCGAGCGGCTCGCCCGCCGGTGAAACCGGCCATACCGCTAGCACCCCTTCGTAGATCGCAGCCATCTTGGTGCCGTCCGGCGACCACACCGGCCCGCATTCGCCGCGCGAGTCGATCGAAAGAGTCGGCACCGGCGCGTACCATTTGTGTGTGCCACCCTCAGCGGACATTGTCAGTATCTGATTCGTCCCCTCCCGGAAGCGCTTTGAATACGGCGCCACCATTGCCAGGGCGACGGTCTTCCCGTCGGCTGACCAGGTTGGTGTTCCCGGAGCGAACAGCGAGTCGTGAATCTTCGTGACCTGCCCGCTCGCGACATCGATCACCGAAACATTGGACTCCCGCCACATCGCATTCACGTCGAAGAAGGCAATCTTCTTGCCGTCCGGCGACCAGGCTGCGCCCTGCGGCTGCGTCGTCATGTGTGTAAGCTGACGGTCGCGACCGGTCTTCATGTCGCGGATCCATAGCTGGAGAAGGCCGCCGCCCTTGTCGGACGAGTAGACCAGTTGGTTGCCGTCCGGCGACCATGCCGGATCGGTGTCCAGATACTTGTCTTTCGTGATGTTCTCCGGCTTCCCGCCCACCGGCATCACATAGATATCGCCCACCGCCGCGAAGGCCACCTTCGTTCCATCGGGCGAGATCACGGGCCGTACGATGCCGACGGCCTGGCGCGGCGCGACGGAATCGAAGTCGCGTTTATGCGTGTAAAGCGTCGGCGTCACAACGAGAGTCGCCTTGAAATCGACGGTCTTCGCATCTCCGCCCTTCAACGAACGCTTGCGAATCTTGCCGTCGGAAATGTAATAGAAGTCGGTCGGCGACGTCCAAGAAGCACGGAACGCGAATACATTTTCACTGCCGGTCAGTGGCTTGCCGTCCACTTCCAGTAGGCTTCCGCGATCTGCGTCAGAGTGATACACGATTTGCCCGCCCGGCCCCCAGGATGGAGCATCCATACGGCCGGACGCGGTGAGCACCTTGCGCTCCTTGGCGTCGGCGACATTCACCGCCCACAAGCCGCGGCCTCCTTCCCGCGTGGACGCGAACGCGATCTCCTTGTCGTCGGGTGACCAGCTCGGCAGGTAGTCTTCAGCCGGATTGTTGGTCAGTTGTTTGAACGTTCCGGTCTTCAGATCCAGCACCCAGATGTTGTAGTCGCTGCCCAGTGGATCGCCCCGATCCGAGGAAAACGCGATCTTGGTTCCGTCGTGCGAGTAGATCGGTTCCCGATCGTCGAACGGACCCCAAGTCAGCTTGTGCTGGTGACTACCATCCGGCGCCATCGCCCAGATGTCGTAACCGCCATCGTGATATCCAAAGTAAGTGATCCACTTTCCGTCGGGCGACCACATTGGTTGCCGCGCATCGCTAAACAGATCCGTAATGCGCTTGGCCGCGCCGCCGGTCGCCGGGAGAGTCCAGATGCTCCCTTGCATGTCGATGGCAAGAGTCTGGCCGTCCGGTGAAACGGCCACGGACATGGATGTGCCTTCGCTCACGGTCACGTTGACCGGCGGCTTGACGTTTTGAGCGGTCAGCGTCGCGGCGAGAACGATAAGGGCGCTGAAGTTCAGAGTCCGCATCCTATGGGTCCAGCGGATCCTGCGGATCAGCCTGCAGGGAATCAAGGGCCGGCCGAAACTCCAAATCGAAGGGTGACGTGCGGCCGAGAATCTGTTGGGGCACGTAGCCCAGTTCATCCATGCAGCGCTTCGTAAACGCTGGGCTCTCGATGCTTTGGCTCTGGCCCAGGTCCGTTGTGACCAGGGCCTTCTTGTCGAAAGGCATCCCATAGCGATACATCAGGCGCGCGGCGTTCCGCATGTTGGTGGTAGTGTGGCGCGCATGCGGCTCGATCAAGATGGCGTCAGCGGGAATTCCAAACCGCGTCACTAAATCCCGCTTCATCTCGATGGCTTCGGCGAATTCGGTCTGCGACGGATGAACGAAACCTCCCGACACCAGTAGAAACGGCGCCTTCCCCTCGCGAAAGCGTTTCGCGGCGATTTCGTCGCGGAGCTTGCCCTCGGGCGAGAGCGGGAATCCCGGCAAGTCGTTTCCCGCGCCTGGAACTACGATTACCGAGTAGGGATACTTAGCCCAGTCCGTCGATTTTATGCGCCGGAACGGTAGTGCGTTTTCGCCGACCTCCATCGGCTCGTAACGGCCGGCCTCGTCGCGATGATTCAGCCACATCAGTTGCAGCGCAAACCGCATCGAAGGCGAAGAGAATATCGCGAGGCTCGCGCGATCGTCTTCCAGCATCGCGGCGAGGTTCTGCACGATGTGACGCCAGGCATCGCTCTTGACATCGTAAGTAATGGAATCGATCGCCGGGTAACGGGGAGCCTTCCCCAGACCGTACACATCGATCATGCGATTGATCCCGTGAATGCAGTCCGCCCACGCATGATCCAAGAGCTGATCTCCGGCGAGGCTTTGGTAGCGGACGTACATTCCGCTTTCACGCAACGGTCCATCTGTCAGACGTCGCACGCCAGGCGCAGTCCGATATAAACCCGCCAGCGCATGGCCCGCGTCTTTCGATTGCGCGTCGCTCCACTGAAACGCGGCGGCGTAGCAGTCGAGATCCAGATTACAGGTCTTCGCTGCTTTGTCGAGTTCTGCCAGCCGTTCTGCGGCGATCCGCGCCAGCACCGGTTCGGCCCTGATGGCGGCCCGTACGTCGGGCGTCCGTTCCAGCATGGAAAGCAGATAGAAATTCTTATCTTGGACTGGAGCCTCCAGCCTGACCGGCGCGCGGAGTGGTTGAGCGGCTGCGAAGCCGGACAGGCCGGTCAGAAGACAACAGATAGCCAGTCTTAACAAACCGCGTTGCGCGGTAGTCACCTGCCCGCTCCCTGTAGGGTGGGAGTTGCGGCCTTCGTCAAACTTGCGTCCAGCGCCCCGATGAAATCGTCGACATCGCTCCGCCCGATATTTAGAGGGGGCGAAAGCCGGATGACATTTCCATCGATGCCGCCGCGCCCGATCAGCACCCGGTTCTCGCGGGCGGCTTCCATCACGCGCAACGTCGCGGCTGTCGCAGGCGTTTTGCTTTTCCGGTCTTCCACCAGTTCGATGGCCTGCATCAATCCCATGCCGCGCACATCGCCGATCAGCGGATGCTTTTCCTGCAATTCAAGCAGCTTGTTCCTCAAATAACCGCCGGTCTCTTCGGAGTTAACACCCAGGCGCTCGTCTTCGATCAGATCGATCACGGCCTTCGCCGCGACAGTCGATACAGGACCTCCGCCGAAGGTCGAAATGGTCAGCTTCTTCACGCTATCGGCCACATCGCGCCGCGCGGCCGTCAGCCCGATCGGAAACCCGTTCGCCAACCCCTTCGCGCTAGTGATAATGTCAGGCGTCACGCCCCAATGCTCAATGCCCCACCAGCGGTCCCCGGTCCGTCCCCAGCCGGTTTGCACTTCATCGCTGATGAACACGCCGCCGTGATCGCGCACCAACTTCGCGACGATCCCGAAATATTCCCTGGGAGGCGTGATGAATCCGCCGACTCCCTGAATCGGTTCCGCGATCATCCCCGCGATCTGTCCCGACGTTGTGGTGCGGATCAGTTCCTTGACGTCTTGCGCGCAGCGTACTTCGCAACTGGGGTAGGTGAGCCCGAACGGGCAGCGGTAGCAGTAGGCGTTGTGCGCGAACGTGATGCCCACCTGCACGGGAGGGCCCACTCGCCAGTTCCCTTGCCCGGTGATACCCATGGCCAGCGACGAGCGGCCGTGGTAGGAATGCCGCAGTGCGATGATTTCGGAAGACCCGGTGAAACAGCGTGCGGCCAAGATAGCCGTTTCGTTTGCCTCCGTGCCGCTCGAAGTGAAAAACGACTTCCATCCTTTGCCCGGAGCGATTTCGGCAATCTTTTTCGCCAGCGCCGCCTGCGGTTCGGTCGCAAACACGGTCGAGACGTGCTGCAACTTATCCACCTGGGCATGCACTGCCGCGTTCACACGATCATTGCAGTGGCCGACGCTGACCGTCAGGATACCGCCGAAAAAATCCAGGTACTGGTTGCCGTCTGAGTCCCAGACGAATTGATCCTTGGCGCGAGTGAGCACCAGCGGCTCGCGATAGTAATGGAACACGGCTGGAAACAGGTGCTCCTGATTCGCCAGAATGATTTCGTCTTTGGTCATGCGAATGGCGCCAGCCAAGTGAGCGCAGCCTTCCACTGCTGACTCGAAGTCAGTCTAGCATGGCGCCTATTTGTCGCTACAAGTGACCTACGCGTTATTGCGATGCGTGCCGTTTTTGGCGTCGCGAATGATATGCTCAGCCGCACGATACGCCAGCGCCTGAATCGTCATGGTGGGGTGGTTGCGGCCACCAGTAACCAGATTGCTGCCGTCCACTACAAACAGGTTCGGCACGTCATGCGCCTTGTGGAACTTGTCGACGACGGAAGTCTTGGGATCGTTCCCCATGCGGCAGGAACCGCGGTTGTGTGCGCCGCCATGGCTCTCTGCTACTTTAGGAGCCCAGACCTTCTTCGCTCCCGCGGCTTCCAGAACTTCGATGGACTTCTGGCGGAAGAACTCCATGTTCTTCACGTCGTCAGGATGCGCCGACGATGTAATGCGCATGGCCGGCAGACCCCACTCGTCCTTCACGTCGGGGTCGAGATCGACCCGGTTGGTCTCGAGCGGCAGTTGCGAGACGAAGCAAGTGATTGTCATGCGGTGATTGGCTTCTTCCCGCAGCGCCTTCTTGTAGGCGGCGCCCCAGCGCGGCGATCCCGGCGACAACCCGTTGAGACCTAGTTCCAGCGGAGTGAGATAACCGCGAGCGGTCATGCGCCCGCCGCCATAAAATCCGCGCTTCGGATCCGATGGCACATAGTCGACGATGCCGGCGCCAGAAATCACGCCCTTATATTCGTTCAACGGATGCTCAAATAATCCACTCGCGCTGGCGCCGTTGCCGAACATGACATACTTTCCAACCACGCCGTTGGAGTTCGCCAAGCCATCCGGGAAACGAGTCGATTTCGAGAGCAGCAGCAGGCGAGCGGACTCGGTGCCGTTCGCTGACAAAATCACGTTCTTGGCTTTTTGGCGCACTTCGCGCTTTTGGGCGTCGAAATACACCACGCCGGTCGCGCGACCACTGCTATCCACCGAGATCTCGCGGACGTAGCTCTTCACGCGAAGTTCGCAGCGGCCCGTCTTTATGGCAACGGGCAATACTGTCACTGCCGAACTCGATCGCGCTTTCACCTGGCAGCCATACCCGGAACAGATTCCGCAGTTAACGCACGCCTGGCGTCCCATATAAGGCTGCGAGATAATCGCCAGCGGCCCCGGCACCACGGTCAATCCCAACTTCGACGCCGCGGTTTTCATCAGCGCGCCCGAACTCTTCAAGGGCATGGGCGGAACCGGATAGTCCTTCGACATCGGCGCCACGAAAGGCGAATTTACGCGGAGACCGGAGATACCCACTTCCCATTCGGCTTTGGTGTAGTAAGGTTCAAGTTCCTCGTAGGTGATCGGCCAGTCGGCCATACCGGTTCCCGAAGGGATGGTCTGATCGTAAGACGCTTCTCGAAACTCATAGGGCAGGTGCCGCCAGCTGCTGCTGCCGTAGGTCACCGTGCCGCCGCCCACTACGCAGCCGTAGCTGTGGTTCCCCGCGACTGCCTTTTCCTTATCGTTCTTGCGAAACGTGTTGCGCTGCGTCTGCGGATTGCTCATCAGGCGATCGTCGTCGCTGAGATTGCGCTGCAGCCACTCGTCTTTGTTGTATTCCTGCTCTTTGCCGAACTTTCCCCAACCGCCCTGCTCCAGCACGACGACAGAAAAGCCGGCGGTCGATAATTCCTTCGCCATGATGCCACCGGCCGCGCCGGAGCCAATGATTACGAAGTCAACCTCTGCGGATGGCCGATACTGTTTCATACTTTTCCTCCCGGGTTCGCCGACATTTTCAGATATTCCGCGTCATAGTAGCCAAACGGCGCCTTGTGATTCAAGGAGCCGTCATAGCCGATCAACTGCCAGCCTACTTTGTCGTGGTTCCCGCCATTCTCGGGCCGCGCAAAAAAACCGATAACCGTATGCGTCCGGACCAGGTTGAAGAACGGCGTCTTCTCGATTTCGGTCAGCACTTTGATCTGTTGCTCCGAAGTGAGTGCCGAGAATTTCGCGGCGTTCGGAAAGAGCTCCTTCGTCTTCGCTTGAAGATCCAGCAGCCCCTGCGTGTAAACCGGCTGCCGCTTCTTGTCGAAAGTCGTCAGCGCCCGGTCAATGAAGTACAGGCAGCGGGCCTCGCGTGCGCCAGGAGTATCATCCGTGGGGATGATCTGGTCCGCCATGGCCTCGACCTCCGCGGCTTGCTCCGCAGTGAAGAAGGCCAGCTTCGGAGGGGCACCGCCTTCCGACTTGCTCGCGTATTGTTGAGCCGAAAGAATGTCATGGTAATGGGCCGCAATCCAAGCGGCGTTCAGGGTTCCCGCCGACTGGATCAGGAATGACCGTCGTGATTTACCTTTAGTGTTCATGTAATCTCCCTTCCTGCCTCAAACCACATGCCTCAAACCAGCTTCTGCCCGGCCGACGCCGGCGCTGAAGCGCTAACGTTTCGCGTACTTCGTGATTCCGCGCAGCGTGTTTTCCGCCGCGTATAAATTGCCCACAGGATCGGCGATAATGCCTTCACCCGCCGCCCCGTCCGGATTGTCCGTTTGATGACCCGGTACGAATGCGGTCACCTTGCCGTCCTTTGCGCTGCCGATACGAATGCCCTTCTTCCACCCCGGATGATTCGCGGCGGTCGAATCGGCATCGATAACATACAGCTTGTCGTTCTTATCAATATATAGACCGCTGGGACGCCCGAATTGCGGCCATTCGGCGAGGAACTTACCGTTCATGTCGAAAATCTGCAGGCGGGCATTGCCGCGGTCGCAGACAAACAGCCGGCCCGCGGAATCGATTCCCAGCGCGTGCGCGTTTCTAAATTCGCCAGGCCCTGTGCCGAGCTTTCCCCACTCCTTGATGAACTTCCCGTCCTTGGAAAATTTGACGATGCGGGTGATGTAGCCCGCCGGCACATTCGCACCCTGCCCCGAGTGCCCATCGGCCACGAAAATATCCCCGTTGGCCGCGGTAACCACATCGGACGGTTCGTTGAAATGATCCGGGCCGCCTCCCGCGACACCCGCTGTTCCGAGACGCATCAAAACCTTGCCATCGGGAGAAAGCTTGATCACCTGGTCGCCCTTCGTCCCGTCTTTGCTCGCCGCGGCGTCGACCACCCAGATATTGCCGTCGCGATCGACGTGCAAACCGTGGGGGAATACGAACAGTCCGGCGCCAATACTCTTAATTGGTTTGCCGGTCGCCAGATCCAACTGGTGAATCGGCGGGAGATTCGAGGTCTCGCAGGAATTGACACCGCAGCGATCAATTGCCCAGATTTCATTGTGCGGGCCGATTTCTATGCCTGCCGTCGATCCCCAAGTTCTTTGGTCCGGGAGAACCGCCCAGTTCCGAACGGCGGCTTGATAAGGATCGGGAAGCCCGACGGCTGGGTCGGCTATCTCCGCCGCGCGAACGCGGCTTCCAAACAGTCCGAGCAGAACGACGATTGCGATCCCAAGAGATGAGCGCATTAACAGACCACCCGTTAGATTACTCCAACTGAGGGCTTAGCGCCAGGGGCCGTGTCGATCGGGGGTATACTGTTCGGGAAATTGATCAGGAGGGAATCATGAAGTTCTTGACGCTGTTCGCCATGCTGCTGGCGCAGTCGGCCCTGGCCCAACCCGCTGCCGCATCGAAGAACCTCGAAATGTATTGGATCGACGTCGAAGGCGGAGCCGCCACCCTGATCGTCGCGCCATCAGGCCAGTCGCTCCTTATAGACACCGGATGGGCGGTCGGCGATCGCGACGCCAAACGAATCTACGCCGCGGCCCAGCAGGCAGGCCTCAAACAAATCGATCATTTCGTGCTTAGCCACTACCATGCGGACCATGCGGGCGGACTGGCCGCCCTTTCCAAAATGATTCCCATCGGCCGGTTCTACGGCCGCGGCGACGACATCGAGAAGGAAAATCAGCAGTGGCTCGACAGCTTTGTGACTGCGTCGAAGGGACGCCGAACGGTTGTGAAAGCGGGCGACACCATTCCTATTGCGGGGCTCGAAGCACTGGTGGTCGCCTCGGACGGAAAGTTTCTGGATCGTCCCGTGAAGGGCGGCAGGCCTAATCCGCTGTGCGCCACCGCGGAAGAGAAAGCCCCAGCGGGTCCCGAAAACCAGCGGATGGTTGGGATACTGCTTACTTCCGGTAAATTCAAATTTCTGGCGCTCCTCGACCTCGACTGGCAAAAGGAAATGGAACTGGTGTGCCCGATCAACAAGCTGGGTCAAGTCACCCTCTATCAAACCAGCCGCCACGGCTCCTTCGACGATGCCGGATCGCCCGCGATGCTGGGCGCGATTCGCCCGCAAGTGGTGGTGATGAACAATGGCCCGCGCAAGGGAATGGGACAAACGGATGCTACGAAGTCCAACAATCCTCCCGGAAAGACCGTGGCTGCGTACGATCGAAACACGTACCTGCGCCTCGCATCCACGCCAGGGGTCGAAGGCGTATGGCAGAGTCATCTGTCTTTGCTCGATCCGGACCCTCAGCACAATACCGCGGAGAACATGATCGCCAATCTGGAAGAGACAGCGGATTGCAAGGGCAACTGGATCAAGGCCAGCATCGCGCCCGATGGTAAATTCACGGTCACTAATGGCCGCAACGGGTTCAGCAAATCGTACGTGGCCCGCTAGAGTGCAGTCGGCTGCTGACCGCGGCTGCTATGCGAAAATCGGATTAGGCGCGAGCAATTCTTCTACGACGAGGCGTATTGACCTGATCCTCGCGAGCTGACTGATTTCTCGGACTTTGTCTGGCGGCGGTAACTGAACTTGCCGAAAACCGGACTTGAGGGAAATAACAGCTGAGTGTCATCATCATGATCGAATCTACGGATTTTCGGACTACGAGATTGCCGCTCAACCAGGGAGCTGGCCATATACCCGTACTCGGTTTTGGCACCCTGATCCCCGATGCCGCCACGACGATAAGTGCTACCAGGGAAGCGCTGGAAGCTGGATTTCGACACTTCGATTGTGCGGAACGATACCGTAACGAGCGTCAGGTGGGCGAGGCGTTGAAAGCAGGATTTGCCGCTGGAGGAATTGCGCGGGAAGACATCTTTGTTACAACAAAGTTGTGGAATACCAACCATCGGCCGGAGCGCGTCGAGCCGGCTTTCGAGGCGAGTCTGGATAGACTCGGGCTCAACTATCTGGATCTCTATCTCATTCACACTCCATTTGCGTTTCAACCGGGGGACGAGCAGGATCCCCGAGATCAAAACGGTAATGTGCTTTACGACCGCGGCGTGACCTTGCTCGAGACCTGGGGGGCGATGGAGAGTCTGATGGAACGTGGCAGATGCCGGGCCATCGGACTGTCTGATATCAGCTTGAACAAACTCTTACCCATTTACGAGTCTGCGAGAATCAAGCCAGCCGTAGTCCAAGTCGAAGCACATCCGTATCTGCCGGAAACGGAGCTCCTGGAATTCTGCAAGCAAAAGAGCATTGTGTTTTTGGCTTTTGCGCCATTAGGCCATGGAATAAAGCCGGGGCCGCTCGAAGATTTAGTCATTTCGGCGATTGCCGCACGAGTGGGAAAGACGCCCGCACAGGTCCTGCTGGCTTGGGCGGTGCAGCGTGGCACGGCTTTGCTTACCACGCCCAAGAGTGCGGCCCGCGCGCGCGAGAACCTCAACATCTCGGCCCTTCCAGAGGACGCAATGGACGAAATCAATCGAATTCAGACTAGACAGAGGTTCAATGAAGTAGTGAAGACCGGCAGTCCGGGTTTCATTCCACAAGGCAGATGATCGATGCAAGACGAACAAATACGCGAAGCCCTGAATGCCCACTGGAGCGCGTCGGCAGCCGGCGATGCAAACGCGGAACACGATATTTACGATGACGATGCCATTTGCGATTATCCTCAGTCAGGCGAACGAATCTTCGGGCGGAAAAATTTGCAGGCTTTGCGGAGTCATCATCCAGGCAAGCCGTCGGGTTTCAACGTTAAGCGAATTCTCGGGAAAGGTGATCTCTGGATCACGGAATACACAATTACCTACCAGGCACGACCAGTGTTCACAGTGAGCATTATGGAGTTCCTCAATGGTAAGGTCGTGCACGAGACACAGTATTTCGCGGATACCTTCGAGGCGCCAGCCTGGCGGAGTCAATGGGTTCAGCGGATCGCGTGACGCTGCGTTTAGGCGGGAGCGCAGCCTGCGAGTGACAACGTTTGCGTCCGGGAAGTAGCAAGCGATAAACTGAGCTTCTCCCGCTTGTACTCCTTAGATTCCAAGCGCGAAGCCCGATCATGAAAAACAATTGGTTGTGCGCCACACTACTCGGTCTCTCGGCAACGCTGGGATTGGCCCAAACCACGGAAGAACTCGTCAACGACGGTAAAAACACGGAAAACGTCACTACCCAGAGCATGGGTTACGACCGCAAGAGCTACAGTCCGCTCGAGCAGATCAATAAATCCAACATCAAGCGCCTGGTGCCGATCTGGAATGCGAGCATGATGAATGACCAGGGTGAACTGGCAGCGCCAACCATTTACAACGGCGTCATGTACGCGTTCAATGGCAAGTGGACCTTCGCCATCGACGTTGCAACCGGC
>Ga0163163_10005005_pt1 | contig 11420 bp, 6 predicted proteins | sample S65metaG_FD_119766 | JGI IMG/M metagenome (GOLD analysis project Ga0163163, IMG submission 119766) | Switchgrass rhizosphere microbial communities from Kellogg Biological Station, Michigan, USA - S6-5 metaG | ecosystem: Host-associated > Plants > Roots > Rhizosphere > Soil | place: USA: Michigan... | reverse complement strand
TTCGTTTGAGTCGATCAGGTGACAAACCAGGATCAGGAAAGGCATGGCTAATTTTCTCATGCTTCAACTATTTTTGGTTGGATGATTCGCAAAATACAACCAAATCGAATTTGGAAATTCATCACCTGCATGAATTTCATATTAATCATTCTGATTTTTTGCGCTGCCTGTCATTCACGGCCACCAAGAGAAGTTTTGAGAGCTTTCTATTTCTGGAAATCCAATTTTGCGCTGCAGCCATTCGAAAAGAAATCGGTGCAGGACCTTGAAGTGAAAAAAATCTATTTGAAATATTTCGATGTTGCAGAAAGGGAAGCGAATCGTCCTTCACCCATTGCGCAGGTGAGTTTTGCAGCTGATACAAAGTGTTTCCTTCGACAGAATGGAATTGAGCTGATCCCGGTTGTATTTATCACAAACCAATCCCTTGAAAAGCCGGACGCCACTGCTTCATTTGAATTGGGTGAAAAAATTGCAGACCTGATTTATGCCATCAATCAGCAACAGGAAATAAAAGGGATCCGCCAGGTCCAAATTGATTGCGATTGGTCGAAGAAAACGAAAGCAAATTTCTTTTCATTGCTCCGAGGCGTTAAGTCAAAACTGGATCAGGGCCAATTACTTTCCGCCACCATTCGGCTACACCAGTTGAAATTCAAGCTTGCCACAGGCATCCCTCCGGTTGACCGGGGAGCATTGATGTGCTATAATATGGGGAACCTGAAAGACCCGACCAGCAAAAATTCAATTTTAGACGTTGACGAAATGAAGAGATACATTGGCAGCCTGGCTTCATATGAATTGCCGCTTGACATCGCACTGCCTATCTTTGATTGGAAGGTACTTTTCAGGAATAAAAGTTACGCCGGTCTCATTTCTTCCCTGCCAGACTCCATGCTCAGCGGCGGAGCAGTAAAACAAACGGGGCAACGATTTGAATTCATACGCGATACCACAATCGGCGGCTACTTATTCAATTCCGGCGACTGGTTGAGAAATGAGCAACAAGCTTCGAAGACGATATTCGAAGCGGGAGACCTGGTTAGTAAAAAGCTTTCAAGTGCTCCCACAACCGTTATCCTTTACCATCTTGATTCATTAAATTTGATCAAATACAAACCAGATGAATTGGAAGACATGTTTAACCGTCTTCGTTAGTTTATTCTTTGTTTCCTTTCCCTATAATATTATTGGCTGCGCTGGCGGAGATGTGGATCCTTATGATTACTTCATTTCATTTTTCCAGAACGATCTTTCGAGCAATCATGGCTATCGTCAGTTTTATTATACCGAATTCAGTTTCCTGTATGAAACGGATGAAGCCATTGATGTGTCCAAAGTTACAAGTGAAGACTGGATCAACTACACGGGAAAAAAGATCACAACCGCGCAGGCCTACGATTTTGTATGCAAATTCAGTGGCGGTCAGCTTTCCAATCTTTACAACCATCTTGAAAAAAAGCAGCCACTTCAATTGCCGGATTCGGTATTGAAAAATGGAATGACGGCATATTTCATGGAGTCAAAAGACCTGGAGGCGCTGGGCTACCTGATGTATGCTAAACAAGTAGAGCAGCATGTCATCGGCAACTGGACTGAATGGGAACCTATTCAGCGTGACAGTGCGCGTATGGCAAAGCTCATACAAAACGGTTTTCAGCTGCACACCGCTGCAAAAAAGGATTTTATAAAAAGCAGGTATGCGTACCAGGTACTTCGACTTGCACACTACAGCAAAAGATACAAGGACGTTTTGAGTTGGTATGATAAGCTCATGAAAGACGCAAACTCAACCAGCTCTATTCAGGATTTATGCCTGGGACTGAAGGCCGGTGCGATGATGAGGTTGGGGGAAAATAACCAGGCGGCTTATTTGTTTAGCCAGTTGTTCAGTAAAAGCGTAATCAAACGTGTTTCTAATTACATGAGCTTTTCCTGGTGCGTGAACCGCATGGATGCTTCAGCGCGTCAGCTTTGTATGGCCTATTGTAAATCGGCGGAAGAAAAAGCAAATCTGCTCGGCCTGTTTGCACTGGGAAGCGTAGAGAATGAAACGCGAACACTAAAACAGATCTACAATTACGCACCCAATGCAGCGATGTTGGAAGTGCTTGCCATACGGGAAGTTAATAAGGTCGAGGAAAAATATTTAACACCAACGCTACGCAAGACGAAGGGTGGATTAGAGAGTTACTATTATTATTCAGATAATGAAATCACACCCAAGTCGATTCAGGATTGGCGGAGAAATGCCGATAGCCTGATTAATTTTTGTTCAACTGTGGCATCTAATCCCAATGTGAAAAATCCCGCCATTTATCAGGCCATCGGCGCATACCTGTGTTGCATCACTCGTCAATATGCAAAATCGCATCAGCTCCTGGAAGCAGCGAAGAAACAATCATTAAGTTCCAGGCTTGCCGATCAATGCCAGTTAACCGAACTACTGCTTACCATAAATGAAAAGGAAAAAATTGATGCGGCTTTTGAACAACAGATATTGCCGTCCCTGAAATGGATGGAGCAGAAAATAAAAGCCGCCGAAATTACAAAGCATGATTACTGGGAAGAAAACCAATGGGCAAGTTTCTTCAACAGCTTAATGACACAGGTTTTGGCCAAGCGCTATCACGCGCAACTGGAAACTCACAAGGAAGCTTTATGCCTGGGCACAGCCGGAAAGGATTTTGTTCGGGACGACATGCAAACAAAGGACATTCTGAAGTTAAATACCCTGCTTCAATCAAAAACGAAGACCTCTTATGAACAATGGCTTTGCGGACGATTTGCAATGACCAAAGACGAAGTGATTGATGTAATCGCAATGACAAATATTCGGGATTACAATTTCGCGGATGCTGTCACCTGGCTACAAAAGGTAAATGATCCGCAAGTATTGAACCTGCAGCGAAATCCGTTTGCTGCTTTATTACAGGATAACCAGGAAAATGCCTTTGAAGCAGATAATGGAAAATTCGACAAACTAAATTTTGTTAAGCAGATGGCGGCATTGAGCGAAAAAGAAAAAGCGGGAAGAGCCACCCCTGCCGAACTATTTAAATTCGCCAGTGGAGTATACAATATGACTTATTACGGCAGAGCCTGGGAGATGGTCAAATACTACCGAAGTGGATCGGATGGCTACCATATTCCAAAAGATGCGACACCATTCGAGAAGGAATATTACGGCGCATTCAGGGCCGAGCAACTTTATTCGAAGGCTATGAAAGCCAGTACTGACGCTAACTTCAAGGCAAAATGCCTGTTCATGATGGCAAAATGTTCTCAAAAGCAATTGCACCAACCGCAATTCGAAGACTATTATCAGTCAAATTCAAACTCGGATTATAAGCAATATAATCAGGCCGAAGAGCAATATGAAACTGCATTCATGAACAACAAGTATTTCCCTCAGTTGATGAAGGAATATGGCAATACACCATTCTATAAGGAAGCCAGGTCAACTTGTAGTTATTTGCGGGATTTTTTGAAGAAGAAGTCGGTGAAATAAAAAAGCCGGCAGCTGCTATTCTGCCGGCCTGTTTGACTGACCCTGAAAACCTGTCAATGACTTCCATTTTAAATAAAGCCCCGTCGCTGCGGCGGGGGCTTTATCCGGAAACATTAACTGATTAGAAAACTGCTGGTACGAATTTACTGACAGGGGGTCCCAACGTCAAATTTGGCGGGCTGGTTAACACACTGTTTACAATTGCCTGCCTGCCGGCAGGCAGGGATACTTAAAAATAAAAGCTGCCAGGTGAGAACACCCAGCAGCTTGGTTTATGATTCTAACCGTCCTATCGATATTAACTGCAGCCCATGCTATTGCCGCAATTGAGGCATTTGTAGCATGTTCCGCTGCGCACCGTGATATGTCCGCAGGTATTGCAGGCGGGTGCATCGCTCTGCATACTCTTCATATATTCCTGTGTACTGCTCTCCGCTTTGGCACTGGCAGAACGCTGGGCCTTTCCCGGTGTTCCGGTACTCCCACTGTTTGGAGATGAGGCAACCACACGAATGGCACTCAGCTCAGGTGATTTCTTTTCATACTCAAGTCCTGGTACATCATCCCAATCATCATTCCCAAGGTTTGAGAGTTCCGGCCTATCGAGAACATGAACCAGATCGGTGCGATCAAGGTATTCGTAAGCGAGGCAACGGAACACGAAGTCGATAATGGAAGTCGTGCTCTTGATGTTGGGATGGTCAACCATTCCAGCGGGCTCAAACTTGGTGAACACGAACTTTTCCACGAATTCTTCCAGCGGCACACCATATTGTAATCCAACGGAAACAGCGATGGCAAAGCAGTTCATCAGGCTGCGAAGGGTTGATCCTTCTTTTGCAAGGTCGATGAAGATCTCCCCGAGCGTTTGGTCGTTATACTCACCAGTACGCAGGAAGATGGCCTGGCCATTAATCTTCGCTTTTTGCGTGAATCCGCGGCGTTTAGCCGGCAGCGTCTTCCTTTCCACGATGCGTGAAAGTTGACGCTTCAATTTGGTGTCAGGTGATTCCTGCATGCGCTTTTGCAATTCATCCAGCAGCTCTTCTACTGTGAGCTCACCCATGTTGATAAGCTTTGATTCAGGCTGAGCTGCCTGTTCGGGCGCGGATTCAGTTTTTTCTTTTTTGGAATCACTCTTGTTACTCAGTGGCTGACTCAATTTAGAGCCATCGCGATAAAGCGCATTTGCCTTCAACCCCAATTTCCAGCTCAACAGGTAGCAGTCAGCAATTTCTTCAACTGATGCGTCGTTGGGCAGATTGATGGTTTTGGAAATGGCACCACTGATAAAGGGCTGTGTTGCACCCATCATGCGGATATGACCGTGTGCATGGATGAAACGTTGTCCCTTCTTTCCACATTTGTTGGCACAGTCAAAAACGGGCAGGTGTTCTTCTTTTAAGTAAGGAGCGCCTTCAACCGTCATGGTACCGCATACATAGTCGTTGGCCGCTTCAATTTCTGAAGCTTTGAATCCCAACGATTCGAGCAAATTAAAATTCCAGTCGTTGTATTGGTCAGCGGTAAAGCCAAGGCGTTCAAGACAAGTTTCGCCAAGGGTATATTTATTGAACACGAAGCCGATTTCAAAAGCTGAAGCCACTGCTTCTTCCAGTTTTTTGATCTCTTCAGCAAAGAATCCCTTCGCATTCAGCGCTTGCGGATTAATGAATGGAGCACCATTGAATGAAGCTGCTCCAACAGCATATTTAATAATTGCTTCGGTTTCTTTTTCAGAATAACCCAGGTTTCTCAGTGCCTGGGGAACAGACTGGTTAATGATCTTAAAATATCCGCCACCGCTCAGTTTTTTGAACTTCACGAGCGCGAAATCGGGCTCAACACCAGTCGTATCGCAATCCATAACCAAACCGATTGTGCCGGTTGGCGCAATAACAGTAGACTGCGCGTTGCGATACCCATATTTTTCGCCCATCTCAACAGCATCATCCCATGCTTTGCAGGCTGCCTTCAACAGGTAGTCGGGGCAATATTGAGCTTTGATGCCCTGGGGTTTGATTTGTAAGCCAACAAATGCACCTTCTGCATCGTAAGCAGCAGCTCGGTGATTGCGCATCACGCGCAACATGTCTTCGCGGTTTTCTGCATAGCGGTTGAATGGTCCGAGGATCTCAGCCATCTCGGCAGAAGTCTTGTAGGCAACGCCCGTCATGATCGCAGTGATGGCACCGGCAATACCGCGCGCCTCCTCGCTGTCATAAGGGATGCCGCTCACCATCAGCATGGAGCCCAGGTTTGCATAGCCCAATCCAAGTGTGCGATAATCGAATGACAATTGAGCCACTTCCTTGCTTGGGAACTGCGCCATCAATACAGAAATTTCCAGCACTACAGTCCATAACCTCACCGTATACTCGAAGCCAGCCACGTCGAAAACATTGGTGTCTTCATCGTGGAACTTGCGAAGATTGGCAGAAGCCAGGTTGCAGGCCGTGTTGTCCAGGAACATGTACTCGCTACAGGGGTTGGAGGCCCGGATGCGACCACCTTGAGGGCAGGTGTGCCATTCATTAATGGTGGTGTCGTATTGGGTACCCGGGTCTGCACAACGCCAGGCTGCATATGCAATCTGGTTCCAGACTTCCCTGGCCGGAATCTTTTTCATGATGCGGCCATCGGATCTTGCCTTCAATTCCCAGTCTTCGTTCTTTTCTAATTTTTCAAAGAAATCATTTGGCACACGTACAGAGTTATTAGAGTTCTGTCCGCTCACCGTGCGATACGCCTCGCCCTCATAATCTGATGAGTAACCGGCAGCAATAAGCGCCGCTACTTTATTTTCTTCTTCAACTTTCCAGTTTATGAAACTCAGGATTTCGGGATGATCCAGATCAAGGCAAACCATCTTGGCTGCCCTCCGCGTGGTACCCCCACTTTTGATGGCACCAGCAGCGCGGTCTCCAATTTTCAGGAAGCTCATGAGGCCGCTGGAAGTACCGCCACCACTCAGTTTCTCACCTTCTCCACGAATGTTGGAATAATTCGTTCCCACACCTGAACCGTATTTAAAAATGCGTGCTTCACGAACCCATAGGTCCATGATGCCGCCGTCATTCACCAGGTCATCTTCAACACTCAGGATGAAGCATGCATGTGGCTGAGGACGCTCGTAAGCAGATGTAGATTTTTTGAGTTGACCATCGGTCTGGTCAACATAATAGTGGCCCTGTGGTTTGCCCTTGATGCCATAGCATTCATACAATCCGGTGTTGAACCATTGTGGACTGTTAGGCGTGCAGGCCTGGTTTAAAATGCAGTAAACAAGCTCATCGTAAAATACCTGTGCGTCCTGCGCGGATTGGAAATAACCATAACGCTCGCCCCATACTCTCCAGCAATGAGCCATGCGGTGTGCAACCTGCCTCACCGAGGTTTCTCTCCCAAGTGATCCATCGGGTTGCGGAATGCCTGCTTTGCGAAAATATTTTTGCGCAAGAATATCTGTGGCGATCTGGCTCCATCCTTTTGGCACTTCCACGTTATTCATTTCAAATACCACCTCACCATTGGGATTGCGGATAACCGAGGTCCTGAAATCGTATTCAAACTGATCAAATACACTTACTCCATCCTTCGTATACTGTCGTTTGAATTGCAGACCGGAAACGGATTGGTTTTTTCTTGCCATATTAGAGATTCTTTAGCTGGGTTAATAAATTGTTATGGAGGGCGGTGGACAACGAAAATATTCGCCATTATTGTTCCATCCTACCCATAAATATTAACAGGATGTGGATAAAGCGCAGGAAGCCAATACAGGCCTGTATTCATAATTTTTTTACACAAAACGGCAAAAATTTTTTTGGTCGAACCCCAAAAAATTCTATTCGCTCCCATTCTTTCACAACTCCTCATTTTTGTAGTCTTTGCCGAGCAAGTCGCCGCAACTGTTTCACAATTTTTAAAGGTTTCCACGGTTAACCCTAACGTATAACCGCTATTTGAAAATTTTCGAAAACCTATCTTGTGATCCTGAGGATTTGCATTCCATTCCTCCCTGCAAAAATCCGTTAATCATGAAACAAAATTCTTTCATATGAGAGATCCATTGCCATCCATATTAAAAACAATTCACTTTCGTCAAAGTTCAACCGACGGTCACATCCCGGCATCGGAAATACCCCATTCTAACCTCACGCCTCTCACTGCAAATTTACGCCCATTCTGGCTTTCATTGTCCTGATCGGGTAACCGATTTAAAAGCGGTAAAGCCAAAAAGTTTTTGCATTTTTGCAATAGACCAATCGAAGCATGGAATGACGACCCGCATTTACCAGTCTTTGACCGCAAAAAAACTGCAAGGCCTAAAATCTTTTGCCGTACTCATTGATCCCGACAAGGCTGATACTCAAAAGATAGAGGAGCTCTCGGCGCTGGCCATTACCGCCAAGGTAGACTATCTGCTGGTTGGCGGCAGTCTCGTGATAAGTAACCGCCTGGATGAAGTGGTCCAGCAAATCAAGAGAAATTGCGATATACCCGTCATTCTTTTCCCAGGCAGCCCATCCCAAATCACCCCCTTTGCAGACGCACTACTTTACCTTTCCCTTATTTCGGGCCGAAATCCCGAATTATTGATCGGACAACACGTCATTTCAGCACCATTCGTGAAGCAGAGTCAGCTCGAAATCATGTCAACCGGCTACATGGTCATCGACGGAGGAGCACCCACAACGGTTTCCTATATCAGCAATGCTTCCCCAATTCCAGCCGACAAGAATGAAATTGCCATGTGCACCGCGATGGCCGGCGAAATGCTGGGTATGAAATTGATTTACATGGATGCGGGGAGCGGCGCAAAAAGGCCTATTGGCGAGAGTATGATCGAAGCTGTGGCAAAGCAAATAGAAGTTCCCCTGATTGTGGGCGGCGGTATCTGTGACCCCGAAAAAGCCTACCGAAATTGTAAAGCCGGCGCCGACCTGGTAGTGGTGGGAAATGCCATAGAAAAAGAAGCTTCCCTGATCCGCGAAATGAGCGACGCGGTACACGCTGTTCCTGTTAAAGCTTAGGTCACTTAAGCCCTTAATTTTTAACGAAAAAAACAGCCCCCGAATCCAAAAATTGTTTTTCTTTGCAGGGTTAAACATTTTGCCAAAAGCCTATTCCAAATAGCAATGCAAAAAAATCTCACCATAATACTCGCTGAAACAGCCGCTGATACGGTTGCAACAACGCGTGGGGTTTTTTATGTACAGCCCTGTACATTTTTTTTCCGTCGTCCAGTTCCCGTAAGGGTACGACGTTGATACCACTATTCCCATAGTGTCCCCTTTTTTAAAGGAACTATGATCCGCCTTCGGCGGATGAGCCCCATCTATTACATTGTCAATTGTTCACTTAGTTTTCTCAATCAACAATGGAATCACAACAACAGCAATTTAGAATATTGGTAGCCGATGAAAGCCACCAGGATTTCGCCCAGATCATCTGTGATGAAATGGCTGCATCGGCCGCTGCCCGTGGTACAGGTATCGCCAAAAGGTCACCGGAGTACATCAAGGAAAAAATGCGGGAAGGAAAGGCAGTCATTGCCTTTACTGAGGACGGTATTTGGGCTGGCTTCTGCTATATTGAAACCTGGAGCCATGGCGAGTATGTAGCAAATTCCGGTTTGATCGTAGCACCTTCTTTCAGAAAAGGCGGACTTGCAAAAGCGATCAAAAAGAAAATTTTCGGACTGAGCAGGCAAAAATATCCTGATGCAAAAATATTCGGCCTTACAACTGGTTTAGCCGTCATGAAAATCAACTCTGAACTTGGTTATGAGCCAGTAACATATTCAGAGCTAACACAGGATGAAGCCTTCTGGGCCGGCTGCAAAAGCTGTGTGAACTATGAGATCCTGATGAGTAAGGAAAGGAAAAACTGTATGTGCACCGCCATGCTATATGATCCGAAGGATCATTTCGCACCGGAAGAAACAACAGAAGACTTCAAGGTTCATTCACGCATTTACGAGCGGTTTATGCGTATCAAACAATGGAAACTGCTTCAACCTTTCCTGAAGAAAGAAAACGGTGGATCAGGTAAACCAAAATCTTTATTTCATCACTTTTTTAACTTCTAAATAGAACCTTCTCCCGAACGTTCGGGGGAATTGATCAGACATGAAAAAACTTGTACTTGGTTTCAGTGGCGGGCTTGACACGACTTATTGCGCAAAATACCTGGGCGAAGACCTCGGCTATGAGGTGCACAGCATTACCGTTGATACCGGCGGCTTCAGTGACGCCGAGCTGAAAAACATTGAAGAGAGAGCGTATGCACTTGGCGTGAAATCACATACTACGATTAATGCTGTAAAAGGCTATTACGACCGCATCATCAAGTACCTCATTTTCGGAAATGTACTCAAGAACAATACCTATCCTTTAAGCGTAAGTGCAGAGCGATTGAGCCAGGCCCTTCATATTGCTGAGCATGTGAAGAAACTCAAAGCAGATGCCGTTGCACATGGCAGCACGGGCGCCGGCAACGACCAGGTGAGGTTCGACATGATCTTTCATATTATGATTCCGGGTGTGGAGATAATTACACCCATCCGTGATAAGAAATTGAGCCGTGAAGAAGAGATCAGCTACCTCAAGAAGAAGGGTGTGGACATGAACTTCGAAAAGGCAGTGTATTCCATCAACAAGGGACTTTGGGGCACCAGCGTCGGAGGTAAAGAGACCTTATCATCACGGGGAATGTTACCCGAAGAGGCATGGCCTACCCCGGTTACAAAAAATGGTGAGGAAGAAGTTGTACTCGAATTCAGCAGGGGTGAACTGACATCCGTAAATGGAAAAAGTTTTAATCATCCGAGCGATGCGATACGCCATTTGCAGGGCATTGCTGGTCCATATGGCGTAGGAAGAGATATTCATGTGGGCGATACCATCATTGGCATCAAGGGCAGGGTTGGCTTCGAAGCCGCCGCGCCCATGGTGATCCTCAAAGCCCACCACGCGCTCGAAAAACATGTGTTGACAAAATGGCAACTCAACTGGAAGGACCAGCTGGCACAGTTTTATGGAAACTGGTTGCACGAAGGTCAGATCCTGGATCCCGTGATGCGTGATATTGAAGCCTTCCTGGAGCATTCACAGGAAAACGTGAATGGCAAAGTATATGTTCACCTGGCGCCTTATCGCTTCCAAATCATCGGCATCGAATCTGAACATGACCTGATGAGCTCAAAGTTTGGCAAATATGGTGAAATGAATACCGGTTTTACAGGCGACGATGTGCGCGGCTTCAGCAAGATTTTTGGCAACCAGACGGCTATCTGGACGGCGGTGAATGGGGAGGGAAATGGCAGTTGAATGTTGGCATTTGGCAGTGCATTACCACCAGCCGACAACCGCTAACCAACAACCAAACTGGAAAATTGAATCATGAGCAACAAGGTCAAAATAGGCATCGTGGGCGGAGCCGGATACACCGGTGGTGAATTGCTGCGGATACTTATCAATCATCCGCATGCAGAAATCAATTTCGTGTTAAGCAAGAGCCATGCAGGACAGGCGGTGAGTCATGTTCACGCCGATTTGTTGGGCGAAACTGCCTTAAATTTCTCAACGCAATTGAACCAGGATGTTGATGTCCTGTTTCTTTGTGTGGGTCATGGCGAAGCGAAAACATTTGTTCAGGAGAATTCGATTGACCCCAAAATCAAGGTGATCGACCTTTCACAGGATTTTCGATTGAAAGGTCATGGTCAACTTCCAAAAATCAACAACCAGGAGGTAGTTTATGGCCTTCCCGAAATAAATCGCGAAGCCATTAAAAGTGCACAGCACATCGCGAATCCCGGATGCTTTGCAACATGCATTCAGCTTGGACTTTTGCCACTTGCACAGGCTGGGTTGCTGGACAAGGTTCACACCACCGGCATCAC
>Ga0163163_10005002_pt1 | contig 11423 bp, 2 predicted proteins | sample S65metaG_FD_119766 | JGI IMG/M metagenome (GOLD analysis project Ga0163163, IMG submission 119766) | Switchgrass rhizosphere microbial communities from Kellogg Biological Station, Michigan, USA - S6-5 metaG | ecosystem: Host-associated > Plants > Roots > Rhizosphere > Soil | place: USA: Michigan... | reverse complement strand
TTCAATAACCGTGCTCCATTTTGCAAGGTATTGTGTGTTAAAATTAGCAATAAGCTGTTGCTCGTTTGCTGCATAAATAAGTGCGGCTTTCACCACAGCCCTATTGTGCGCCTGCTGGCAGGGAGACACAGTCGGAATTAAGCCAGTCGTATCGTTTACTGGTTTGCTGTCAAGACAAATTGATAAAGCTGTTTGGGTTCCGGTAATACCGCCCACCGGGCAGTGCGATGAATTAAATTTATCCGAGTAGTATTCCCACGTGTGCTGCAGCCCCGTCTTATAGTTTACATATTGCGCAAACAAATTATTCCATGCAAGGGTGCTATCATCGGTGATATCAGACACATTGAACACCGGGGTATGACCAAAAATGGAAGAAAAGGACAATTGGTATGCAGTGAAGGCAGAACAGCTATAACAAGTGTAACTGCTGTCGTTAAAGCCGCAGGTAAGATAGATAGGCAATTGCTGCACGCTTAATAGCGGCATTGTGTAAACTGTATCATTGTGGGGGCATGGCTGCAGAATTGAATGAAGCACGCATGAATCGGGTCCAATAAAGACACTGGAAAAATAGTATGGTGGACCTCCTTGGCATTTCGACAATCCTTGGTACAATGTTGTGGAAATTGTATCCTGATAATGCGCTCTCAAATAGTTGTTAATTGAATCCAAATTGTTAACGTGCCCACCTCCAGCGATAATTTCATTTTGCAACTGAGCAAACCTTGTGCACGTACAGGTGTCTACGTTAGATATGTATTGCTTACTGATCACCGGATTCCTGCTATAAGGCTTAGGATATTCGATCACGTATGGATTACACAATTGGTCTTTTTGTATACCAAGTCTCACATATTCGCTATCTATCACCTGCTCAAAACTTTTCCAGGTATTTCCAGCAAAAGCGGGAGCCACATTCGATGAGCCAAATGGATTGGCACCGTCAGTACCATACTTGCAAACAGAATCCATTCGTGCCGTTATGAGTGAAACTTCAGCATTTAGTGCCGCCGTGTCACTTCCATAATAAGATATAAGCGTCGGGCATTGCATTAAAGTTTTACGCCATGTTGCGATATATCCATCGCAATGATTGGAATAAACCTTCATCGAATCACTCCGGTTGATTGTTGGATAAGCGCCACTGTTATTCACATACCAACTCGTCCAGCCATTTTGCGTGGCTTCCTGGACGTTATTTGTCGGAAAATGTAACTTGAAGCCTTGTGAAACGAGGGTATCATTTCTTAAGATATTCGAGTAGTAATTAAGGTTGACTGTCGTATCTGCGTGACGGCAGATCCATTGATTCACCATATCGGCCCGGATACCGCTAAATAAGCCCAAATACATGCCCCATGCCTGTGCCTGCATGGCGGCGCTTAGGGCTATGTTGCCGCTTCCCGGGTTAATTAATGTGCCCGTAGTAACATAAGTTTTTGGCATTTGCGAATAACAAGTACTCCGGGGCGTCCCGTTAATAATGGACTTACAGCCATAAGCGTCCCCATAGGATATTTGCCAAAGGCTTAGTCCATTTTGCCAGGCAGTATCACTGTAGCGCTTAATTGTCGTCTTATCTGTGCCTGTAGATAGGCTTGTGAAAAAAGGATCTGAAGCAATAGGAGCAAATGCTATTGTGGATGTTTGATTAATACTGTCAATGAAATCAAAACTGCTTTGCATTGAAGTTTGCGCATATTGCAAGCGCTTGAATTCGGGATGGTATGGCAATAATGATGTTGTCCAGGAATCTGTAAATGACTGCTCAAAATCAGTTTTCGACATTGAGCTTAACTTGGTTGTCGTCACTGAAGAATCTATTCTACCAAAAGCGTCGTAATAATTATTAATCGTCCTTGAAGTATCTCTGGGATATTTATAGAAAGGCTGGGTATATGCCAAGCCACCTGCAGTTGAGAATATATTGTACTTGTTAAACATCGTACCGCTGCCTGTTTCCAGGGCGTATTGTCCGCTGTAGGGAACCATATCTTTAAGCATCTGTTGCTTAATTCCTTCAAGGGTATGCGATGTGTTTGTGTTGATTGCAATGCAGAAACTTGAATCACTCAAATATTGACTTCGTATATCTAGTTTTTGAACGCTGGTGAGATGCAATGTGTCCGTACCCAGGCTCGTCGCGTAATTCACAAGATATGACTTATATGTACCTAATGAATCAAGACAGGCTTTACAGGTAAGTGTTGTAGGAGTTTGTTTACAGGCTGAATCTGCCAGTTCAAGAGAATCAACAAGGTGCTGTAGTTGCATTGAAATGCAAATGCCAACACTTGCTGTGTCATAGGTACGTATAAAACTCGCGAGGGAGTCTTCGTTTATCGCAAGCGTTTTTCGAATCGAATATGAACCAATCGGTAATGTGATTGGAATTTGCAAATTGATTGTATCTATTCCCGGAGCGGAATTATAAGCGTACACCGTACTGTCCGATTCATCACTGATTACTATCTGCAAATTAAACCGGCAGGTGTCAGTTATCGTTCCACCTGTGCATTTCGGTAGAGTCAACCATTGCTTACGCAGGTTGTAATTAAACGTATACAATGTTGAGAACGGCACAAGTATCGTATTAATGGACTCTATTGCATTCCCCTTAGATACATTGGTGTTAGAATCCAGCAGATTTCTTGTCATGACCTTGCCAGCCTGGTTCTTATATTGGCTGGTATCAGAAATATTCAACGCCTGCATCGATGAAGGTGATTGACCGGCAAGCGACGTTGCAATCGTGCGCCCATGCATATCCACATAGCTGACGCTCATTTGTCCATTGGCATCCTGGACCATATTCTTAAAGTAATGGGTATAGTTTCCGACTTCAGTTCCGAATAGACCGTCGAGCTCCTCCTGGCCGGCTGTTCCATAATAATATCTAGTTGCGTGACCGCTTCCCATGTTTAGCGAATCGCCAACGCCGCTTTGCATCATTACTCTGCCGGTTGCGTCGGGTGTATAACGCGTGACTGCATATGCAAAGCCATTTCCAACTGGAATATTCTTATTGTAAGCCGTATTATTCTTTTCGGTATTCGCGCCGCCATAATACAAGTTTGTTCCCCTCATGGTATCCATAGCCGTGGTGGAATACTTCCCCAGCTGTGGTATGGTAAAATCAAAGAAATCCAACGTGTTTGTATTGTCATTCTGCAAGTTGAACTTATTCAGATTTTTAGTATATCCTATTATGCTATTTATACCAGGTGCAGGCAAGATTTGAACGGCAGCCCTTCCCTGCCCATCATAAAATGTTTCAGCAACTACAGTGGTATTGGAACTATTGTCCTTTGTTACCGTTTGCCTTCCTCGTAGAGAACCATCATAATACTGAATAACCGCCTTTCTCTTTCCATCTTCGGCGTAGGTTGTAGTCTGCTGCCAGTTAAGGCTATCATTGTGACCGATGTACGAATACGCCTGAACCCACGACCAGGGCCCGTCACTACGACTCCCGGATGGCATAAAATTCACTCCTCTAACACGCAAATACAGTTTTCCAACACCTCCGTACAGTAGTGGAACACTGTAGCCGGTAACGCTTGAGGAAAGATCAATACGTGTAGCATTTGTCTTTAGTAATAGCGAACTGTCAAATACTCCTCCTGTAGTATATGCGCCTTTCATTTCATCTTCAAGCCAGGCCCATTCTAGCTGGGTACCATTATTATTTGTATTCGAGGGAAAACTCCAGCTTACATTTAATGCGTCTCCTGTCGACGTTGAACTATTCCACGACGCTCTTTTGTTGTCTGCCATCGTGAAATATCTCGTGACAGCGATTGTATTTGTAAGCAATAGAACTTTCTTTGTATCAAAGCTAACTCCACCAACGGTTGTTGGAGCGTCTATTCGAACAACAGTAATCCTTGTATATTCTGCATTACCAAATGTGAAATAATTTATCGCATTGTACTTATTGCCGCCGTTCTTAGTATAACTCACGGTTAATTTAATGGAGTCAATTCTGCTAGATGTGTCAGTTGGGGAATGTCCGTACACCACCTTACAGACAACTGTTGCACTAAAATCTCCAGGAACATATAGGTTTGTATCCTCGTTTACTCTCAGTGCAAGTACATTTTTAATTGAGTGCATGAAAGAATAGGCATCGGCGGTATACTGCAGCGTGTCTAAAGTATTTTGAACTATTGCGATTTTATGAGTCAACGGAAGATCAACAATCCCCCTCCCCAACGCACGATTCATAGCAATCTTGGCAATGTTGCTCGTATCCTTAGCTCCATTGCTTGTTACAATAAGCCTATAATATTTTGTTTGGGTAACTGCACCTGGGCTATAATTCGCAGTTGTCGCCCCATTAGTCCAAGTGTTATTATCTGGAGAGGTTTGCCACTGATAAGTATAACTTCCATTTCCGCCTGCGGTAGCTGATATTATCGAAGCGGCCGTCGTTCCGCTGTCAACTGCTTGGGACGAAGGACTGATGGAACAAATAAGTTGTGGATATACGATTATAGATACGGATGAAGTATATCCCACTGTCGACGTTGTTGTCTCAGTTACTTTTCGTCTGTAATAGGCAGTTGTGTACATCGCGCGGGGCGGGATGTATTTTAGAGTGTCATTAGGCATATCATTCCAGATAACATTATCAGCAGAAGACTGCCATTGATATCTGTATACCGGACTGCCAGCTCCGCCCGTTGCATTCGTTCCGCCAATAGAGTCTATGTCTCCGTAATTAATTGTGGTAAACCTTGGCGTTATAGTTCCGGGGTTCAATGGGGGGACCACAGTGATACTAATTGTCTTGTTTCCAAGCGTTGATACCGTCAAAACCAGTTGTCCAGGGTTGTTATTCCAGGTAACACTCACTGACGCCGCACCCACAACTCCGTTCGTGGATGGTGTAGTTCCACTCTTTGAAGTATTGCTGGTTCCGGTAACCACGCCGTTTGTTATGGTGTAGGTCCAGGAACAACTATTACAAGGATAACTTTGTACACCATTGTTAGTGCCGTTGTAGCTATATGAATTCCCTTGAATTACGCTGGTTGAGCCAGAAATCCCCAATTGGCCATAGGACTGATGAAAGGACAAGAAAAGCAACAGTGACAAAATCAGGTTGGCTTTAAGAAGTCTTTTACATTTCACTTTGGTGAATGATGGCATAACAATTTGCTTTTTTGTGATCTTCCTTTCACTTCTTTTTCTGATGTTCTTTACTAATTGTGTTAATTGCTCGCAATTCCGTACGCAATATCCAGCCGCGCCCAATCGGAATAGGCAATTGAATTCGACTGCAATTCATTTGTGATCCTCCTGAAATATGTGCTTCCCGATATATTTCCTTTAAATCGCAAATCCTTATCGACAGCACCGTCAATGTCTCTCCAATTCATTCCATTATCCGAGCTTTGCCATTGATATTTATAGTTGGGTGAGCAGGAACCGCCAATTGACTGACTGCAATGGAATGTGTAGACGCCTATGACTTTGCTGTATGATTGAACCTTATCAGTGTCGTCAACTACTCCACCTCTGAGGTCCATAGTTCCCATAACGACAAGGCTGTCGGTGCGCGATCCACTCGTCAAAGCAATTTTTCGAGAGCTGGCGCTACTGTCCCATATGACAAGAACCATATTCTGAGTTGCACCCATGGAGCTGCACGCACTGCCGCTTGTTAGGTGACCTCCGGTTATACAAACTCTTATCAATGCTGATGCAGATGGCTTGCCGCCAATTAAATATTGATAAGTGATGCCAGGCGTTACGCACCGAGGTCCGGAAATACTCGATTGTGCAAAACCGTTTTCATTTGCCACCAGGATTAATCCTGCTAATACAATCCCCCCGACTATCTCTCGTAATTTTAAACTAATCATATACTACCTTTTTACTATTCTTATTCAATAAATATCTATATCTAAAACTCTTTTGATAACAAATACTCCTCGTATCCTTTGGCCGGAGTATAGTTGCCATTTTCATCTACATTCACTCGGTCTTGTTGTCTGGCCGGAGGATTGGGAACAGCATAATCAATTTTCCTAAACCTGTATGTCGTTTTCAATTCCTTTGTCAGGAAAAACAAATTCCCTTTACCCGTTACCGCCTTGTTCAATTTCCCATCATACATTTTATCACTCACGAACCTGGCATAAAAAACAGAATCTATAAGTACGGGCTTCATTTTCACCTGCTCAATTTCAACAGGCTGATAGGATGATTTTTGAAATGTTGCGGATATTATTTCCTTTGATTGCTTTGATCCATGAAGAGTCTCGCGGCTTTGAAAGGTTATTTTACTCTTGTTCCCATCAATATCTTGTGCCGACGACGTATACTTTTCCGCCAATATCCCTACAGAAGAATCAGGCAAAAACATCGAAGACGACTGTCGCATTTTTTGCATAGCCTCGGGGCTGTTAGGGAAAATGGTAATTTGCCTCGCAGGGTTGTTTACTACAATCACCAGTGAATCATTCACAATTTCTTCCAGACCTTCGGCTTCCAAATACATGCCCTTCAAACCAACATAAAAACTTATAGTCGACCCCAAAGTATCCTGCGGATTTGTAAAAGGAGTAGCCGAAATTCGAATGTCAATTTCAACCTGCACTGGGACATGACCGTATATTTGGCGCAATTTTGCAAACTCATGGAAGGCTGCCAGGCTGTCTTGGGAATTAGCTCTGTTAGTTACCACCATAAGAATCAGCAAGCCAATCACACACCTGCTGAAATATCCGGTCACTTTCCTTTTTGAAAAATTTTTAAACATTATCTTTTTGATTCGTTCACTAATTAATGTTCGTCGCTAGATTAATTCTTTACTGCCCTTTGCAAGAAGCTTCGCGTTTCTCTCACTGTCTTAACACCCTCCTTAGTCTCTACCTTTGTCCTTATGAGCGTTCCTTCTTCATCATAATCATAGAACGTCGCGTAATTATTGGCATCCAGTTCTGCGACCAGGCGTAAATTCACAGGATCGTACACGTAACTTTTCACATTTGAATTGAAAGGGTGAATTTTTATGTCGTCAAAATAAATCTTGGCTGCACCGGCGTTGACAAGGTTTAACGTCATCGTAGTTGCAAGCGAGGGAGCGGTAAAGCTTCCTTCGTATTTCTGCCAGCCATCAATGATTGGCCCTTGAGGATAAAGTGTATCAGCACCTCCCGCATCATACCTAAACTGCACCTGGTTATTTCCATATGCAGAATCCTTGCAGGCAATCCCGTTGACGGGATCGCCGCAGTCTTCTCTAACCCAGGCCGTAAATACCATTTTTTTGTTTCCAGGAACTGAGAACAATGGATTTTGCATAGCAGCTGTAGCTGAAACAGGCCAGGTGAAACTGCAGCCTGCTGTCTTGTTCAGGTTTTTATAGTCGGGAGAACTCGAGTTTGAGCATGACCAGGAATAGCTATTGTGAGTATAGTTTAGCCCGTTGTTGCTCGCATTATAAAGCTCAGTCGCGGTATATGTAACTAGGTAAACCCCGGCGCAAAGAGAGGCACTATAATTTGCAGAGGTATAGTTAAATCCATTCTGCGATAAAGTATAAGTGTTTACCTGGTTGCCGAGCGAGTCATATATATTTACAATAAATCCATTACTGTGAGCATTTATATTAACAGCACTACTATTATAGGCTGTATTCGCACTGATGGTGAAGTTATAAGTGGTGTTAGAAGCGATGTTCACATAGAACGAGCCCGATTGTGAATAATAATGCATCCTTACGCTATTGCTATTATAAAAAGTATCATAAGGATCTATATCCAATGCAAGACTGGGGCTGGATGTTCCGAATACAGCAGTGCCTGTATTCCCATTAGGATTGGTTGGCACTATTGGAGTAAATTGATAGTTGCCACCAAGCGTGCTCAACACCCCTGTAGTATCCTTTCTATAAACCAAATTGGGTCCTGAAGTATTGTCGGGTTGTGCTAGTACAGGAATGGTTAACGATGCAGTCGATAATCCGTTAACTCCTAAGACATACTTACCTGTGTGAGCTTTAAAAGTGGTGGTGTCGGTGCAAAAAATTGAGGTATTGGAAACACCGTTGAAATTTATGTGTGGGTTAAAGAAATTGTACGTGGTATTATCAAGACTTTCCCCGTAAGCGTAATCTTCAAATCCCTCCGCAAACATTTCGCTATATCTTGCGTTGCTCGCAATCGCTACCGGCATTGATCTATTGTAACCATATTGCGCTGCCGTATAAACGCCCAGCGCATCTACAGTTTCCAACTCAAGTCCTTTGCCATTTATCTTGTTCAACTTGCTGTTCCAAACCCATTGATTACTTAAGGAGTCTGGCAGGAATATGCTTGAGGCATTAAAATCCCAATAGAGTTTGAAGTTGGTAAGGAATCCATTCTTTGAAAGGTTAGTGTTGATTGTCGTATCGTATTCCTTCCTAGTATCATAATAAACCATATTGCGGAATGGACGGAAGTTGCCCAACAATCCTTTTCGATAAGGATTTATCTTTTTTTCAAGGTAACCGAGACTGTCCGGAACTTCCGTCGGTACACAACTGACAACATTTGTTCGCAGTCGTCTGAATATATCATTATCCACAAGCCATTTTTCTTTGAATTCAACGGCTGATGCGTTGACCGTGTTACTGGCTGTGTCGAACTTTAATTTACCCGTTGTTAATGGATTAACCATGCTTGTCACAGTCTCAGCTTTCGCATCTAAGATGTTCCTATGTCCACTTCGGATAATTCTAAAGCTCACCAACGAATCTGTATATGGTTGCCCAATTGAATCAACAAAAATAAAATCTGGTGTTGTGGTCAATGACGTGTTGTTTTTGTTTTTATCAACAGCCCAAATCAAATTCCTTGTGCCTGAATTGAATTTAGAGTTACACCCCGCTACGTAACTTGCAGCAGTTAGGATAAGCAATTCATCGCCACTCTCAAAAACTGAATTATCGAAAGGCGAATTGGTGATTTTCCCATCGCTGAAGTTGATTCTGGAATAAGTCGCATTGATGTTTTTATACGCCAGGCCCATTCCACCATAAGCCCAATAAGCAGGATAAAAAGTATTGTAGATGGGCTGATTGAATTCATTGTTCGTTCGTGTTACAAGTACCTCACCGGTTTGCGCATCATAAGCCAGATTTTTTGTTGACACCTGGCTCCCCTTGTCAATAACAACCACACTATCCAGAACACTATGATAACTTACAACCTTTGTTGTAGTTATTGATCGGTAAACATTTTCTGAAATACCAGAAACACGGTAGAGCATGAAAGACGGAATCGGTACTGCCGTGAAAAAATCAACGTTCCCTTGAGATTCGAGGCTATTACTTTTAACTGAAAACTCGCGCGCGTCTGTCATCAACTCCACATCAATTCCCATGTTACCATTGTAGATGCTTCCACTATTGTCTTTGTTGATAAAAGAGAATTTGTCATTGAGGCCATTTGTTCCCGTATTCTTATAAAAATTCTCTGTGTAACTGATTCTGGTGAGAGAATCATTCTCCGCATAAGAAGACTGGGATTTCATTTTGCCATGCATATCATTTGTGGCAACAAGAAATCCCTGCGATTGCGCCTTATAGTCGTATGCAGATTTGTGCAAAAACGCAGAGGTCGAAGCCTGGTGAAATTCCTTTACACTGTTATCGTTGAAGGGAGTGTAATTATAGTACACCGGATAATCTTTAGCCGTATAAAACTCCGTGACTTGCTTGCCGATACCAGATCTGGATTTCTTATTTGTCGAATCAACTTTCAAGGAAGTGACGGTTACCTTGCTATAACCAACCACGGGTGCCGGGAAGAATGCATCAAGTACGGGCATTTCCACCGCTCCGAATGACGCCGGACCTGCTGGTAAATAATCTTCAACTTGTATAATCGACTGAAATGGATTTTCTTCACCACCAATCGAAGGTTCATAAGAGGCAACACCACTGCTGATCGTCCGGACTGTGCCGTTAAGGTTTTCTAAAGTGGTATAATTGTATTTTTTTCCATAGATAGATGTGTACTGACGGGTCATGGTATTCCAGTTGTCTTTCAGCGTAACCTGACTCACTCTATAACCACCGCCATATTTGATTCCGTCAGGATCATTCAGCCGGACAAAGCATTTTGAAAGGTCTGTGTGCAACGCCTTGCTATCCTTTCTAAAAGCCATCACAGGATCAGTGAAGGCATCTCTGAGAGATACTATCATCCCGAGCAGCATATCTCCTATTTGCTTAAACGCTGTCTCGCTACTTGGCACATCATAGCCTGGGAAAGCCTGTCCTGGCAACTGTTGACGCAAGTATTCCAACGCGGTTAGCGACAGAGGGCTTTTCCCTGCAAGTCTGTTCATCTTGATCCAGATGATATTGTGATTGGAAGCAACCACACCAACATTGCTATAGGTTGCGTAACACGTTATATATTCCGGCCCCTTGGGCATTTTCACCCATATTCTAAAAGCTAACTGAGAATTCCCCTGTAAGTAAAATCTGTATACATCGGCTGAGTCATTACATGCTTTTGGCACCTGCACAAAGACATAATCATTTTCTCCCAATGAAGGGTATAGCCTGTCCGATGAATTACTGTATGTGCTCGAGCTGCCGAAACCTACAATCGACATCATGTCCATCGCTCTCTTATTTTGAACATACGCATAGTCATCGGACTCATAAGTCAAGTCAATTTGTCCTCCGGATGGCAAAACAATTTTATTCAGCATCCAGGCACTCGCATTTTGATCTATCGTAGCTTTTTGAGTAGTATCTTGAATGGAATAAGGATAGTCACTGTTTTTTAACCCGCCAGGGTTCATTGTATTTGGCTTATATGTACCCCATCTGTCCGCTGCTGCAAAGGCATAAGGAGGATTAGTTGAATACGAAAAGATATATTTGTTTTTGAATGCCCTTGTCTTTCCGTTATAGGTAAACCATATGCTATCCAGCGCAAGTTTTCCCATTTTCAACGTATCTGAACCACCGGTCTTATTGTCCAGCGTATTTTTACAAAGGCCGCTGCTATAACCGAAGTGTACAGTTTTTATTGATTTTGCATTCGTCAAGCCATTTTTTCTCAAATCAGCCTTATTAAATAAAGCAATGCTGTCCAATTTTCTCAATGATGAATCACTTACATTAACACCTCCAAAAATTCCATTAGCTCCCCTCCCATCATATTGCCGCTTGGAGGTGTAGAATATAGCTACCATGTTTTTGGATTCCACTGAACCCAAATACCACGATTCTCGTTCACCATAAGAAACGATTGCCTTATCATCTTTTACCTCAGACCGGTTACCTGGATTAAAATTCCCATAAATGTTGTTACTAATGTTGTTGGTCAAAGGTGTCCTCCATTTGTGTGTACTATCATTGCCATTCTTTATTAGTGAATAGTTGAATTTCACTGCCTCTCCAATAT
>Ga0163163_10004999_pt1 | contig 11423 bp, 6 predicted proteins | sample S65metaG_FD_119766 | JGI IMG/M metagenome (GOLD analysis project Ga0163163, IMG submission 119766) | Switchgrass rhizosphere microbial communities from Kellogg Biological Station, Michigan, USA - S6-5 metaG | ecosystem: Host-associated > Plants > Roots > Rhizosphere > Soil | place: USA: Michigan... | reverse complement strand
GGCGCCGGTCTTACGCAAGGGATCATTGGTCTTTGCAACAAGGGCCAACCACGAAAGCTGGACGATTGGGGTTCTTTGCGTGCATGGGCCTGGGGTGCAAGTCGCGCACTCGACTACTTCGAAACGGACAAAGCCGTCGACGCAAAACACGTCGGTATCGAAGGATTGTCTCGTTATGGCAAAGCTGCTCTCGTAACGATGGCATATGACCAGAGATTTGCGATCGGATTCATTGGCTCGTCAGGTGAAGGTGGAGCGAAACTTCATAGACGAAACTTTGGCGAACTCGTTGAGAACGTTGCGAGCTCCGGGGAATACCACTGGATGGCCGGCAATTTTCTGAAGTACGCGGGACCACTGACGTGGGCTGACTTACCTGTCGACGCGCATGAACTAATCGCCTTATGTGCGCCGCGTCCGACCTTTATTAGTTACGGAGCTGCTGAGGGACCAGGAGCAGAAGGTCAGTGGGTCGATCAGCGTGGAAGTTTTATGGCTGCCGTTGCTGCTGGCCCTGTGTTTCGACTGCTTGGCAAGAAGGATCTGGGAACAACCGAGTTTCCTTCAGTCGAAACGGCGTTAATTGATGGGGAGCTTGCCTGGCGACAGCACAAGGGTGGGCATACAACTGGACCGAATTGGCCGACCTTCATTCAGTTCGCCAGCAGGTATATTAAGAGCAATTCAGTGAGCGACACTTCTCGAGTGCAATAGTGCTGGGACCGCAGGCGTCCCCGCCTGCCCGTTGCGAAAACCTGATCGTGTTTTTAAATCTCAGTGCTCCTCTGTGTCTCCGTGACTCTGTGTTGAAGAAAGATTTTATGATTACCACAGAGTCACGGAGACACAGAGTAGCAGAGAAAGAATCATCGGAATCAAATGGGATTGAGAGCGTGTCTTGTCGCAGTCATTCTATTGTGTGCGGCCTCCACAACGATCGCCGAAGATGGCTACCGTTTGTGGCTACGTTACGATTTGCTTCCGGACGCTGCTGCAAAACAGTATCGCGGAAAGATCCAGTCGATCGTTGTTCCAGGCGATTCAGCTACATGTGCTGCGATTCGTTCAGAACTAACTAGTGCGTTAGCCGGCCTTCTCGGAAATGCACCGACTGCTAAGACAACTCTGACGAGTAACGAAACGCTCCTGGTCGGAACTCCATCGAATTCATCTTTGATAAAGAATCTTCGCTGGGAACATGAACTTTCAAAACTGGGTCCGGAGGGTTATCTAATTCGTTCCACGAAGATCGGTTCAAACGCAGCGATCGTAATTGCGTCTCAAACTGACGTGGGCGCACTTTACGGCACTTTCCATTTTTTACGTCTGATGCAAACACTTCAACCCCTAGTAAATCTCAATGTGAGTGAAAGGCCGCGACTGCAACTGCGCGTGCTTGACCATTGGGACAATCTCGATGGCAGCGTCGAGCGCGGATATGCAGGTCACTCTTTATGGAACTGGAACGGTCTGCCTAACACCGTCGATCCCAGGCTTCGCGATTATGCGCGCGCGAATTCATCAGTCGGTATCAATGGATCCGTTCTGAACAACGTCAACGCAAACTCGCAAATACTTACCGCCGAATACCTCAAAAAGGTTGCAGCAATAGCCACTGTGTTTCGACCTTATGGTCTACGCGTCTACCTGTCAGCTCGCTTCTCTGCCCCGATCGATATTGGTGGGTTAAAAACTGCGGATCCTCTCGACGCGGAGGTTGCTGCATGGTGGAAAAAGAAGGCTGACGAAATCTACACGCTAATTCCCGACTTTGGCGGCTTCGTAGTTAAGGCGAATAGCGAAGGTCAACCAGGTCCACGTACTTACAATCGCACTCATGCCGACGGCGCAAACATGCTTGCTGCCGCAGTGGCACCACATCAGGGCGTTATCATGTGGCGCGCTTTTGTTTACGACATGAAGCCGGGTTACGACCGGGCCGGAGCGGCTTATGAAAACTTGCAACCGTTTGACGGCAAATTCGCCGAGAACGTTTTGTTGCAAGTGAAGAATGGACCGATCGACTTCCAACCACGCGAGCCGTTTCATCCATTGTTCGGTGCGATGCCACGCACGCAGTTGATGCCCGAGTTTCAGATAACCCAGGAATACCTGGGCTTCTCCAATCACCTCGTTTTCCTGGCTCCGATGTGGCGCGAGTTCTTTAGTGCAGACACTTACGCGAAGGGTCGCGGCTCGACGGTGAGCAAAGTGGTTGATGGCAGTCTATATAAGCTACGACTGACCGGAATCGCCGGTGTCGCAAACACTGGTACCGATCGCAATTGGACTGGTCATCAATTCCTACAGGCAAACTGGTTTGCTTTTGGACGCCTCGCGTGGACCCCTGACACGTCGTCACGATCAATCGCTGAAGACTGGATCAGAATGACCTTCACTCACGATCCAAACACCATTGAAGTGTTAACCCGGATAATGGTCGAGTCGCGTGAAGCAGTTGTCGACTACATGACACCACTCGGCCTTCATCACATCATGTGGGGCAATCATCATTACGGCCCGGCGCCGTGGTGGAATTCATTTCCGCGCGACGACTGGAACCCCGTCTATTACCATCGTGCTGATGATAAGGGAATTGGGTTTGACCGAACCGCATCCGGGAGCAATACCGTGGCGCAGTATCATCCGGAAGTACGTGCGTTGTTCGCAAACATCAACACCTGCCCCGAAGAGTTCCTGCTCTGGTTTCACCACGTACCGTGGGACCATCGGATGAAATCAGGTAAGACACTTTGGGACGAGCTTGCCTTGCACTATCAACGCGGAGTTGAGTGGGTGCGTCTGACAAGAAAGAAGTGGGAGGCAGTCGCGAGTCAGATTGATCCGGAACGTTATGCTGATGTTTCGAGGAAGCTTGAAATACAAGAGCGTGACGCCGTGTGGTGGCGAGACGCATGCCTGCTTTATTTTCAGAGTTTCTCGAAGAGACCACTGCCCGAAGGGGTCGAAAAGGCGGCGCATACGCTTAACGAGTACAAGGCGAAGAGTCTGGATTGGCAATAATCATTAGTCAATTATCATTTGACAGTTTTCAGTTGTCATTTAAAGTTTTCATTTCTATTGAAGACAAAGTCATCAAAATGATTCGTCCTTCGGCTATTCTGGACGTTACCGCAATAACTGATAACTGATAACTGATAAAGGCTTCCTTAAACTAAAACATGCGTATAGTCGATATCCGGCCCACTACAGTCACGGTTCCATTGGAAGCACCATTGCGTCACGCCAACGGCTGCCATTGGGGACGTTTCGTTCGCACTATTGTTGAAGTGGAAACAGACGACGGAATAATCGGACTCGGTGAGATGGGTGGCGGTGGCGAGTCGGCCGAGGCCAGTATTCGTGCAATGAAGAATTATCTCGTTGGACACGATCCGACCAGATTGGAAGAGATGCGTTTCCTGATCGCGAACCCCACCGCATCGCTTTACAACAATCGAACTCAAATTCTCGCGGCGCTGGAGTTTGCTTGTCTCGACATCATCGGACAGAGCTGGGGTGTACCCGTTTCAGAAATTCTCGGTGGTCGTTTACGCGAACGAATACCATTTGCATCGTACCTCTTCTTTCGTTATGCCAACCCGCGCGCCGATGTCGACGAGATACGAACACCAGAACAACTCGTTCACCACGCGCGCACTTTGAAGGATCGGTACGGGTTCACATCGCACAAGATGAAGGGCGGTGTGTTTCCTCCGCAATACGAACTCGAGTGTTACCGTGCTTTGGCAAGTGAATTCAAGGACAATCGATTTCGCTTTGATCCAAACGCAGTGTGGTCGACCGAGACGGCCATCTGGTTCGGACAGGAAATCGAAAGCATCAGGAACGACTATCTTGAGGATCCGGTCTTCGGACTAAATGGGATGAGACGTGTTCGAGAGAAAGTTCGAATGCCGCTTGCAACCAACACAGTAGTCGTAAATTTCGAACAACTTGCGGAAAACATCCTCGACATTGGTGTCGACGTCATCCTTCTGGATACAACATTCTGGGGCGGCATCAGACAATGCATCAAGGCGGCAAATGTTTGTGAGACATTTCAGCTCGGTGTCGCGATGCATTCGTCAGGCGAACTGGGTATCCAGTTGGCGACAATGTTGCATCTAGCGTCGGTGATACCGAACCTATCCTTCGCGGGTGATGCACATTATCACCACTTAACTGACGACGTGATCGAAGGCGGCAAGTTTCAATACAAAGACGGACAAATCGACGTGCCCAAAGGACCAGGTCTCGGGATAAAACTCGATTACGACAAACTAACCGGATACAAAGAACTGTATCGACGCCTGGGCTCATATCCTTATGACCAGGATCCACTTAGACCCGGTTGGGTACCGACAATTCCAAACGATCGCTGGGCCGATCCGCGTGACTCGCGGACGCCAACCATCCACCTTTAAGAACGAGAAAGGGACGAGAAATGATTAGTCTGGTGGAAAACCAAGCAGTCGAATTGTTAACTGACAAAGAAAAACTTCGTCAACAAGTAGAGCTCTCGATTAGCAAGATACCCGCGATTGACGTCCATACTCACGTACACCCACCAGAATTCAACGGATTGTATCTGTCTGGCATCGACGATCTTCTTACTTATCATTATTTGATTGCCGAAACCTTCCGTTCAACCGATCTTTCTCATGCTTGTTTCTGGCGAATGACGAAATCAGAACGCGCTGACTTCATCTGGAAAACACTCTTTGTTGAGAATACGCCACTATCAGAAGCCGCTCGAGGGATCATTACGATCTTAAGTGCGTTCAAACTCGATACCCGTGCACCAGATCTTGATGAGGCACGGTCATTCTTCAATGAGCAGAAACCTCAGGCTCATCTCAATCGCGTACTTGAGATGTCTCGTGTCAGCGATGTCGTAATGACTAATGATCCATTCAGCGATCAAGAGATTGAGACCTGGCAGAGTGGAGTCGTTCCCGACAATCGATTCCATGCATCACTGCGACTCGACACACTTTTAAATGAATGGCCAGCTGCTATTGAGGCGTTATCGAATCAGGAATTTAAAGTCACGGCTGATCTCGATCCGGCCACTCTGGTTGAGATACGTCGGTTCCTCGACAAATGGATTCTCAGAATGCGCCCAGTCTATATGGCTGTGTCTCTTCCTGCGGAATTTCAATATCCAATAGATGATGAACGAACCCGATTGCTGCAAGAGGTTGTCTTACCCACCGCGCGCGAACATGGTCTATCCATGGCTTTAATGCTCGGTGTACGACGCACCGTAAACCCGGCGCTCAGATCTGCAGGTGATGGCCTCGGAAAAGCTGACATCACTGCTTTGGAACGAATTTGTCTGGAACATCACGAGGTGAAGTTCTTGGTAACTATGCTGTCGCGTGAGAATCAGCATGAACTCTGTGTAGCCGCGCGTAAGTTGAACAACCTGATGCCCTTCGGTTGCTGGTGGTTTTTGAATAACCCGTCAATAGTTTCAGAGATTACTCATGAGCGCCTCGAACTAATAGGTCCGAGTTTTATCCCTCAGCATTCAGATGCCCGCGTGCTCGAACAGTTGATCTATAAGTGGCAGCATGCTCGCGCGGTGATAGGCCCGGTACTCTTTGAACATTACGCACGACTCCTCGACAGCGGAAGGCCCGTAACTTCGCAAGAAATCAGTCGGGATGTGACACGCATGTTTTCCGGAAATTTTCGCAGCCTGGCAGGTAAGTAATTTTCAGATTTTGTTGGTAGCAACGAAACCAGCACCCACGGTTGAAAGGGATAGATGAGAGGAACAGATAAACGTAAATCAGCCAAATCAAAATCACCTGCCTACTTAAACCCGGACTTACCTGCGAAAAAGCGAGTTAAGGATCTTCTTTCCAGGATGACTCTGGCGGAGAAGGCTGCGCAAATGCGATGCATCTGGCGCGAAAAGAGCGAAACACTTGTTGATGCTGATGGCAACTTTGATCTGAAGAAAGCTAAATCAGCTTTCAAGCAGGGCCGTGGCCTTGGTCAAGTGGGCCGGCCCAGTGACGCCGGTCAAGGCAAAGACGCGCGCGGCCAGGCAGAACTCACGAACGCCATCCAGAGATTTTTCATTGAGAATAGCCGGCTCAAGATTCCGGTCATCTTTCACGAAGAATGTCTCCACGGTCAGGCGGCGATTGGTGGCACAAGTTTCCCGCAACCGATCGGATTGGGAGCCACCTTCAATCCCGAACTGGTCGAGTCGTTGTTCGCAATGACAGCCGAGGAGGCACGATCACGCGGAACTCATCAAGCACTGACACCCGTCGTAGACGTAGCAAGAGATGCGCGTTGGGGACGGGTTGAAGAAACCTATGGTGAAGATCCTTATCTTGTTTCAAGGCTTGGCATCGCCGCAGTTCGTGGATTTCAGGGTGACGCAACTTTTAAGGACAAGAAGCACGTCATTGCTACGTTGAAACACTTCGTTGCGCACGGACAACCAGAGTCAGGAATGAACTGTGCGCCTGTAAATGTCTCGCTGCGTCTATTACGAGAGACATTCCTATTCCCTTTTCGCGAAGCAATCCAGAAGGGTGGCGCGATCAGTGTAATGGCTTCTTACAACGAAGTGGATGGCGTTCCCTCTCATGCAAACAAATGGCTGCTGCGCGATGTTTTGCGCGACGAATGGGGATTCGGGGGTTTCGTAGTGGCGGACTACTACGCGATCTGGGAGCTTGGCAATCGTTTCGAAACTCATGGGCACTTCGTCGCGGGCGATAAGAAGGAATCTTGCGCCCTGGCAGTTCGTGCTGGCGTCAATATCGAGTTTCCTGAACCCGATTGCTATTTGTTCATTGAGGAGTTGGTACGTAAGGGCGTATTGAAGGAGTCGCAACTCGATGACCTTGTGGCGCCGATGCTCTATTGGAAATTCACTCTTGGCCTATTTGACGACCCTTATGTCGATCCCGATAGGGCTGATCGCGTAGTTGGAAGTGAAGAGAATGCACAGCTGGCTCTGAAGGCGGCTCACGAAACGATCACATTGCTCAAGAACGAGAACAATATCGCCCCGTTGAAACTGAAAGGTATCAAAACGATCGCAGTCATTGGTCCTAACGCAAATCGCAGTTTGCTCGGTGGCTATAGCGGGGTTCCGATGCGTGACGTTACGGTGCTTGATGGAATTAAGGCAAAGGTCGGTGACCGCGCAAACGTTCTATACAGCGAAGGCTGCAAGATCACAATTGGTGGCGCCTGGCATCTCGATGACGTAATCGCAAGTGACGCAGATGAAGATCGTCGACAGATCGCAGAAGCTGCGGAGGTGGCACGCCAGGCGGATGTGATCGTACTTGCGCTCGGCGGAAACGAACAAACTTCACGCGAGGCCTGGAGCCTGAATCATATGGGCGATTGCACTACGCTCGATCTGCTCGGACGCCAGGAAGAGTTGGTTAAGGCGATGCTCGACACAGGCAAGCCCACCATCGTCTTCCTCTTCAACGGCAGACCACAATCGATCAATTACTTGAGCGAGAATGTTCCGGTGATCTTCGAGTGTTGGTATCTGGGCCAGGAAACCGGTCACGCAGTTGCCGACGTTCTTTTCGGCGACTACAACCCGGGCGGGAAATTGCCAATAACGATTCCCCGCTCTGCTGGTCATCTCCCGGCTTTTTACAATTTCAAGCCCTCAGCGCGGCGCGGCTATTTATTCGACGACGTGTCGCCGCTTTATCCGTTTGGCTACGGTCTCAGCTATACCACTTTCCAAATTAGCAATCTACGACTCACGCACAAGAAGATGAAACGTGGCGGTTCAACACAAGTTCTAGCGGAAATCAAGAACACCGGCAAACGTGCTGGTAGCGAAGTCGTGCAATTGTATATCCGTGATCTCGTGAGCTCAGTTACTCGACCGGTTAAGGAGTTGAAAGGTTTTCAGAAAGTCTTTCTAAGACCGGGCGAGTCGAAGTCTGTTTCGATAGAGATTACTCCCGAGTCGCTGGCTTTTTACGACATTAATATGAAGTACGTTGTTGAGCCCGGAGAATTTGAAATCATGGTGGGCAATTCATCACGTGACAGTGATCTACAGAAGGTAGTTCTACGAGTGGAGAAGTAACTGCTGTCAGACCTTGGTTTACTTGAGCTATGCGTTGCGTATCTGAGCGACGTTCAACCAGCAACAGCAACCTGAAAATTTGCGAGGCCATTACATGACTGAGAGCGGTTCAAGACTCTCCATCAGAGAGAAGATTGGTTACAGCTGTGGCGATATTGCAACCAACTTCTTCTTCCAGTCGATGATCCTTTACCAGACGCGTTTCTACACTGATACGGCCAGGCTTTCGGCGGTTGCGGTGGGGTCGATGTTCCTTGTGCTACGACTCGCTGATGCCGTTTTTGATCCAGTCATTGGCGCCTTGTCGGACAGGACCCAAACCCGCTGGGGTAAATTCCGTCCATGGATCCTCTTTACGGCAGTCCCTTTTGGTCTGATCTTCTGGCTAGTGTACGTAACACCCGATATTGGGTCTCATGGGAAGCTTGTATATGCCTATATCACCTACACGCTGGTGATGATGCTCTATTCAGCCAACAACACGCCGTACTCCGCTCTTATGGGCGTGATGACTCCCGATGTTAGCGAACGTAGCAGCATCGCCAGTTATCGATTTGTCGGTGCACTTGTTGGGCAGTTCATTATTCAGGCGTTGCCGCTGCCGCTTGTGGCTAAGTTCGGCAAAGGTGATTCCGCCAAAGGCTGGGCCATCACTATGGCTATCTTTGGCGCGATTATCATAGTTTTGAACTTTATTACTTTTGCTAGCACGCGAGAACGAGTGCAACCTTTGCCCGGCCAGAAGTCTTCATTGAAAGAAGACCTGAAGAATGTGTTTAGTTGCGGCCCCTGGATTGTGATGTTTGTTCTCACATTGCTGATCTTTACCATGTTGGTTGTGCGTGGGAGTTCTTCCAATTACTTTTTCGCGTACTATCTCGATCCGCAACGACTGAGAGGATTCCTCGACAAACTCGGACTGGCAGGTACTATCGGGCCTGTGACGAGCTGGCAATCGGTGTTGAATTCCCTGGGGCTGCTCGTCAACCCAGACGGCTCCAACGCCGCGGCAGTTGGATTGAGTCTATTTTTTGTCATTGGTAGCCTGATTCAAATAATCGGGATCATTTTCTCAAAACCACTCGCCGATCGTTTCGGCAAGAAGGCGGTGTTCATGGTAGGCATGGCCGTAACTACCATTGCTACGGTTCTTGTTTTTTTCGTAGGCCCGACCTCGATCAGTCTAATGTTTGGGCTAAGTATTCTGTGGGCCATCGGCTGGGGACCAACAGTTCCTTTGCTCTGGGTGATGATCGCCGATGTGGCTGATTACTCTGAGTGGAAAACTTCTCGGCGCGCGACGGGCTTCATGTACGCGGGTATCCTGTTCGCTTTGAAGGCTGGCCTCAGCCTGGGAGGAGCTCTCAGCGCCTGGGTTATTGATGCTTATGGTTATATCCCGAACGTTGCACAGACTGAGCATGCGTTGCTTGGAATAAGACTTGGCGCAAGTATCTATCCGGCGATTGCTCTGGTCCTTGGTCTAATTTGTTTAGCCATCTACCCGATTGGTAAGAAGCTCAACCTTCGTATTCAGGATGAGCTGCTGGAGCGACGGAGGAACTACGAATCTCAAGGCGCTGCTGCGACGACTTAACAGGGAGATTTCCAATGAAACAATGTCTTCTTATCTTGATTACTGTGCTATTAGCTTCGCCGCTTACCAACAGTCATCAAAAACCTGTCCTCAAAGACGTATACAAAGATTCGTTTCTGATCGGTGTAGCAATCAATCAAAGGAAATTCTCCGAGCAGGACGCGCGCGGAATCTCAATTATTACCAGCCAGTTCAATTCAATTTCACCAGAGAATGTGCTGAAGTGGGAATCGGTACATCCGCAGCTTGGCAAGTATGACTTCGATGGGCCAGACCGTTACGTCGCATTTGGCGAGAAACATCGCATGTTCATCATTGGCCACGTCCTAATTTGGCACAATCAAACACCGCGGTGGGTCTTTCAGGATGACAAAGGCAATCCGGTCGATCGTAAAACTCTACTGGCGCGGATGCGCGACCACATTCAGACGGTTGTCGGGCGATACAAAGGGAGAATCGCTGGGTGGGACGTTGTCAACGAAGCCCTCAACGAAGATGGAACTATGCGACAAACACAGTGGGCCAAGATCATCGGTGAAGATTACATCGCAAAGGCCTTCGAGTTTGCGCGCGAAGCGGACCCAAAGGCAGAGCTGTATTACAACGACTATTCCCTGGAGAACGAAGCGAAACGAAATGGCGCCGTAGAATTGATCCGCAAACTTAAGGATCAAGGGATTCCAGTCACCGCAGTCGGCCTGCAGGGACATGACAAGATGGATTGGCCTACAGTCGAACAACAGGACGCCACAATCAGCGCTTTCGGGAAGCTGGGAGTGAAAGTACACGTCACTGAACTCGACGTCGACGTGCTACCACCGGCAATGCAGAACCGCGGCGCAGATATTACATTGAATGTCGAATTGCAATCGAAGCTGAATCCGTATGCCAGTGGTTTGCCGGAATCCGTTCAGCAGGCGCTTGCAAAACGTTATGCGGAGTTGTTTCGGGTTTTCAACAAACATCGTCATGTGGTGGATCGCGTGACGTTATGGGGCGTTACAGATGGCGATTCTTGGTTGAACAACTGGCCCGTTCGAGGCCGAACCAGTTATCCATTACTGTTCGATCGAAATGGTCAGCAAAAGCCGGCTTTTGACGCTGTGATTGAAGCCGCACGTTGAGAATGAAAACCTGATGCAAGTGAGGTTCAGAGTTTGTCTGAACTGCCCTCTTGCGGGAGAATGAGGCTTATCTAAATCAGTTGAGGCTTATCTAAATCAGTTTCAGTAACTAAGTGACAGGGGGAAAGACATGGCGACTAACTATAAACCAGGACCGGAACATAAATTCACGTTCGGCCTGTGGACCGTGGGCAACCGTGGTCGCGATCCATTTGGTGATGCGACACGCCCTACAATCAGTCCAGTAACGATTGTCCATCGACTCAGCGAGCTTGGTGCTTACGGCGTCAACCTCCACGACAACGATCTCATTCCCATTGACGCCACACCGGCAGAAAGAGATCGCATCGTCAGCGACTTTAAGCGCGCGCTTGAGTCCACCGGGATGAAAGTGCCGATGGCGACCACCAACCTGTTTTACGATCCGGTGTTCAAGGACGGTGCTTTCACTTCCAACGATCCACGTGTTCGCCTGTACGCGCTGCAAAAGACGATGCGGTCGATGGATCTCGGCGCTGAACTCGGCGCGCACATTTACGTGTTCTGGGGTGGTCGTGAAGGAGCCGAAGTCGATGCCGCAAAGGATGCTCGCGAGGCGTTGAAG
>Ga0163163_10004996_pt1 | contig 11425 bp, 17 predicted proteins | sample S65metaG_FD_119766 | JGI IMG/M metagenome (GOLD analysis project Ga0163163, IMG submission 119766) | Switchgrass rhizosphere microbial communities from Kellogg Biological Station, Michigan, USA - S6-5 metaG | ecosystem: Host-associated > Plants > Roots > Rhizosphere > Soil | place: USA... | reverse complement strand
CTGCAAGACGCAGAAGCCCGTGCGACTATGGGAATACATAGCGCAGGATTGGGCAGGTTGGGTCAGCGCTACCGTTGGGGCTGTTGTTGTGGTGGCTTTAACCCTAGATGTGTCAGCGCTAGCGCAATCCGTTGGTCTGTCACCAAAACTACTTGCCACTCTGCTTGGCTATGTTGGGAGCAGTGTTCTCGCCAAACTGTCAAACACGTTCGGTCTTGGAACGGGAGACCGATAATGTGGGCTAGCATACTGATGTTCCTACGTGGTGACTGGAAATATATTGTTATATTTTTAGTTGGCCAAGCTTCAATGATCCCTGTGATTATGTGGTTCAACGCGCGCAACGATGCCGTTATTGCTGACCAGAAGACAGAGATGGCGACCCTCCGTAGCAGCTATGCCGATGCGGCCCTCGCCGCTAAGACCGACGCGGATAAGCAACGTGCCGATAGTCTTGCTGCAGCTAACAAGGTCTACAGCGACATATTGACTGGGCTCATGCAAATTAACGGACAACTTGCTAGCAGGGTCGCTACCGTAAACTCTAACTTCGAGGCTCTTCACAATGATCCTTCCTTCACATGTTTATATAAGCCTTTGCCTGTCGGCCTTCTTAACAGCCTGCGCATCACGTCCACCGCTACCGCCAGTCATTGAGAAGGTGGAGGTAACACGCTGGCAGCCTTTGCCGCCAGAGTGTTTTGTAGTGCCGGAACCCGCGTACAGTGCGGGAGCCAGTGCGGCGGACGTGATGCAAGCGCAAAACAAAGTACTGCAGCAAATGGTGTTACAGCTGGCGCTGTGCAAGTCTAAGACAGCACTGCCTTAGATCTTCTTACCTGTGTACACTACAGCTCGTTTCTTTATGCGTAACTCCCAATCTTGTCGAGTGTCCACGTGCGTCTTCAAGTTTCCAGTGCCTTCACCAGTAGTCCACTGCACTTCCCGCCATGTTAAGCCGGCTGGAGCTACCTTACGCACAACTATTGGTTCGCCATCTATAGTCCAGAGTTGACCAACTTCTGGATCTATAGATAGCGCTTCCATTTTCATACGTGCACGTAACATCCATACAATCACCGCTATAGCACCTGTTGTGAATAACGCTGCTGAAGCGATAACGACGACCACCAAGTCTCCGCTAAGATGAACCGAACTGTTCATAGCACTGCCAACTCGTGTTCCTTCGGTACAGAGAACCCTGCAGCATGCTTGTGTCCTCCACCGCCGAACTGTTTCGCAATCTCCGCTACATCTAGACCAACTCCGTTGATAGAGCGTAACGAGAACTTACGCCCGTTCGCTGTATCGTAGTACGTCGCGCTAAAGCTGTGTCCTTCCGCCAGTATTGCGCCGACATCACTTGCGAATTGCCCTGGTGCATTGGACACCGGCACGTTATAACCGCCAACCCATGCCATGCGCTGCGTTGTTTCGACGATATTGCGAACGTCCTTTTGATACATACGCTCGATAGCTTTACCTTCCACGGATAGTTCTGCAAGATCGGCACTCATCAGTTCATCCCACACAACGATGTCCTGAGTATAGCTGTTGAGCGCAGCTAACACCGATCGAGTATTGGGCATCGCGAACTTCCACAGGTCGCGGTCCTCAATGTGTAATAACAATTCTGGCGGTGGCAGCCCGCCAAAGAAGTACTTCCATGTTAGGATTGCACCGCTATGATTTAGATCGAAATTAAAGGACAGTTTGAGGGATTCGTTGTAGTATTCAAATGGCTGGCTGCCGTCCTCCCCCATGTTGAAGTGCGCATTCATGTTATCCAGTGCGGTCTTGTGATGGTCGATCACCGTCACGCCGTTGGTTGCGCACAGTTGTGTTAGTACGTCTGGTGGGTATGAAAAATCGACGATGTAAACTTGTTGGCCGGCGCGCAATGGCGGAGGTGCCTTACCGTAACTGGCGGGCACTAATTCCACGTCGCGGTTGAAATGTCGCCATGCCGCCCACGCGGCTCCAAAGCCGTCGGAACAGTTGGCGTGATAGATAACGACAGGGGGTTCATGTTGCATGTTGTATCTCTTCCGTTTTAGATCAGATGGGTCGTGGTAAATAAGTAGCGGGCGCACTGGTGCGGGTACTCCGTAGAAATGAGCGCATTGGCGCATTGGCGCATAGCTAAGCTTAGGCTTACTGGCCCGCTGGCAGCCCTGGCGGGCTACGGGCTGGGCCAAGGGCGGGCCGCCTGTGCCCGCACGGCATGACGGGCTCCTCAGGCTGCCTCAGGGGGCGGTTTACAGGGGCTGCTAGGCACCGCCTAGGTGCCCGCCGCCCCCCAGGCCCGGCACTTGGGTAGGGGCGCCCCCTGGCAGCCCCGCAGGGATGGCTGTAGGGGCTGTAGCCCCGTACCCTGCACGTGGCCCGTGGTACCCCTGGCCAGTGGCCTGGGCGCGCTCCTGTGCGTACGCGCCTGTGCGCTTTGGCAATGGGGTATCGTCATCGCCGTAGGCATCTCCTACGGAGGCTGCCACAGCAGCTGCCTGCAGCTGGTGTAACTTGGCATGTGCACTTGCGAGTATCTCGGATGTTAGCTTGCCTTCACTGCGCAGTTTCTCCACCTCTAAGTACTTCTGGGCAACATGCACCATCTTCTCCAAATCTTTTATGCCGTCCTTGTTACGCCAACGCATCATATAACGAGTTATCTGCGCTTGGAAATAGTCCCACTCGAACAATGCAACAAGATCCCAGTGCTCGATAGGCAACTTCTTATAGTGGTCGCCGCCGACTTGGCGCTCGTTGGCGGATGCTTGTTTATTTTCTGGCATACGTAAGTCTCCAAAGCCGAGGATAGATGTTTTCTGTTCGATGATGGTCATAGATTGGGTGTCCCATGAAACATTGATGAGAGTCGTTCTTCTTGATCGCCGTAGTACCGCTCGACGTATGTTTTCACGTAGTCAAACAAGTGTGCTGCATTAACTGTTACATCTATAAGCCTGTCACTGACAATGCTATGCATACACCGATAGTATAGACGCAGCATCTTTATGTTGCCGCTGTCAGCCTCTTCCACACAGAAGATAGCAAGCTCCATACGATCACAGAACTTGAGTATCCTCTTTTCGAGGGTGTCGAGTTTTATCTCCATGGCATACTGCTCGTTAACTTGCCGATCTGCTTCCAGCATACCATCACGCAACATGGTATGTCTGTGCAGCGCCGGGCTCGGGGTGTCTCCATTCACAGTTTCCGGCACATCGTGATACAGCGCGGCACGCCATAGCCGCAACGGAGCTTCCGGGTACACGTGATCCAGCAACGCCAACACGCCGAACATATGTTCGCCATCCGTTTGTTTGTGCAAGGGCGGTACAGTGTGCATGCGCTCTACGCGCGCGGCGGCACGAAACAGTTGCAACCGTGAAATGTTCATGTCTGTTATTCCTCTTCCTTGCGTCTTTCCAACCAGCGTTTGCCCGCCAACGCCCAGTCCCTGGCCAAACAATACTCGTCCAGCATGTAAGCAGCATTGGCAATGCGAGAATTCTTGGTGCCCATCTCGCTCTTCCAGCATCTCCATGCGCGGTACATCGGCCATGCTACGTCGTTAAGATATGGAATGTTGGAAAAGTACGAGCGTGGAATATCTGTAATAGACGGATAAGCAAACGTGAATATACGAGATAGCCCATCTAGCCATGCCCAGTATGCTGAAGCATCGCAACCTTTGAACAACGAGTATGGAGATATGTCTGACGCTTCGTATGGATCAGTCTGCACACGCGGCGCTGCTTTGATGCGAGCCCAATCTTCACGGTCCGTATAGATGTGAAAGCTGTCGCTTATCTGGGTGTACGGTCCAACACCAACGCCCACCGCCCCGGCGATGAACTCCTGCAGCGTGCTGAACTGCACCACATTGGCACCATACGCTCCCCAGATAGCATCATTGCTGCGGCAACACACACGCATTTCCAGTTTTTCATCACGCACCTTTAGAAAAATAAGATCGTTGCATGGGGTGTCCTTACCCTTGTAGTTAAGATCTTCTCCTGGGTCCCAAATGCACAGCACCGCTTGGCGCGTAGTATGGTCGGCTCGCAACTTTTCGATAACCGTAGAAATCTGATCGATAGCATGGTATTCACATTCCACACTGTTGAATCCTTCGAAATGCTTACGGAGCCTAAAGCCGTAGGCTCCATGGAAGAATGTACCGTCATCGCTGTAGCTGGCAATATTGCTATTGAATTGCTTCAAAAAGGCAACATCGTTGCGTCCGGCCAGTATCCACAATGCTTCGAAGAAGTGGAAGAACGGATTGGCATCGCGCTGCGGATGGAACAATACACGTTCCATCGGATTACTATAACATGTGGCCATGGGCTCTATTAGCTCAAGTGTACGTTGCCCACGGGGCGCAATAGAACGCCAATAGCGAGCCTGATGCTCTTCTGTAGCGAGCCATACCATTTCATCAAAGGCGCCGTTGACATTACGAGCGTGAATTGTCTGCATCGTTTTTCTCCAGTTGGTATGCGGGGATTACAGGTTTAGCATAGGGGCGACCGATCGTGGCTTGTCGCACTGCGTCCCTATCATTGCTAGTCGGCCGTGTGAGAGTTTCCATACCGAATTTGTCTGGTAGTAGACCAACTCGGTAAGACTTGGCATCACAAATGTCACAAGGAGATAGCGCGGCTCTTTCTCCTCTGATAAGAAAACGACGTGCGGCGTCCATAGGTTGACCATGCCATACCTCCAGCAATCCGTCAGTTACTACGTTGCCGCACTTATACACTCCGCGCCAATCGTTACAACATATCGCAACGTTACCATTGTACCGGATGGAAAGTTCACGAAATGGTTTAGCGCATCTAGCCACGAGGGGGCGCTTAAGAGGCGCAGATCCATTTCCACAATGGTTATTGAGCGTTGCATGTACACCTCCATTGGCTGTCGTTATATCTTGCACACGTATGAACTTGCGAGCCTTGTTACCGTACCGATTGTGCGGGCTGAATTCTTTTTCTTGTGGATAGAAGTGTACGTCGAAATTGAAATGCTCTGTTATGCCGTGTTGCGGTTCTCCATATAGCCATTTAATCTGCAGTGCTTCGTCCACCTTGTCTTTGATCTTCACGTACTCATAGGCATCGAACGCAAAGACATTAAGGCCAACATTGAACAGACGGTTCAAGCTTGGTACAACACCAGGAGGTCGTAACAGCCCTCCACCATTGCTGGTCATCATCAGTTGTACTTTGGGTAGCCAATTGCGAAACACGCGCACTATCTCAATGTATTCGTCATTCATCGTTGGTTCACCATGCATGGCAAACTCTACGCGTGGGTTCCAATATGCCTCGGCTATCTGTTTGGCGATGTTATCAGCATCCTTAACAGTCATTTGTTTGAACGTCTTGTCCTTGGCGGTGCGTATGCCCTGCAGTCCGCAGAAGTTGCAGTACAGGTTGCAACCTTCGCATAGCTCGACCTGAATACAGAACGGTGCGGCCTGTTTGTACTTCATCATTAGCATCCCGCCAAGAAGATACTGCGCACCGTGCGAACTACAGTGCCGTCGATGTTTACATGCCGAGCCTCGGCGAACAGTACTTTGATTTCTGTAATCCATGGCAGCGCTACACGCGCGAGTGTGTGCCAATTGAAACTAACTTCTCTGGTGTTCATGCACGCCTCCGGCGTTTTTCGTTTACTCTACGCACTATCTTGCGTACCGCGTTCTCAGCGGTGATGGCACGCTTAGTCAATGCGTTGATGTGCCTGTTATATTCAACTTGCTGTGCAATGACAGTGTGCCGGTTTATTTCCGCCGCTAACCGCAATTGTTCACACCGCACCTCAAGTTCTTCGTATGTCAATTTAGTCATGGCGTTGTCAGTGTTCCACTCAGCAGCTCGTAATGCTGTACATACATTTGCCCACGTCCACTACTAGTGCGAGTTGTCCAGTGTTTGACGGTTACATGTGCAGTCATTATCGTATCATCTGGACCAAACAGCATGGCGTCGATATCGAACTGAGGCTCGACGTTAACGGCCACCGCGTACAGTCCACTGTCGAATAGAACACCGTTGATGGACGCACTGACGCGTCCGTATTGCGGACTGAATGAAAAATACTCCACTGTCGGTGCTGGATCGATGCACACAGTGTTAACACATCGGGTATCGTTCAATGTAACAACGTTCGATGCAATGAAAGCCAAGAGCAAAGGAATCATCATTATCTTATCTCCTGTTGATAACCAAACGCTTTGCGCCACGCTGTACGCATTGTCATACCGCCGCCCTTGGGCTTAGGTACTAACTTTGTTATGCCAGGATGTAACTTTTCCATCTTCCTGGCAACTTGATCATGCAGTTCGATGGTACGATATGCAGCGCACCCACCAGGTTGCCCGTACCAACGACTATTGAAAGAATACTTGATCGACACACGGTTGCGATAACCCAACTCCAACAGCTGTAGATTAACATCCAGATCCTGCATCAATGCCACGCGATCAAATCGAATGCGGTGCTTTACCAGCACATCCCGATTATAGAACAGCGTCTGTGCTATACGACCGTTTTCGTAGTATGGAAGGTTGCTGGGCCGCGCGGCAACGAAGCGATCTGCAAAGCTAACATGGGCAAGACCGCTGTCCAACCATCGGATAAGAAGATTGAAGCAATTAACAAACTCATTCTTGTGTGCTTTTACAAGGCCACCGAATTTTTGCAAACCTTCTTTGCGGTTAATACCTGTTATATCGTCATCCAGCATGATGAGATGTTGGTCATCAGACTGCTCCAATATCCACTGGCGCGTCTCACTCAGTCCGCCCTTAAAATGTTTCGGCAGTACTATAAACTCGAACTGTCTATTTTCTTTCGTGGCTGCAGCGTACGCTTCAAGCTCATCATGCCTAACCACGACCCGTACACGATGCTGTAGCACTAGCGGTAGCACATGCGGAGTTGCGAGTTTATCTGCTCTGCCACGCGACGGAATCCATATGTGTGAACGCATCTATTCCTCCAACCAACTAAGTATTTTAGGTACTATCTTGTTGGGCGCATGACGCTTCAAGGCTTCGTAACCACCATATTGCAGCGTACCGCGTAACTGGGCATTACGCAGAGTCTTCAATACCTTGACTAAAGATCGTCCATCTCTGGCGGTAAGGCAGTTGGTTCCAGGCACCATGTCATCGACACGCCTAATCCATCCCGCATTAACGATCGGTACTGCTCCTGCATCCCATGCTTCAAGAGTGGTGTACTGTGTTCCTCCTCCATCTCCTTTGATGAGTGACATGTCCGCCATTGCACGACTACTGCGTAATATGTCGAATGCAGCTTCGCGTGTCCTAGGGTATGCAACTTTGCTTTGTTCCCATTCAGGATAATCGGGAATAATCTTGAACTTAGTGTACAGACGATTCTCGAATCCATAGATGTCTATGTCCGCTCCTAACCGTTTGGCGTCCAACAGAATGTTGGTGTGTTTGTCGAAGTCTATACGACTGGTGCTCACACATTCCTTGGGCCGCTTGGTTGGTCTATCCTGCAGTCCTTCTCCCATGCGCATATACGGGTGGCGGATAAACGTTGCGTCTTTAAACTGTAGTACGCCGCTGCGTCGCACGACCCATGGACGCTGTATATATTTTAGATACGACGTTTCTGTCGGATCGTGTATAACAATGCGAGCGCCACAGGCAGTCAATGCTTGATAAGCGCCGGCAAACTTTTTGGCCACGGCAACAATGATGGTAGGATCTTTCTTCGTTATCTTAAGCATATGGCTTTGGGTACGATTGAAGTACCAGCATCCGTATCCAAAGTCACGCTTGAACGCTTCGCTGCGGTTACCTATTTTGTATAGCTTTACCACATAGCTCATGGCAATTAAACTATGCATCAGGTGCGCAGTAAAGGTTACCCAGCCTCCTGTTGTGTTAGGGCTCAGGTACACCAGATTTATTCTCATGTATTTTGCTCCAGGCAATACGGGGACGGTTCTTTATGAGGGTTACAAGATCAGGATGGTTATTACGTAGCATCTGGGCTGCACGACGAATCACTAGGGGAATTTTAGGTGAGCGTCGCACCGTCGACCAGCAATAGTTATAAAGTACAGCGTTAGGGTGTCCGGCCTGTAGCAACCGCAGTGTAAGATCAATGTCTTCATATGCCGCCATTTTTCTGTAACGTATGTTAGCTTGCCGCAGCACAGACAAGTCGAGACCATACGCGCAATTGGTTCTGGTGTTATATCTAACGGCATCTGATATTTCATGGTTGCCCGCCCTAGCGCTTATACCTACCATTGGGCATTGCTGCGTTAGTTGTATGTCGATGTACAGCAGCATCTGTCTTAGCTCACGTGGTCCTGTAGGCAGTAGGTACGGAGCACGCATGTCAGGTCGATAGTAAAACCGAAGATCGTCATCCAGCATCAAGATACGCTCATTACGAAACATCCGTCTGGTTATCCAATAACGTACCGCACCAATGCCTTCAACAGGGCACTTACGTATCTTAACCAATCCACCGGGACTGCCCCGACCACGATCACATAGAAGAGCACGGTACGCAGGTGCTTCATCCGGCGATACAACGAGTGTAACGTGTTTGCCGGTTCCTATCAGTGCACTAAGTGTCGTCTGTTTGCTCCACGCGGCGCGCCCTTTCGTTGGAATTACTATGTGTAGACTGGGCGTTGGATTTAACATGCTCGGCTATCCAATCCTGTATCTCTCGTGCTATCTTAATGTATTCGCGGGTCGGAGTTTGTGTTTCCTCCTGACCAATGACATATGCCCTCCATAGTTTGGCCCGTAGAATTGCTGGCAACGTAAACCAGTGCTTGGAACATCCCCACTTAGCTGGTGGCACCAACTTGCCGCACCCTGGCCAGTGGCACTCGTGACTGCGTGTTTGTTTGGCGGCGCGCACGTGCCGCACCTTGCGTGCTAGAGTCATAGTACTTTAAGTCTTGCAATGACTTCATCCAACGTCGCCAACACTTCTTTGCGCCCACGTGCGTGTTCCGCAGACTTTTGATTTTCAATGAAGCTGTTTAACTTGGTTGCCGCCTTAAAATCCAAACCCGTGATCGTCATATCATTGTCTTCATCTGGATTCAAGGAGTTATCATACAGCGTAAGCACCCTAGTCTCTCCATCGTAGTGCATCGTTCTCACATTAGTCATGCTAGCACTCACTCGCCGGTGTTCGTATGATCAAGTTCCAATGTCTATCCTCTGTGGGTAAAGCGTAGTACATACGATGCCCGATACAGACCATGTCGACCTCTATCTTCAAAGGCTCAGGCTTTACCTTATCCAACACTTTACCGGGTTGAATATCGTTGGACTTACTATGCAGTACTGCAATGCCCCCGCCTATAACCAATAGCAAAGCACAAACGAGCACAACCTCACGATCCCAAATGCGAATACGCATACACTACTCCAATAGATCAAGTTGTTTTGGAATGGGTGGACGATACTTACTACGTGGGCGGCCTTCGCCGTTCTTAACACGCATGTACTTGTCAAACTCGCACAGGCTATGTTCTATTTCACGCATTTCTAATGCCCACGTGCATGTCTTGATGTGATCACTCACATACTTGGGCGCTAGCACCAACAATTCTCTCATAGCTCGTATATAGTCAACGCCTGTTGGTAGCTTATGACGTTCCCCGGTGAGAAGTCTGTGTATACCACGACGTGCTCCGGGGCCTGGGTTGGCCCAACTATTAACATCCGTGGCATCAGCGAGTATGCGGGTATGACGCAGGTCACACGCGATTTCGTAACCGATGAACCCTCCAATGGTTGGAATGCATTGAAGGATGTCGACTGCCTTTTCCATGCTGCGTCTTTTGCGTATGCGCTTAGCGAGTTTGTCGCGTTGATCATATAACTCTGCAAGGGCCTCGCAAATAACTTGGACCTTAGGCTCACTTCGTCCCGCGTTAGGGATGATATAAGCTCCGGTGAATATTTGTTCATGATCGACATTCTGTCGCTCCGTCAGTAACTTGATCGCACGATCCGTATTCCACTTGTTCCCCATGTTATAGTGCAAACAGTCGTAGGTTTCGGGCCAGTTGAACAGTCGGAACATTGCACACTGAAACAATAGATCACCATCTGTAAGTTTCTTGCCCATACCCAAACGACTGACGTACCGTTTGGTCCACTCCTGCGTAACACGATCCAGCTGTCGGAACACGTTGGTAAATTTGTATTCACGTAGGATTTTGTCTTTTGTCCACGGGTACTTTTCCCCAGCAGCGCGAGCGACATAGATGTTGTGCCGCTCGTTCATCCAATACCAAAACAACTTGAGTTGCTCCTTATTCCAACGGAATGGTTTCACGTTACAGCCCTGCGTGCGCATCTGCGCTGTAGTGGCTATTGTCGACGTGCGTCAACTTACCATCTGACCCAAAACAAAACTTGACGCTATCCAATTCTGAGTGCGCTCCACCAGCGAACAGTCCAACGAGCGGGATAAAGCTAGTGGCCTTTACCCTGGCCCGCATACCGGTGTAGATGAGCCAGTGGCCATCTGGTGCGTCCATCTCGGTCTGCGGCTGTCCCAATACGGCCACTACGTCCTGCTCAGTAGTAACCCCCGGCTTGAACTGCTGAGACTGCGCACGGCTAACCTGCGTGCCGCTGGTAGTGCACCCAGCGAATGAAAGCAGTATGGCGCCAATCGTAAGCACGATCATAAACCCGATCGTAATCCGTCGCACGGTGTAAAGAACATGTTGTCTCACGGCTATCTCCAAATGATGTTGTAAATACAAAGACCCCGGCACTATTGCCGGGGTCATTCCCAAGCGAACGTCGATCAGTTACTTGATCTTGATGTACTCGTACTTCTCAAGGAATGTAACGAACGGCTTGACTTTGCCAGCGGCAATGCCTTCCTCCTTGGCGGCAGCAGTCAGCTCCTTGACACTGATGCCCTTCTTGGGGATCAAGGCCAACAGCTTGCTCTTAGGCCCGCCCTTGTCACGCTCCTTGACTTTGGCAACGATGCTCTTTTCGGAGAGTACCACTTTGGCTGGTGCGTCGTCCTCATCGTCATCATCGTCTTTCACAGCGCGTCGCTTACGAGTTGGTTTGCTATCTTCCTCGTCGTCATCGTCATCCTTCGCTACGCGTTTCTTCTTGCCGCCGAATCCGCCCGCTTTCTTCTTAGCAGCAGGTTTCTTGCGAGCAGGCTTTTCGTCGCCGTCATCGTCCTCATCTTCGTCTTCATCACCGTCGTCTTCCGCAACTTCGTCTTCCTCTTCTTCGTCATCACCACGGGCGCTCAGCTTACGACGGTTATCTTCATCGACTAACATTTCAGTCTCCTCGTTGTCACTACTGCTCTTACGTTTGCGGCCCGGAATGGGCCATTGCTCTAGAGCATCGCGG
>Ga0163163_10004995_pt1 | contig 11426 bp, 9 predicted proteins | sample S65metaG_FD_119766 | JGI IMG/M metagenome (GOLD analysis project Ga0163163, IMG submission 119766) | Switchgrass rhizosphere microbial communities from Kellogg Biological Station, Michigan, USA - S6-5 metaG | ecosystem: Host-associated > Plants > Roots > Rhizosphere > Soil | place: USA: Michigan... | reverse complement strand
CGTTGGATAGAGCCCATCTGGAAGATGCTCTTCTCCAACAAAGGCCTCCTCCCCATCCTCTGGGAACTCAACCCTAACCATGACCTCCTTCTCGAAGCCCACTTCGAAGGCAGCGGCGCTCTCCGCGACTACGTCCGCAAGCCTCTCCACTCCCGCGAGGGTGCCAACATCACCATCATCCGCGACGGAGCAACCCTCGCCTCTACCGGCGGCCCCTACACCGGCCCCGCCATCCTCCAGGCCCTCGCCCCCGCCGCCAGCTTCCCCGACAACCTGAAACCCGGTGCCACCCGCCACCCCATCCTCGGTCTCTGGATGGTCGACCAGGAGTGCTGCGGCCTTGGGATTCGCGAGTCCTCCGGCCTCATCACGGACAACCTGAGTTCCTTCGTGCCACACTGCTTCATCAGCTGAACACAAATTTCGCCAACCGCTTCTCTTGAACCCGCTCTTCCGCTACGATTCGGACACTTGCAGGTGCTCTCATGTTGCGCTTCATCGGCGGTCTAATTCGGCCTTATCGCGGCACTCTCGCCATCATCCTCGCCGCGATGCTGGTGGAGACGGCGATGAGTCTCGCCGCCCCTTGGCCGTTGAAGATCATCCTCGATAACGTCGTCGGCGACAAGAAGATGGCGCCGTGGCTGCATGACCTGCTGCGGCCTCTGCTGGAGAGCGGCACTAGACTGCACATCGCGTTGGTCGCGGCTGGGCTGTACGTTGCCATTGCGACGCTGGGTGCGTTGGCCTCCTACATCGACAACTACTACACCGAGAGCGTCGGGCAGTGGGTGGCACACGACCTGCGCATGCGGATGTACAACCACCTGCAGCGCCTGTCGCTGGGCTACTACAACACCCATCAGACAGGGACGATCCTCTCAACGATCACCTCCGACATCTCCACCATCCAAGGCTTTGCTTCGGGTTCGACACTCGACATCCTCATCGACATGCTCACCATCGTCAGCATGCTCGGCCTGATGTTTTGGCTCAACTGGGACTTCACCCTCATAGCCTTGGCGGTCACGCCCTTTCTTCTCCTCTTCGTCTCCCGCTTCAAGAAGGCGGTGAAGGAGGCTACCCACGAGGTCCGCAAAGAGCAGAGCCAAATCGTGGCTGTCGTCCAGCAGGGCCTCGAGTCCATGCAGGTAGTAAAAGCCTTCGGACAGGAAGGAACAGAGGAAGAGATGCTGCGGTCCGTCAGCCAGGCCACGGTGAGCGCCGCCCTCAAGGCCCGCAGCGTGAAGGCGCTCCTGTCGCCTGTCGTTACGATCGTCGTCGCCATCTGCACGGCCATCGTGCTCTGGCGCGGCGCAGCTCTAATCCTCGCAGGCTCAATGACCGTCGGCTCGCTCACGGTCTACCTTGCTTACCTAAGCCGCTTCTTCAAGCCAGTGAAAGACCTCGCCACCACGACCAACGCCGTCGCCCAGGTCACGGTAGGCGTAGAACGCGTCCGCTCGATCCTCGACACCGATACCGTCATTCCCGACCCCCCGGAGGGTTTTGAGCCTACGACCCTCAAGGGAGAGATCGAGCTTCGCAACGTCGCCTTCGGCTACAACCCGGAGACCCCCATACTCACCGACGTCTCCTTCCACATCCAGCCCGGCGAGTTCGTCGGCATCGTCGGCCCGACGGGCAGCGGCAAATCGACCGTCGTCAGTCTGATCCCGCGGTTCTACGACGCCGTGGCGGGCAGCGTGCTCGTCGACGGCAAAGACGTGCGCGAGTACAGGATCAAGCCTCTTCGCGATCAAATCGGCTACGTCCTGCAGGACACCGTTCTGTTTCACGGAACAATCCTTGAGAACATCGCCTTCGGAAATCCCCACGCCACCAAGGACGAGATCATCGCCGCCGCAAAGCTTGCCAATGCGGACGAGTTCATCTCCCGCATGCCCAAGGGTTATGACACGCTCGTGGGCGAGCGCGGCTCAACCCTCTCTGGCGGCCAGCGCCAGAGAATCGGAATCGCCCGCGTCATGGTGCGCAACAACCCCATCCTGCTCCTCGATGAGCCCACCGCAGCGCTCGACAGCGAGTCTGAAAAGCTCGTCATCGACGCGCTCGAAAAGCTGATGAAGGGCAAGACCGTAATCGCCATCGCCCACCGCCTCACCACCATCCGCGACGCCGATCAGATCATCGTCCTCTCCGGCGGGGTCGTCGCCGAGAGCGGCAGCCATGACCAGCTACTCAAACTCGGTGGAATCTACGCCGACCTCTACCACACCCAGTTCGATGTAGGAGCCGAAAAGCCCGTCTCGTAGAATGGTGCAGACATGGGCCCCGCTTTACGAAGTACCATTCCAACAACCGGTAAGGACTCGTAATGTCCCGTTCCCTCATCGTTCTGCCAGACGACTCCGCCCAGCCTCTTCTCGATGCTCTCCATGGAGCGAAGTCCTCTCTTCGAATCAAGATGTTCGTCTTCTCCGATCCGGGCTTGCTGGATGCCGTGATCGCGGCCCACAAGCGAGGTGTATCTGTACGGATCATGCTGAATCCTGAGCGGCGCGACGGAGAAAAGGAGAACACGGAGATTCGGAGCAAGCTGATCTCTGCCGGCATCGAGGTTCTCGACACTAACCCCAGCTTCGACGTCACCCACGAGAAGTCGATGGTCGTGGACGACGCGACCGCCTACATCGAGTCGCTCAACTGGGAGACGCGCAACCTCACTGAGACACGCGACTACGCGGTGGTTACGACTCATAAACATGAAGTAGACGAAGTACTGCGTGGCTTCGATGCCGACTGGACCCGCGCTGAATTTGTCGCAGGCGAACACTCTCACTTGATCTGGTGCATCGGCAACGGGCGCCAGCGTATGTGCGAGTTCATCGACAAGGCAAAGCACTCACTGTGGCTGCAAAACGAGCGCTATCAGGACCCCGTCGTTATCGAGCACCTGGTGCGTGCGCATGCCCGGGGTGTGAAGATCCACGTGATGGCCCGTCCGCCGCACAAGCTCAAGAAGCAAAAACTGGTTGAGGGCGTGAGCGGTCTGCGTATCCTAAGCGATCTTGGCGTGCCGGTTCACAAACTTCGCCACCTGAAACTGCATGCCAAGCTGATGCTCGCCGACGACGCACGCGCTATTATCGGCTCCATTAATCTCGCGCCAGGCAGCTTTGACAGTCGTCGCGAGCTTGCCATTGAGGTCGACGACGAGCACATCATCAAGCGCATCCACAAGACAGTCCACCAGGACTGGGACAACTCGCATCCTCTGGATCTGTCCGACGAAGGTCTGCTCAAGGAGCTGAAGGACTACGATCCCGATGTGGCGGAAGACCTCGGCATCGACAACGGAGAAAAGAGATAGCGAGACGCATTAGCTACTCCGGACCTCGCACGCTGGCGCGCAGGCTGATTGCGGCCGTTCGCGAACCGCAGCGGAAATCCTTATTACTGAATTGCGCGGTCAACAAAACCGACTATCGAACAGGCGGCCACCGCCTCAACCCATAACATCGCTCTTTTGAGAAAATAGAAGTGAAGCCTTCCAAAACGAGCCAAAAGGACACCATGAAGATCGTTCTCGCTGAAAAAGTCTCCCCTGCTACCCTCGCAGTCTTCCAACAGGAGCCCGGCTGGCAGATCGTCACGCCTGACCAGATCAAGAATGGCCTAGCCGCCGAGTTGGCCGACGCTGATGCTCTTGTCGTTCGCTCCGCCGTTCAGGCAGACGCAAAACTCCTCGAGTCCGCCCCGAAGCTCCGTGTCATCGGACGTGCCGGAGTTGGCGTCGACAACATCGACACTGACGCCTCCACTCGCAAGGGCATCGTCGTGATGAACACGCCGGGAGCCAACGCCATCGCTGTGGCAGAGCTCACCATCGGCCTGATGGTCGCGCTCGCCCGCTCCATTCCCCGCGCCACCACCACGATGCACGCCGGCAAGTGGGAGAAGAAAACCCTGCAGGGGCAGGAGCTTCGCGGCAAAACCCTTGGCATCGTCGGCCTTGGCCGCATCGGGCTTGAGGTCGCGCGCCGCGCCCAAAGCTTCGGCATGGATCTGATCGGCTATGACCCCTTTATCGCGCCGGTCATCGCGCGCGAGAACGGCGTGACGCTGGTTCCCATCGACGAGATCTTCCGCCGTTCGGACTATCTGACGCTGCACGTCGGCCTGACGCCGCAGACTGAAGGCCTGATCAACGCCACCTCGCTGGCCGTGATGAAAAAGGGTGTTCGCATCATCAACTGCGCGCGCGGCGAGCTTATCGTCGAACAGGCGCTGGCCGACGCGCTCCAATCCGGCCACGTCGGAGGCGCCGCCCTCGACGTCTTCCACCAGGAGCCCCTCAAGGAGTCATCCTTCTTCGGGCTCGACAACGTCATCCTGTCGCCGCACATCGCCGGCTCGACCGACGAAGCGCAGGAGGCCATCGGCATCCAGCTCGCACGTCAGGTGCGCGATTACCTGAAACTTGGTGTGGTTCAGAACGCCGTGAACGTACCTTCTCTGACCCACGAGGAGTACACGGAGATCTCGCCCTATATCGAGATGGCCGAACGGCTCGGCAAGTTCCTGTCGCACGCCGTGCCGGGAAATCTTGAAAATATCCAGATCAGCTACTCAGGACGCCTCGCGGCGGGCAAGACTGACCTTGTGCGTAATGCAGCACTGGCCGGCATCTTCTCCGGGACCGACGGCGAAACCAACGCGGCCAACCGAATCAATGCAGCAGCCGTCGCCGAAGAGCGCGGCATCCGCGTGCAGGAGGAAAAGAAGGAGTTCACCACGGGCGGAGCTGGCTCGGTATTGAAGCTGGTCCTGCACTCGTCTGACGGTGACGCTTCCGCCTCGGCAACCGTGCTGCACGGCACTTCACCGCGCCTGCTGACCTATGACGGCATCGACATCGAGGCTCCGCTGACGGGAACGCTCGTAGCGATTCGCAACCACGACGTCCCCGGCGTCATCGGTCGCATCGGCACCATCCTCGGAGAAAACGCTGTCAACATCGCCAACTTTGCGCTGGGCCGCGCACACGATACAGCACGCGACGCCCGCTCGCAACGCGTGCCCCAGGGTCAGGCACTGGCCGTGGTGCAGATCGATGTTCCCAGTGCAGCTGTGGCGAATGCGGCAATCGACTCACTCCGTAAGGTCGAGGCGATTGCCAGCGTTCGTCTCGTCGAACTCGGAAAGCTGTAGCCACAACGTTGTTGAGGCCCTGCGTCCTATGGAGGGAGACAGGGCCTCTTTATTGCGCTCCATTTAGAATGGATACAGGGCCAGCCGCGCTATCGCCGCTGCCCGAGAAATTCATCGACCAGGGAGTCGATCCCGCTTATGCCGCTTTACGAGTACGAATGCACGCAATGCCACGAACGAACCGAAAAGATTCAGAAGTTCTCTGACCCTGAGATTACTGTTTGCCCGCACTGCAGTGGTCATCTGGAGCGAGTGATCTCCGCTCCTGCGGTTACCTTCAAGGGCGGCGGCTGGTATGCGGACGGCTACGGCAATCCGAAACCTAAGTCGACCGACAGCAAGTCGAGTGACAGCAAATCAGCGTCTGCCACGACCGCAAGCACTCCCGCGGCTCCCGCCGCATCCACACCGGCTCCTGCTCCAGCGGCCGCGTCGTCAGACAAGTAGCGCTACGAGACGGCCTTCCTTCACTAAATCAGCTCTTCTTCGCCGGAACCTTCTTGCCTTCCTTCCGGGCCTCAGAGAGCGCAATTGCGATTGCCTGCTTGCGGCTCGTGACCTTCTTTCCGCTGCGTCCGCTCTTCAGCTTTCCCTGCTTCATCTCGCGCATCTCGCGCTCGACATCCTTCCCGACTGACGGGCCATACTTACGAGTCGACTTCTTCGCCGCCTTCTTTGCGGGGGTCTTCTTGACTGACTTCTTCTTGGTTGCTTTCTTAGCTGCCTTCTTCGTTGCCATCACTATCCTCCCATTTAGTTGAGAGGGCAGTGAGCGTTCGTTGAGTTGCATCGAACAAGGCTTGAAATGGATTGTTCGCTTTGCAGCGAAATCAACTCTTCGCGTTGCGGCGACGCCTCCACAACGCCAGAGCCGCTAAAAACAAAACAGCGATAGGCCCAAACACACGCATCAGAAACGCGCGCATTCGCGATTGCGTCCGATCCAGCGACCCATCCTGCCACGCCGTATTCACGCGAGCGAGATCCTCCGCCAGTCCCGGAATCGTAATAGAGTTGAAGTTGTCAGTCGGAATCGATCCAAAGATTCGCTCAGGCTCCGGCATTCCGCCCTCGTGGTCCTTTGGAATCTCCGCCATCATCGCGTTCACTTCGGGATCACGAGGATCGTCGAAGAGCGAGACATCGGCGGTGTTCGGAAACAGCGTGTCCTTCCCGGTCATCTTCTTTTCGATCGCCGCCACACCGTCCTGGCACACACCCAGCGGGTAATAGCCACCGAACGGCAGATCAGGCCGCCGCAGATGCTGATGCATAAACGCGAGCACCATCTTGCCTACGAGCCGCGTCACCTCGACAGCATCCTTGTCGCGATACTCATGCGCATGATGGCCCAGTACCCAGGCCTGATCCTGCGTGTCCATCGTACGAAACTCGCTCTTGCCATCGATGCCGAAGTACCAGCTAACATTCGCATTGATCTTTGGCCCGCGAACCTCCCATTCATACTCGGCATGGCTTACCGGGACCAGCAGTGAACGCTTCTCGCCGGGAATCGCAATCTGCGAATCGAGAAAGAATGGCATCATCACTTCCTGTCCCTTGAAGTGGAAGTGGCCGAAGTTCGCGAAGTAACGTGCGTCTGCGACAACGACAGTATGGCCCGTTGCTTGGAGATATGCGATGAGCGCCTCCGGCGTCGAAGGGGGAGGGAGCATTTTGTATACCGTAGGCACATGATCTGTGTGTCCAATAGGCAGCGTCTGTGACACTCTGAACCGCTCCACCCCGTCGAGCTCATTCAGACTCAGCCGATTCATAACATCGGCCAGTCGCTGGCTCTCGGCATGCAGCGGTGCAAGCGTCGGATTCGGCCCATCGCCTTTCACCACACCCGCACCCATCTCAGTAACCACGCCTTCCGTCGTAAACCCGGGCAGCGTGGAAGGTTTATCCAGATCGACCGTCTCAGCTTTCTCCAGCGTGTACGGACCGAGATCGATGTACGGCTTCACCCGTTCCGTAGTGATCGGTCCGGTCTCCAGCGGAGGATGTTCATCCGCTCCCTTGCTTACATTCGTCGCATCGTCCTTCTTCGCGACGAAACGTCCCGCCATCTTCACCGTCGGATTCACCGCGTTGAGCGTCCATCCAGGAAAACGATCGAGCCCTTGCCAGTCCTTCCCCAGAATCAGATCGCGCAGATGCTTGATCAGCGTCGGCGACATCAGTGCAGGGCCTTCCTTGCCGCCGTTCAGTTTTGCCAGCAGAGCGTCGGTGAATCCCGGCGTCGCCGAAAGCTCGCGCATCATCCCAGCCAGCAGGATCGTATTCGGCGGCATTGGCCCTTCGGGAACCACGTAGCCCTGATCTCCCTTGCACCCAATCAGCGCCAACGATATTACCGCAGCCGCAGTCCATACCCGTCGGAACGACACACCGATTCGCATCCGCCCATTAAACCCCCCAGACGGTCGAAAGCCTAATATCTTTCGCGATACTAGTTAAACTAGCTATCCAGCTTCTTAACCACCAGCTCGTTCAGCAGCGCAGGATTCGCCTGTCCCTTCGACAGCCGCATCACCTGGCCCACAAAGAACGCAGCCACGGTCTTCTTTCCTCCGCGGTACTGCTCTACCTGCTTAGGATTCGCCGCAATCACCTCGTCGATCATCTTTTCGATCGCGCCGGCATCTGAGATCTGCTGCGGCTTCTCGCGCTCGTAGACCGCCGGAAAGTCTTCTCCCGTCTCAAACGCCGTGTCCAGCAGCTGCTTCAGCATCTTGCTTGAAAGCTCGCCCGACTCCGCAAGGTCTGCCGCCATCACGATGCCGTCCATCGACACCGGAGACTGCTCCAGTTCCAGCCCCTTTAGCCGAAGCCGCATCGTCAGCTCGCTGGTCAGCAGCGCAGCGACGCGCTTCGGGCTCTTCGCCTTCTTCGCCGCCGCCTCGAACTTATCTGCAAACGCTCCCGTGGCGGTCAGGGTCGCGGCATCCTGCTGGCTGATCTCGTACTTGGCGATCATGCGCGCGCGACGCGCCTCAGGCAGCTCCGGCATCCTCTTCAGGATCTCCGCCTGCCACTCCGCTCCTACCACCAGCGGCGGAAGGTCCGGCTCCGGGAAATAGCGATAGTCGTGCGCCTGCTCCTTCGAACGCATCGAATACGTCCTGCCCTCGCCGCTGTTCCACAGACGCGACTCCTGCACCACGCGCCCGCCATCTTCCAGCACGCCGATCTGCCGCTCAATCTCGTACTCCACAGCCGCACGAATGAAGCGGAAGCTGTTGACGTTCTTTACCTCGGCCTTGGTACCAAACTGCTTCGCGCCCTTCAGCATTACGCTCACGTTCGCGTCACAGCGGAGCGAGCCCTCTTCCATGTTGCAATCACTCACGCCGGTGTAGAGCAGAATCTCCTTTAGCCGTGTGAGGTACTCGAAGACCTCATCCGCTGTGCGCAGATCGGGCTCAGATACGATCTCGACCAGCGGCGTTCCGCAGCGGTTCAGGTCGATATAAGTTCGATTGATCGAGTCGGCGAAGCCGTCGTGCAGGCTCTTGCCCGCGTCCTCTTCCATGTGCAGGCGAGTCACGCCGATCCGCTTTGTAATGGACTTACCGCTCTCATCGAAGGCAGGAACTTCGATCCAGCCGTTTTCAGCGACGGGCTTGTCGAACTGCGAAATTTGATAGCCCTTGGGCGAGTCGGGGTAGAAGTAGTTCTTGCGGGCGAAGATGCTGGTCTCGCGAATCTCGCAGTTGATCGCCTTCGCCGCCAGCACCGCGTACTCCACCGCCTTGCGGTTCAGCACAGGCAGCGCTCCCGGTAGACCAAGGCACGTTGGGCAGACGTGAGTGTTCGGCTCGCCGCCGTACTGGTTCACACACCCGCAGAAGGCCTTCGACTCCGTAAGGAGTTGGACGTGAACTTCAAGCCCGATTACGGGCTGATACTTGGCAAGAATCTCAGGCGAGAGCGCAGTTGCAGTCGACATGGTTATGACGATTTTATCAACTCGGTCGCGGCCAGCTTTTCGTTCAAGCGTCCACTACCTGGAGGAAAAACTCACTTCGCCATCTCCGCGAGGTAGATCGCCGTGTAGTCCAGATAATTCTGCGCATACTTCAGAATCATCTTCCTGTCCTCATCGCCCAGCGTCTTTTTGATCTTGCCTGGCACTCCCGCCACCAGCGAGTTCGCCGGAATCACCATCTGCTCCGGAATCACCGCCCCAGCCGCAATGATCGACCCCTCGCCCACCCGCGCATTGTTCAGGATCACCGCACCGATCCCCACCAGCACCGCATCCTCCAGCACACACCCGTGCACTGTCGCGTTGTGCCCGATCGTTACCATCTCCCCCACAATCACCGGATACACATAACGCATGCCATGCAGCACCGCGCAATCCTGTACGTTGCTCCTCGCCCCAAGCCGGATCGAGTTCACGTCTCCGCGCAGCACCGCATTCATCCATACGCTCGCCTGCTCGCCCAGCTCCACATCGCCAATCAGTTGTGCCGACTGGTCGACGTAGCAGGTTTCGTGCACCACCGGCGTCTTCCCTTGATAACTTCTGATCATCCGTTCCCCCGTCCCCGCCAGCCGATTTTAAGCTCAGTGGGAGGCCAGAAATCTTGTCAAGTGTAAAATCGTACAAACCATTTATTATCTGCTACATAAAAGTGCCGATTAATTACCCTCGATTGCTTATACTTAAATCAGGTTGGAAATTGGCTCCATGCTTCTTCGATTTGGCTTTTCCGTTTAAGTCTCTATCTATCAATATTTAAATGGATAAGCGAAGTGTTTTCAATATTTTGAGAAGCGTCGTCGTACTTAACTTATTGAAAATAAGCATCTTGCCCCACAAAGATACCCCCAGGGGAGGTATGCGGCGGTCGGCAGCAATTTTCGAACCAGAAATATTCATGCACTGATAAATGGAGTATCCTGACATATGTCCCTCTTAGGGAATGTTTGGAGGTGTTTTTCTTGGCAGAAGTTCGAGTCCAGGAAGGCGAGCCCCTTGAGAATGCTCTGCGCCGTTTCAAGCGAAAGGTGCAGACAGAAGACATCATCAAGGAAGTAAAGCGTCATTCCTTTTATCTCAAGCCGGGCGAAAAGAAGCGCGTCAAAGAAGCGCTCGCTCGCAAGCGTAATCGCAAGAAGGTCCGCAAGGAGCAGGACTAGAATCAAGCTCCCGTTTCAAGCGCGGCCATCTCTCGACACGTAGAAAGAGATGGCCGCGAAGAAGACGCCAGCAACAGACTCCCGCTGTTCGCTGGCAAGGCGGCGAATCCAATCGACTTCGGCTCGCCGCCGGTTGTCATGTATTACTCCGCTTTCTGAGCGGCCCCGGGCCCCTTGTAAATCCGAGAAGTGCAGACCTCGATAGGTTGATCGCTCGGCAGGACCCTTACCACGGAATCCACCCTGCGCCTCAGCCTGTCCCGCGACGGGAGAAGCGGCTATGGAATTTGTGGATCGGCTTTTGACATGTGCAGACTGTGGTGGTGAGTTCATCTTTACTGCCGGCGAACAACTCTTTTTCTTCGATAAACAATTCAAGAACGACCCCAAGCGCTGCAAGCCTTGCAAGTCGAGGCGCGCCGGAGCGGCAGCTCGTGCCGGTGCCGGACCTGCAGCCGCCGGAATCTCACGCACCGAGACCCGAACCACCTGCTCCGAATGCGGAGTCGAGACCACCGTTCCCTTCAAGCCAACGCAAGGACGGCCGGTCCTCTGCCGCGCATGTTTCCAGGGCAAACGCGTCGCGGCCCCCGCAATTTCGACCACAACAACAGCATTGGTCGTCACCGGAAACTCGACGACCGCGCTGGTCGCCGCAGCTGCAGCCTCCGATCTCGCGCCCATCAGCGCGGAGATCATGAGTGCCGCCGCGCGGGCGCCGCAGGCCTGACTGCCTCTGCGCGCCAACCGGTTATCCTCGCAGTACGATGGTGAGGATGACCGACAAACCATGGATCACCTCTGAAGCCACCGGCCTTGTGCGCGCTCGCACACAGCTCGGTGGCTTCGAGCTGATCATCTGCACCGATGGAACTTACCGGCTCGACGGCGGAGCCATGTTTGGCGTTGTTCCCAAGACGCTGTGGCAGAAGCGTGCCCCTGCCGACGAACAGAATCGCATCCTACTCGGCCTGAATACTGTAGTTGTTCGCACTGCCTCGCAAACTGTAGTCATCGAAACCGGCATCGGCAACAAGCAGAATGACAAGATGCGCGAGATCCAACAAAACCAGGAGCTACTGCCTCAGTCTCTG
>Ga0163163_10004992_pt1 | contig 11427 bp, 6 predicted proteins | sample S65metaG_FD_119766 | JGI IMG/M metagenome (GOLD analysis project Ga0163163, IMG submission 119766) | Switchgrass rhizosphere microbial communities from Kellogg Biological Station, Michigan, USA - S6-5 metaG | ecosystem: Host-associated > Plants > Roots > Rhizosphere > Soil | place: USA: Michigan... | reverse complement strand
TCATAAACTATTGGCATTAACAGTTGCCTTTCTGCCTGGACGTTTCTTTTGAACAGTTCGTAATAAAGTGTTTCTTCATAAACTTTCTCAAAACAGCCAGGGCCAATTTCGGTATGGATTTTAATACAAGCATCCAAAACAATGCCCGTAAGCTCATTAATTTCCATACTCAACTCTTTTTCTCTTTACCAACTCTTTGTCTCCTAGCCACCATTGTCAATATCGTTGCCACACCAACATGTTCATCCGTATCGTCAAGAATTTCAACCAACCATTTTACTATCCCCTTTGGAATATCATTCTCTTCCTTTGGATCCTGTGGAAGTTTTTCCTTACAGGTGAACCGGATAAAAATTTCGGTACCAGGATAAACCGGTTTGATAAAACGTAATTCGTCAATTCCGTAATTCAACAGAACCGGGTTTTTTTCATAACTGTCAACAAATAACCCGGCTGCTGCACTCATTATAAAATACCCATGCGCCACCTGTTGCTCAAACATAGTTCCGCTGAAATCCGTTTCTTTAATATGCGCATAAAAATGATCTCCGCTCAAATCAGCAAAGGCATCAATATCTGCTGAAGTAATCTTTCTTTTTTCAGTGATAATCTGGTCACCAACTTCCAATTCATCAAAATATTTTTTGAAAGGATGAACATTGATTTCAATTCCTTTTGCATTTGGCTGGAATTGCCCGGTAATTGCGGTAATGGTTGTAGGCGAGCCTTGCACGGCTACTCTTTGCATATAATGTTTTACACCGCGGACACCTCCCATTTCTTCTCCGCCACCGGCCCTTCCGGGCCCACCATGAATGAGCATGGGCAATGGTGAACCATGTCCCGTACTTTCTTTCGCACATTCCTGGTTAAGCACTAATATTCTTCCATGGTGTGTAGCAGCACCAACTACAAACTCCGTTGCAATTTTGTTGTCAGCAGTTACTATGGAACAACACAAAGAGCCCTTGCCTTTTTTTGTTAAAAGGATGGCTTCGTGTAAATCTTTATAGGGCATAATGGTACTCACCGGACCAAAACATTCTATTTCATGAACCGCTTCATTCTTAAAACCATTTTCACTCAATAACAAAAGCAGAGAAAGAAAAGCTCCTTTGTTCGAGTCAGCATCAATAACCTCAACACTATCCAGGGAACCGTAAACAATTTGAGAGCTAGCCAAAAGTTTTTGAACGTTCTGTTTCACTTCTTCCCGTTGATCTTTGCTTGCCAGCGAACCCATTCGCACTTTGTCATTTAATGGATTACCAATTGTTGTTTGAGCTAATGATTTTCCCAATGCGATATACGCATCTTCCAACAAATGTTCAGGAACAAATATTCGCCTAATAGCAGTACACTTCTGGCCTGCTTTCACCGTCATTTCCTTTCGTACTTCCTTAATGAAGATGTCCCACTCCGCGGTGTTTGGAGTGACATCACTACCTAATACAATTGCATTCAAAGAATCGGCCTCCATGTTGAACGGAACACTTTCTTCGAGTATTCGCTTTTGAGATTTCAATAGCAGGCCAGTTGACTTTGAACCTGTAAATGTGACAACATCCTGTGCTGTTACAAAATTCAACATATCGCCTGCGCTTCCACAAATGAGCTGCAATGCACCTTCCGGTAAAATGCGGGAAGCAATGATTTCTTTTACAACGGCTTCTGTGATATAAGAAGTAATCGATGCAGGTTTTACAACTGCGGGTATGCCAGCGAGCCAGTTCACAGCACATTTCTCTAACATTCCCCATACAGGAAAATTGTATGCATTGATATGAACGGCAACGCCTTCCTTCGGCACTAACAAATGATGTCCCATAAAACTTCCGGCCTTGCTTAGTCCAATGGGTTCGCCATCGGTGCAATAAGGAAGATCGGGAAATTTTCTCCTGAGTGAAGCATTGGCAAAAAGATTCCCGATGCCGCCTTCAATGTCAATCCAGCTATCGGCTTTCGTGGCGCCTGAATGATAACTTATCTTATAAAATTTTTCTTTTTTTTCAAGCAAATAAATAGCTAATGCTTTAAGCATTCTTCCCCTTTCATGGAAAGTTAAATGGCGCAACGAAGTATTCCCCACCTCACGACCATACCTCAAAATAGAAGCAAAATCAAGTCCCTTTGTTGTAGCATGTGCAATGGTTTCACCAGTAACTGCATCGTACAGCGCTTGCCCTTCACCATCACCGGTAATCCAGTTACCTAAAACATAATTCTGTAGTTTCATATAGTTTCGTTCAATAAAGGTAATTGTGTTATTTTGAAGCAACGCAAGTAAAGGATTGCTTGTCAAATGAAAAAACAAACATGAAAACTGTTTTATTTGTCGTTAGCATTATTATACTTGGTGGTTGTGCTAAAAACGAAAATAATTGTTCGCCGTCTTCCCAATATTTTACTTTCCAGACAAATAAATCCATGGATACTTCAGCCCATGAAATTTCGGTGATAAGCGGAAGCAGTACAGTTTTTAAATTTCAACATAACTATGAACAATGTGAAGGCGTAGTGGGTGCCCCGGTCAGCAGGGAAGTTTATCTTGAAATACCGGCCACACAAACCAATTTTCAATACGCCAATGAAAGCTTACTGCAGGCAAATGTGCTGGTCTATTTGAGAGCTCCAATTAATCCTTCTCTCAGGTTAACAAAGGTCATCCAGGGTACCGTTCAGGGAACCCAGGTCAACGCATCGAAATGGCATATAACGGCTTCGTTAATTTCAGGAGGTGAAACTATAATCTTTAATACTGATTTTACGAGGATTGAGTAATTGCTACTCCAAATTGCCTTAAATGGTGCAAAGCATGTTTGTGTAACAGGTGAACATTTTGTTCGAAATTTAAATCACCAAAGAAAGGGCTTCTTGTCACCTGTAAATTATTTTTTTCAAATACGGTAAAAAAGAAATTGAGCTCCTTAACCAGCTCATTAATCGCTTCTTCCGCTGACACATTAATAACAGGAGCAGGAACTTCGGGCATTAATGGATTGGATGTATTTTCCCTGAATGGTTTTTCACTCAACACAAATTCCCTGTTTTTCTGAAGTTGGTCTGGCGGAAATACAAAATCAGTATAGGCTGTTTTACCCGAAGCGATGCGAACACTTTCTGAAAAATGTTCTACCATCTGCTGCAAGGTCATTTTACCCCATTGAGGTTTTGTATCCGATGGAATTTGTTTTATTAAAGGAATAAACCGGTATTTGAGGAATTCTGTTTTTTCTGCATTAGCCATAAGCTCAAATCTTTGACTATACAAGTTTACAACTATTGCGCAGATACGGACTGCTGTGCTGCTATTTCTGTTTCGATGAGCGAGCCCAGTGCGTTAAAAATTTCATCGATAGTTCCAATGCCCTTAATGGCTTCAAACTTTCCCTGGTGTTTATAATAATCCGCTACGGGTTCAGTTTCATCTTTGTATACAGCAAATCGCCTGCGGATTACTTCTTCGTTTGTATCGTCGCTTCTGCCCGAAGTCTCGCCTCTTTTTATCAATCGCTTGATTAGTTCCTCCTCCAATACATCCAAAGCAATGACTTTAGTAATGGAAGTTTTTTTCAAAGTCAGCAAATTGTCTAAGGCCTGTGCCTGTGCGACTGTACGGGGAAAGCCATCAAATAAAAATCCTTTGGCATCCGCATGTTTTTCAATGCAGGTATCAATCATTCCAATCACCACTTCATCGGGTACCAACTGGCCTTTATCCATAAAGCTTTTTGCTGCAAGCCCAAGCCCGGTCTTATCAGCAATTTCCTGGCGTAGCAAATTGCCGGTTGACAAATGAATCAAACCAAATTTTTCAACGATTTTTTCGGACTGCGTACCCTTTCCACTACCCGGAGGGCCAAACAAAATTAAATTGAACATTAATAGTAACCTTGAGTGACAAATATATGGGAAAAGAAACAAGGTACAAGCTATGAGCGTCAAGCTGCTAGCTGATTTTGCTATTTATTGAGTTTGCTCATAAATGCCATTAGCATCCGTTGTTCCTCTTGTACATCCTTTATCAGTTTTGACCTGATTAATTGATTTCCAAAGCCTACAGAATCAGCAATAAGTAAATGCGTTTCTAATTCAAATGCAGAGCCAGTGAGTGTTCTAAAAACCGATGGTAGTCCTTCTCACTTGTCCGGCTACTTCCCTCAGCAATATTTGAAGGTATTGAAATCGCGGCCCTTGTGATTTGGTTGGATAAACTAAGCCTTGCTTCCTTGGGAAAATTTTCAATCAGTGCAAAACACTGTTTAGCAATTTCAAATCCTTTTTGCCAGATCAGTAATTGTTTGAAATTTTTTATTTAAAATAAACTGGCTCGGCGCTTGCAGCTAAAATCTTGTCGCTCTTTTCACTTTTCCTTTTAAATCTATTGCTGCCTGGTCATCGTAACTTTAGATTATGAAGCGATATCTTTTGTTTCTGCCTTTGGCACTGGCCCTGCAGTTCTGCACGTATTCTCAAACCAATAAAAAAATAGCCATGGATGATTCCACAAAAAAGAACAACCCGGTTTATTCAAATACTGATACATCAAAACTGAACTTATCTGAAGATGAGTGGAAAAAAATTCTGCCGGAAGATATATACTACATCGCCCGCAAAAAAGGAACCGAACCTGCATGGAGCAGTCCCCTGGAAAATATAAAAGAAAAAGGAACCTATTATTGCGCCGCCTGTGGCAATGCCTTATTTGTTAGCGATACCAAATTTGAAAGTGGTTGTGGATGGCCAAGCTTTTACCAGCCTATAAGCAAGGGAAGTGTTATTTACTCACCAGACAATTCTTATGGTATGAAGCGTACGGAAGCCATGTGCGGACGGTGTAAAGCTCATTTAGGACATGTGTTTGATGATGGACCGCCACCAACAGGTCTGCGCTATTGCATTAATGGTGTGGTGTTGGACTTCCAGAAAGCTAAAGAGGCAGAAGAAAAATACAATAAGGAGAAGAAAGATTAATAGTACAGAAATCAAATCCGAACTGTCATCCTGAGCTTGTCGAAGGATGATTTTTTTGTCGTAATCCCTAACGCTATATCAATGGTCTATTAGTCCTACTAAATCGCTTCCCATCGCTATTGGCTAATAATCGTGCAGTAGTTACGCTTAGTGTTTGTTGGCACTCCCTTAATGTTTTAATAAGGTTTCCATGTGAAGAGTTTGTTATCCATTGAGCTGCCAACCAAAGCCATACTTTTGCCATCTATGTAACTTGAGTTATTAATCAGTTTTCAATTCAGGAATCCCTTTATATTTATCGTTTCTAAATTTTGCTTATGAAATTCAATCGCCTTTTTAGTGTCGTTGTCATTTTTATTTTCAGTTTTCAGGGTTATTCCCAGTTTAAGTTGGATCAGCCTATACCAGTTGACCCCAATGTAAAAATGGGCAAACTCGCTAATGGGCTTACTTACTATATCCGCAAAAACACACAGCCTTCAAAAAAAGTGGAGCTGCGGTTGGCGGTGAATGCCGGCGCTGTACTGGAGGATGAGGACCAGCGGGGACTGGCGCACTTTATGGAGCACATGGCCTTTAATGGCTCCAAACATTTTCCAAAAAATGAATTGGTTAATTACCTGCAAAAAGTAGGTGTAAAGTTTGGTGCTGACCTAAACGCGTACACCAGCTTTGATGAAACCGTTTATATTCTTCCTATTTCAACCGACGATCCGAAAGTGGTAGAACAAGGTTTTACAGTAATTGAAGACTGGGCTGGTAATAACCTGCTTGATAAATCAGAGATTGAAAAAGAAAGAGGTGTTGTGCTGGAAGAATCAAGATTGAATAAAGGGGCACAAAGAAGAATGCTAAATCAATATTTTCCAAAATTATTCAACGGCTCAAAGTATGCGGTGCGATTACCAATTGGTAGCGATTCCATTCTTCAAAACTTTAAACCCGAAGTTTTACAACGTTTTTATAAACAATGGTACCGTCCCAATCTAATGGCCGTAATTGTTGTAGGTGATATTGATCCGGCCGTAGCAGAACAAAAGATTAAAGCGCATTTCAGCGGGTTTACCAATCCTGCCAATGCAAAAGCACGCCCATCTATCATTCCAATTAAGGAAAGAACAACGCCAGAAGCCATGGTGCTTACTGATGAAGAAGCTACTAACACCATTCTGCAGGTTTTCAATTTTATCCGTCCGGCTAAGAAAATAAAAACATGGGCGGACTATCGTGAATCTGTAGTTGATGAATTGATCAATAACATGATCAACCAGCGTTTGCAGGAACTTACACAAAAAGAAAATCCACCTTTTGTTGCTGGATTTGCAGGAAAACAAAGCTTCATTCGTGGTTATGAAGCCTTTTTCACTGCCGCAATATTGGGAAATAATACGGCAGATGAAGCTACTAACGCTTTATTTGGAGAAACTGAGAGGGCCAGGCTATATGGTTTTCTTTCAACGGAAGTTGACAGGGCCAAAGCAGCTATGATGAATGAAGCAGAACAGGAGTTCAAGGAAAAAGATAAATCTCAATCCGCCCAGTTAGTGCAGGGCTACTTGCAAAATTTTTTACAGGGAGAGCCAGTTCCGGGTGCGGAAAATCACTATAAATTCATAAAGCAGGTATTGCCAACTATTACTGCAAATGAGATTAATGCTATGGCGAAAAAAATGCCACCACCCACCAATTCATTTGCCCTGCTTACCGCACCAGCAGCACAAAAAGACAAACTGCCTACTACTGCTGCTTTGCTGAACAACGTGGTGGTGGCAAGTAAACAAACCGTAAAACCTTACGAAGAAAAAGCTGTGGCCACAAATTTGATGGAAGGAACGATGGCTGCCGGTAAAGTAGTTAATGAAGCAAAGAATGCTAAGCTGGGGACAACTGATCTTACATTAAGCAACGGTGTTACCATAACTATAAAGCCAACCACATTTAAGAACGATGAAATACTTATGGACGCATGGCGTTGGGGTGGCTGGCAACGCTTTCCATTAGCAGACAAAGACAATGCGAAGAATGCTGCCCAAATTGTTAACGTGATGGGAGTGAAAGATATGGCGCCAACTGACCTGGAAAAATTTCTTTCAGGAAAAACAATTGGCGTAACACCTTATATCAATGACCATGAAGAAGGCATCCAGGGCAACAGTAGTGTAAAAGATTTTGAAACCTTTTTGCAGCTCGTGAATTTATATTTAACCCAGCCACGAAAAGACCAGGCTTTGTTTAATTCCTTTATTTCAAAAACAAAATCGCAATTACAGTTTTTGAAAAGTAATCCACGTGCATTTTATTCTGATACACTTACCAAAATTGTTTATAATAACAGCCCGTGGGTAACAGCTGTTCCAAAGCCCGAAGATTTTGATAATGTAACTGCTGATAAAGCACTGGACATCTACAAGCAAATTTTTGGCAATGCCGATGGAATGCATTTTACGTTTGTGGGTAATGTAGATGTTGACAAGGCAAAACCTTTGTTTGAAAAATACCTTGGTTCGTTGCCTGCTCAAAAAGCAGAGCACCAGTTTAAGGACAATGGTGCCCGTCCTGTTAAGGGCGTGGTTGATGCCAATATCAAAAAAGGAAAAGAACCGCAAAGTTTAGTTACTGTATTGTGGACAGGAGAAACAGAAGCCGCCGATAAGGATAAGTTAGCCTTCAGGGCTTTGCTTGATGCGTTGAACATAAAAGTGGTTGAAAAATTAAGAGAAGAATTGGGTGGTATGTATAGTGGTGGATTAAGTGGCTCCATTCAAAAACGTCCCTATGCTCATTATTCGGTTTCAGCAAGCATCCCATGCGGACCGGAGAACGTTGACAAACTAACCAATGCTTTGTTTGACATTATTAAGAATGCACAGGATGGAAAGATTCCCCAGGGCGATCTTGATAAAGTGAAAGAAACATTGAAGAAGCAATACAAAGTAAGGATCCAGGAAAATGATCCATGGCTGGATAATTTATCACAGGCCTACATTGATCAAACAGATCCTGAACAGATTTTGAACTATGAACAAAGGGTAGATGCACTGACCTTGCAGGATCTTCAAAAAGCAGCACAAAAGTTTTTGGATATGAAGAACTATGTGAAAGCAGTTTTGTATCCGGAAGGCTATAATGTGCAAGAGGGAGTGAAGAAGACGTTTTAAATTGTATAATTACATTTTGTAAAGCCTCGCAATTGTGAGGCTTTATTTTTTGTCGCAGCCCAACTTATCACTAAGTTTATTCCTTCAAAACTTCACTATGAGATTGTTGATTACAACACTATTTCTTTTTATTATTTCTTCAATTCACGCACAAAAAATTTCTCTTGACCAATTAAAAAACTACAAGCTCCGTAACATCGGTCCTGCCGGTATGAGCGGGCGAATTACTGCCATTGATGTCGTGAACAATAACCAGGATACCTGGTATGTTGGTGCTGCGTCAGGCGGTGTATGGAAAACAACTAATGCAGGCGCTAGCTGGACCTCGGTGTTTGACGAACAGGCTACACTAAATATCGGTTCAATTGCTATTCAGCAAAACAATTCCTCTGTAGTGTGGGTAGGTACTGGTGAAGGCAACCCCCGTAACTCACTAAACCTCGGTGATGGGATTTTCAAAAGTATGGATGCTGGCAAAACATGGAAACGGATGGGACTTGAAAAAACGCACAACCTTCATCGCATTCTAATTGACCCTACAAACCCGAACGTGGTTTACGTTGCTGCAATTGGAAATCCTTATGCTGAACATCCTGAGCGTGGTGTGTATAAAACAACTGATGGCGGTGAAACCTGGAACCGCATTTTGTATACAAATGATACAAGCGGTTGTGCGGAATTGGTGATGGACCCGTCTAACCCAAATAAATTAATTGCCAACATGTGGCAGCACAGGCGAACCCCATGGAGCTTTACCAGCGGTGGTCGGGGAAGCGGCATGTACCTAACCGTTGATGGAGGAAAGAATTGGAAAAAATTAGGAAAGGAGGAAGGATTACCTGCCGGAAATTTAGGCCGCGTTGGATTAGCTTTTGCTGAAAGTATGCCTTCCCGGGTATATGCAATGGTAGAAGCCACTAAGAATGGTCTGTATAAAAGCGATGACGGAGGTTTTAAGTGGGAACTGGTAACAGCCGAACCAGCCATCGTTACCAATCGCCCATTTTATTTCCAGGACATTCGGGTTGATACAAAAAATGAAAACCGCTTATACAGCATTCATGATATAGTTGAAGTAAGTGAAGACGGAGGAAAAACGTTTCGAACGATGTTGCCTTACGGCGGTATTCATCCCGATCACCATGCATGGTGGATCTCTCCTACTGATCCCAATTTTATATTAGATGGTAACGATGGAGGAATGGGTATTTCGAGGGATCGCGGCCGCACATGGAACTTCAATGAAAATCTCCCGGTAGGGCAATTCTATCATATAAATGTTGACAATGCTATTCCCTATAACGTTATGGGCGGATTACAGGATAATGGAAGCTGGGTAGGTCCTGCCTACACCTGGACAGCCGGAGGTATTAGAAACTATTACTGGTACAACATAGGCGGAGGAGATGGCTTTGATGCGATGCCCGATCCTGATAACTCCGATTGGGTATACTCGCAAAGCCAGCAAGGAACCTTACAGCGTTACAACTATAAAACCGGCGAACGTTGGTTTGTTAAACCTCCCGAGCTTGATACAAGTAAAAAACTCCGTTTCAACTGGAACTCAGGAATTGCACAGGATTTATTCGATCATAATACCGTTTATTTTGGAAGCCAGTTTTTGCATAAAAGCACTGATAAAGGAGCAAGCTGGCAAATCATTTCTCCTGATCTTACTACTAATGATCCCGTCAAAATCGACCAGGCTAATAACGGTGGATTGACAATTGACATAACTGGTGCTGAAAACTACTGCACCATTCTCGCCATTGAGCCATCTGCAAAAGACAAAAACGTTATTTGGGTTGGAACCGATGATGGCAATGTTCAACTAACACAGGACGGGGGTAAAACCTGGACCAACTTCAGAGGTAAGATCCCCAGTATGTCATCGGGTTCCTGGGTGCCCCAGGTAAGGGCTTCGAGATATAACGCATCAGAAGCGTTTGTAGTTGCCAATGACTATCGTCGCGGGGATTTTAAACCTTACATCTTCCGTACCACAGACTTTGGTAAATCGTGGACCAACATGCTGGCTAACAAAAACATTGATGGCTATGCTCTTTGTGTTTTACAGGATCCAGTTGAACCAAATTTAATTTTTGTCGGCTCGGAACATGGTCTTTGGGTAAGTTTTGACAATGGGAACAATTTCCAGCACTGGAAGAACGACAATTTTCCAGCAGTGTCAACCTATGACCTGGCAATACAGGAAAGAGAAGCAGATTTAGTGGTGGCCACTTTTGGAAGAGCTGTGTGGGTGTTGGATGATATTCGCCCCCTGAGAAAAATAGCGGGCAACACCGGAAAAGTTTTCAATAAACGTTTGAATGTTTTCGAAACACCTGTTGCTTACCAGGCCAGTTTTAATGCAGCACCTGGATACGATTGGAGCACAAATGGTTTATGGGACGCAGAGAACAGGAGAAGGGGTGCAGCCATTTCTTATTTCATAAATCCAACAAAAGATAGTGTACGCTCCTCTTCAACAGCTGGGCCGGGCCGGCCGGCAAATGATTCTTTGCAGGTAAGAATTTACAATGATAAAAATGAGTTGATACGCAACTTAAGATGGAAAGCAGATAGTGGATTTAATCGTCAGTGGTGGGGAATGGAAGAAAGAGGTTTCCGTCAACCAGGACAGGCAAGAACCGGCGGCGGGGGTGGCGGAGGTGGTCGTTTTGCCGGGGCTGCCGGAGGTGGAGCTGAACCAGGGGGACTCCAGGTTTTTCCTGGAACTTATAAGGTGGTACTGACGTATGCAAGAGAATCTGATTCGACCTTAGTAACCATAAAAGATGATCCCAGATTGAAGAAAACTGATGATGTAAAAATTGCACAGAGAAAAATGTTAGATCGCCTTCGCAAATCATCCGATAAATTATTAACTGGAACAGACCGTCTTAGTGAATCGGAGGAAGTACTTACCAAAATGTCAACTGAGTTAAGAGGACTTGAAGGAAAGGATATGGATTCATTGCGGAAAACAACAACTGCTATACAGGACTCCATTCGTCGCATTCGTGAATTTATTAGTGGAAGAACATCAGATCGCCAGGGATTGTCCAGGCCACCCCAGGTTACCGTTTTGAGTACGATGCAAAGTGCCCAACAGTACATACAGGCAAAAAGTTTAGCTCCCAGCGAACAGGAAGAGCAGCTCGTAAAAAATGCTGAAGGAATGATTGCAGAAGCCTTAAAACGAATTAATAATTTTTATGCAACCCGCTGGAACGATTACCGGAAATTAGTGGAATCGACAAAAGTAAATTTGTTTAAAGAGTATACGCCCATC
>Ga0163163_10004991_pt1 | contig 11427 bp, 8 predicted proteins | sample S65metaG_FD_119766 | JGI IMG/M metagenome (GOLD analysis project Ga0163163, IMG submission 119766) | Switchgrass rhizosphere microbial communities from Kellogg Biological Station, Michigan, USA - S6-5 metaG | ecosystem: Host-associated > Plants > Roots > Rhizosphere > Soil | place: USA: Michigan... | reverse complement strand
CTGGCTGACGACGCCGGCCTTCGCCATGTTGGTTGCACGCTCGTAGGCGCGCTTCAACATCGGAATATCTGGCCCTTCTGCGTCAACTTCAGAGCGCTTGAATTCGGCATCAGCAGCACGCTGGTTAGCCTCAGAGGACTGGAGCTGCGCTTCGCTGGCGCGAACGTTCGCCTGGATTTCTTCACGGTCGAGTTCCGCAAGAACCTGGCCGGCCTTCACGTGATCGCCAGCCTCGATATATAGCTTCTTGACGATGCCGCTGGCCTTCGACTTGATCTCGACCTTGGTCATCGGCTCAATCTTGCCCGTGGCAACGACGCTTTTGGCGAGATCACCCTTTTCAGCTTTCGCCAACTTGCTCGGTTCGATCTTGGTGCCGCCGCTCTTGGCTGCCACAAGAACTCCGACCAGGACCACCACCAGGAACAAAGTTCCACCGATGATCCACCACTTCCGCGTCTTCTTTTTTCCGTTTCCGTTCGCCACGGCTGTTCTCCTCCGACTGTAACGGGCTTGTGCGCCCTGATCCTGTTTACGTAAACACTTGCCTGACAGTTCCGTATATTCGGTGGAATTTCTGAATTGAGTATTGCGGCTTACTTTGTCGTTAGACCGTTCGTCCCACAAAAGGAAAGCACAATACTTCTTATCCCTGGGATGTATCGCTCTCCTGAGCCTTGTGTCTGCAAGCTGCTGCATCTCAGCTACTTAGCTGCGTAAGGCCCATCTGGAATTGTGTCGCCAAAGCCTCCCAACCGTCTGTTAGTCGGATCACGTCTTCCTGTGCTGTCCAATCCTGTAGAATTTGCCGAGCATGGTTATGTATGTGCTGCTCCGGCTGATTGGGGTAATTCTGCTGGTTGCGGCGAACGCATTCTTTGTGGCGGCCGAATACGCGCTGGTCAGCATCCGAGACACTCGGATTGAGCAGCTCATCGCCGCGCGCCGCATTGGCGCCCGAACCGTCCAGAAACTGCATCAGAAACTCGACGAGGTTCTGAACGGCGTCCAACTCGGCGTCACCATGGCCAGTCTTGCACTAGGCTGGGTCGGCGAGGACGCATTCGCTCACCTTCTCGAGAAAGTCTTCGTCCGCCTGCCGCACGCGGCACTGTGGTCACACGCACTCGCGATCACCATCGCGTTTGGCCTCATCAGCTACATGCACGTCATCCTCGGTGAGGTCGTGCCAAAGTCGTTGGCACTTCACAAGGCCGAACGGATCGCCCTTGCTGTAGCCGCTCCTCTAGATTTCTTCATGACCATCTTCGGGCCGTTCCTGCGCTTCATGGCGGCCAGCACCCACTATGTCCTTCGATTGTTCGGGATTCGCGAAATTCGAGGAGGAGGTGCGCATTCCTCAGAGGAGCTAAAGCTGGTTGTTACTGCCAGCCGTCGAATGGGCTCCATCCCCGGGATGCAGGAGGAGATGATCCTGCACGCGCTCGACATGGAAAATATCATCGTGCGGGAAATCATGGTTCCCCGGCCGGATATCTTTTCGCTCCCGGGCGACATGACGCTGGACGACGCTGCTCAGCGAGTGGTGGACGAGCAACATTCCCGCGTTCCTATCTATGACTCCGATAGTGGCCCCGAGCACATCATCGGAGTGTTGTACTCCAAGGACCTGATGCGCTGGATGCAACGCAGTATGAAAGATAGCGACCAGGCCATTCGCCGTCCGACCACGTTGCGTGTCCGCCACATCATGCGCGAAGTGCTGGTGGTGCCGGAGACCAAGACACTGGCAGACGTTCTAGTAGAGTTCAAGCGCAGGAAGCGTCACCTCGCGGTTGTGGTCGACGAGTTCGGCTCGACCGCCGGAGTCGTGACCGTCGAGGACGTTCTTGAGCAACTGGTCGGAGAAATAGAGGACGAGTTCGACGTTCCACCGGAGGTTTCAAAATCCGGAACCACCGCGATGGTACTCGACGGCGGCGCTAACATTCGTGACCTCGAGTCCCAGCAACATCTTCGCCTGCCGCGTGACGAGGGCTTTGAAACCTTGGCGGGATTCGTGCTCTCGCGTCTCCAAAGAATCCCAAAGCCCGGCGATCATTTCGAATATGAAGGCCGACGATTCACGGTTCTCGATATGCAGCAGCGCCGAATCGGCAACGTAAAGGTCGAACAATTGCAGCCCGTACCGGCGAGATAACCAAGTACCGGAACAAGGTCTGCACTTTCTCATAAAACTGTTGTAGAACTGACGAGACGCTCAGGGGCGAGCGCTGACTGCTTTGCTTCGCCGACTCACATCCCGTCTGCTCTACATGATCCCGGTCATCTGGCTGGTCGTGAGCGTTGTCTTCCTGCTCATCCATCTCGTCCCCGGCGATCCTATCCAGCAGATGCTCGGGGAAGGCGCCGCTGCCACCGACTTACAGGCTGCACGACACGCCTACGGACTCGACGTTCCCATCGGTCAGCAATATCTTCACTACTGGAATGGTGTGCTGCACGGCGATCTCGGGAAATCGATCCGATTCAATCAAAACGTCACGAAGATTGTTCTTCAGGCCTATCCTGCGACCATCCGTTTGACTCTCGCGTCGCTCGTCGTGGCCATACTGCTTTCCATTCCCGCGGGCGTCCGCTCCGCGCTTCGGCGCAACACTTGGGAAGACCGAGTATTAAGTTTCGTCAGCCTGCTGGGCCTGTCATTTCCCAATTTTGCTTTGGGACCGATCCTGATCCTGTTTTTCGCAATCAAGTTCGGACTGCTTCCGGTCTCCGGGAGCGGCAGCCTCGAGCATCTCATCCTACCTGCCGTCACCATGGGCGGTGCGCTGGCTGCGATCCTGACTCGCATGGTGCGTACCTCCATGCTTGAAGAGCTCGGACAGGACTACATCCGCACTGCACGAGCCAAGGGACTCTCAGAAAGAGCAGTCGTCTACAAGCACGCACTTCGCAACGCGATGATCCCGATCATCACCGTGCTGGGCCTGCAATTCGGCGCGCTGCTGGCAGGTGCCATCGTGACGGAGACGATCTTCAGCTGGCCTGGCATCGGTCGTATGACGATCTCAGCCATCTCCAGCCGGGACTATTACCTGGTACAAGGCTGCATCCTCTTTATTGGCCTTACCTATGTGATGGTGAACCTCTTTACGGACATGATGTACTCGGTATTGAATCCGAGGATTCGGCAGTGAGAAAGTACGAGTTATAAGGTGCGAGGTTCTTGGCCGCGAAGTGTCTTCTCGTACCTAGCACCTAAAACCTTTATGGCTTCCGCGACGCTGACATCTCCGACCGTTCATGCCCTCCGCCGCAATCCTTTGGCGACTGCCGGGATCGTTCTTGTCTGCGTGTTCGTGCTTTTCGCCATCTTCGCCCCTCTCATTGCCCCACAGGATCCAGCCAACCTCGATCTGCCCTCGCGCTTGCAGGCGCCCTCCGCACACCATTGGTTCGGAACCGACGAACTCGGGCGCGACATTCTCTCTCGCGTCATCTTCGGCGCGCGAATTTCCATGCTCGTCGGCCTCAGCGTCGTCGCTGGATCGTTGCTGCTGGGAACCATCATCGGATCGCTCGCGGGATACTATGGCGGTTTCGTCGATCGCTTCGTCAACGTGATCGTGATGAACGCATTCCTGTCGTTTCCGGGAATCCTTCTGGCGATTTCGTTCGTGGCATTTCTTGGACCGGGTCTGATCAACCTCATCCTTGCGCTAATAATCGGTGGCTGGGTTGGCTATGCTCGGCTGGTTCGTGCGCAGGTCCTGGCCGCCCGCGAGAGGGAATACGTCGAAGCGGCACGAGCCTTGGGCGCCAGCGACTGGCGCATCGTCACGCGTCACATCCTGCCCAACATCATGCAGCCTGTGATCGTGCAGGCGGCCATCGGCATGGCTGGAGCTGTACTCGCGGAAGCGACCATGAGCTTTCTAGGTCTCGGCGTGCCCCCGCCTACGGCGAGCTGGGGGTCAATGCTCAACGACGGACGCTCGCATCTATTCGACGCGCCGCACCTTGTGCTTTTCCCCGCCATCGCCGTAATGCTTGCCGTGCTCTCCTTCAACTTCATCGGCGACGCACTTCGCGATTTCCTCGACCCCCGATCGCGCCTCGAAACTGGTCTCTAGCTCACTCGGGTAGCGTTGCTTCTTTGGTGATCTTCAGTTCGGCTTTCGCGCCATCAGCAGCCGACAATCCGGGTACTGAGATCGGTTGACCTCCGCCGACCCAGATCGATACTGTTCCCGGCGTCAATTTCCTCACACCTTTGCTATCGACGATGCTCCACTCGCGATCCGTCGGTTTAAAAATGACCGTAGTTTGTTTTCCAGGCTCAAGACTTACCCTTTGAAACGCCGCAAGCGAGCGAACCGGTGCAGCGTCAACTCCCGGGTGCGACACATAGAGTTGGACAACTTCATCACCAGTCATCGTTCCCGCATTCTTGACATCAACGGACACAGTGACGTCGCCCTCGAGTACCGGCGAGCTGAGCCGAAGGTTGCTGTAAGCGAACTTCGAATAGCTCAGGCCGTATCCAAAGGGATATAGCGGCACACCCTGGAAGTACCGATAGGTGCGACCGGACATTGAATAGCTCTCAAACGGTGGCAGATCAGCGACCGTCTTGTAGAACGTCACTGGCAAGCGCCCAGCGGGGTTGTAGTCGCCGGCGAGCACCTTTGCAAGCGCCGTCCCGCCTTCCTCACCCGGATACCAGGCTTCCAGCACTGCAGCAGCATGTTCCTGTGCCCAGTTTGCCCCGATCGCACTGCCACTGGTCAGTACGACGATCAAGGGTTTCCCCGTTGCCGCTACCGCCTCCAGCATCTGCTGTTGTGGCTTAGGAAGTTCAAGGTCTACGCGATCACCGCCGAAGAACCCCGGTGAGCTGAAGCTGCTCTCCTCGCCTTCCAGTTGCGCCGTCAGGCCCACCAGCGCGATCACTACATCCGCCTTTCGCGCTGCCGCAACAGCATCGGGAAGCAGGTTCGGAGGATTCCAAACTAGTTGAATCGCGTTCTCCCAATCGTTGTGGAAGTACTCAAGGCGGATAGCGTATTGGTGCTGTGCCTCCAAGTGGATCGGCACCGTCAAAGTACGTTCACCGGAGTAGTTCCAATCATCGACGATCATCTTCTGATCGAGGTACAGACGAACTCCGTTATCGGCGGTCACGCCGACGCGATAATCGCCGGTGACCGGCGCAGTGAGCGCGCCATTCCACCTTACCGAATAGCGCTTGTCGGGCAGATTCGGCGCAGGTGGCCGATTGTTCCACCGGAAATCGACCGTAGGATCTATTCGCGTCACCGCGTTACCCGTGAGATCGACGTTCGAGAAATACTCCGCTGATAGTCCAGGCTGCGGAGTCGTGCCGGCGGTTTTAAGTGCAGAAGTGGGGATAGGAACGGCCGTAGTTTCCGTGAAGACGCTGCCCTCGGCGTAGAGCACATTCGTATTTTTGAATCGCTGCCGGATTCCCTCCAGCGGTGTCGTGAACTTCGATGGCTCGCCGTTGTAATTGCCAAGCAGGACTTCTTTGCGAGCCGCCGTCGGTCCGATCACCGCAATCGTTTTTACGTTCTTAAGCGGGAGTGCCCCGCGCTCGTTCTTCAGTAGCACCATGCTTTTCAGCGCCGTCATCAGCGCAAGTTCACGGTGCTCGTTTGTGTCGTTGTCAGCCAGTGTGATCTTCGAGTACGGAACCGATTCCGGCGGGTCGAACATCCCCAGTCGGAACCGCGCTTCAAAGAGTCGCTTCACCGCTCGATCCATGTCTTCCATCGAGAGTAATCGGTTGCGCACCGCTGCTGGAAGTGCACCGTATTCGGGCCCGCAGCTCAAGTCTGTCCCGGCCTTTACTGCCACCGCCGCTGCTTGTTCCTGGGTCGTCACGTAGCCATGTCCACCGAAGATATCCGTCACAGCCCAGCAGTCCGAAACCACGTACCCGCGGAATCCCCACTTCTTGCGCAGAGAGTCATAAAGTGTCGGATTTGCGCACGCCGGTACTCCCCCGACGGAGTTGTAAGCGCACATCGCCGAGAATGCCTTGCCCTCGACGACGCTGGCACGAAACGCTGGCGAGTATGTGTCTTCGAAATCGTGCTTGGAGAAGGGAACATCGAAGCGGTGGCGCAACACCTCTGGCCCGCTGTGGACCGCGTAATGCTTCGGCGTCGCGATCGTCTTGAAATACTTGGGATCGTCGCCCTGTAATCCGGTAATGAAAGCGACTCCCATGCGAGCCGTCAGGTAGGGATCTTCGCCGTACGTTTCCTGACCGCGCCCCCATCGTGGATCGCGAAATATATTGATGTTCGGCGACCAGAAGGTCAGTCCGTAATTATCGGTCGTGACGATCGTGCGCGATCGCATCGTTGTACTTGGCTCGCGCCTCCGTCGAGATCACGCCCGCCACCCGATGCATAAGCGGAGTGTCAAAGGTCGCCGCTAGACCGATCGCCTGCGGGAACACGGTCGCGTAACCGGCGCGTGCCACACCGTGTAGTCCCTCGTTCCACCAGTTGTAGGCCGGGACTCCCAGTCGCGGAATGGCCGGCGCGACATCCTGCATCTGCGACGCTTTTTCCTCCAGCGTCATGCGCGAGACTAAGTCGTCCACGCGTTGCTCAATCGACAAACTCGTGTCGAGGTAGCGAGCCTTTGAGTCCTGTTGTTTTTCCTGCGCGAAAACGAATGAAGTAAAAGAGAGCGACAACAGAACAATCCAGACGCCAACCCTGGGCATGGGTTCTGTCTCCTGGTGGTTTTAAGTTCGTGGGGATTATAGACGGCACACCCATTGCAAGCGAAAACCTTGATCCAACACGACATCCAGCATTCCAAAGCGGTGTCCCAAAGTAACCTCGAAATCCAGCAACTTTCCCTGGATACTTGTGTTTCTTTGCAGTGACACGCCGGGAAACGGCGGGCAGGCCGGAGCAGTATAAGAGCCTGAAAACGACGGAGATGATAATGAATTACCTGATGAAGGGCACGTTATTTGCAGTGGCATTGGGTGCTGTTTCGCTCGGCGCCGTAGCACAAAACGCCACCCCCACCACAACCCCGGCGACCAAGTCGCCCGTTATCAACGAACGCAAAGACAATCAGCAGCAGCGTATCGGCGAAGGTGTCGAAAACGGTTCTCTGACCGCCAATGAAGCCTCGAAGCTGGAGCGCAAGGAAACCAAGCTCAACGTGGAAGAGAAGCGCATGAAGGCCGATGGCAAGCTGTCGGCAGCGGAGCGCGCCCGCCTGACTCGTCAGCAGAACTCGCTGTCAAAGCAGATCTACAACCAGAAGCATGACGCACAGACGCAGAATCTGAACCCGAAGAGTGAAGTTGGCAAGCGCCAGCGTGCTCAGCAGCAACGCATCGGAGAGGGCATCGAAAATGGTTCTCTCAATGCACGCGAGGCGAGCAGACTGGAACGACAGGAAACCCACCTTAATCGTGAAGTCGCCCGCGACCGCGCCGCCAACGGAGGCACCCTGACGGCAGCCGAGAAAGCCAAGGTCAATCGCCAGCAGAACCACGAATCCAAGCGCATCTATCGCCAGAAGCATGACGCGCAGGTTCGCCGGTAGAGAGTTAGATCTGACAGGTGCAGTCGATAAGCCCCGGCAATACTGTCCGGGGCTTTATCTCTGGTTCTAAGGTAATATCGACCTGTAATCCCTGATTTGGGTGACTCTGTCCCTTTTCGCTTTCGTTCCTTCCGCTTACTCGTCCAATCTGGATACGCTTGGGGATGGAACTTTTCAATGAACGGCTCCGTATTAAGTCCAATGAGGACGATACTAGACACTTTCGGCCAGATTTTCCGTACCCTCTGGGCGCATAAGCTGCGTTCGTTCCTCACCATGTTCGGTATTGCGTGGGGTGTTGGATCACTGCTCTTACTGGTCGGCCTCGGCGAAGGCTTCCGGACCGGTAACGCTCGCCAATTGAATGAGATCGGCGAAAACATCATGTTCATCTTTCCGGGCCGAACCCCGGCTATTCCCGGAAACCAGAACAGCGGACGCCAGTACAAGTTGAATTATCAGGATTATCAGGATGTCCTGCGAGAGTGTCCCCACGTCCGGGCTGCTGTTCCCGTGCTCAGCCGAGGAGATCTTCGCGCTGTCAGTGAATGGAACAGCGCCAATGGTCAGGTAATCGGTGCCGAACCCCAGTTCCGCGGCGTACGTTTTCTCCCCATGAACCAGGGCCGATGGCTCAGTGCGCAGGACGAGAGCGAGCGCCGCAATGTCGCTGTCCTCGGGAGCGAGGTTGCGAAGAACCTCTACCCCGGACATCCCATCGTTGGCACTTTCATTTTGCTGAATAGTCAGCGTTTCGAGATCATCGGTACCTTGAGCCCGGTCGGCCGCGGTGACAACAATTCCACCAACCAGCGGATATATGTTCCGTATTCCACAATGTCGACGTACTTCCCGCTAAAGGGCGAGGGCGAAGCCAACGCCATCTCGTTTATCAACTATCAGCCCCGCTCTCGCGATGAGCACGTCCTCGCCCGCAATGAGGTTCGTCGTGTGGTCGCCCGCAACCACGGCTTCGACTACAACAACGAAGATGCCTTTGATGAGTGGGACACCATTCGATCCGCGCAGATGGTGGGCAAGATTTTCGACGCCATGAACATGTTTCTTGGCAGCGTAGGACTGGTGACGCTCGCCCTTGGCGCAATCGGAATTATTAACATCATGCTGGTTTCCGTGACAGAGCGCACCCGCGAGATTGGTCTCCGCAAAGCTTTAGGCGCGACCAATCGTAGTATTCTCTTCCAGTTCTTCATGGAAGGCGTCCTGCTCACCGTCGTCAGTGGAGGCATCGGGATGGGCATGGCAGCCGCGTTCATGGCCGCTCTGGGTACGCTCCCTTCGCCTCCCGGTTTCGATACCCCTAAACTTGTTGCCTCATCCGCGACTCTGGCCATCGTCAGCCTCTCGCTTGCGGGTATCATTGCCGGTGTCTATCCGGCCCGTAAGGCCGCTATGCTGACGCCAGTCGACGCGCTGCGAGCTGATTGAGGAGACGACGATGACCCACGACTTGATGCGCCAGGCCTACGACGCTCTTCGCCACAATCGTCGCCGCACCGCGCTCACCATGCTTGGCATGGCCTGGGGAATAGCAACTGTCGTTCTCCTTCTCGCTTACGGCTCCGGTTTCGGCCGTGCCATCGAAACCATCTTTGCCAGCTTTGGCTCGCACGTCATGGGAGTCTTTCCTGGCCGCACCTCTATGCAGGCCGGTGGAAACAAGGCAGGCACGCAGATTCGCTTTACCGAAGACGACGTTACCCGCATAGCCGAAAATGTCCCGCAGATCACGCGGATAACGCCCGAGGTCCACAAAGACGCGACTGTGCAGTACGACAACCGCACATTCAGCTTCCAGGTCCAGGGTGACTATCCAAGTGTCGAGCGCATCCGTAAGCAGGAAGTCGAGTACGGCCGTTTCTACAACGAAGAAGACATGATGCAGAAGGCTCGCGTCGCCGTGATCGGTTCGGAGGCGAAGGATAAACTTTTCTCTGGAAAGTGGGCTATCGGCGAACACATTCGAATCAACGGCCTCTCTTTTGAAGTGATCGGCGTCGGGAAGCCAAAGATGCAGGAGGGTGACAACGATATCAATCGCCTTGTCTATGTCCCGTTCAGCACTGTCGGCGACCTGACCGATCCGCATTACCTCGACGGCATGTGGCTGGAGTTCGAAGGCGACAATTACGAGCAGATCGAGACGCAGATTCGCGGCGTTCTCTCACAGCACTACAACTTCAAGCCTGAAGACCGTCGTGCCATCTTTGTCTTTAGCGCCATGAAGCAGCTCTATCAATTCCGTATCATCAGCATGGCATTGCAGGTGCTTCTTGCATTCATCGGAACCCTCACGCTCGGAATCGGTGGCGTAGGACTCATGAACATCATGCTCGTCTCCGTCACGCAGCGCACTCGGGAAATCGGTGTAGAGAAAGCGCTCGGCGCGACCCGACGCGACATCCTCCAGCAATTCCTCGCAGAAGCCCTGGCCATCACCTTCGCCGGCGGCGCCGCCGGAATCATCCTTGCTTACGTGGTTTCATTCTCGGTAGGCAGGCTCACGTTCTACAGCGCTCTTGCCAAGAATGCGGAAGCCGCCGACATCCGCCTGCTCATCTCTCCCAGTACCGTCATTGTCTCGACTCTGATTCTGACGCTGGTAGGTTTAGTCAGCGGCATGCTTCCCGCTATCCGTGCGTCAAGACTCGATCCCATCGAGGCGCTGCGGTACGAATAGCGCCGTGGCAATCGCTGCTTAGTCAGTGAAGTTCATTGCATCCCTTCCATTGCTGTAGTAGTGTGCATTCACAACTTCCATCCGGGTAGTCTCGTTTACTCAGTTTTCAATAGGAGAACTTGATGCGCAAAGTGTGCCTCTTTGGGGCAATGCTTGTGTGTTGTTGGGCCCTGTTCATCCTGCCTGCAGGTGCTCAATCGCAAGCAAAGGTTCACCCCTACTACGTCGCCGCCGACGAGGTGGAGTGGAACTACGCTCCGCATGGCATCGACAAGATGATGGAAATGAAGTTCATGGGTTACTCCAAGTTGCTCACCGAACGCGGAGAGCATCGGATCGGCACCACTTACCTCAAGGCCGTCTACCGGGAGTACACCGACGAAACCTTCACCAAGCTGAAGCAGCGCGAGCCGGAGTGGGAACACCTCGGGATTCTGGGACCTGTGCTGCGTGCCGAAGTCGGCGACACTATCAAAGTGATCTTCAAGAACAATGCTTCGCACCCGTACTCGATGCACCCGCACGGCGTTTTCTATAAAAAGTTCTCCGAAGGCTCCGGCTATGCCGACGGTACGAACGAGCCGGATAAGAACGGCGTGCCGCCAGGTAAAACCCACGTTTACACATGGGAGGTTCCGGAGCGTGCTGGCCCAGGCCCCAACGATCCCAGTTCCATCGTATGGCTATATCACTCGCATGCCGACGAGCCCAAAGATGTTGAGAGCGGCCTGATCGGAACCATCATCATTTCACGGAAGGGAACAGCGGGTCCGACTGGTCGCCCCAAGGATGTCGACCGTGAATTCGTGAACCTGTTCATGTTGTTTAACGAGAACACGAGCTGGTACCTGAAGCAGAACATCGATAAGTACACCAGCGATCCCAAGGGCGTAAATAAGTTGGAGAGCATGCCGGTCGACGATGAAGGCACCTTCAACCTTGCCGGATCCGGCTTCATTGCCGCAAACGTTAAGTCATCCATCAACGGCTACATGTACGCGAACATGCCGATGATGACGATGAAAAAGGGCGAACGCGTCCGCTGGTATCTGGTGACGATGGGCGAAGGCTTTAACTTTCACACTCCGCACTGGCATGGCAATGTCGTGCTGGATGGTGGAAAGCGGACTGACGTGGTGGCAATCAGCCCCGCGCAAATG
>Ga0163163_10004988_pt1 | contig 11429 bp, 11 predicted proteins | sample S65metaG_FD_119766 | JGI IMG/M metagenome (GOLD analysis project Ga0163163, IMG submission 119766) | Switchgrass rhizosphere microbial communities from Kellogg Biological Station, Michigan, USA - S6-5 metaG | ecosystem: Host-associated > Plants > Roots > Rhizosphere > Soil | place: USA... | reverse complement strand
TGGGCGAGTACTTCGGGGCCGACGGCACGGTGCAATGCACCCGAGGGTGGGCCGCACCGGAACAACTGAGTCTGACCGCCGTCACACCGGCCGCGGACATCTTCGGCTGGGGTTGTCTGCTCGCACACGCGGCCGGCGGAGTACATCCGTTCGCCAGCACCAGCGACGAGGAGTGGATCGCCCGGATTCGGTCGGCCGAACCGGACCTGTTCGGTGTTCCGCCGGACCTGGCCGAGGTGGTCCGGTGGGCCCTGGTCCGCGACCCGTCCAGCCGACCCACGGCGGGCGACCTGGCCGACATCTGCGCAGCGTCCCTATGACCGCGTCGCCGATGAGGGGCTGCTGCCGACGGAGTGCAGGTGGCGCAGCGTCTGTGCGTAGGAGTCGGTCAGGCTGGTTTCAGCGTAGGTCAGGCCGTGTTGGTGACAGAACCGCCGGATGATTGGTTGGGCGAGGCGCAGGTTGGGTCGCGGCATGCTGGGGAACAGGTGGTGCTCGATCTGGTAGTTCAGGCCGCCGAGGGCGAGGTCGACCAGCCGGCCGCCGCGGACGTTGCGGGAGGTCAACACCTGCCGGCGTAGGAAGTCACTGTGGTCGTCGGCGTCGAGAATCGGCATGCCTTTGTGGTTGGGGGCGAAGGCGGCGCCCAGGTACAGACCGACCAGTCCTTGCTGTACCAGGATGAACACCGTGGCCTTGACCGGCGAGAGGACCCAGAACACTACGCCGACGTAGCCGACGATATGGGCGGCGAACAACAACCGTTCCCAGACCCGGTGCCGCCCGGCCCGCCCGGCCAGATAGACCGCGCTGTCCACGTGCAGACCAAACGCGGTGAGCGTCAGCAATGGGAAGAAGAAGTACGCCTGATAGCGGTAAGCGAAGCGGGCCAGCCGTCCCCGCCCGCCGGCCTGCCGGGCGGTGAAGGCCAGCGCGCCGAAGTTGATGTCGGGGTCCTTGTCGTCCTGGTTGGGGTGGGCGTGGTGGCGGTTGTGTTTGTCCAGCCAGAAGCCGTAGCCCAACCCGACGGCCAGGTTCGCCAACAGAATTCCGGCCAGATCGTTACTTCTACGGGTGGTGAAGATCTGCTGGTGCCCGGCGTCGTGCGCGAGGAAGCCGACGTGGGCGAATACGACGGCGAGGAACCCTGCGACAGCCAACTGCCACCAGGACTGGCCGACCAACACGAACGCGATCCATCCGGCGGCCAGCAGGATCGTGACGATGCCGATCCTCGGCAGGTAGTAGCCGGGTCGCCGGTCCAGCAGGCCGGCCTGTTTGACCTGGCGCAGCAGCAGGGCGTACGGGCTTCCGCGCAACCGCGCGGTTGTGGTCTGGACGGTTTGCATGGCCGGAGACTCCTGCCGACATGGTCGAGGTAGAGATGTCGCCAGGGTCCGGGGCGTGGTGTCGGCCGCCGATAAGCAGCCTGGACGGTCAGAGCCAGTCTTTGCGTTTGAACACGAGGTAGAGCAGCGCCGACAGGGCGGCGATCAGGGCGGTGGAGAACAGCACGCCCCACTGGGTGGCGTAGCCGGGGTAGGGCAGGTTCTGGCCGTAGAAGCCGGTGATCGCGGTGGGTACGGCGATGATCGCCGCCTGCTCGGCGGGTTCCCAGCCATGCTGGCCTCGCTTGGTAGTGGTGGGTCCACTCCGGGTGGATGGTCAGCCACCGGGGTCCCGAGCGACACCTTCATCCTACGCCTCGACCGGTGGGATGCCCCTGCGTGCCACGAGCGGCCAACTCCGGCACCAACTACGCCGATCGCCTTCGCGCAACCGCCTCGCCCGGAGCAGACCCGGGTCGCCCAGCGGTACTCAACAGGAGTTCAGCCTCGTTCCCGACCAGGTCCAGCCGGAGCCGGGTCAGGGTCTGCCGCAGGAGCCGGGAGACGTGCATCTGGGACAGTCCCAGCTCGGCGGCGATGCTCGCCTGGGTCATCTCGTCGTAGAACCGCATGGTCAGGATCCGGCGCTCGCGTGCGGGCAGGCCAGCCATCACCGCGCCGACCGCGAGTTCGTCGTCGATCTGGGCGTAGCGGGCTTCGATGGCGCCCAGGGCCACGAGGGTGTCGCCACCGGGGTGGTCGTCGTCGCGCATCCGCGCCGCGTCCAGCGATTCCAGGCGGTACGCCTGCGCGGCGAGCGTCACGGCCCAGACATCCTCGACCCGCACCCGCAGGTGTGCAGCGAGCTCGGTGGGGGTCGGTGGCCGCCCGCGAAGTTGGCTGAGATCATCGGTGGCCGTCCGAAGTTGCAGGACCATCGTCTTGGTTCCCCGCGGTACCCGCATGGCCCAGGTGCTGTCGCGGAAGTAGCGTTTCAAGGCGCCGATGATGGTCGGCACGGCGTAGCCGACGAACGGTACCTGCCGGTGCGGGTCGTACGCGTCAACCGCCTTGACCAGGGCGAGCGCGGCGACCTGCGCCAGATCCTCGGATAGCCCGCCGGCAGCGGCGTACCTGCGCGCCAGCCGCCGGGCCATCGGAAGGTGTGCCTCGACGACCTCGGCCCGGATGGTGGCCCGGTCCGGATGCCCGATCGGCAGGTTGCAGCGCCGACGCAGCAGTTCCTCGCTGGTGGGCGGCGCGCCCAGTTCGGCGACGTCCAATGGGATCTCGAGTGGAGCAACAATGACCGCGGCCCGGGGCAAGCTCAGTGCCGCCGGCCGAGCAAGTGTAGAGGTGGCGCCCATATAGTCAACCTGACCGATGACAGCCGCGGATCTGGCGGCGAGAAGGGCTCTTCCCGATGAAGGGCCCAGCGATGCAGCGTGACCGCGTGGTCTGGGCGGCGGGGAGGTCATCAGCCCGATGGCGGGCGGTGGCGGCGAGTGGAGCCAATCGTCACCCTACCCTTATCGATCTCCGCCGCGCCAGCGGCGCGCGGACAGAAGGCTTGGGTCGGATCCGGCCGGTTCAATCAATCCAGACGCACGGAGTCTCAAGAGGACGGTGGCAGACCTAAGGTCTGGTCGTCGTTGACCAGCCGCTCCTCGCCCAGGGCGCAATGAGATCTCTGGCCAGACCGGAGAGTTGGGTACTTTCGTGGTCCTGACGGAAAACGCCTGCGGTCAGTTGCGGGCGGCCGGCGCAGCGCTACCGCCCTCGTTGTCCCAGACCTCCTCGGCAAAGCCGACTCCAGTCGCGGACTCCATGGCGCGGGCGGACCGACTCGCGCGCGCGGACTGGGTTGCATACGTGCCCAGGAGTTCGGCCGCGTGCGCCACGTTCGCGGGATCGGCCGCCGCCGTCATCGCCTGCCTCGCGGCCGCCTGATCGAACAAGGCAGGCACCACGAGGAGATCGATCTGATGGTCGGCATCGGTGATGGCGACCATGAGCGCGGCGCTCATGCTGGTAAACCAACCCACACGCACCACGCCGTCAGCGGTGGCCAACCGCCGGACGTGCCCGGTCCACGTTGGACCGTTGAGCAGCACATGCCGGATCCGACCGTAACGTTCAGACAGGGCCTGAACGAGTCCGGGCAGCTCCGCCTCGGCATCCCACGACCGGGGCCACCACCCGCCATCCAGGACGCGGTTGACCCGCGTCGTCCCGAGGACCAAACGGACCACCGGCGAGAGCGCCGTCATACCACCAACACCTTCCTGGGCGGCCACGCAGGCGCGTCACCCGGCAGGTCAGCCTCACCGCCGGTGGCGAGTCTCGTCCAGTTGATCTTCGCGAGTGGACTGATCCGCAAGGCCGAAACCCAGGCCACCGGAGTCCCGAGAGACACCACCAATGTAGGCCGATGCGCGCGCAGTTCAAGCTAGACGGGATAGGTGAGCCGTCCGGTGTGGGGATCTTGCCCGTACCGCTGGCACAGCGCCGCCAGCACGTCTTCGTGGCTGACGCCCACGTTCATGACCGTGTCGTTGCCGCCGTAGTAGATGAGCAACGAGCCGTCGCCGCGACGCAGCATTGCGCACGAGAAGACCACATTGGGTACGTGCACGTAGTCACCCTCGCCGACCCGGCAGTCCGCGCGGGTCGGAAACAGGATCGGGATGCTCGACATCTGCACCCGCTCCGGATGGGCCAGCTCGTGCAGGGCGACGCCGAGCACGTACGGGTGACCGGCCATCGTCGCCCGTACCCCGTGAAAGAGGTTCAGCCAGCCGTGGCTCGTCCGGATCGGCGGCGCGCACGGCCCGATCTTGTCGGCGAATGCACTCGGACCGCCGGGGGTTTGCATCACGGGTTCCGGCCGGATCTCCCAGGTACCGCTGCGAAAGTCCGCGGCGTAGCCGATGCGGATCTGCCGGAACACCCCGCCGGTGTCGCCCGGCAGGTCGTCGTTGGGGCGGAACAGACCGACATACTGGCCGTCGATCCGCTCCGGGAACAGCACGACGTTGCGCATGTCAGCATCGAGGACCGGGCCGTGTCGGGTGACGTCGGTGAAGTCGTTGGTGAGGGCGAGCGCGACGCGGACCCGGTTGTGCTCGTGCGCCGCGTAGGCGCTGTAGGTGATCGCAAAGTCGGCGTCGACCGGGTTGATCCGGGGATCCTCCACACCGCCGGACTCCATATCGACGATGTCGGCCGGTGCGAGGCCGGCGCGCATCCGATCAAGGGGCCGGGCCGGCCGCAGGAACGGCTGCGGGTCGACGCGCCATCCGGTCAGGCCGTCCCGGCTTCGTGCGAGCCCGATCACGCTCACGCCGCTGCGCAGGTGCGAGCGGAACAGCATGACCGTGTCGGCGCCAACGACCGCGACGCCGGCGTTGTGGACTGTCACCACCCGACGGTGCGGCTCGGTCCACACCGCGTTGACCTGATCGGCGGTGAGGATCGGGTTGTCGCGATAGCGCAGCACCGGCTCGCCCAGCGAGACCATCCCCGTGCCGCCGCCGATCTCGACGCTGCGTTCCAAACGACACCTCCATCCCGTCAATTCTCCACAGTGGACACATGCTGAGACTCCGCTATCGGTGCTGGAGCAGGCTCTGGTGAGGACGGCCGCCGCCAGGACCGGGCGCAATTTGTTCCCAGCGTGCGGGTTGAGCACTCACGTCAGCAAGGATGTTGGGGATCCTTCCCGGGGGTGTCGTGCCCTGGTCGAAACATACGGCCAGTACAACGCGCTCGCCAGCGGGCGGACGGACACGGTCAAAGGTGCCTTGTCCCCCGGGCGATCGGCGTGCTCAGCCGCCGCAGGCTCGATCGGCCGGCGGGTTCCCGCCAGGTTGATCCCGGTTTCCGCGCGAACATCACCGCCGGGAGGCAGTCACGCAAGTCGAGTTCATGAGGTCGATGGTGGGTCCGGCGGCGAATGGTCAAGGCCTACGTGCGTGAGGCCGTCACCGTCGGCAGATGCGGTCGGTGCCCGGCGGGACGACCATCTGAAGTCGTTGAACCGACACCGGACAGACGAAGACGGTCTATCGGTTGCGGTCCTATGTACTGCGTTCTGTGCGGCAACCGGATGCACGGAAAGCGAAACCGCCAGCGCGCCCGCGACCGTGGTGTTGCGGGACCGCTTCGCGCCGGAGTGGCTGCGCGTAATGGCGCGTCCCGGGGGTTCGTGCGTCTTGATCGCGAACCGGTCCGGCGTGCGGTACGACGCCCTGTACGGAACTGTCGAGGCGGACGGTGTGAGTCAGCTCTGTTTTTGGCGCGCCGGGCGTGTACCGGGTGCGGCCCGGGGTCCGGCCATACTCCGGCGGCTTCTACGTCGGCGCGGCCGAACCGTGAGGCGGTGACAACACCAGGATCAGCCAGGCGGCCGATGCTGTGGACCGCGATGGCTGTGCGTGCTGCTGGTCACGGTCTTGCATGTGGCATCCGCGATCTGCCGGATGAGCAAGGCTCGCCGCCCGTCTGACAAAAAACGGCACCTGCCCGGGCCGCTTCCTGGACCCGGCCGGCTGGCCGTCGATTGCCGGCGAATTGGGCGGATGTGACTGGTTGAACGGGCCGTGATCATCGACTAGCCTTGGGCCGAAGCCAGTTCGATCCGCGACGGTTCGATTGTCGCGGCAACGACGGAGCCCGAGCGCCTGGTCTTGCTGGTGTCGAGGAGTGCAATGTACGAGGGGCCGCTCGCAGATGAGCTATTCCTAATTGGACACGACCAATACACTGGTAAGGCGCGGGTAGGCGACAGCGTGCTAGACACCGGCCTCGCGGGCGCGATTCTTGGTGAGTTGGCCCTCGCGAACCGCATTTTTGTGGACGACGACACGCAGGTCTTCGTGAACGAGCAGCGCCCCAGCGGGGATCGTGTAACAGACACCGCGGTGAGGGAGATGCTCAAGCAGCGTGTGGTGCATCCGGTGAGGTCCTGGGTCGAATATCTTCGCGATTCTGCCCGCGAGCTGATTGCGCCGCGACTTCTGAACGTCGGATTGCTCGAGCAGGTTAGTAGCCGGGGAATGCTTAAGCAGGTGGTACGCTACCCGGCGCGCGACAGGATGAATGCGTTGGCGCCTGAGGTTCGGCTGCGATACATGATGGGACATCCGGCGGATCTGGACGAAAAGACCGCCCTGTTGGGTTGCCTGGTCAGGGCCGCTGGCTTGGATTTCGTTCTGGGCGGTGCGACTGGCCGCGAGATACGAGAAGGGCTTGAGCAGATGAGCATGTTACTCAAGCCGAACTTGCGTGCATTGATGGTCGGAGTCGACGCGGCGATCGCGCAGCTTTCCCTGCGCGGGCGCCGATAGGCTGCGCCAAAGCAATGTGCGGGGCACCCTGGAAGGGTGCCCCGCACATTGTCCACAAGGGACTACAGTGGTGCGCGCCACATCGGGAAGAACAAGGCACCGCTAGGTACGGCGTACGGCTCGCCGAGCGGCGTATACCCGTGGCGCTGGTAGAGGTCGCGAGAGCCGGTGCTGCTTGCCTCCAGAAATGCGGCCGTTCCAGCGCTGTCCAGTCTCTGATGGTAGTGCTGGAGCAGGGCTGAGCCGATTCCCTTGCGTTGCTGGTCCGGCCGGACGGCCATGAAGGCAAGGTGATGGTGCGGCTCGTGGGGGTGATGACGGTCGAAGAGTTCGTCGAGGTGGCGGAAGTTGTCCGTCCATTCGCCACACGCGTCGACGATCCGCTTGTCGTAGTCGTCCGGTGGGGGGAGCGGGTCGCCGTCGAGCGGCAACCAGACTGACGCGCCGAGGAGGTCGCCGGCTATCTCGACCGTTCCGTGGGCCACGCCGTACCCCACGAATATCTCAAAGTTGCGGGGCAGTATGCGCGCCCGCTGCTCGGGATCCGGGACAAGCCATTTCGACACATTCAGCTGCTGGAACGCGTCACCGATCAGATCGGCGACCGCTGTGATGTCAGACGGCCCGGCCCGGGTGATGCTGTCGTGTGTCACCGCATGAGGTCCTGGTTGCTCTGAGCGCTGTGTTGTGCGTGGTGTTGAGACGGGACCCCACGGCTCTGCGCTGCAACGCTGTCCGCGCCGAGACCGATCGTCGCGTAGATGTCTGGCTTTGACGCCTTGAGGAACAGCGCCCAGGCGAAGCCCAGAACCGCCACCGCCGGGTAGCTCGCGGGAATGATGTAGCGAAGTGGGTCGTCGGCCGCAACTCCAAGCAGGTTCTGGAAGTTGATCACTGCGTAGTAGACCATCGTACCGAGGGCGATCGCCGCCAGAAGCGGTGCGACGATCCGGTGCCAGGCACCCTCACCCTGCGCGTTGCGGGCAAAGTAGAAGATGACGGCAATTGATGTCAGAGCGACCAAGAGCAGGATGCCGAAACCGCCGGCGGTACCGATCCAGAAGAACAGCCGCACTACGGGGTCCCAGCCACTGACCGCGTACCCGATGATGACGACCAGCCCGATCAGGCTTTGCACGAGTGAGCCTGCGACCGGAGCGCCACTACGTCGGCCTGTCGTACTGAGCATGCTCGGGAAGACGCGCTCGCGGCCGAGCGCGAACGTGTACCGCGCCACCGTGTTGTGGAACGAGATCATTGAAGCCAGAACGGATGTGGCGAAGAGTGTAGTGCCGATATCGACGAACGCCGACGACAGCCGCTCGCCCGCGAGGCCGAACAGCAGGCCGGGACCTTGTTCGCCAGCCTGCTTCACGATCGCGTCTGGCCCAGTCGCAACCGACATCGCCCACGCCGACAGGGCGTAAGTAACTCCGATGATGGCGACAGAGAGATAGGTCGCCGTGGCGACGGTACGACGGGGGTTCCTGCTCTCCTCAGAGAAGACGACTGCGGACTCGAAGCCGGTGAAACCGAGGAAGGTCAACACGAGAACCGCGCCAAACCCGGCGACGAATAGGTTGTTGGGCTGCAGCGTGTCGAAGGCGACGCCTGCCGGACCAGGCTTCGACAGGTTGGCAAAGTCGTAGATCAGCACGATGATCACCTCGGCGCACAGCAGCACGGCGAGGACCTTGCCGTTAATGTCGACCCGCAGGACACCGAGAATGCCGACGAGTGCCCATGCGAGCAATGCGATGATCCACCAGCTGCTCACGTTCAAGCCGAACCACTGCGACAACAACGGGCTGACCGCTGCGGCCACGATGCCATACAGGCCCACCTGCAGCGCGTTGTATGCAAGCAAGGCGACCCACGCAGCGGCCACACCCAAGGGGCGACCAAGTCCACTCGAGACATAGGCGTAGAACGCACCGGCGTTGGTGATGTGGCGCGACATGGCGACATAGCCGACGCTGAAGATCACCAGTATGACCGCAACCGCCACGAAGGCGAGAGGGATGCCAGTGATCTGAGTCTGGGCATAGCCGGTTGTGACCACGCCCGCGACGACCATCAGCGGTGCGGCCGCTGACATGACGAAGAAGACCACCGACGGGACGCCGAGCCTGTCCTTGGCCAATGAGCCTTGGATAGGTGCTGGAGAGGACATCTCAACTCCGGGGACTAGGAAGGTTGGAACGGAGAGGGGACCGGCTCAACCGTCGCAACGCCGCGGACGCACGCCTGAGCTGCGTACATTGATGCGTCGCCCACAGCCACTCGACTCCTGCGCGATCCCACCCAGGGTGGGGTACGGCGGGGTGTGGGCCGGCCAGCCAAATTCCTCCCATGACGAGTCCGTAGTCTGGACCTTCGCGAGACGATCAGCAAGGTACAAACTTGCATTCGTACCGGCCTAGCAGGCGAGACCGCGCGACGGTGGGCCCGACCGCCGCACTCCACCAGGAGAAACGCCCCCACCGCTGCTTCAACAAGTGACGGAGCGTAAGCCGTTCGGGCACAGGTCTAGGAGCAGCATTGCTACGGATTGGGCGAGTCTCGGGGGCACGAGCGGTGCACAGGTCAGTTCCGCATGGACGATTGGTCGACAAAGGACGCATTCAGACCCGCACGGGTGGCTCTCTGCGGTAGCCGACGAATCGATATCAGCTGGTCGGATCCCTACCGGCCTCGAGCGACGCCACCGGCCAGTGTCCGTGATCGCGGCTCCCTCATGTGCGGCATGCCATCGAGTTGCAGGCGTTGCCGAGTTCCATCGGTGCATCGGCAGCTGTGGCCAACCGGGCCGGGATGGGACGATCGACGGCACCGACAACGGCGAAGTAGCCGCCAACCCGTGCGTCCATGCCGCTCCCGCATGAGGCTGCTCGTTCGCGGCGAGCGAAGCGCGAATGGCCATCGAGCTCACCCGTCGACATTTCCGCCGGCCGCGGCGGAGCGTCGCCGCGACTCACGACTGTATTGGCGCGTCGCGCATCGCGACCTACAAGCCGTGCTCGGGTCTTTCGCCCAGGTCGCCGATCAAACGCACCGAAAGCGGAGATCATCCTTATCGTCGGCGGATTCGGGCCGCCCAGGCCCTGGCCGTGTCATGCACGAGTGCGCTCGCGGTGGCGGGCAACCACGAGGGGTGCAGATGCCGCGAACTCGGGCCTTGCTTAGTAGGATCGTCGCCTGCCTGCCGGACAGGCGATTCAGGAAGGCGGCCCAGCGTTGAAACACCGCAAGGACGCCGTTGTGCCGCTGCTGGACCGGTTCGTGGCCGGGGTGCCGGGTGTGTCCGAAGCCTTCATGGTCGCTGCCGATGGACTGCTCGTCGCCTCGTCGGGAGGTGTCGACCGCGCGCGGGCCGACACCGTCGCCGCGATCGCCGCCAACCTATACAGCCTCGCGTCCCGATCGGCCGAGCTACTGCTAGCCGGCCGAGTCGCTGTCGCGATGACCGAGATGAGTGGTGGCGTCATGCTCCTGATGGGCCTCGCTGACGGCTCGGTCGTCGTCGGGTGGGCCGACGGTTCCTGTGATGTCGGCCAAACCGGCTTCGAGCTCGCCGCGCTGGCAGAACGGCTGAGCTAATCGACTTGGAGCGCAGGCGAGACTCGGAGGCCGGATACCGACCACAACTGCGCCCTGCGTGGCCGGCTGACAATCGCTGCCGACCTGCCGATCCTCGAGGTCTGATCATGATGCAGCGGCCCTGCTCACGCTGGAACGGTCGGTAGCACCCGAGCAAGATCGAATTCGGTGTGTGTGGGTGTCGGCCAGAACGGTCGGTCGACTAGGGTGGCCGGCGTGAAGATCCAAGTCGTGGAAGGTCGGCTCGTCGAGGCGCCGACCGCTGGGGCGATGGGCATGGACCGGCGGGCCTTTGGCGAGTTCATCGGTCCGCGGGGTGAGCTTGCCTCCTACGCGTTCGGGTGGACCACTGGGTCGGATCCTCACGTCGTCCGGCTGTCTGTCGGCATCGGCGTGGGCAACCCTGGTGGCGGCACATTCCACGCAGTGGCGTTCGTGAACGAGGATGGCCATGCCTACTCGCTCGTTGACGAGCCTTTCGAGGATGTACCCGAGGGTGGACTGGACCTGACTGCTGAGCAGGCGCGTGCCCACGAGGATCTACCGTTCGTGTGGTGGGTCGTCGACCGCGTCATGCAGCGGGACCGGCGAGCTTGGTGGATGCGGCACTGGCTGCGTGGCACCAACAGCATCCAGACCCTCGAAGTCTTCGAACGCCGGGATCCGATCCTGCTCGTCGGTCATGACGCCGACGACGGACTGTGGCAACTCATCGGCCGCACGCCGGCGGACCCCGCCACCGGCAAGATTGGACATCTCCACCACGCCGTCGATGAAGACCCGACATTGGTCGACGTGCTGGACCTTGAGCCCGGCCACAGCGCGACCCGAACCCAGGTCGGCGGACCATGGACCCGCCAGGTCGGCTACCCCATCTGAGCCGTCAGTTAGCGTCGAGATCAATCGATAGTCGCTGTGTGTCCGTGGAGGATTGGGCGAGATCCGTCGGCTGCATTTAGCGGAGGGGTTGTCGATCAAGATGATCACGCGAGTGTTGAAGATGTCCCCCGAACACGGTGGCACTGGCCGTCGCGATCGGCCTGGCCAAGCGTTGGGCCCGGGGTTCCCCCCGTGGCACCCCCGTGGAACGTCTTAGGTGGACGAGGGGGTGCGCACGGTGGGTGTGGCCGAGACGCGCGCGTCGTTTGAGGAG
>Ga0163163_10004986_pt1 | contig 11431 bp, 10 predicted proteins | sample S65metaG_FD_119766 | JGI IMG/M metagenome (GOLD analysis project Ga0163163, IMG submission 119766) | Switchgrass rhizosphere microbial communities from Kellogg Biological Station, Michigan, USA - S6-5 metaG | ecosystem: Host-associated > Plants > Roots > Rhizosphere > Soil | place: USA... | reverse complement strand
TGATGATTAAAAATTGTGAATGTAGGAAAGTAAGAACCCGGCTGTGAAATGAGTTGCCTTGACCTTTCCCATATCTCCTGCCAGAAAGTTTCCCTCATTTGGATCATCCATATTCACGAACTGCGGGTATCCGTTCTTGATACCGTAACAAAATAACAGTCCAGCCCGCATGTTGAATTTTGAACGCTTCAGGTTGGCGCCTACCTGCCAATGGAAATTATCCCAATAGGCAGTATATGGAGAGAACCCGGTCCTGTCTTCCAGCACATCCATATTCGCATAGCTAAAATCTGTGCGCGCGCTCACAAAACCTGATATCCCATATTTCAATTCGTAGCTGAAACCAAAGCCGAAATTGAACACCGACTTTCGGGAATCGTTCATCTTTAACAGATCAGGCGTAAGTGCATTGTTTCCTCCTGTATCGGGCCTGATAAATCCTTCTTTTCGCGGCGTGATGATTTGGTAGAAGTCGACCTTTGGAAAATACTCTGCCGCTACGTAAATTTTCCCTTTGGGCAAATCGTAACAATAGCCGCCGGCAACGCTGAGTGGTGTTTTTACTTTCACGGCTAATTTTGTCTGCCTGGAGTTTGCGAGAATGTTGAAGAAAAAACCTTGCGCAAACATCATATTCACGATCAGTTGATCACTTACCAATTCAGCACTACCACCAATATGGATAAGGGGTGTTGTGACCATGAGTCCGACATGATGCGGACCTCCATCATAAGCAACACCCAATTTGAATTTCAAACCGATGTGATTGTATGTAGCGAGGTAATAAAATTCACTGGTTACAATGGGGAGCAAGGTGTCGCCTCCGGGATTGCCAAGGGCACGCGCCGTATAGGTGGGATTGAGACTTTGTTTTTTCAGATCCCCTATTGCTGTTATGCCTAGTGACCAATGCTCATTTAGCTTGGTGCCAAATGCCAATTGGCCGGTTGATTCGGTTACTGCATTTTGATACACGCCCTGGCCAACAAAATATTCGGTACCCGGACTATAAGTATCATCCAAAACCTGGAATTTTTCATCGCGACGCTGGGATGCAGAAAATGCCATTCCGGGTGTTCGCGTCAACGCATAGGCGAAGGTCAGAGGCCGCTTGCGCGTCTTAAGAACAACGCTGCCCGACAACATCAGTGGTACCGAACTGGTCATGGTACTCTTCATATCTCTGCCCGTGCCTGCTCCATTTTTGATATTAACGGATTCGTATTGATAAACATTCGCATTAATTGAAACATTGGAACGCTTGGTAAGCCCAAACAAGGCTGGATTATAGAAATAGACCCCGCTGTCCCCGTTATTGGCTATAACGGCTCCGGGCATGAGAAAGCCGGAAGGATTAAACTCTGAATACCAATAATGTGCGTCCTGGGCAGAGGCAATAAAAGAGGATAGTGCCAGGCATAGGAAGGCCGTTAGAATTCTCATAAGCAAGGTTTTGGCTTAGCGTGAAAGTACTAAGTTAGCCCTGAAATACAATACCGGCGGACGTCTTGCGTTATAAGGTGGATAGATATTTTGGTTTTAATCCGACCCTGCATTTATTCACATCAAAATCCAATGTCCATGAAAAGTATCATTACTTTACATGCAGGTGAGAATGTTAAGGTTGCTTTACTGGCACTCTTATACATGACAGTGATCTGCTTCTGTTCATTAATGCTAGTATATTAACCCTACCCTGCATCAAAAACTTCTTACTCCGGCTTGTCCGGAGTTTTTTGTTTTAGGGAACAGGATGCCAGCTTGTCATTGATTTTGCAATGGCAGCGATTTTGAAGCTTCCCTGTTATGAAAAACCTTCAATTTGTAGACTTCACTTCCAATCCGGATCATGCTATTCTGGATGGATATTCCCGCACTGTGACTGGCGTTGTGGGCACTGTTGCCAATTCAGTGGTTCAAATCCAGGTATTAAAAAAAGCGATTCCAAACCGTCGCAATCCGCAGGAATTTTTGCCAGGCACAGGGTCCGGCTTTCTGATATCGCCCGAAGGCTTCATCGTTACCAATCACCATGTCATCGAAAATGCAACTGACGTCAAGGTCGGCTTTTCAGATGGTCGGGTCGTTAATGCAGAGCTCAGGGGTTCTGACCCATCTACCGATATTGCAATCCTTAAAATTTACGAGCCTAATCTTCAATCTTTGAGCTTTGCCGATTCCGACAAACTGCAAGTCGGTCAAATTGCCATTGCCATTGGAAATCCTCTCGGACTTCAACATACTGTCACTGCTGGCGTGGTTAGTGCACTGGGACGTTCATTGCGCGCATCGAACGGCAGGCTGATTGATGATGTGATTCAGACTGACGCGGCTTTAAACCCTGGCAATTCAGGAGGCCCGCTGGTTAATTCAGCCGGACAGGTTATTGGCGTGAACACGGCTATGATCCCAACCGCACAGGGGTTATGCTTTGCAGTTTCATCAAAACTAGCGGCATACGTAGCCGGAAAACTCATTCTTGAAGGACGGGTAAAACGGGCGCAGCTCGGTATCGGCGGTCAGTTGGTGAACCTCACCGAACGTATGATTGTTGCAAACAAGCTGTCTGTCAGAACCGGCGTTTATGTTTTTGAAATATTGGCGGATGCGCCTGCCAATAATCATGAGCTAAGGATTGGAGATATCATCGTTGAGTTTGAAGGAAAGCCCATTGGAAGTGTTGATGACCTTCATCAATTACTGACCGAAGCCGTTATTGGCAGGTCTGCGGCGCTTGGCGTTTTGCGTGGAGGCAGAAAACAGATGATAACTGTGACACCCGGGGAATCAAATTAAAGCGTGGCAGCTGATGCGAGAAGTTCGCTGGGGAGAATACGAAATTCCTTCTTGAATGCCATAGTGAAATGACTGAGATTGGAATAGCCGATTTCCATCCCTACTTCCTTCACTGAATAATTTCCGGTGAGCAACATTTCCCTGGCCTTGCGCATGCGGTTACGCTGATAGTACGCGTAGATGTTAGAGCCATATATTTTTTTGAAATTGGTCTTGAGTCGTGTCTCGCTCATGGCTGCTATCCTGGCCAGTTCGGGAATGGTGGGCGGTGGTTGCACACTTTCTTTGACCAGCAGCGCTTCCACATCCATGAGTCGCCACACTTCTTCATTCTTCAGGCGCAGTTTACCCTTGCGCTTCTCCTGAATTTTTTGATGGAGCCTGCCGAAGAATCGTTCGATGATATACATCACGCGATTTTCAGCCGCAATCTTATGGAAAGGATGCTGGGAATTTTCCCTTATAATTTCGTCTATACATGCCCGATACTCCTGGTCCATAGGTTCAAAATCGAGCGTCGCGATTTTTAGTCCGAGATATTCTTTAAAGACATCTTCGTGCTTGTCTATTTCGAGGTATTTCGCCATCCATTCCCGATTCAGCAAAATCATTATACCCTTGTAGGTGGTGCCTTTAGACACCATTGCACTCCAGTCGAATCTGTAACTGGTGAGATATACGTGCGATCTGTTTACGGAGTTATCGACCAGGGTTTCGTTGCCGATCCGGAATTCAAGCGGACCGCCGAGTACAAAATCAGCGAATCTGAGAAGATACCATTCGTCTTTCACAGCAGGCTGACTAAAGAAGACAACAGTATTGATGGAAAAGGAGCCAAGGGCCACTTTGATCCCGTTCAGCAATTGGTTTACCTTCATATATCCCTCCCCAAATTGGCTTGGAACGGTTAGCATACCCTCTTTCAATTCGGTACCCAATTCCTTTGCAATATCTGACCAGATTTCATCGAGGTCAATATGCTTTGATACCAGCTTCAGCATAGTCACTTAAATTTACAGAAATTATTTTTGAATCGCGAGTTACTTTATTCATAGTCTACAAACCGGGTATTAAAATGTTTTCATGAAACCCTTCCCTTTATCTTCGAATTATGGCAAACATACTTGAAACCACGAGGTTGAATTTGAGACAATTCGAGCTGGGTGAAGAACAATTGTTGTTTGATCTGAACAAGGATTGGGAAGTTGTAAAGTATACGGGTAACAAACCGATGAAAGACCTGGTTGAAGCACGGGAAGTGCTACAGGAACATATCCTGCCGCAATATGAAGCGGGTATCGGAAGATGGGCTGTTATCCTGAAATCAAACAATGAGTTTCTTGGCTGGTGTGGCTTGAAAAAGCAAAACGGTCAAATTGACCTGGGTTATCGGTTTTTTATGAAACATTGGGGACAGGGCTATGCCACTGAATCTGCAAAGGCTGTATTGGCCTATGCATTCGAAAACTTGATCCTGGATGAAGTGATCGCACACGCAGCAATTGCGAACACTTCCTCTTTGAACGTGCTTGAAAAAATCGGCATGCAACGGGTTGGCGAGGGAGTTGAAAATGATATTCCGGTATTTGGGTATAGGATTACGAAGGAGGAATTTGAGAGTTTATAGTTTGGAGTTTAGAATTTGGCGTTATGGACCTGCCTCATCTAGTATCCAGTGTCCAATATCCAAAATCTTTATCCACAATCTATAATCGGTGCCGGCAGGCACAAAAAAAGGCCGGCTGCAAGACCGACCTCTTTAAAACCAAAACCAACTGCTCGTTATTTAATGATCCTTTTATTATTTGAAGTTGCAACTGAACTCTTCACTTGTTTCTCACTTGAGAGATTGCGATGCATTTCAGCGTCTGATTTGGCAACTGTTTCAACACTGGGAGCAGCAATTTCATTTCTGCTGTCGGTGTTGAAATTCCTGTTCACTTCATCATCTGCCTTTGCAAAGTCAGGAGCAGCCAAAGTGATGTTTGCATCTGCGAACTGATTGTTGATTTCAGCATCTGCAACTGCGAGCCTTGAAGGCTGGGGAACGCTGATTTGTGCAGCGGCATCCTGTGCAAAATTGAAATCCATTTCAGCATCAGCAGCATCAGTGATTGCTACTGCCGGCATGGCTAAAACAACATCGTTTTCTTTATTAAATGAAGCGTTGATTTCCGCATCTGACTGGCTGGCCAGATCGTTGTTGAATTCGATCCTTTCAGCTTTTCTAACGGCTACATGGAAGTTATGAGACACTTCGCTGTCGGCCTTACGAATCATTTCCACACTTGGTACCCTGTAAACGAGTGCCCTGAAATTGCCTGCGTTTTTTACTGCAACTGTGCAGCAGCTATCGGCAATCTTAGCCAATTTCTCAGAGCCTTTTGTGGTAGATCCGTTACCGATGCTGTCATCATTTAGATTTTGATCCAGCGCCATCGTAGAAACGGTCATGATACTCATCAGCAACAAAGAGGCGATCTTGCTGAATTTGTTAAGCAGTGAATTTCTGCCATTCTTTTGTTTAAGTGTTCCTGCCTTTGGATTCACTGTGTTCGTCTGTGTCATATTAGTCTATAGTGTTTGTCTAAATCTTTCGTCGTTAACTATCTGTTGATCTCATTGACTATACAAAGATATGTATTTTAACCATTACTATGCAATACATAATACCTTGTAAGGTCTAAATTCGTGATAAATGGCGTAAAATCGTTGTATGTTCTAGTTGGAAGGCGTTCTTATCGAACGAGCTGGTCCTCGGAGATAGGGCAAGCTTTACTATCAGAAAGGCAATGCAAAGATACTAAACTTTCAGAAATTAGCAAAACTTGAAAATTAGATTTTTTGAATATTCTCTAAAAATACCCACTTCGTGGTAAGCAATTCCTATGTTAAAACATTTAACAATACCATAATCCTGAATATTCTTCAAAGAACTGTTTGCAATATTATACGCTTAAGGAGTACATTACGTTACAATATGTTGCTAATTCGCAGAAAAAATCTGGGGAAAGGAGGAAGTTTGGGATAGGTGGAGTGAAGAATACGTTAAGGCCTGAAATACCGTTCCTTGGTCTCTGGCCACTCCTCCAGGATGTAGCTGAAGTAAACTGAATCGCGGATTCTGCCCGTCCAGGTCACGCAATGCCGCCGAAAGATGCCCTCCCGATGGGCACCGAGTTTTGCCATCGCTTTTTGCGACTGCAGGTTGATAAGATCGGTTTTTTGCTCTACCCTATTGACTTTCAATACTTCAAAGGCAAATTGGAGCATTTCGAGCTTAATCGCCTTGTTCAAACCCGTTCCCTGGAACTTAGGGTGCATCCAGGTCCATCCAATCTCCAGCCTTTTATTGGGAAGTGAAATCGCGCCAAAACGAGTTGACCCTGCGGGCTCATTTGTTGATTTATCGAAAATTAGAAATGGATACGACTGTCCATACTTACGTTCTTCAAGAGCGGCGTCAATGTAGGTTTTCAATTCATCGGGAGTTGAAATTTTTGTGAGGCCCTTCTCCCAAAGCTGCGGATGGTAGGCTACTTCTTCCAACACCGTAAAATCAGATGCTTTCAACGGCGTAAGCCTCGCTCTCGAGTTCTCGAGAATAATATCTTCAAGCAGAAAATTTCTGACTGGATTCATAAACTAGATCAGATTGTAGATTGTGGATTGTCGATTATGGATTCTTTATCACAATCCACAATCAACAATCAACAATCTAAAATGCTACAAACCTATAAGCCGGATTCTGTTCCCCGCATTGCTACGGGGCAGCTATCATTTATCTGGGATGAGAATCTCTCCTCACCTCTATCTGCCCACCCTCCGACGCACCGCAGATATTAAGTCCGCGAATTCAGACGAGCAGTCTTTACCGTCGGTTTACGTGGCATTTCAGCACCCAAGGTTTACCCGCGAATGATGTTACCATGAACTGCCGTGGGCTCTTACCCCACGTTTTCACCCTTACCGCGAATTAACGAGGCGGTTATTTTCTGTGGCACTGTCTGTTCCCCCCATCGCCACAGTATTGTGGGGATGGGGGGACCCGGCGATTAACCGGTAGGCCGCTCTATGCTGTCCGGACTTTCCTCTCCGCATAAACGAAGCGATAGCTCGGTTTGTAGCAACACAAAGATAACTTCATAAAAATAATCACCAATGGAAGAGATTCTCCGGTAGAAAGTGCTCAATGTTCACAAATCGCCAGCCAAAGGAAAGAACGATTCTGTATCTGCCGGCCAGCATGTAGGAAGGATTTAAAGGTGAATAGTTAGCATCAACATAAGCATACAAATCTGCATAAAGCCTCGCGTTTGAGTAACCGGTGTTCAGGCTTGCCAGCCCGCCGCATTCAATCTTTGTTGCATTGTAATTGCCGATTGATCCCTTGTATCTATTAAATGCAATTCCCGGGCCTGCAAAAATCATCGGCGCAAAGTACCAGTGCCCTCCTCCCCTCACGAAATTGACTCCATAGCCGGGCATAAAATAAAGTCCGGGCGCACGGATATACTCAAGCCCCACCTGCTGACCATACACAACCTGCTTGTCGAGTGAGTCTGGCACAAATTGATCTCCGGGTGTTACCGACCTGTAGAATGGTTCAATCCTTAAGAAAAAGGATCCGGCTGTTTTCTTTTGAACCTCATATTGAAAGCTCGCAGCCCTGAAAGAATATTTTCGTCCATTAAAAAAATGAGTGTATTGAGCTCCAACGCGACCATAGTGAATATTCGGAGCCGACGAGTAACTGTTGTTATCTGATACAGCAACCATTCCACGGTAACTCATTACATATGCCCTGATGGTATTCATCCTGGATGTAAAGCTCATCGCAAACTGAAATTGTGTAAGCTGTTTTCTCTCGGTTGCAAGGACTGAAGTATTCGGAATTGAAAAGCTGATATCGAAGTCAATAAATTTATAACCCACACCGAAGCCAACAAAGTCGGCGCCATTCGAAGTAAATTTTAAGTGAGTTGTTCCGTTATCCTGCCTGGTGCTCCCCCAAATCAGGCCAAAATCACCGGCGCCATAAAACACCCTCACTACATTCTTTCTCTTGAATTTGCTGATATACTCCGGATTTGCGTCAGTTGGAGAATAGAGCAACGAATCCTGTTGTTTCGGTGAAGTCGAGTCTTGCGCAAATAGTTTGAGACTACATAAAACAAGAAGCGTGCTCACAAGTAAAGCCGCCCGAAATGAAAACCTTTTACCTATCACCTTTCACCTTTTACCTTAGTATTGAAAATAAATCTCCGTTGCTCCATATCCAAATGAGGGGTGATACTGGTTGACGAAAGATTTCACTTCTTTTTTCAGTCTTAACGTGTCATGGATTTCATCCCTGAGCCTGCCCGACCCTACGCCGTGTACCACAATCATCATGGGCAAATGATGCAGAACAGCCAACTCATAAAATTTTTCAAAACTGCGGAGTTGTACATCTAACTTTTCGAGATTAGACAAATGTTCAGGCTGGTCGGTAAGCTTTTCAATATGCAGATCAACAACGGTTCTGGCGGGTTCGCTCTTTGCCCGAAATTTTGAGGCTTCAACAACATGGTATCCGCTGGCAGATAATGAACTGAGGTCGAACTTATCTGTCGCAGGCTTCGAAGGAAAACTTTTGAACAATTCATAAGAAAAATGCGCCTGTTGCTTTTCCCTGAGCTCGTTTATTTTTTGAAAGATCTGTTTTGGCTTCAGTTTTAATGAGGCCTCAAAATATTCGGCCATGCCTTTGCGTGGTTCAGCAAGTGAGAATTCAAAATCAAATCTTGGAGAATCATTGAGTTTCTCGAAAGGGATATCGTGCAGGTAAAAGTCAGACAATGGCGGAATATCATTTTTCAACTCCATATCCTTGTCGCCGGCGTATCTCAGGGTGTAAACAAACCGGAAATGCTCATTGGTCTGGTTGACCAGGTAGATCTTCAGGCTTTCAACCACATCGTCGTCAAAAATATCCTTGTCATAGATTGGCAGAAAAGAAAGCCATACACCTTCATCAACCTTGTATTTGGCCGATGATTTTTCAATTTTGATGGAATCGATATACTGTTTCGGTTTCTGGAACGCCTTTTTCTTTTCTGAAAATCGCTTGAAGTAAGGAAAATCGATTTGGTCTGTATATGCGGGGAACTTCACTCCGTCAACATCAACCATCACCATCTTGTCATTTAGAATCTCTACGATCTCGCCTTCTTCATTAGAATGCAACAGCAGGATCCTGTCGCCAACCTGGTATTTCATGGCACAAAAATAAAGTGCCGCAAAGATATCACGGCACTTTCTTCATCCAGACACTTAACTGTCGGGATGGGTTGGCATAATGGTTATATATAATTTCCCCTTTTCTTTTCGGGATGGCGGCGCATGTATTCATCAATACTAATTGGACCGCTTCCTTCGATCAGAAAAAATATCAACAGGAACAAGCAAAGTACGGATAGCCACAATTCAGCATATGGCTTGAAAACGCCATTAGACGAATTGATAAAGATCACGGCCCCCAGCAGGATTGGAATCTGGATAATGCAGGCGAAGCGCGTAAGCAGCCCGAAGGCAATCAGCAAGCCGCCCACCAAATGGGCAAATACAACAAAATGAGCGAGCAGGCCGGCACCGATAGAACCCAGGAACTGGCTCTTGGTCATCATATCGCCCAACACGTCCATGTTATTGATAAAATCCAGGCCTTTTAGAAAGAGAAACATACCCAGGAAGATGCGGATAACGTCAAGCCATTTAGGATGATGGGTGTCACCCCAATGCTCAAGCCTTTGAATAATATTCATATGGCAAAATTTTAGGTGAACAAGCGCGAGGATAACCTAATTTAAGGTTTTTTAATGGCAATAACAATTAATGTTATGCGCGCTTCGCATCGGGATTGAGAATCTTGCTCTTGCGATAGCCATAGAGGAAATAGATCGCGAGGCCGATCCCCATCCATGCAAAGAACCAGAGCCAGGCCACTTCAGGAATCTCGATCAGCAGATAGGCGCAGGATAAGATACCGAATATGGGGATCAATGAAAGCTTCTTAAAAAATGTTAGAACGGTTAACACGGTTGCCAGAACACAATAGAGCAGAAATAAAACTTCCTCCAGTCCCTCGGTCCCTACATTCTGAAAGGCATTCTTGATTTGGTTTCTCATCAGGAAAACAAATACGACATATATGACGGGCACAATGAATTGACCATTGATGTAGGGCAAATGAAATTTTTCCTTACTCTGCGTCGATGCCGCCAATTTTGGCAACATCAGTACGCCGCCGGCTACCAACACAAATGCAAACAACGTTCCGATGCTGGTGAGGTTCGTCATCAATCCGCTCTCCATAAACAGAGAAGGCACGGCAACCAGGATACCCGTGACGATGGTAGAGAACCAGGGGGTCTTGTACTTCGGATGAATTTTACCAAATGCAGGGGGTAACAGCCCGTCTCTACTCATGCTCATCCAAATGCGGGGCTGACCTAGTTGAAAAACCAGTAAGACACTTGTAGTAGCAACTACGGCACTGAGTGATATGATGTAGCTGGTCCATTTCTGTCCAACTTTTTGAAAAACATAAGCCAGTGGATCCGGAACTTTCAGCTCGGTAAAGGGAACCATGCCTGTCAATACCAGGGCGATGAGTATATAGAGGACAGTGCAAATCACCAGTGAATAGATCATGCCGCGCGGCAAGTCGCGCTGGGGATTTTTACACTCTTCCGCCGTCGTGGATATGGCATCGAATCCGATATATGCATAGAAAACAGCCGAGACGCCTTTCAGCACCCCTTCAAATCCGTTAGGCATAAAGGGAGACCAGTTTCCCGGCTTGACGAAAAAGAAACCGATAATAATGACGAAAATGATGACGAGGATTTTGAAGATCACCATGAAATTGGTCATCTTCTTGCTTTCTTTGATGCCGATATAAGTTAGTACACTAACAAGGCAAACGATGACAAATGCAGGTAAATTGACAAAAATATGTTTGCCGCCAACGATCGGTGCGGTATTCCAGGCGTTGATCGCGAATTGATAACTTTCACTCAGCGGCTCGCCTTTCGCGCTTGCCGCCTGTGCCATTTCATACGCCGACCTGGCTGTGTTCGGATCTGCGGTTAGCCATGCGGGTAAGTGAACCCCAAAACCCTCAAGCAGGTTATTGAAATAACCACTCCATGAAATGGCGACGACGATATTGCCGATGGCATATTCAAGGATTAACGCCCATCCAATAATCCAGGCCACCAGCTCCCCAAACGAAACATACGCATAGGTATAGGCGCTGCCGGCAATGGGTACGCGGCTTGCAAATTCTGCATAGCAAAGCGCCGAGAAACCGCAGGTAACTGCGGTGATAACAAACAAGGTTGAAATGCCGGGGCCGCCGTCAAAGGCTGCCGCGCCAATCGTTGAAAAGATACCTGCGCCTACCACCGCGGCGATGCCCATAAATGTAAGATCACGAACGTTGAGCACTTTTTGAAGGTGTCCGCCCCCATGACCGTCGCTTAAACCGTCAGCAGATTCCTTGAGTATTTTGTCGATTGATTTTTTCCTGAACAGGGAGGAAGAACTCATTAATTGCAAGTTTTTTGTTGAAAGCGACGGCTCTAGTAGT